>Ga0137415_10001985_pt1 | contig 20434 bp, 17 predicted proteins | sample CZODoug3_1_1_16f_FD_183082 | JGI IMG/M metagenome (GOLD analysis project Ga0137415, IMG submission 183082) | Vadose zone soil fungal communities from Angelo Coast Range Reserve, California, USA - CZODoug3_1_1_16fungal (Hybrid Assembly) | ecosystem: Environmental > Terrestrial > Soil > Vadose...
ATCTTGCCGGCTTTGGCTTTTTCCTCGTAATTCGACAGGATCTTCTTCGCGGCCTCGACCAGATCGAACACCTTGGTCCGACGTTCCTCGATGACGGTATTGCGAAGGACCATCACTTGAGCGGCTAGCGCGGCGACGAAGACAACGGTCAAAACCGCGATGATCATCGCAAAACGATTATAGACAGTAAGATGTCGCATGATGATGGCCTTCGTGACAGAAGCGATCGGCGACACTACTTGTTTACCAGTTAAGCCTTTATTGAAAACAACGTGCGATCATGCCGGAAGGCGGCGTCGAGCTTCGATACTGACCTCATCCTGAGGAGCTTGCCACCGGGTCCGCGCGAAGCGCGGCCCGATGATAAACTCCGCAAGCGTCTCGAAGGATGGGACACAATGCATGCGCTCGCCTCCATCCTTCGAGACGCGCGCAAGGGCGCGCTCCTCCAGCGATAACGGCGAAGCCGTTACGCAGGGATGAGGTCGCGGGTGATGACGACTGGAATTGTCGTCGCTGGCCGACGGCTGCGAGCCCCGAGATGTGCGGTCAAAAAGTGTCGCATTCGATAGGCAAGAGCGCGGTGTTTCGGTGACCAGCTCGGTCGCAACACAAGGTTCGGGTGCACTAGTGTCAATCTACCTGGTCTTTTCAGGATCAGTCCAATTATGGAACCCGAAAACTGTGATACTCGCCTCCAGCAAGGCAAGATAATTTGCATGGGAAATCAAAAAGCCAAGATCGACTAGTTCAAGCGCAGCTTCCCATGAGCTCCCTCCCACCGATCTCGCTCGCGCACCCCCATTAATCACCAAGGGTCGGAAGCTGTGGCTGTGCTGGCGGTGCTTTGCTCCCGGTCGGATGCCGTTCGAGCAATGGATCAATCGTAGGCGTGGCTTTGACATATCAATCCCAGATTTGGTCAGGCAAACGGCGATCGTTAAGCAAGTGAGTTTGACAATGCATATCAGCGGCGCCGACACCACTCCCTGGTCGATACTGGCTTTCGATCAGGACGTTGGGCTCTTCCTCTTGCGGTGCCCCGCCATCGGCTCGACGTACACCGCCTAATACGACCAAGCGTAGTCATAGAGAGACCGACCGGACCATTGAACAGAGGTTGATCCGTACGTTACATTTGGTTGAGAAGAGTATACCTAGGTTTAGGGTCGACTACCTCCGATCTTGCGGGTGATGGGAACGACGCATCTCGTTCGGCGGTTACGTGGCGATATCGGCTGATCAGCCGGGTGACGCGCTGTTGTTTAGCAAGTGCGCTCGCCGCGCATATCGCGGTGCATCATAGTCCTCCGGATCGTGAAAAGCTGCTAATATGTAATCTGTTAGGAGGGCGACGTTGTCGCCGCTGATGATGACGATCACCTAGCGACGCAGCGCGGGCCCAAGATAGCCGAATGCTTGGTGCTGCCGATGATGCGTAACCAGACAATGAAATTCTGGCGCTCGGCTGAGCAAAGGCTGCTCGGTGGCATGGTGCTGGCGTTGGTGGCGGCGGCTTGCATTTGGCTCGTGCTCGGTCCCGCACCGACGGCCCCTGGCTATTTGATTGCTATCGTGCTGCTCGTCGCCTCAGTTCTCGCCTCATTGATCATGATGCGCATGATAGGGAGTACCCGCAGGCAGATGGAAGCCGCACTCCAGGGCCGAGCAAGGGCTGAACACAGCGCGATAGAAGCGCTGCGCAATAGTGAGGCGCAATGGAAGGAGGTCTTTGAGCACAACCCGGTCATGTACTTCATGGTCGATGCGACCGGCACCGTCCTCTCAGTCAACAGTTTCGGTGCTGCGCAACTCGGCTATTTGGTCAGCGAATTGCTTGGGCAGTCCGTGCTGCAAGTCTTCTTTGAGGAAGACCGGGACCTCGCCCAGAAAAATGTTGCCGTGTGCCTGGAAAATATCGGCCAAACGCACAGCTGGGAAATCCGAAAAATCCGCAAGGACCGGTCAGCGCTTTGGGTTCGCGAAAACGCCAAAGCCGTACGGCGGTTGGATAACCAGTTGATTGTCCTGATCGCATGCGAGGACATCAGCGAGCGCAAGGAGGCTGAAAATGCCCTGCGGCAGAGCGAAACGTATTTGGCCGAAGCACAGCGATTGAGCCACACCGGCAGCTTCGGCTGGCGCGTCGCCACCGGCGAGATCGTCTGGTCGGAGGAAACTTTCAGAATATTCGGATACGACAAGGCCCCTTTCGTCACGATCGACACGGTCCTTCAACGTATTCATCCGGACGATCGCGCGCGCGCGCAACAGACCATCGACCGTGCCTCCGGCGACGGAAACGATTTCGATCACGGATATCAATTGCTGATGCCCGACGGCTCGATCAAACATGTCCATGCCATGGCGCATGCTGTAAAGGATGCATCTGATGGCATCGAGTTCGTTGGAGCGGTGACGGATATCACTGCACGCAAGCGAGCCGAGGAGGAACTGCATGAAGCGCAGGCGAACCTCGCGAATGTCACACGCGTGATGGCTCTCGGGGAGCTGGCCGCGTCGATCGCCCATGAAGTGAACCAGCCCCTCGCCGCCGTCGTCGCCAACGCCGCGGCCTGCCTGCGTTGGCTCGACCGCGAAACTCCCAACCTGGAGGAAGCGCGCGGCACGGTACGGTCGATTATCAAGGACGGCAGTCGGGCGGGCGAAGTGATCCAGCGCGTCCGTGCGCTTGTGAACAAGACCGCCGATCAGAAAGCGCCGCTCCAGATCAATGAAGTCGTCAACGAGGTTATCACCTTGGTCCAGCATGAATTGTTCAGCCACCGGGTGTCGCTGCGGTTGGAACTCGCCCCTGCTCTGCCCCTGGTCATCGCCGATCGGATTCAGCTGCAGCAGGTAATCCTCAACCTGGTAATCAACGGCATTGAAGCGATGCAGGCGGTCACCAATCGGCCGCGCGAACTGGTGATCCGAACGTACCCGGACAAAGCCGACCAAATTCTGGTCACGGTGAAAGACTGCGGTGTCGGGATAGCCGGCGAGAATGCTGACCGAGTGTTCAACGCCTTCTTCACCACCAAATCCAGCGGCATGGGCATGGGCCTATCGATCTGCCGTTCGATCGTCGACGCTCACGGAGGACGACTGTCAGCGTCCGGCAATGTCGGGCCGGGTGCGACAATTCAGTTCACTTTGCCATTGCGTCAGGAGGACGATACGCGGTGATCGGGCGCCCAACATCGCCTCACAACGTCGCAAGCGCCGAGGAACCGATCGTCTTCGTTATCGACGACGACGCATCGGTGCGCGAAGCGCTCAGGAATCTTTTCCGGTCAGTGGGCTTCCGGGTCGAGGTGTTCGGTTCGGCTTCCGAGTTTCTGCAGAGCAAGCTTCCGGATGTTCCCAGTTGTCTGATCCTTGACATCAGGTTGCCTCGAGTGAGCGGCCTCGACTTTCAGGCCGAGTTGGCGGACGCGGGCATTCACATTCCGATCATCTTCATGACGGGCCACGGCGATATCCCTATGTCGGTCAGGGCGATGAAAGCCGGAGCTGTCGACTTTCTGACCAAGCCATTCCGCGATCAGGACATGCTGGATGCGGTGACGACGGCAATCGAACGCGACCGAAATAGCCGCAATGAAGCAAAGATCCTCTCGAGCTTGCAGGCTCTTTTCGCGACCCTGACCCCACGGGAGCAGGAGGTGATGGCGCTGGTCACTGCCGGACTCATGAACAAGCAGATCGCAGTCAAAATCGGAGTTGCCGAGATCACCGTGAAGATCCACCGCGGGCATATTATGAAGAAAATGGCTGCAAAATCGTTGGCCGATCTTGTGAGGATGGCCCAGACGCTCGGAATACGGCACGCGGCGTCGTAGCGTGGAATTGTCTTAGGTCGGATCGCAATTCGCTCGCGCCCTGCAAACCTAAGTATGATTTTCCCACCCTGATTTGTGACGCACCCTGCCGTCAAGCGGCTGTGCAACAAGAGGCATTCTCTCTGCGTCTCCAGGAAGGGCGCTTTGTCCAACCCACCAGTAATTTCAATCATTGACGACGACGGATCCGTTCGCGCCGCGACCTACAATCTCGTGAGATCGCTTGGGTACATCGTCCATACATTCGCGTCGGCCGAAGAGTTCTTGCGGTCGCCCCACCTGAATGACACGTCGTGTGTGATAGCAGATGTTCGAATGCCGGCAATGAGCGGTGTCGAGCTGCAAGCCCACTTGCTTGCCACGGGACACCGCGTGCCGTTCATTTTCATCACGGCCTTCTTCGTCGAGAGCGCTCGCGCGCGAGCTCTAAAGGCGGGAGCCACCTGTTTCCTGACCAAGCCCTTCGACGGAGAAGCTCTGGTCAAATGTCTCGACGACGCTCTCAAGGGGCACGGCGAGGGAACGAGCACATGACCCAATTGGCCGGCACGGCATCTCGTACCCCGCGATGCCTATCACTGGTTGCGCTATGCGAGCGTGAGCGTGCTGCGAGCGGGTTATACGTAAGCATGAGCGCACCAAAACATCTAGACAGTTGATAATGCAGCGGGAGGGGATGAGACTGGAAACGTCGTCGCCCTTCGAGAGCACGAAGGCGAGATAAAGCAGCACACTGTGATCGGTAAATGGCAATTCCTCAGAAGGAGGTCGTCATGCGTAGAGGCCCAATTTGTTCTGAGTGCGACGGTGAAGATCCAAAAATAGTCTCTCTGCGAAATCCTGCACGTGAACATTTCTGCGGACGCGTCTGTCTTGACGAAGGTACGGAGAACTTCCTTCGCTGGACACGGCGAACGAATGCGGAGGCAGCGTCATGACAAATCGTTGCGGCAATCCAGACTGCGACCGTCCCTTCGGGTTAACCCGATTCAGCTGGCACTTCGAGCAGTTTTGCTCGTCCAAGTGCCGCGAGAGTTACAAACGTCAGTGGGAACGCAACAAAGCTTATTGGAGATGGCTCTATAAATGTCCTGAACCGTCTGCCGCAGGCCAAAATTAATCCAGTGCTGCCGCTCCAACACTGGAACCTTGTCCCTGTTCGGGGGGCATTTTTGACGGCGCCAAAGCGGGAAATGCCGTCGGCATGTCCAAGAGCCGCATTGCACCTTCAATCGCGTTTCCGTGTTTCGGGGAAATCGAGTTGGTGTTGAATTAACGATTGCCGATCGAATGAATGAGATATTCAAGGAGCTGTGATGACGACGGTGCAAGCGATGCTATTTGGGGCGATACTCGCGTGGACGCCTTTGCTTCTTGTGCTCGCCTGCATCGTGCGGGACATTCGAAGAACACCCAGCGAAGAACTCGATTAGCTTGAAGTCGATCCCAACGGACATCGAGCCGGCGCGCTAGCAGCTGGAGGGTGGGTTAGTTCGGCGAAGCCGTAACCCACCGCCGTCGGAGTGATGCGCGAGACGTTGCGATGGGTTTCGCTGCGCTCTACCCATCCTACAAGAGCTCTATTCGATCGGCTTCAAGCCCGCTTCGATTTGCGCGCGGCGCGGTTCCAGAAATGGCGGCAGCGCCAGTTTTTCGCCGAGCGTTTCCATCGGCTCGTCGGTGGCGAAGCCCGGCCCATCGGTGGCGATCTCGAACAGGATGCCGTTGGGCTCACGGAAATACAGGCTCCGAAAATAGAAGCGGTCGATCTCGCCGCTGTTGCGGATACCAAGTTCGTTCAGCCGCCGCGCCCAGGCATGATATTGCGCCTCGTCCGGGGTGCGGAACGCGACGTGATGCACCCCGCCCGCGCCCTGCCGTGCTTCCTGCAAATCCTTGCCTTCGATCACATGCAGTTCGGCCGCGGGACCGCCCTCGCCCATGGCAAACACCTGGATCGGCGCCGACGCATCCGGCGCGGCATAGTCCCGCGCGCGCCGCATGTTCATCACCCCAGTCAGCACCTGCGCGGTGCGGGCGAGATCATGCACGTTCAACACGATCGGGCCGAGGCCGCGGATCTGGTGCTCCGCCGGCACCGGGCTGCGTTCCCACGGCGACGACGAACCGGCGCCGCCATCGTCTCCCAGCACCAGCCGCTGGCCCTCGCCGTCCTCGAATGGCAGCGTCAGGCGGCCGTCGACTTCGACGACATCGCCGACATGAGCGCCGGCTTGCTTCAGCCGATCCCGCCAAAAGCCCAGGCTTTTTTCGCCGGCGACGCGCAATCCGGTGCGGGAAATGCTGTTGGTTCCGCGCCGCTCCGGCGCGGCCGGAAAATCGAAGAAAGTAAGATCGGTGCCTGGATTGGCGTTTCCGTCGGCGTAAAACAGGTGATAGGCGCTGACGTCGTCCTGATTGACAGTTTTTTTGACCAGCCGCATGCCGAGCAGGCCGGTATAGAAGGCCAGATTCTCGCGCGGTTTCGCGGAAATCGCGGTCAGATGGTGGATCCCCGTCAGCTGCATCGTGTGGTCCTCGCGCGTCGTTGCGTCGCGTTGAAAGCAGGCGTAGCCGGTTTTGGGCGCCGGAGGAGATGATGTAAGCTATGGTTGGAAGACTCGCCAGCCACACCTTCAGCCGCTTGTTTCAAGGACAGCTTCATGACCGGGCACCTGATAGTCACCGACGAAGATGCGACGCGCGTGATCACACTGCGGCGGCCCGAAAAGAAGAACGCGATCACGCAGGAAATGTATCGCGCCATGAGCGGTGCCATCGACACCGCGCAGAACAATCCGGCGATCCGCTGCATCATCATCACCGGCGGATCGGGCGTATTTACCGCCGGCAACGATCTGGAGGACTTTCTAAAGGACGGCACCTCCAACGCCGACACGCCCCGCGCTTCCAATGCGACGAAATTTCTCTATTCGCTGGCGCACAACGCCAAGCCGCTTATCGCCGCGGTCGATGGCGTCGCCATCGGCATCGGCACCACCATGCTGTTCCATTGCGATTACGTTCTCGCCAGCAAGACCGCGACATTCTCCACGCCGTTCATTAATCTCGGACTGGTTCCGGAAGGCGCCTCCAGCCTGCTGATGCCCCGCACCATGGGATATCAGCGTGCGTTCGCCACCCTGGTGATGGGACGCACGGTCAGCGCCGACGACGCCCGCGACGCCGGCTTCGTCAATGTGGTGGTGGCGCCCGGCCACACCGAGGCCGAGGCGCGCAAGGTCGCGCGCGAGATCTGCGCGTTGCCGGCCGAAGCCGTCGCGATCTCGCGAAAGCTTCTGAAATTGCCGCCCGAGGATTTGACCCGCAGGATCGATCAGGAAGGCCACCTGTTCGGTGAACGCATGCGCTCCAAGGAAGCGATAGACGCTTTCAAGGCGTTTTTTTCGCGCAAGAAGGCGTAACGTCGCTTCGCAAACCATTGCCGCAACATGATTACACGCATTTTGCCGATCCTCGCCGCGCTGCTGGCATTGTTGTACGCGGCCTCGCGCTCCGTCGCCGAAGCGGCTGATACGGTCGATGTGCGGATTCTCGCGATCAACGATCTCCACGGTCACCTTCGCCCACCCCCGGGCGGGATCAGGATTGCCGATCCCGACAACAAGACCAAGAAAGTCGCGGTACCGGCAGGCGGCGTCGAGCACATGGCGACGCTGGTCAAGCAACTCCGCCAGGGCGCCAAGAACACGATTTTTGTCGCGGCAGGAGACCTGATCGGCGCCAGTCCGTTCTTGTCGGCGATGTTTCACGATGAGCCCACCATCGAATCGCTGTCGATGATGGGCCTCGAGGTGGCTTCGGTCGGCAATCACGAATTCGACGAGGGCAAGGATGAATTGCTTCGAATGCAGAATGGCGGCTGCCATCCCACCGACAATTGCCAGGGGCCGCACCCATTTCTCGGCGCGAAGTTTCGCTATCTTGCCGCAAGCACGGTCGAGACAGGCACCGGGAAGACCATCTTGCCTCCCTACGAGATCAAGCAGTTCCAGGGCGTTCCAGTCGCCTTCATCGGCCTGACATTGAAGGGCACGCCCAACCTCGTCTCACCGGTGAGCGTCGCCGGGCTCGAATTCAGGGACGAGGCTGACACGGTGAACGCACTGGTGCCGGAGTTAAGGGCGCGCGGCGTTGAGGCCATCATCGTGTTGATTCACGAAGGTGGCTTTCCGGCCGGCGATTATAATGAATGCCCGGGCATATCCGGACCTATCGTCGACATCGTCAAAAAATTCGATCACGCCGTCGACGTGGTGATCAGCGGCCACACCCATCAGGCCTATGTCTGCGAGATCGACGGACGGCTTGTCACCAGCGGCGACAAATACGGCACCATCGTCAGCACGATCGATCTGAAGCTCGATTCCGTCACACGCGACGTCATCAGCGCCAAAGCCGACAACGTCATCGTCCGCACCGGCGTCGATGCCAGGGATCCGGAACAGACCGCGTTGCTGCAGTCTTACGAGAAATTTGCCGCGCCGGTCGCCAATCGCCTGGCGGGGTCGATCACCGAAACGCTGTCGCGCGCGCCAAACGACGCGGGCGAGAGCCCGCTCGGCGATATTGTCGCCGATGCCCAATTGGCCGCGACCAGCGCCGATGCAAATGGCGGAGCCGTGATCGCATTCACCAATCCGGGCGGCGTCCGCACCGATATTCCGAAGAAAGAAGATGGCGCGGTAACCTACGCCGATGTATTCGCCAGCCAGCCGTTCCGGAATCAACTGGTTACGCTGACGCTGACGGGAATGCAGATCAAGAACATGCTTGAGCAGCAATGGCTCGATCCGACGCGGCCGCGGATTCTGCAGGTCTCGAAGGGTTTCAACTACACCTGGGACGGCGCCAAGCCGTATGGCGAGCGTGTGGTAGCCGATCGCATGTCGCTGAACGGACAGCGCGTCGACCCCGCGACCAGCTATCGCGTGACCGTGAACAATTTTCTATCGGTCGGGGGTGACGGCTTTACCGTGTTGAGGGAAGGGATTGCGCAGCGTTTCGGCGTCTACGACGTCGACGCCTTGTACACCTATTTCCGGGCAAAGAGCCCGATTGGGCCGGCTCCAGCCGACCGCATTGTGCGAATGAACTGAATTGCAAAGCCATATCCCGAGGGCTCAGCTCTTTCCGAGCCCGCGGCGACCCCCTAGATTAGCCTGTCCTCACAAGCGCGCCTGGCGCGCCAGGGTATTGCATGACGACGCTTGTTCTCACTCATCCGGCGTGTCTCGAGCACGCCACGCCGCCGGGACATCCGGAACGCGCCGACCGGCTGCGCGCGATCGCTCAGGTGCTCGCCGAAGATCGCTTCGACAAACTGGTGCGCGGCGAAGCGCCGGAAGGCAGTCTGGATTCGGTCACGCTCTGTCACAACGAGCATTACATCGAGGAACTACGGCACATCGCGCCGTCGAGCGGTCTGATCTATCTCGACGGCGATACTTCGATGTCCCCTGGCACCTGGGAGGCGGTGATGCGCGGCGTCGGCGGCGCGGTCGCCGCCACCGACCAGGTGATGTCGGGCACCCACCATAATGCGTTCGTCGCAACGCGGCCTCCCGGCCATCACGCCGAGATCAACAAGCCGATGGGCTTTTGCTTCTTCGACAACGCCGCCATCGCGGCACGTCACGCCCAGCGCAAATACGGCATAGCCCGCGCAGCCGTGGTGGATTTCGACGTGCATCATGGCAATGGCACCCAGGATATTTTCTGGGCCGATCCGACCGTGATGTATTGCTCGACGCACCAGATGCCGCTGTTTCCCGGTACCGGCGCCAGCAGCGAGCGTGGCGAGCACGACACCATCGTCAACGCGCCGCTGGCCTCCGAAGACGGCGGCGCCAAATTCCGCGCTGCGTTCGAAAACGTAATCCTGCCGCAATTGCAGAAATTCAGCCCCGAGCTGATCATCGTCTCGGCCGGCTTCGACGCCCACTACCGGGATCCGCTGGCCTCGCTCAACCTCAAATCGGAAGATTTCGGCTGGGTCACGCGCAAACTGATGGACGTCGCCGATGCCAGCGCCGGCGGCCGCATCGTCTCGGTGCTGGAAGGCGGCTACGACTTGCAAGGCCTCAAGGAGTCGGTTGCGGCACACGTCACGGCATTGATGGGCGGGTGAATTCCCGCCACAATACGCCCGCAAAAATGTCCCTGAATCCGCGTCGGCGAAGGGGCGAATCCTTGGAAAGCAATATGGCCGAAAACACCCAAATGGACGTCAAGAAGCTGAGCTTCGAGCGCGCGATGGAGGAGCTTGAGTCGATCGTAACCCGGCTTGAAGGTGGCAAGGTGCCGTTGGAGGAGTCCGTCGCGATCTATGAGCGGGGCGAATCCTTGAAACGCCGGTGCGAGGAACTGCTGCGGCAGGCGGAGGCGCGGGTCGACAGGATCACCACCGGCGCAGATGGCGAGGTGACCGGCGCGGAGCCGCTTGACGTTCAATGACGCCTGACCACCGGGATTGCGGATCCAAGTCGCCCCCCGGCAACAGGTGAGAATATTAGGCGAATTCGACGCCAAGCGACCCTGACAAGGGCTGAAATAGCTCTTGGCGCGTTACCCGGCCTGTTATAGTCCCCGCCGGCTAGTGCCCCGTTTCCGAAGTTCGTGATCCCTGAGCGACACTCTCTGATACGAACTTCCTCTGATGCGAACTTCGGAAACAGGGGGCACAGTTAAGTCTATTTTTTCTAGCGCCGCTCTTCGATTTGACGTTCCTGATACGATCTTGCGGCAACCCAGTGCAGGAACTTCAAATCGGCGGCACTAGCCCGGGGATCACCGTTACGTGCGCGTTCAGCACCGCCATATCATCTATGTGCAGGGATACGATCCGCGCGGCCTCGCGCAGTACTACCGCATGTTTCGAACCGAACTGCGGAAGTTTGGCCGACTATATCAGCTCACCGCCACCATCAGCCGGCCGCAAGTTGCGCCCGACGGCGAGACCGCATCCTGGACCATCGAGACCAAGGCGAGCGACTGGCAGACCCGCACCAGCTACGATTTCCTGCGATGGGAAGATCTGATCCAGCGCGACCTCGCCTCGCCGATCTGGCGCACGGTTTTCCATGCCATGTGGATCTATTGGCGTCTGGTCTTCGGCGGCACGATTGCGCGGTTCTGGAAAGCGCATTGGCGGTTCGCGACCTTCATCAGTTATCCGCATTACCTGCTGTTCAATGAAGCCCTGCTGTCGCTGGGCCTTGCATTCGGCTTCGGGAAAGGTTTGGAAGCGTTGGGCATCCCCGGCCCGTTCAGTATTGCCGCGGCGGCCGCGCTGTTCGTCGCAGCCCTCGGCACCATGCTGAAATACACGGAAAACCAGACATATCTGCTCTATCTGCTGTCCGACACGATCTGGACCTGGGAATTCTCTCACCGTCAGCGCCCGGACTGGGACGAGCGCATCGACCGTTTTGCGCAATACCTCGTCAGCGTCGCGCGCGGCAGCGATGCCGAGGAGATTGTTGTCGTCGGCCACAGTTCGGGATCGTTTTTGGGGGCCGAGATTGTGGCGCGGGCGCTCAAGCTCGATCCGGCTCTCGGACGGCACGGCCCGCGCATTGTCTTGCTCACGATCGGCGGCAATTTCCCGATCGTCGGTTTTCATGCCGCCTCCAGGGATTTCCGCGACCACCTCCGCCTGCTGGCGATCGAACCTTCGATCGATTGGATCGACTGCCAGTCACGCAAGGATGTGATGAATTTCTACCCGTTCGATCCGATCGCCGGCCACGGCATCGACGTCGGCGCCTCCAGACGCAACCCGACCATTGTGCCGGTCCGGTTCCGTGAAATCATCAAGCCCGAACACTACAACCTGTTCCGCTGGAAATTCTTTCGGGTCCATTTCCAGTTCGTCATGGCCAACGAACGGCCCCACGCCTACGATTTTTTCATGATCGTCTGCGGTCCGGTACCGCTGATCGAACGCATGGCTCGTCCCGAAGCGGCGCTGGCGGTTGCGACGAGCGACGCAGCCGCCCGCGAATGGGCCTGGAAACGGCTCGAAAGCGCGATTGCCGATCCCGCCGGTGCCGTCGATTTAGGCGAAATGGAACCATCAGCCCGCCGCAGGGTTGAAATCCGCCCTTAACCGACTTCACTCCGCCGCGCGTCAGGGTTCCAACGGGTTGGCTTTGACCGCAGCTTTGGTGTAAAGCTTTAGGGGCTATGGGCTGTTGAAAGCGACCTGCCGCCGGTTTTCAACGGTCCTAAGCGCTTCAAATAGCTTATTAAATTGCTTGAGAAGGGTGAAACCGCCAAGGGTGATAGACATCACAGAACGATCCGAAGCGCATCTAGGCTTTCAAATCAGGCTTCGGCTGCCAAGGTGGTATCCGAGGTCTGGGTATTCGCTGCGCTGATACTGCGCAACCCGTCTCACGTCGGCCCGTTCGTCCCGACATGCAAAATTGGAATATCGCCGTGACCGTATTCAGTAAAACGCCGCTTCTCGACACCATCCGCACCCCCGACGATCTGCGCCGGCTCAAGGTGGACCAAATCCGGCAAGTCGCCGATGAGCTGCGGCAGGAAACCATCGACGCCGTCTCGGTCACGGGCGGACATTTCGGCGCGGGCCTCGGCGTCGTCGAATTGACCACGGCGTTGCACTACATATTCGACACCCCGCGCGATCGTTTGGTCTGGGACGTCGGCCATCAAGCCTATCCGCACAAGATCCTGACCGGCCGCCGCGACCGTATTCGCACCCTGCGCACCGGTGGCGGGCTGTCCGGCTTCACCAAGCGAACCGAAAGCGATTACGATCCGTTCGGCGCGGCCCACTCTTCGACCTCGATCTCCGCGGCGCTCGGCATGGCCGTGGCGCGCGATCTCTCCGGCGGCAAGAACAACGTCATCGCCGTGATCGGCGACGGCGCGATGTCGGCGGGCATGGCCTATGAAGCCATGAACAATGCCGGCGCGATGAATTCCCGGCTGATCGTCATTCTCAACGACAACGACATGTCGATTGCGCCGCCGGTCGGGGCGATGTCGGCCTATCTTTCGCGCCTGTATTCAGGGAAAACCTATCGCTCGCTGCGCGAAGCCGCCAAACAGCTCGGCAAGCATCTCCCGAAAGTAATCGCGGATCGCGCCAACCGCGCCGAGGAATACTCCCGCGGCTTCATGGTCGGCGGCGGCACGCTGTTCGAAGAACTTGGTTTCTACTATGTCGGCCCGATCGACGGCCACAACCTCGACCACCTGCTGCCGGTGCTGAGGAATGTCCGCGACATGGAGACCGGCCCCATCCTGGTTCATGTCGTCACCCAAAAGGGCAAAGGCTACGGCCCGGCGGAAGCGTCCGCCGACAAATATCACGCGGTCGTCAAATTCGACGTCGCCACCGGCGCGCAGGCAAAGGCCAAGCCCAATGCGCCCGCCTACCAGAATGTGTTCGGCGCAAGCCTCGTCAAGGAAGCGGAGAAGGATGAGAAGATCGTCGGCATCACCGCGGCGATGCCATCGGGAACCGGGATCGACATTTTCAACAAGGCTTTCCCTGAGCGCACCTTCGATGTCGGCATCGCCGAGCAGCATGCGGTGACGTTCGCCGCGGGTCTTGCGACCGAGGGCTTCAAGCCGTTCTGCGCGATCTATTCGACGTTCCTGCAGCGGGGCTATGACCAGATCGTCCATGACGTGGCGATCCAGAGCCTGCCGGTGCGCTTCGCGATCGATCGTGCCGGCCTTGTCGGCGCCGATGGCGCAACGCATGCAGGCTCGTTCGACAACGCCTATCTCGGCTGCCTGCCCAATTTCGTTATCATGGCGGCGTCGGATGAGTGCGAACTGGTGCATATGGTCGCGACCCAGGTCGCGATCAACGATCGTCCGAGCGCGGTTCGGTATCCGCGCGGCGAAGGCCGCGGCGTCGAGATGCCCGAATTCGGCGTAGCGCTGGAGATCGGAAAAGGGCGCATCGTTCGCGAAGGCAACAAGATCGCATTGCTGTCGTTCGGCACCCGTCTTGCCGAATGCGAGAAGGCCGCGGATGAGCTGGCGGCGCATGGACTATCCACCACCATTGCCGACGCGCGCTTCATGAAGCCGCTCGACGTCGACCTGGTCTTACAGCTCGCGCGCGACCACGAAATCCTGCTCACCATCGAAGAAGGCGCGATCGGCGGTTTTGGCTCCCATGTCATGCAGACTCTGGCTGAGCATGGCATGCTCGACGGCGGCTTGCGGATGCGCTCGATGGTGCTGCCCGACCAGTTCCTCGACCACGACTCGCCGAACGCGATGTACGCCTGCGCCGGCCTCGACGCCAAGGGCATCGTCGCCAAGGTGTTCGAGGCGCTCGGCAAGGATTTCAAGACCGAGACGGTGAAGCTGGCCTGAGGTTCAGGCGCTCTAGGGAATTTCCCGATCGTGGCTTCATCCTTCGAGACGGCGCTGAGTTTATCAGCGGGCGCGCATTCGCGCGACCCGTTGGCGCCTCCCTCAGGATGACGTCTTAGACCCTCATGGTGAGGGGCGCGGCAACGCCGCGCGTCTCGAACCACGAGGCCACATGCTGCTTCAATTCGAATGAAGATTTACCTGGCCGGTCCCGATGTTTTCTTACCCGATGCCCTCGATATCGGTCGGCGCAAGGTTGAACTGTGCGCGCGTCATGGACTGACCGGACTGTATCCGCTGGACAATGCGGTCGATCCCGCAGCCAAAGACGCCTCACTGCAGATATTTCGCGGCAACGAAGCCATGATGATCGAGGCCGACGCCATGATCGCAAATCTCACGCCGTTTCGCGGCCCGGGCGCCGATCCCGGGACCGTCTACGAACTCGGCTATATGGTCGGACGTGGCAAGCTCTGTCTCGGCTATTCCAACGATCCCTCCTCATATGCCGATCGTGTGCATGAATTCACCGACGTGAGTTCGCGCGACGGACGCTTGATCGATGCGCTGGGATTAACCGTGGAGGATTTCGGGTTGACCGATAATCTGATGATGATTCACGCGCTCGATCTGCATGGCTGCGCGCTGGTCACACCCCGGCAAGCGCCCGCGGACGTCTGGCATGATTTAACCGCGTTCGAAACTTGCGTGCGCATGGCAGCCGAGCGACGAGCCTCGATGCACGCGCCTGCATCGGGTTGAACTTGGCCAACCGCGACCACAACATGCCCCCTGCCCGCAAGCGCGCGGACCTGTTGCTGGTCGAGCGCGGTCTGTTCGAAAGCCGGGCCCGGGCACAGGCGGCGATTGAAGCGGGCCTGGTCACCGCCAATGACAAACCGGTGCTGAAGTCATCCGAAGGCGTTGCCACTGACGCGGTGTTGCATGCGCAGCCCGCGCACCCCTTTGTGTCGCGCGGCGGCGTCAAGCTGGCGGGGGCGCTGGAGCAATATCCGATCGAAATCGAGGATCATGTCTGTCTCGACGTCGGCGCATCGACCGGCGGCTTCACCGAGGTATTGCTCGCCAACGGAGCCAGTCTGGTGTTTTCAGTCGATGTCGGGCGCGACCAGCTGCATTCATCGCTGCGGGGCCATCCCAAGGTCGTTTCCATGGAGGAGACCGATATCCGCAAGCTCGAAGGCAAGCGTTTGCCGATGCGGCCGGACGTCGTGGTCATCGACGTCAGTTTCATTTCATTGAAGGCCGTGCTGCCGGTGGCGCTGTCGCTGGCAGCGGCGCCGATGCATCTGCTGGCATTGATAAAACCGCAATTCGAAGCGGCGCGAAAGCATTCCAAGCGCGGCATCGTTCGCAATGCGATGGTGCACCAGGAAATCTGCGACGACATCGCAGCGTTCGTGTCTTCGCACGGATGTACCGAGATCCGGGTGTTTCCATCATCGATTGCCGGTGGCGACGGCAACCTGGAATTCTTCATCGGCGCGCGCCGTGGTTGAACGGCTCGTCATCGATCACGTCGGTCATCGCGGCGACGGCGTCGCCTTTGCGGACGGACAGAGGGTGTATGTGCCGTACACGCTGGGCGGCGAGACCATCGAGGCTGCATCCCTATCGGGCCATCCCGACCGGAGACGCCTGCTGCAGGTCGAGAGCGCCAGCCCGGAGCGGGTTACGCCATTTTGTCCGCATTTTGGAATTTGCGGGGGATGCGCGATCCAGCATTGGCAAGCCGACCGCTACCGCGCATGGAAACGCGATATCGTCATCGAAACGCTGGCGCAGGCGAAGCTCATCTGTGAAGTATATCCGCTGATCGATGCTCACGGCCTGGGCCGGCGACGGATTACCCTCCACGCCCGGATCGGCACCCACGATGTGCTCAAGGTGGGCTTCGCCGCGGCAAATTCGCACGACATCATTCCCGTGGATCGCTGTCCAATTCTCGATCCTGGCTTGAGCGGCGCGCTCGATGCGGGATGGGCCGTGGCCGAGCCGCTGATATCAATCGGAAAGCCGCTCGATATCCAGATCACCACAACGGACAGCGGCCTCGATATCGATGTGCGCGGCTCGGGGCCGTTGCCGGCAGCGATGATCGCAACGCTGTCGCGCGTTGCGGAGCAACATCGCCTGGCACGACTGACGCGCCATGGCGAACTGGTGCTGATGCGGACGCCGCCGACGATCGCGATCGGCACCGCACAAGTCACTCTGCCGCCGGGTTCGTTCCTGCAGGCCACGGTCGCGGGCGAGGAAACGCTGGCAGCGCTGGTGTCAGGACATTGCAAGCGCGCAAAGCACGTCGCCGATCTGTTTTGCGGGGTCGGACCGTTCGCGCTACGTCTTGCGGCGAAGTCGCGGATTTCGGCGTTCGACAGTGATACGGGCGCGATAACGGCGCTGCAGAAGGCGGCGACATCGACGTCCGGACTGAAGCCGATCAAGGCCGAGGCCCGCGATCTGTTCCGGCGTCCGCTGATGCCGCAAGAGCTGCGCGATTACGATACCGTCGTGTTCGATCCGCCGCGGCAGGGCGCGCAGGCGCAAGTGCTGCAGCTCGCGGCCAGCAAAATTCCGGTGGTGGTTGCGGTGTCATGCAATGCCGCGACGTTTGCACGGGACGCGCGGATTCTGATCGATGGTGGCTACAGGCTCGAAGGCGTGACGCCGGTCGATCAGTTCCGCCACACGCCCCACGTGGAACTGGTGGCGAGATTCGTGCTGAAACGTTGAACCTGCCTTGCGGCCGGGTGACATACCCAAGGACTCACAGCGGCGATCCGTCGCTCCTTGAGCGACCGTTTGCCGATGATCTCAAGACGCTATCAAGCGATTTCGTTGAGCATATCTGGCATTCAAGGGAGGCCATCATGGACGTCAATCCTGACAAGCTAAATACATTCATCGGAAAGATGCTGGGCGACGTGGGTGCGGCGATGAACGCCTCGCTGATGCTGATCGGCGACAGGCTCGGCCTCTACAAGACGCTTGCCGCGAAAGGACCGATGAATTCTTTGGAACTTGCGCAGGCCACCGGTACCAGCGAGCGCTATGTCCGCGAATGGCTCGCGGCGCAGGCTGCGTCCGGCTATGTCGAATACGATGCAGCTTCGGGCAAATTCTCGATGACGCCGGAACAGGATATGGTTTTCGGCGATGAGGACAGCCCGGTGTTCATGGGAGCGGTCGGCAGTCTGGTCTCGGCGACGTTCCTCGACGAACCGAAGATTTCCGAAGCGTTCAAAACCGGCAAGGGCGTCGGCTGGAACCAGCGCAGCGAATGCCTGTTCTGCGGAACCGCGCGCTTCTTTCGTACCGGTTACAAGCACCATCTGGTGCAGGAGTGGCTGCCCGCGCTTGATGGCGTTGTCGAAAAATTAAAGCGCGGCGCCAAGGTCGCCGATGTCGGTTGCGGCCATGGCGTATCGACGCGGCTGATGGCGGAGGCGTTTCCGAACTCGCGTTTCTTTGGATTCGACTATCACCCGGGTTCGATCGAGGTCGCACGCCAAACGGCAAACGAGGCCCGGCTTGGCGATCGCGTGCGCTTCGACGTCCAGTCCGCCAAAACCTATCCGGCGGAGGACTATGACCTCGTTTGCTTCTTCGATTGCCTGCACGACATGGGAGATCCCGTCGGCGCGATGAAACATGTGCGCGAGACCATGGCCGCCGACGGCACCTGCATGCTGGTCGAGCCGTTTGCCGGCGATCGTCTTGAGGACAATCTCAATCCTGTCGGGCGTATTTACTATGCGGCTTCAACGGTGGTCTGCACGCCCGCCTCGCTCGATCAGGAAGTCGGCATGGCGCTCGGCGCGCAGGCCGGCGAAGCGCGGCTTCGCGACGTGGCCAGCAAAGGCGGCCTAACGCGATTCCGTCGCGCCACCGAAACGGCGTTCAATCTGATTCTGGAGGCAAGGGTCTAGGGACAGATCGTAGGGCAAAGGCGCGCTTGCGCCGTGCCCACCATTTTCATCCGCGAATGGAGTTGGCATGGTGGGCACGCTGCGCTTTGCCCAGCCTACGTTATCCGCGCCTTATCGTCCCCACCTGTCCTGCCAGATTTTCTCACCAATCATGCAGGGCACACGGGGCTCCTTCTCGGCCACCGGGACGATCCGGCGCGGGGGCGTCCGACCTGCGACTTCGAGCAGCAGCTTGGTCCGGATCGCCTCCTTGAACTTGTCGCGGTCCTTGATCGATACCACGAAGGAGCCTGGGCCCCCGATGACACAGTCCTCGTAATAGAAATCGAGATTGTCGATATCCATCGTCGAATAGGACGGTTCCTTCACCATGATCGGCAGGCCGTTGATGACGATGCCCTTCTCCAGCGCCGCGTCACGCGCGGTCGTGACTGGCGCGCCGTTGTTGTTGGGGCCGTCGCCGGAGATATCGATGACGCGCCTTAAGCCCCGATACGGGTTCTCGTCGAACAGAGGCATCGCGAAATTGATTGCGCCGGAGATCGAGGTGCGTGATGCCCGGCGGATCGGCGTTTTCATGATCTCGTTGGCGACAGCATCCGCCGTTTCCGGCCCGTCGATCACCCGCCACGGGATGATGATCTTCTGGTCGCTCGACGCCGCCCACTCGAAATAGGTCACCGAAATCTTGCCATTCGGACCGGTCTTCAGCGCCTGCAGAAATTCCTTCGAGATAATGGCCTGCGCGTAACCCTCGCGCTGGATCGCGAGTTCGTCCATATCCATCGAATAGGAGACATCGACGGCAAGAACCAGTTCGACATCGACGGAAGGTGTATTGTCCTTGTTGTCGGACAATTGGGACGTGTGATTGTTGGGGCTCGGCGCGGCGATGCCCGCGACGTCACCTCCGGCGATCGCTCCCGCGACAAGCACCGCCCCGATCGAGACACACCAGCGCATAGCGGCCCTCCGTCGTATGACGCGATGGTGACACGCAAACAGGCCTTCGCAAAGCGGGAACATCGGTTGTCCCTACACATTGAAGTTAGCCGGCTGCCTTAATTTCGCCGAGGCTTCCGCTTCGCCGGCCGCTGCGCTACAGGCTTTGCGGCGTCGGCCTGTCATGCGATACAGCGCGCTTCAACGTAAGGGAGCGTCATGTTTCGGATCGGCATCGCCTGCGTCTTGCTGTTGTCCGGCTGTGGCGGCGCCATGCCCGAGTCGCCTGCCGAGCGTGGCTTCTATCTCGTCAACACCATCATGGCCTGCGGCAATTGCCACACGCCGCGCGATGCCGACGGCAAGACCATCGCCGAGAAGGCATTTTCCGGCGGTCTGACATTCACGACGCCGGCCTTCATCGCCACCGCGCCGAATATCACGCCCGATATCGAAACCGGAATCGGAAGCTGGAGCGATGCCGAGATCAAGCGCGCGCTGGTGGAGGGAGTGCGGCCAGATCACGGCCGCCTCGCCGGCGTGTCGCTGGCGGCAATCATGCCGGCCAATTTTTACAAGGCGTTGCTGCCGGACGATCTCGACGCCGTCATCGCCTATATGCGCACGGTAAAGCCGATCCGGAACGAGGCCCCCTATCCCCTTTACAAAGCCCCGGTGCGCCGCGACCCCTATCCCGACGCCGAGGCCGGATTCGATAAGGTCATGCTTGCCGATCCGGTCAGGCGCGGCGCCTATCTGGTCAGCATCGGCCATTGCATGGAGTGCCACTCCGCATGGTCGCGCGGCGTGTCCGATTTCAAAAATGGACTGGGCCGCGGCGGCAGGGTTTTCCCGGCGCGTGAAGGGTCTCCTGAGGGAACGCCAGGCAGCACCGCCGCCAACATCACCTCGGATCCGACCGCCGGCATCGGGGCCTGGACCGATCAGGAAATCGGACGCGCCATCACCCAGGGAATTGCACGCGACGGGCGGACGCTCAAGCCGCCGATGGCCTACAATTATTATGCCGGACTGAAAGAATCCGACCTCGCGGATGTCATCGCCTACTTGCGCACGGTGCCGCCGCTGCAATGAAGCCATCGCAAAACAGCCGGTTCCACGGCGGGCCGGGAGACTGTATTCTTGTGCGGACCACCGCGAAAACGTCAGGAGGTGCTTGCCGAATGATCGACGCCGTCACCAAGCCGAAAACCAGGGTCAAGACCAAGACCGAACGGCCGCGCCTGCACAAGGTCATCCTCGTCAACGACGACTTCACGCCCCGCGAATTTGTCGTCACCGTCC
>Ga0137415_10001986_pt1 | contig 20432 bp, 19 predicted proteins | sample CZODoug3_1_1_16f_FD_183082 | JGI IMG/M metagenome (GOLD analysis project Ga0137415, IMG submission 183082) | Vadose zone soil fungal communities from Angelo Coast Range Reserve, California, USA - CZODoug3_1_1_16fungal (Hybrid Assembly) | ecosystem: Environmental > Terrestrial > Soil > Vadose...
TCGTGCATCCGCTGCCCCGGACTGCGCACGTCCGGCCCGTCGGCGTCGGAGGGTCGGGGTGCCGCGAGTGGGTCGAGTACGGCTTGCCATTGCGCCAACGCCGTCGGAGTCAGGTGAGCTCGTAGTTCCCCGGACCCGTCCCGGTTCCCGGACAGGGTGGCGTGGCGACGCCGGTCATGTTCGACGTCATCAGCCAGCACACCATCCGGGTTCAGCAAGGCGACCACCCGCCGGGCTAGCGTTGCCAACACGCTTGGGTCGAAGCGGCGCGCTTCCTCGACCAGGCGGGCCTCCACCGCGGCGCCGTGCTCGAACTCCACCTCGGCCGGCAACTCGGCGATCACCCCGCGGATGACCTTCGCGTGCTCCGCCGAGATCGCCCCTTCGGCTTGAGCGGCCGCCACCACCGGCAACAACGGTGGCCGCGGCACTCCGGTCAAGGACCAGCCCGGACCCAGATCCAGCGCGGCCTCGTGACGGGCCGTCGCCTCCCGCGGTGTCACCCGCAACACCTCCCGCAACAAGGACGCAGTGTCCCGGGCCGAGAGCTCACCAGCCGCACCCCGACGATCAAGTTCGGCGATCAGGGCATGATCCACGACCGGCAGGCGGCGGCGCTGGGTCTCCAACCCGCGCAGCAACTCGAGCAGATCACCGCGGCACAGCCGGGTCAGATCAGCAGCACACAACGTGTCGACAGCATCCGAGAGTTGCGCGAGCGCGGTAGCCACCCCCGCAGCGGCACCCTCCGCATCCTCGAACATGTGTACGAGTCTACCAACCGGACCGGGCGACGTCTAGAGAGATTCACCTTATTTTACAAGGATAATCTAGCCGAGCGAAGGGACCACAGCGGGCCACAAGCCGAGCGTCCAACGGAACATGACGATCAGCTCCTCGTCGCCGCCGCTTCGAAACCGGACGGCAACGCATCCGCTCCGCGAACAGCGACACAAGCGCCAGGCGTCGTCCTAGGACGAGCGACCCGGGGTGCGGCCGGCCGGCTGTTGCGGCTTCGGGGTGATCGGTGTGACCTGGTGCACGGGGCGAGTCACGGGCGCCCCGTCGAGCGTGAACGTGTCGTCGCCGTGCTGGATCTCGATCGCCGGTCCGTCGAGCCGGGTGTACACGGCCGTGTCCGGCGTTACGGCAACCTGGATGGTTGCGCCCCGCCACCGCATCGCGAAGCTCAGCCGGCTGATCCCCGGCGGTAGCTGCGGCCGGAAGCTCAACACCCCACCGTGATCGCGTAGCCCGCCGAAGCCGGCAACCAGCGCGATCCACGAGCCGGCCAGTGACGCGATGTGCAGCCCGTCGCGGGAGTTGTGTTCGAGGTCGCTGAGATCCATCAACGCGGCTTCGGTCAGGTAGTCGTGAGCCAGATCGAGGTGGCCGGTCTCGGCCGCGAGCACGGCCTGGGTGCAGGCGGACAACGACGAGTCCCGAACCGTCAGCGGCTCGTAGTAGGCGAAGGCACGGGCCTTCTCCTCGAACGTGAACTGGTCGCCGCACCAATGCATCGCGAGGATGAGATCTGCCTGCTTGATGACCTGCTTGCGATAGATGTCGAAGTACGGGGTGTGCAGCAGCAGCGGGTACCCGTTGGTCTTGGCGCTGTCGTCGAAATCCCAGACCTCGTGCTTCGTGAAGCTTCGGGCCTGCTGGTAGACGCGCTTGTCGTCGTCGTAGGGAACCGCCATCGCATCGCCGGCTGCTCGCCAGGCCGTCGTCTCATCGGCGGTGACATCCAAGCTCGCCGCGTCATCCGGCCACCGTTGGACGGCATCCGCGGCCGCGAGCAGATTCTGCCGCGCCATGAGGTTCGTATAGACGTTGTCGTCGGCCAACGCGCTGTACTCGTCCGGACCGGTGACTCCGTCCAGGTGGAAGCTGCCGTCGTCGCCGTGGTACCCGGCGGATGCCCACAAGCGCGCCGTCTCGACGAGCAGTGGCAGCGCACGCGTGCGGTCGAAGTCCTCGTCGCCGGTCCAGTCGACGTACCGGACCGCGGCCGTGGCGACATCGGCGTTGATGTGCATTGCGGCGGTGCTGGCCGGCCAGTAGCCGGAGCACTCGTGCCCTCGGATCGTCCGCCAGGGAAACGTGGCGCCGCGCAAGCCCAGTGCTCGAGCCCGATCGCGGGCCAGATCGATCGTGTTGTACCGCCACCGCAGGGCGTCCGCGGCGGCCTTCGGCGCGGTGGCGGTGAGCACCGGCAGCACGAAGCTCTCGGTGTCCCAGAACGCGTGGCCGTCGTACCCGGGACCGGTGAGACCCTTGGCCGGGATGGCACGCTCCTCGGCCCGGGCGGCGGCCTGCATCGTGTGGAACAGCCCGAAGCGCACCGCCTGCTGCACGGTGTCGTCGCCTTCCAGCGAGACGTCCGCGCCGTGCCAGAATTCGTCCAATGCTGATCGTTGGTCGGCGACGAGCTGGTCCCATCCGGTGTAGGCCACCATGCTGAGCGCCCCGTCGACCTGGTCGCGCAGCGCCGGCAGCGACCGCATGCTCGACCATCCGTAGGCGACGAACTTCGTCAGCTGTAGTCGCTCGCCCGGCGCCAACGTCGTCCCACCCGTCAGCCGAGCCCAGTCCGGCTGTATTTCCAGACTCGGGGTGCCGCTGCCGACGAAGGTGTTCTCCATGGCCGCGGCCATTCGGAGCTGGCTGGACCGCGTCCGGTGGATGAGCAGCGCGCGGGTGTCCTTGCCGAACTGGTCCTCGGCCTCCAGCGGGGACTCGAGCACGGCGGCCATTCGCGGATCACTCGACTGCGTCGGCAGTTCCTCGTTGGCCACGAGCTCGGACTGGATGACCACGCGGGCCGGATGGCTGACCGCCTCGACCTCGTAACGGATCGCCATGATCGAGCGCTGCGTCAAGGAGACCAGCCGGGTCGACCGCACCCGGACCACCTGTCCGGCCGGCGACTCCCACTCGGCCACGCGATGCAGCAGGCCGGCGCGCAGGTCGAGGATCCGCTCGTGGTGGTGCAGCGTGCCGTAGCGCAGATCGAACGGTTCGTCGTCGACGAGCAGCCGGATGAGTTTGCCGTCGGTGACGTTGATGATCGTCTGACCCATCTCGGGGAAGCCGTACCCCGACTCGGCATAGGGCAGCGGCCTAGTCTCGTAGAACGAGTTCAGGTAGGTGCCCGGCAGGCCGTGCGGATCGCCCTCGTCGAGGTTGCCGCGGATGCCGATGTGCCCGTTGGACAACGCGAATACCGACTCGGACTGGGCGAGTTGGTCGAGGTCGAGGCCCAGTTCGCGGATGGACCACTGCTCCACCGGGAAGCGCGGCTCGGGGATCATGCGAGATCCGCGAGGTCGGACACGACGGTATCGGCGCCGTGCTCGCGCAGGCCGCGCTCATGATCCGCGCCGAGTCGGTTGACCCCGACGACGAAGCCGAAGTGGCCGGCCCGCCCCGCGGCGACTCCGGCGAGCGCGTCCTCGAACACGGCCGCCTCTCCCGGCGCGACGTGCAGCAATTCGGCGCCGGCGAGGAACGAATCCGGAGCCGGCTTGCCGGGTAGTCGCTTCTGCTCGATGGTGTTCCCGTCGACGACGGCCTGGATGAACTCGTCCAGGCCCGTGACCTTCAGGACGCTCGCAGCGTTCGCGCTGGACGACACGACGGCGCGGGCCAGGCCGGCGTCACGCGCGAGGGCGAGGTAGCGCCGGGAACCCTCGTACACGGTGACTCCGTCGCGATGGATGCGCTCGAGGAGCAGCTGGTTCTTGCGGTTGCCGATGCCGTGAACGGTGTCGTGTCCCGGGGCGTCGTCGGGCTGCCCCTCGGGCAGCTGAATGCCTCGCGAGGAGAGGAAGTCGCGCACGCCGTCCGCGCGGGGCTTGCCGTCGACGTAGTCGTCATAGTCGGCGTCGGTGAACGGGGCGCCGCCGTGAGCAGACAGGTAGGCGTCGAATGTCTCTTTCCACGCCGCGCGGTGGACGCTGGCTGTATCGGTCAGGACACCGTCCAGGTCGAAGAGGCAGGCCGTCACGTGGTCTGGCAATCCCAGCATGGGCCGATCCTGCCTGATGCGGCTGGGTGGCGTGTGTGGCGACCCGCGAAGTTTGATCTTTGTTTAATCCGACGGGCCCGCGGGTAGGACAAAGGCACAGCGAATTCCAAGGAGGATCTGATGGCTGCTTGGACGTGGGTCCTAATCGCCGTCGGCATCGTGGTCGTCGCCCTGCTCGCCGTGGCGTTGTTCTCGCAGCGCCGAACGGCGCGGTTGCGGCGCAACTTCGGGCCGGAGTACGACCGGGAGGTGCAGGCTCGGGAAGGCCGTCGGCGGGCCGAGGCCGAGCTGCGTGGTCGCGAGAAGCAGCGGGCCCGATTCGAGTTCAAGCCACTGCCGGCGCAGACGCGGGTACGGTTCGTGGCGGAGTGGCGTGACCTGCAGGAACGCTTCGTGGATCAGCCGTCCAACGCGGTTGTCGCTGCCGATGGCCTGGTGACTCGGCTCATGGATGCTCGCGGATATCCGACCGACGGTTTTCCGGCGCAGGTGAGCTTGATCTCGGTCGACTACCCCGACGTCGTCGACAACTACCGACACGCCCACGGCGTCTACGACCGCGCCGGATCCCAGCAGGCCGACACCGAGGACCTGCGCGGGGCCTTCTTGCACTACCGGTTGTTGTTCGACCGGCTGGTCCGACTCGCGGCGACCGACGAAACAACCGACGAAACAACCGACGAAACAACCGACGAAACAACCGACCAAACGATCGGCGAGAGGGCAGAGACCGATCGTCGTCAGTCGTGGCCACCTCGTCACGCGGCGGACCCGACCGGCCCGCAGGCCGATTACCCGGGCTACGCGCACAACGGTGGCGCCCGCTGAGGGTTCGGATCCGGGACTGGGCCCACAATGGGGCGTGCCGAGCTGCGTGGGGATCGACCTGGGTACCACGAACACCAAGGTCGCTCTCGTCGAGACGAGCTCATCGACGGTACGTGTGCGTGCGGTCGCCTCGGCGCCGACTCCCGCTCCGACCGACCTCGCGACCACGTTGTCCGCCCTGCTCGGCCAAGTATTGGACGGCGCCCCGCCCCCGGACGTGGTCGGCATCGCTTCGATGGCCGAGACCGGCGTACCCCTCGACGCGTCAGGCGTACCGATCGACGACTGGCTGCGCTGGGACGGGCATCGCGCCCGGGTCGAGGCCGAGGACCTCTCGCGCCGACTCGGCTGGGCCGCACTCGTCGCGGCGACGGGTGTGCGGCCGAGCGCCAAGGTCCCGCTGGCGACGTGGGCCTGGTTGCGGACCCGCCGTCCAGAGACGTGGTCGGCGATGGCCCGCTGGGCCGGTGCCGCCGACCTCGCCGGTCTGTTGCTCACCGGTCGGCTGGCCACTGACCACACCCTGGCCGGCCGGACGATGGCCTACCGGCTGCCCCCGCACGGAGCCGGCCTGCCGGGACGATTCGATGCCGACCTGCTGGGCGAAGTGGGGCTGCGTCCGGAGCAACTGCCCGACGTGGTGACCGGCGGGATCGCGGGCCGGGTCAGCGATCCGGCGTTCGGGCTGCCGGTCGGCACGCCGGTCGTCATCGCCGGGCACGACCACGCCGCCGGCGCGTACGCCGCAGGGGTTCGCCGGCCCGGCGACGTCGCTGACTCACTCGGCACCGCCGAGGCGATCATGTCGGTGGTGGCGGTACCGCCCGACCCGATCGAGGTGGCGCGCGCCGGCATGAGCGCCGTCGTCACGGTCGGCGGCATCCACCGAGCCGTCCTCGCCGGATCGTCGACCGCCGGCGCCGTCGTGCGGTGGTGGCTCGAGCACGAGAGCGGCGGCATCGGTCCGGACGAGCTGTTCACGCAGGTGCGCAACCTGGACGACCGGCCGACCGAGGTGCTGGTGCTGCCGTACCTGTCCGGGCGGCAGGCGCCCGACCCCGATCCCTCAGCCCGGCTGCGCATCATCGGACGCTCTGATCAGTCGTCGGCGTACCTCGCGCGGGCGATGCTCGAGGGGCTGTGCCTGCACGCCCGGTGGATCGCGCAGGAACAGTTCCGCCTCGCCGGTCTCCTCGCGCCGCCGGTGACGGTGTTCGGCCGCCCGGTAACCGCCAATCCGGCCTGGATGCAGGTGAAGGCGCGGGTCATGCCCTGGCCGCTGCGCCTGGTGACGGAGCCCGAACCAGTTGCCGCCGGCGCCGCCCTGCTCGCCGCCGAGCGGGCCGGGCTGGTCTCGTCCGCGCCGGCTCTCGACCAGCGACCCGCGCCGCCGCCCGGCGGCGCCGACTACGACGAATCGTTCGGCCGGTTCGTGGCCGCGGCTCAGAACGTCGAGCAGGGTTGAGCCATGACGGGCCTATAGCCGATCGCGCCCTTCCGGGCCGAGCCCGTCGTCCGGGCGGGGAGGTGCGGTGCGGAGTCGAGAACACGAGCCGATGCCTCAACTGCGTACGGACGTCACGCAGTCGGCGTAAGGAACTGTCGCCATACCTCGAGCTCGAGCCGGATGGCGGGGGCACCGAGTTCGCGCAGTGTCCTCGGGTCGGCGAGCATCACGCGCTGGACGAGTCCCATCACCGAGTGACCCATCGTGAAGAGCGTGCGTTCGGGATCCAGGTCATCACGAATCGAGCCGTCCACCTGACCGGCCGCAAAGGCATCGAAGATATCGCTGAGGCTCGCGCGGACCGACGCTTCGTAACTGACGTGCTGTTGGGAAGTAAGGCCGCGATGACGAAACGAATAGTCGAAGAAGGAGAGGAATCGAAGGAGTTCCGGCTGCTTCAAGGCGCTCAGCATGGAGCTCTCGAACATTCCGAGCAACCGCTCACGACCGTTCGAGGCCGTTCCGGGTGCCACTGCGCCGGCTTCGCTCAGCCGCGCCAGTGCGCGCTGCTGGGCGAACACCATCGCGCCGCTGAGATCCTCGAAGTACTTGTAGTAGGTCTTGCGGCTGATTCCGACTGCGTCGGCCACGTCGGTCACGGTAGGCACGTGGTCGGGCTGGTCGGCAATGATGCCGATGATGGCGTCGGCGATGACGGCACGCTGCTCACCGCGGAAACCGTCCCAGCGATCAATCGCGGTTCGACGGCGGTCCGACACAGGTAGCAGGCTACAAAGGTCAGGACCTGTCCCGTGCGACCCGTCGCGCGAGGCGTCCCGGGTTTCGCGATGACGACACCTCGTTGACCCTTTCGAAACGCACAGGTAGCCTGCCCACAAGTAGGTAACACGGTGTTACCTATCTTCGAGAGAGGGGCCAGCCACGTGAGCTCCAGGGATAGGTATTGGCGCGCCCGCGCGCGCCGGATCGGGGTGGCGCTCGCGGTCGTCGCCCTCCCGCTGGCCACGTCGGCGAGCATCCACGGGACACAGCCGGCCCGGGCAGCGACGCCGCGATGTTCCTGGATGGACCCCTCGTGGAGCCCGGCGCACCGAGCCAAGACCCTGCTCAACGCCATGACGCTGGACCAGAAGATCCAGATGGTGCACGGTGCCGGCGCCGTGGAGAACAAGCCCAACGAGAACGGTCCCATCAACTACGCAGACTTCGCCGCGGCGCCCGGCGGCCGCGGAGTCGGGTGGGTACCCGCGATCACGTCGCTGTGCATCCCGCCGCTGTACATGTCCGACGGCGGTCAGGGCTACGCCACGACCAACGGCGCCAACGCGCGCGGCGCGACGGCGTTCCCGTCCGGGATCGCCCAGGCTTCGTCGTTCGATCCGCAGACCGCCTACACCTACGGGCGTGCACTCGCGCGGCAGTGGATGGCCAAGGGCAGCAACGTCCTGCTCGGTCCGGACGTCAACGCGGGCCGCAATCCGAGCTTCTCCCGCAACTGGGAAGGCATCGGCGGCGAGGATCCGTACCTACAGGGCACGATGGCCGCCGGGATGATCACCGGCGTGCAGAGTCGGCCCGTGATCGCGACGGTCAAGCACTACGCAGCCTTGGATGCCGGGTCCCTCACTGCGGTCGTCGATCAACGCACGTTGCACGAGGTCTACGAGAAGCCGTTCGAGAATGCGGTCCAGGCCGGCGTTGGCTCGGTAATGTGCGCCTACACCAAGCTCAACGACCAGTTCGCCTGTCAAAACCCTGACCTGCTCAGCACGCTGAAGAGCGAACTTGGCTTCTCCGGATACGTTGTCTCCGATTGGGGTGCCACGCACTCCACGGTGCCCTCCGCCACCGCTGGACTTGATATGGAAATGGCGGCGGGGAGCTACTTCGACGCGTTCCTGAAGTCGGCCGTGCAGTCCGGTCAGGTACCGATCAGCCGTCTCGACGACATGGTGTACCGAATCCTCAACACCATGTTCCAGCGGGGCTTGTTCGACCGACCGCCGGGCCCCGTACATGATCTCGTCAATACCGCCTTCGACGAGACGCTCGCCCGCAAGATGTCTCAAGAGGGCACCGTGCTGCTCAAGAACAGGGCCTCGACACTGCCTGTCAAGGACCGCAACAGCACCATCGCCGTGATCGGCCTGCCGGCCTCACAATCCGGCGCCGCCACCTATTACCAGAGCACCTCGAGTCCGGATTCGCAGGTAATCCCGACCAACCTGTCCGCGCCGATCGACGCGATCACCAAGCGCGCGAAGAAGAACAACGACACCGTCGTCTACGACCCGGGCGCGGTCCCAGGGATGTCCGCCTTTGTCGCATCGACGGCCAAGGTCGCCGTGGTGTTCGTCTACACCAACGAGGGCGAGTTCGCCGGCGACCGGACCAGCTTCACCCTTCCGAACAACCAGGATGCGCTTGTCCAGGCAGTCGCCGCAGCGAACCCGAACACCGTCGTGGTGGTCAACAGCGGCGGCCCGGTAACCATGCCGTGGCTGGACAGCGTCCGCGGAGTTGTGGAGGCATGGATGCCCGGCGAGCAGGACGGCAACGCCATCGCTGGGATCCTCTTCGGCGACGCCGAGCCGGGCGGCCGGCTACCCGAGACATTCCCCGTCAAGTACTCCGATGAGCCGGCTCCGACCGACGAGTACAGCGAAGGGCTTTACACCGGATACCGAGGGTTCGACAAGAATCGCACGACGCCCCTGTTCCCGTTCGGATACGGGCTCTCCTACACGAAGTTCGCGTACAGCAGCCTTCACGTCCCGGCGCGAACCAGCGGAACGGCGCCGACAAAGGTTTCGCTCACCGTGCGGAACGTCGGTTCGCGCGCCGGCTCGGACGTTCCGCAGATCTATGTGGGCTGGCCAAGGACTGCGGACGTCCGCGAGCCGGTCCGGCAGCTGCGCGGGTACCAGCGGGTCGAACTGCCTGCAGGCGTCGGTGCACGCGTAACGATCAGCCTGGACCCCAGGGCGTTCTCCTACTGGAACCCCACGTCCAAGCGCTGGACCGTCCAGCCGGGCTGCTACCCGATCTGGGCCGGACCCAACGAGGCTGACATGCAGCTGCCGGGCCAGATCGCAGTAGGTGGAGCTCGCTGCTGACCCACCCGAGCACATCATCCGCACCGGAATTCAGAACGATAGAGCCCGACGTCAGCCGTCCGACGCGAATTCTCGAATGAGCGCAGCGAGCCGGGCCGGTTGGTCCAGGGGGATGAGCGTGTAGCTGTCGTCGACCTCGACCAGCCGTCCCTGCGGGAGCAATGCGGCGAGGCGCCGGCCGTGCTCGGGCGGCATCACCCGGTCGCCGGCGGCCCAGACCACGAGGGCCGGACCCTCGAACTTCGGCAGGCGTTCGGCCGCCTCGACCAGCAGGTTCGGCTCGGCCCTGATGGCGCGCAGCACTCGCACGGTGTCGCGGCGGATCTCCGGTTGCGTCAGGACCGGCCTCATCCACCGGGCAGTGGCCGCGTCGCCTCGCTTGGTCAGCCACCCGAACGCGATCGGGAGCCGCCGGACCATCCGAAGTCGCATCTGCTGCATGAACAGTCCGAACAGCCGGGGCGAGAGGCGCCCGGTGCGCACGAGTGTTCGGCCGGTCAGCCCGGGCGGGAAGTTGTCGAACGCGTCGCAGGAGACGAGCACGACCCGTCCCACCCGGGCGGCGCCGTCGGCCATGACCAGCTGCCCGAGCGCCCCGCCCGTGTCACTGCCGACGAGGACGACGTCGTGCAGATCGAGTCGGTCGAGGAACTCCGCGATCAGCCGAGCTATCCCGGGCAGCGACAGGTCGGCATCGGGCATCGCGCGACGATGCGCGCCGAGCGGCAGGGTCGGGGCCACGCACCGGTGATCGACGGATAGCTCGGCGATCGGCTGCTCCCACAGTGATGCGTCCATCATCAGCCCGTGCAACAGCACGATCGTCGGGCCGGTGCCGCCGGTGTCCTCGTAGTCGATCGTCCCGGCGGACAGCTCGATAGTCGGCATGCGTGGCCGCCTCAGCGGGCCGAGTCGGCGCTTGCGGTGTGGAGCCCCGCCGGGTCTAGTAGGTGCCGGCGCAGGAAGGACAGCTCGGCCTCGACAGCCGGCTCATGGCCATCCAGGAATGGCGCGTAGTGCCCGCCGGGCATCCGGACGAGTTCCCCGCGGGGAGCGCGGTTCGCCGCCCGGACGGCGGGCTCGGCGAGCGCCGACTGATCCTGGTCGCAGGCGAGGACGAGCAGGGGACACCGCACTCGCGAGGCGAACCGGCCGGGCCGGTAGACCGTGATGCGTAGCGCGGAGCGGGCGGCGATCGCCTGTTGCCAGTCCGGGTACATGTTGTCCGGGTTGAGCGCTCGGTCGCCGTCGAGGCTGTCCGGCGTGGTGAGCATCGAGACGGTCCCGGGCTCGCCGGCGAGGGGTACCAGCCGGGGGCGTCGGCCGAGGAAGCCGCCGACGGCGTCGAGAATGCCCCGACCGGTCAGGCGCAACATCGCGAGTGGCTTCTGGTGCCGCGCCGCCTGGCGCGACGCAGCCGGACCGTCGGCGAGCGGGGTCTGGGCGATCGCCGCGGCGAGCTGCGGATTGCTCGCCGCGACGCGGAACAGGTGACCACCGGAGAGCGAGAAGCCCCAGCCCGCGAGCCGAGTCGGGTCGACTCCCGGCAGCGTCGCGGCGAAAGCGATCGCGGCCCGCCAATCGGTGAGCTGCTCACCCATGCGCACGAGCTGGCGCGGCTGCCCACCGCTCTCCCCGAGACGCCGGTAGTCGAACGCGAGGACGGCGAACCCGGCATCGTTGAATCGTCGTGCGAACCGGTCGGTGCCCGGTTCCTTGGTCACTCCGCCACCGCCGGCCATGATCACGCAAGCGCCGTTGGTTCCCGGATACTGCCAGGCCGCGCACTCGGTATCGCCGCTGGTGAATCGGACCTTCTCCCGCTCGACGGACATCCGCACCCCCCGGTTATCGAGACCTTCTTCCGAGAAGTGAACCACGCGGTTCGCAACCTGTCGAGTAGCGAGCGCGCGGCTATTCGTCGGCCGCTTCTTCCCGTTCCAGGGCGCGGACCAGAGCCTGGAACCCGGCGGCGATCCCCGCGGTGTCGCCGCTGGTCCGCGCGTCGACCAGGAAGCCTCGCAGCGTCGCCAGGATCATCTCGGCGACCTCGAGCTTGCGTCGGTCGGACCAGTGTTCGGGACACATCGACAGCAGCGCGGGCAGATACTGCTGCGACGCCTCCCGGCCGAGTGTGGCGTAGCGGTCGGGATCGTAGATCGCCAGACCGATGGCCTGATCGAGCACTCGCGCCTCCTCGCCCACCAGGATGGGCCACACCTCGCGCACCCACGCCGCGAGCGGTCGGCGAACCGATCCTCGGGTGGCAGTCGCCAACGCCTTCCCGATGCGCCGCTCGCGCAGCCTGACAATGGCTTGGGCGAGCAGGTCGTCGACTCCGTCGAAGTGGTAGAGCAGCACCTTGTGCGTGGTGCCCGCCGCCCGGGCCGCCCGGCGGAGTGAGAAGTCCACCAGACCGTTGTCCGCGAGGTCGTCGGTCACCCGATCGAGCAGCTCCCGGCGTCTTGCCTCGCCCCGCTCCGAGCCCGCAGATCGCCGGTAGCCGGCTCGCTCGTGCGGGCCACGGCTTTCGGTCGCATCCACTTCGACAGCATCCACGATCCGACAACCTGCCGGCACACCGCGGAGCTACCTTGCGGCAAGGTCGAAGGCCTGCGAGAAGGTTGCCGTTCAGCGTGTGACAGCGGCTGCGGAGAGCAGGGTGGCGGCGGTGAGCGATACCCATAAGGCGCTCGGGCCGTGGGTGGCGAGGGTGGTAATGACGGCTGGGGAGACGGCCAGGCCGAGGCCGGTGGATAGCTGGAACCGGGCCAAGGCCCGCCCGAGCCCGTGCTGCGGCGCGATGTCGGCTACTAGGGCGGTCGAGGTGCCTGCGTAGATGATTTCGCCGAGCGTGCAGAGCACTGATACGCCGGTCACGGCGGGGACGGCCCATCCGTGGCCGAGCTCGACGCAGGCGAGGAAGGCGAGGTAGGACACGCTGAGCACGACCCCCGACAAGGCAAGGGCGGTTCGGCGCGAGTACCGGGACAGCCACCTGGTCACCGGTACCTGGAAGGCGACCACGAGCACCGTGTTGGTCACTAAGACTGCGCCCGCCCACACTGGTGAGGCATGCAGCTGCGTGACCAGCACCAGCGTGAGCGCGACCTCAGGGACGTTGAGGCAGAACGCGTAGATGACATTCGCGGCGAGCAATCGTCGCATCCGGGGCGCGGACCCGGCGCGTCGGCCCGGGCCGGCGTCGTGGGATCGAGGGCGGTGCGGGTGGGCGCGCAGGCGGACCGACCAGGCGAGGCCAGCCGACAGCAGATAGCTCAAACCGGTGCCGGCGGCGAGCGCGCGCATGGCCGGCGCGCCACCGCTCAGGCAGGCGGTGGCCAGCAGCGCGCCGACGCCGAGGCCGGCGTTGCGCAGCGACCGGCCCGCGGCCAGGGCGGCATCGCGTTCGCGGCCTTCGGCGACGGTGACTACCAGGGCGGCGTGGGCCACCGGGAAGGCCTGATTGCCGATGCCGAGAAACAGTGCGGCGGTCGCGAACAGCCACACGGTGTCCGGGCTGCTCGCTGGTGCGGCCAGCAGCAGCGCGGTACCGACGACCCGCACCACCATGGAGGCGGCCACCGCCGTGCTGCGCGCGCCCCGGTCCAGCCAGCGGCCCATCGCGGGTGTGCCGGCGAGCCCAGCCACGACGCCGGCTGTCATGGCCAGGCCGGCGACCTGGACCGGCAGCCGCAGCACCGTGATGCCGTATAGCAGCAGGAACGGCCGCAGCAGACCGGTACCGAGCGCGTCCACGCCGAGGGCAACGGCGTAACGCCGGCCACCCGACGCGCGCACCAGCGTGTGGAAGCGGGCGGTCCGGGACCGCGATGCCGATCTGGGTGTCGAGCCGGGTGTCGGGGTCGGCGGCGAGGGCTGGGCGGTCATGCTCACCGAGTCACCGTACGGTCGACGTCTGGGCCGGGGGCCGTCAGTTGACGCAATCCGTCAACCGAGCAGCGGCAGGGGCGTCGCAGCGGCGATGATGTCGGGGTGACACTGCGCATCGACATCACCGGTCTGCCGCCCGAGCGGGTCTCATTCGCCGCCTCACCGCTGGCAGAGCTGACCGCGATGCTGCACGCTCTGGCCGCGACCGAGCATCACCCGCACCTGACCGGGTGGGCCGCCAGCGTGCGCGCCGGGCTCGCGCCGGAACTGGCCGAGCGCATCCAGGAGGCCGAGTTCCTCTGGCGGTCCTCCCGCGCGGAGTTCCTGCTCCCCGCGCAGCCCCAGGAGACGTTGAAGCAGGAGCTGGACGACGTCGACCAGATCCCCGACGACGTCTACGTGGCCTCGGCGCTGGTCACGACCTGTGGCAGCAACCGGGTTCAGTTCGGCGGCCGGTCCCCACTCTCCGACCCGGCTGCCCGCAACCACGCACTAGACCAGGCGCAGGCGCGCGGCGCAGCGCAGGAGGCGTTTGCCGAGCGGCTACTCGCCGACCCGCAGGCCGTACGGGTCAGGGTCCGCGACACGATCGAGCAGTGCGCGGCCGTGTTCTTCGACCAGGCCTGGCCCACCATGATCGCCCCGCGCATCATTGCCGACCTGCGAGTCAAGACCGACCTGCGCGACCGCAAGGGCCTCGGCTCGGCCCTCGCCGCCGTCTCCCCCGCCGTCGCGCTCGCCCCCGAGGGTGACGGCATCGTCGTGGACAAGCTGCAAGACAACGCCACCCGCGCCGACGACGTCGGCGTGACGTTCATACCGACCATCTACGGAGCCCCGCACCTGCTCGCGGTCCACGCACCCGGCTGGCGGCCCGTCGTGCAATACCCACTCGCCAACCCCCATGCCCCCGAACCGGTATCGCTGGACACCGTCGAGCGCAGGCTCGACGCCCTCGCCCACCCCGTCCGGCTCCGACTCGTACGCACCCTCGCCCGCAGCCCCCACACCACCAGCGAACTGGCCCAAGACTGGAACCTGACCCCACCCGAGGTCTCCCGGCATCTCGCGGTCTTGCGCCGCGCCGGCCTACTCACCACCCAACGGCGCGGGCGCTACGTGCACTACGCGCTGGATCTGGCCGCACTAACCGGGCTGGGGACAGACGTGCTGGCGACCGCGCTGAGATGAACACGATCACGCTGTAGGCGCTTCCGCATCCGAATCTCTAGTGGCACTAGTCGCACGCGGTCCAACTGAGTTACGAGATCATGGTTGCAGCTGGAGCGCTGTGCCGACCCCCGACCGGCGGTTTCTACCTCTACCCGGACTTCGAGCCGTTGCGGGCCACTGTCAGACGACGAGGTGTGACCGATTCGGCGTCACTGCAGCGGGTGCTGCTCGACGATTTCGGGGTGGCGGTGCTGGGCAGCCACCACCTCGGCGACGACGCCAGCGCCCTGCGCCAGCAGCCCGACGCCAACGCACTTGAGCACGGCCTCCTTGCGCGTCCACACGACCGCCTGGCTGGCTCGGCTCGGTACCGGCTCGTCTGGTGCCAGCACCACCTCGTGCATGGCCGGGCTCCAGAGCTCGGCGGTCTCCTGTTCAACGTCCACGCCGACGTCGAGTTCGTCAGCGATCGCGACGGCGAACTGCTCGCCGCTGTGCGACACCGACAGCCGCAGCGTGGACTGGCGCAACACCGGCCGGCCGTGGGTCGCGTCGCCGCAGCGCGCGCATCGTCGGTCGAGCTCGACCTTGCGTGGCGCCACCTGCAGCCGTGCGGCGAGTAGCCGGGTCGCCGCGGTCCAGGTTGCGAGGAAGAGCCGCCGGTCTGCCGGGCGAAGCAGCCGCCCAAGCCGCGCCTGCTCGCCGGGCGGCAGCTCCTCCGGCCTGGAGTCCTCGGCGTAGCCGACGTCACCTATGCAGACCGTGATCACGGCTCTACGGGATGCAGGTCGGTCGAGATCACTAGCGGGCCTTGCGAGCGAGGCGGGAACGCGAGTTGCCTCGCGCCGGCGGCGGGGCCTCGGGCGCGAACCCCGTCGCCAGGGCGTCCGGGGCGAAGCCGGCGGCCAGCGCCTGCAACGCCGCGTCCAGGTAGACGGTGAGATCGGTATCGGCGCGGGCAACCCAGCGCTCGTACGCCGCTCGGCAGGCCGCGAGGGTGGCGCGTCCGACGGCGAGCGGGTAGAGCGAGTCGACCGGTTGGCCAATCCGGTTCGCGACGAACTCGCTGATCGAGCGTTCCCAGGCGTCGTAGTGCACAGCGGCGCTGGCGTTGAGGTCGGGCACGGAGCTGATCAGGTTGATCCGGGTGCGCAGCTCGGGCACATCCTCGGCGCGATAGTGGTTGGCGGTGACGACGGCCTTGCGGATCGCCTCCATCATCGGCATGTCCGCGGGCATGCTGGCCAGCGCAGCGCGGATGGTGTCGACCTCCGTGTCGAACGCGGACCACAGCACGTTCGCCTTGGTGTCGAAGTAGCGGAAGAAGGTCCGCCGGCTGACGCCGGCCTCGGCGGCGATGTGATCGATCGTGGTCTCGTCGAAGCCGTGCTCGGTGAACAGGCGCAGAGCGATGAGCTCGAGCTCGCGGCGGCTCGTGACGGGAGGCCGTCCGCGGCGAGGCTCGGTCATGACCGGAGTCTGCTGCATAGGGACCTCGCCTGCGAGTACGGCACCCCCTTGATTAAGTCACCCCGTGCCGTTAATGTGCAAGCTATTCGGCACTCAGTGCCGAATAGGCCGAATAGCCGAAGGCCCACGACTCCCGAGGAGCGCGACATGAGCGACGCCGCGATCACCGTCACCGAAGAAGCCGAGGACACCACCGAGGACGTCACTGTCGACGACGTTCTCGTCGAGGAGGTCTCGATCGACGGCATGTGCGGTGTCTACTGAGACCGCGTTCGACCTGGACGCGCCCTGGCAGATCCATCCGCAGGTGTCCGTCCGGCCCGAACGCTTCGGGGCATTGCTCTATCACTTCGGTACCCGTCGGCTGTCGTTCCTGAAAAGCCCAGCCTTGCTGAACGTCGTCCGCGAGCTCGACACCGCGTCGAGTGCCCGGGCGGCGTGCACGACCGCGGGCATCGCCGCCGCCGAACTGCCTTCCTATCAAGGCGCGCTGGCCACCCTGGCTCGCTCGCAGATGATCCGCGCCCGGAGCGAGTCATGACCCTGCCGCTCGTCGAGCAGTTCCAATACGGTCTGGATGCGCCGATCTGCCTGACCTGGGAACTCACCTACGCCTGCAACCTGTCCTGCGTGCACTGCCTGTCGAGCTCCGGACGCCGCGATCCGCGCGAGCTGTCCACCGCCGAATGCAAGGCGGTGATCGACGAACTCGAGCGGATGCAGGTCTTCTACGTCAACATCGGCGGCGGCGAACCGACCGTGCGTCCCGACTTCTGGGAACTCGTCGACTACGCCACCGCGCACCACGTGGGCGTCAAGTTCTCCACCAATGGCGTGAAGATCACGCCGTCCGTGGCGCAACGGCTCGCCCAGAGCGACTACGTCGACGTGCAGATCTCCCTGGACGGGGCCACCGCCGACGTGAACGACGCTGTGCGGGGCACGGGCTCGTACGCGACTGCCTTGCGCGCTATGGAGAATCTCGCCGCGGCCGGGTTCAAGGGCTTCAAGATCTCGGTGGTCGTCACGCGGCACAACGCCGGTCAGCTCGATGACTTCAAGGCGATCGCCGACCGGTACGGCGCCCAGCTGCGCCTGACCCGGTTGCGTCCGTCCGGGCGTGGTGCCGACGTCTGGGACGAGCTGCATCCGACGGCCGCCCAGCAACGGCAGCTGTACGACTGGCTGGTGGCCCACGGCGAGAACGTCCTGACCGGTGACTCGTTCTTCCATCTAGCGGCGTACGGCGAGTCGCTGCCCGGGTTGAACCTGTGCGGTGCCGGTCGGGTCGTGTGCCTGATCGACCCGGTGGGTGACGTCTACGCCTGCCCGTTCGCCATCCACGACAACTTCCTGGCCGGCAACGTCCGTTCGCTGGGTGGCTTCACCACGGTGTGGCGTGAGTCGGAGCTGTTCGCCGACCTGCGTCACCCGCAGACCAGCGGAGCGTGCACCTCGTGCTCGGCGTTCGACTCCTGTCGGGGCGGCTGCATGGCGGCGAAGTTCTTCACCGGCCTACCCCTGGACGGCCCTGATCCGGAATGCGTCAAGGGCCACGGCGCGCAGGCACTGTCCACAGTGGACGGTGGTGTGACTCCACGTCCGTCGGGCGACCACTCGCACCGCCGGGTCGCACTGTCGATCGGCCGGCGGCCGCCGGACCGCGCCTGCGACGAGAGCCCGCTAGCTGGGCTCGCGCGCTGAATTCGCCGGTATCGAAAGGAGAAACGGCAATGGGAAAGCTCGAAGGCAAGGTTGCCTTCATCACCGGCGCGGCCCGGGGCCAGGGTCGCAGCCACGCGGTAAGGCTGGCCGAAGAGGGCGCCGACATCATCGCGGTCGACATCTGCGCGCAGATCGACACCGTGCCGTATCCGCTGGCGACGCCCGACGACCTCGCCGAGACGGTTAAGGAGGTCGAGGGCCTCGATCGCCGGATCTTCGCCCAGCCGGCCGACGTGCGCGACGCCGTGGCCCTGCAAGCCGCCCTCGAAGCGGGCATCGCCGAGCTCGGTCCGGTCGACATCGTGCTGGCCAACGCGGGCATCGCGCCGATGTCGCTGACGCCCCGGGACCAGGAGTGGCAAGACGCCATCGACGTGAACCTGACCGGCGTCTACAACACCGTGCGGATCGCGGCGCCGGCCATGATCGAACGCGGCCAGGGCGGGGCGATCGTGCTGACCAGCTCGACCGCCGGCATCACCGGCATCGGCGGCAGCACGCCGGGCGGCCTCGGGTACACCGCCGCGAAGCACGGCCTCGTCGGGCTGATGCGGGCCTACGCCAACTACCTGGCCCCGGACAGCATCCGCGTCAACAGCGTGCACCCGACCGGCGTCAACACGCCCATGGTCATGAACGACTTCGTGCAGGCGTTCCTGCAGGCCGATCCGGCCATGTCACAGGCAATGGCGAATGCGCTGCCGGTCGACGTGATCGAGCCGCTCGATGTGTCCAACGCGATCGTGTGGCTGGTCTCGGACGACGCGCGCTACATCACCGGCGTAGCGCTGCCGGTCGATGCCGGCTTCACCAACAAGAAGTGAGGATGCGATGACCGGCAGGGTCGAGGGCAAGGTCGCGTTCATCACCGGCGCGGCACGCGGCCAAGGACGCAGTCACGCGATCCGTCTCGCCGAGGAAGGCGCCGACATCATCGCGGTCGACCTGTGTCGCGACTATGACACCGTCAACTACGCGATGGCGACCGAGGCCGATCTCGCCGAGACGGTGAAGGAGGTCGAGGCGCTGGACCGTCGGATCATCGCTACGGCCGTCGACGTGCGGGACGCGACCGGGCTCAAGAAAGCGGTTGACGACGGCGTCGCGCAGCTCGGTCGGCTCGACATCGTGTGCGCCAACGCGGGTATCTGCACGGTGCAGTCGTGGGACCAGGTGACTCCGGAGATCTGGCAGGACACGCTCGACACCAACCTCACCGGCGTGTGGAACACGATGGTGGTCGCCGCGCCGCACCTGATCGCCGCCGGCGGCGGGTCGATCATCTGCACCAGTTCGACGGCCGGCATCAAGGGGCTGCCGTTCCTGGCGCCGTACGTGGCGGCCAAGCACGGGGTGGTCGGCATCGCGCGGACGATGGCCAACGAGCTGGCCCGGCACAAGATCCGGGTCAACACGGTGCACCCCACCGGTGTCGACACCCCGATGACGACCGGACTGGGCGGCCTGGAGGGACTGATCAACAGCGACCCCGAGCTGGGGCCGATGTTCATGAACACCTTCCCGGTCGAGATCGTCGATGCGCGCGACATCAGCAACGCCGTGCTGTTCCTGGCCTCCGACGAGGCGCGCTACGTCACCGGGCTGGAGTTCACCGTCGACGCCGGGAACACGATCAGATGACCGGCCCGGTACGGGACCGCGTCCGGGCTCACCTCGTCGGCCGCGAACGCGAGCTCGACCTGGTGCTGGCCGCGGTCTCGGCCGGGCGCGACATCGTGCTGGAGGGACCGCCGGGCACCAGCAAGAGCACGCTGGCCCGCGCGATCACCGCCGAGTGGGGCATCCCGTTGGTGTTCGTCGAGGGCAACGCCGACCTGACCCCGGCCAAGCTGCTCGGGCATCACAACCCGGCCCGGGTGCTGCGCGAGGACTACAGCCCGGACAACTTCGTCGACGGCCCGCTGCTGTCGGCCATGCGCAGCGGGGGATTCCTGTACATCGAGGAGTTCAACCGGGCGCCCGAGGACACGATCAACACGCTGCTGACCGCGATGGCCGAGCGCGAGGTCACGGTGCCACGGGCCGCGACGGTGGTCGCCCAGCCGACGTTCCGGGTGATCGCCACGATGAACCCGTACGACAACGTCGGCACGACCCGGCTGTCGACGTCGGTGCACGACCGGCTGTGCCGGCTGGCCATCGGCTACCAGGATGCCGAGGCCGAGCGGGGCATCGTGGCGCTGCGGGCCGCGTTGCCCGGCCTGCACCCTGACATCTACCAGCGGCTCGTCGCGGATGCGGTCGCGCTGACCCGGGCCACCCGCGAGCACGTCGACATCCGGCAGGGCAGCAGTGTCCGCGGTGCGATCGACCTGACCCTCGTGGCCGGGCAGTTGCTCGACGTCGTCGATGCGGAGTACCGCGACGTCGTGTTCGATGCGATGACGGTTGCCCTGTCCGGTCGGATCTTTCTCGACGAGACGGTCGACGCCACGCCCGAGCAGGTGCTGCGCCAGATCTGGGAGGACCACTTCGTGCTCGCCCCGCAGACGGCGGCCCCGGGTTGAAGAGCCGTCCCGGCCGACTCGCCCGTACGCCGGCGTACGGAGCGGGTCAACGGCCTGCGCCCGCTGGCTCGTCGGCCGAAGCAGCTGGATGAGGCACCGGTGCTGCACGAGACGACGGGCGTCGGCGCGGTGATCGGCGGCGGGCGAGACGACCGGGCCCGGCGACCCGGACGCTCTGGACGCACGGCTCCGGCGCTGAC
>Ga0137415_10001987_pt1 | contig 20421 bp, 16 predicted proteins | sample CZODoug3_1_1_16f_FD_183082 | JGI IMG/M metagenome (GOLD analysis project Ga0137415, IMG submission 183082) | Vadose zone soil fungal communities from Angelo Coast Range Reserve, California, USA - CZODoug3_1_1_16fungal (Hybrid Assembly) | ecosystem: Environmental > Terrestrial > Soil > Vadose...
AAGTTCCGTGGGGCATGGGGGCCATTAGCGGCGCGATCAGCGAACCCGCGTGGAGGACCAAGCCGAGCTGGTACCTGGTCACCACCGAGGACAAGATGATTCCACCTGACGCCCAGCGTGCCATGTCCAAGCGAGCGGGCTCGACGGTCGTTGAGGCCAAGGGCAGCCACGCCATCTATGTGTCGCAGCCCGAGCCCGTCGCAAGGCTTATCGAAGAGGCCGCCAGAGGTGCGAAGGCGGCAGCGAAGTAAACCCCCGGGGGGCTGGCCCACCCTTCCTCACTTTTTCTTGGTAGGTTGCTCACATTCCTGCCAACGTTTGGGACGGCTGCCGAGGCGGGTGGGCGAAGAGATATCGCGATGAGTTCCTCGCTACTGGAATCGAAGCGCAGAAGTACGCGGGGTTGACGCGTCTGTCTCAGCGCGTTCCCTGCTCTAACCGATTTTCTGCGATTGCAGATTGGAGCTAAGGCTCGCCTCAAAACCGCGCCGCATCGGTCCCTGACTAACTACCTTTAGAATCAACACTTGCAAAAGTGTATCAAAACAAAGCACTTTAACTACCTTTAGAATCAACACTTATGCAAAACCGGGGGAGGGGGGTGCTGGGAGAGGCGGTACAGACCGGGCACATCCCTGACAGAATAGACCGGGAGCATCCCTGACACTGTTCTTCAGTGGCCGCGCGTGTAGAAAGGAGCGCCCGCCCATGGAAAGCGAGCAGGGTTAGAGAAGAGAAGCTGCGGTCAAATCCTTACGTCGTCTTGCGGCGGCGACGGGCGATGACCCCTATCAGCCCGGAGCCGACGAGAATCAGAGTGCCCGGTTCAGGCGTAACGCCGGTAACCGTGACTTGGCCTCTGCCAGCCAATGTCAGAATGTTGCCGGTCGAGTCATAATCCACAACGTTGAGACCACCAGTGGATGTGAAGATGTTGTGCGAGGCGTTTCCGTTTATGTCCGCAACGGTCAGTCCCAAGCTAGCGCCGAACGGCGTGAGTGTATTACCGACTTCCGCCTGGTTTTTCTGAGCACTGCTTACCACGAAGGGAAGAAAACCGAATTGTCCGCTAGTCGGGTTGGTGGAGCCGCTCTCTGCCATGGCAAAAAGACCGCCGCCCTGATTCAAGAAGGCTATGATTGTACTGGATTGGCTGTCCAAAATGCTGAGCTCCGCCTGCGTTAGATTTCCTCCAAAATCTGAAGCAATAACGATCGCGCTGTACTTAGTACCCAGGTTGGCAAGTTGGGCGAGCAAAGTCGAGGCATCGGCTTCAGTGTAATTGACACCTTCGACGAAGCCAGCTGCGGCCAGCCCCAAGTCTCCCTCAATGTTGCCGCTTGGCGGCGGTGTGCTCCCTTCGACGTAGAGGAACTGGTTGATGCCGCCAGCGCTGAAAGTGTTAAACGCCGGATCGGTGATAAACTTCATGCTGTCTTGGATGAAGTTGATCGCGCCTGTGGTATTGCCACCCAGAGCGGCATGAAAGTCCGGATCCTGACCGGTGAGGACAATGGAACCGACGACCGTGTTAGAGAATCCCAGTGGGGCTGTTGCCAAGGCCAAAGCTAGAGCCAGCGCGAGTTTTGCGACACTCGGACATGGCATCGAAGAAGAGCACATAATTCCTCCGTCTTCCACTTGAAATTGAGCTGTACGTTGACGGCCCAGAGAAGAAAACAAAAACCCTGTCAAAGACCCTACAATTCACGGGCCATAGCGACGCCCATTGAAAATAGGGCGTTTGTTGGCGGCTCCTTGTAAAAAATGCGAAAACAAATGCACGTATTGGCTAAGTTAGGTTCAAGGGTCTGCAAAAGTCTATCAAAACAAAGGCCTTCGACCACGTCTAGAATCAACACTTGTGAAAAAACCCAGAGGAGGGGGCACTCGCTTGGATTTCTAGTGGGCTATTAGTGTCGACTGGCTGGCCACCGACTGCCACACGCCATTCTGGTTGATCCAGGTGTCCGCGATGGGCTCCCGTCTCAATGTGGCGCGCCAGCCGCGCCATCGAGAAACGCTTCCACTACAGGCACAAATTCCGCGGCCTTCTCCACCGGCGGGACGTGGCCGCACTGATCGAAGCTCACCAGTCTGGCCCCCGCGATTCCGGCCGCATATCTTTCGCCGGAAGTGATCGGTAGCAGTGCATCCTGCTTGCCCCAAACGACCAGCGTCGGCAGACGAATCTGTGCCAGTCGGTCGTCAAGCCGCTCGGCAGCCAAACTCGGATTGCTCAAGATGGCGTGAACCGTGTAGCCGTCGTGCTTTGCGAGTTTGTCGGTAAAGCTTTTCTGCAAAACCTCGTCTGTGACCCAGCTTGTGTCGTAAAAAACTGCTTCCAGCAATTTCCGCATATCCGCCAGCGTGCTCGGATTCAGGTTTGGAATCGGCTTGTCTTGCTGCAATCCCGCCGCGTCCACGAGCACAAGCTTTTCGACGGGAACCAGGTGCGCGCCACCGGAAATCTCCGCCGCGTACAAGGCAGAAATCCATCCGCCCAGCGATTCGCCCATGAAGCTCGCCTTCTCCACCTTCAGCACATGCAAAAACTCGTTCAGAAAATCCACATAGGTTTGGATCTTGTAGTCGATCAGCGGCTTGTCCGAGCGCCCAAAGCCAATCTGGTCCATAGCGATGACGCGATACTTTTTTGAGAGCGGCGCTACCACCCGGCCCCAGTCTCCATCCTTGCTGCTCCCCAGGCCATGCACCAGAACGAGCACCGGCCCCGAGCCTACGTCCCAATAATGAATCGTCTGGCCGAAAACAAGGATGGTCTTGTCCTGCGGCTGCTGCGCGGGAGCTTGCCCGAAGCAAGGGGTAGCAAAAAGTGTGAGGGCAATTACAAGAAATATCTTCAGACGCGCCTGCATGGTTCCTCCGCTTCGTGCGGCCTTCTATGTAGCACAAGCTTGGCCAGCCACCAACAAGCAAACGTCACGTTTGCCCGCCTGCGGCGGCTTTGGTACAGTGCCACCACCTAGCACAATGGCAATCGAGGAGGAAGTCCGTGGCCATCTCGCAGGAGCTGCTTGAGATTCTTGTCTGCCCCGTCTGCAAGACACCTGTTAAGCCGACGCCGGACCACGCCGGCTTGAAGTGCCAAACGTGCCGGCGCGTCTATCCCATTCGCGACGACATCCCCGTGATGCTGCCGGAAGAGGCGACTGTCGCCCCTGAATAGCGCTGGGAAATACACCGCGATTCGACTTCTTCCATGCCTGGCAAAACTAAGACTAGTGCCGACCGTTTGAAGCGCCTGATCCCCCGTCTGCGTGGAAAACGCATCGGCGTCCTCGGCGACCTCATGCTGGACCGCTATCTGTGGGGCACCGCTTCGCGCCTTTCGCCGGAGGCCGCCGTTCCTGTCGTGGATTTCGTCGAGCAGAGCGAATGCCTCGGCGGCGCAGGCAACGTCGCGGCAAATCTATCCGCCCTCGGAGCACGCGTGGAGTGCTTCGGTGCCATCGGCAATGACGAACCGGGCGCCGCTCTCCGCAAATGCCTGCGCGACGCTGGGATCGTTGATAAAGGCGTGCTCGCCGATCCGCGGCGCGTGACCACCGTGAAAACGCGAATCATCGCGCGCCATCAGCAAGTCGTGCGCGTCGACCGTGAGCACCGCGAGCCGCTTCGGCCGGAAACCGAAGAGCGCATCCTGCGCGCCCTGTTCGCCGCGCTCAAACATCTCGATGCCCTGGTCCTCTCCGACTATGACAAGGGCCTGGTCACCGACAATTTCGCCGAACGCGTTCTCAGTGCCTGCCATCGATTGCGCGTGGCCGTTTTCGTCAAGCCCAAAACTTCACGCCTCTATGCCTATCGCGGCGCGCGCGCCATCGTCTGCAATGCCAAGGAAGCGGGATTCTTCGTGACTCGCTCGCTGGGAGACGAAAAATCCGTGGAAGAAGCCGGACGCGCCCTGCTCGCACATTTTGGCTGCGCGGCGGTGCTCATCACTCGCGGTGAAAAAGGCATGAGCCTGATCGAAGAAAGCTCGCCGCGAGCTTTGCACATTCCCGCGACCGGATTTGAAGTCACCTACGCCCGCGTCGGCCAGCCCGGCATAGACCGCACCGCCAGCGGCCGGCAAGTCTTCGACGTCACCGGCGCCGGCGACACCGTGCTGAGCGTCCTCGCGCTAGCAGCCGCAGCAGGCGCTTCGCTTCCGGACGCCGCCATCCTCGCCAACGCAGCCGCGGGCGTAGCCGTCAGCAAACTCGGCACAGCCACGGTCGCGCCCGAAGAACTAACCCGCGCCCTCGACGAGATTAGCCAGTAGCACGCCCAAAGCGTTTTTTTTGGAGTGCGGTGGTCTTGCCGCCGCTTTCACAGAATCGACACTGGCAATGCTTTCATTGCGAGCAAAAAAACTCCCAGTTAGAGGGCTTTCATTATGGCGGGAAACTAAACGATTTCTCCTCCGTGTTCATCCAAACGGTCACCACGCGCGTCCTGCGGCTCTTCTCCGCATCCGTTGCAGCCGGCATCGGCGCAAAGGGGCTCACCGCAATTTCCACCACCACGCTGTTGATCGAACCCTCTGGCGTGCTTATCTTAATGATCTTGTAACTCTTCACTGGCCCGTAGTACCCGTGCGGTCCCCAATCCGTCAAAAAGTCCTGCAAACGGTAGCTGGGCGCCGCTTTCCAGAGTCGATAAGCGGTATTCGTATCTCCGGCCACCAGTGCATTGAAAAAACGTTGGGCCGCCCGCTGCTCGGGGTAGTACCGAAACGCAAAGTAGATCGCCACGGCGGCCAATATCACCAGCGCGCCCGCCACAAATTTCAATGGCCGCGATTTACTGGAAGTTTCAGCCGGCGGTTCGAGAAGGGTCATCGACCATCTCCGCAATGCGAGCGTAGCACAGCGCAGTCGCTATTGTTTACCTGAGCCTCGAAGGGCGCGCGTCAACGCCGACAACGCGCGGACGTGAATTCCCAAGGGAAATAGCTGATGGGGAGTGTTCAACCGCGGGAAGTCAAATCCTAGCTATGTCTCCAGCGCCCCGCCGGCGCCTTCCGGCAATTCAATCTGATATTTCGTGCGCGCCTTCTGCGCATGCTGCTCCAGCGCCAGCGCTATCAGCTTGTCGATCAGCTCACGAAACGGAATCCCGCTCGCTTCCCACATCTTGGGATACATACTGATGGACGTGAAGCCGGGAATGGTATTCGCTTCATTCAGGAAAATCTTCCCGCCCTTCTTCTCCAGGAAAAAATCCACGCGCGCCATGCCGCTCAATTCCAGCGCGCGAAACGCCGCCAGCGCGAATGATTGAATTTTCTTCACTTGTTCCGGCTTCAGCTTCGCCGGAATCAGAAGCTGTGTTCCTTCTTCCAGATACTTCGCTTGGTAGTCATAAAACTCGCGGTGCGGCACGATTTCGCCCGGAATCGACGCCGCCGGCTCGCTGTTCCCCAGCACCGCCACTTCAATCTCGCGCGCCACCATCGCCCGCTCCACCAAAATCTTCATCGCGAATTCCGCCGCAAGATTCAGCGCGGGAGCAAGCTCTTCCCGCGAATGCACCTTCGTCATGCCCACCGAAGATCCCAGCGTGGCCGGCTTGACGAACACCGGATACTTGAACTTTCTCTCGATGCTGCGCTGAACGTCTTTCGGCTCCCTTTCCCAATCCGCGCGCTGCACCGCGATCCACGGCACCACTGGAATCTTCGCCATCTGCAGCAAGCGCTTGGCGACGTCTTTATCCATTGCAATCGCCGACCCCAACACGCCCGCGCCGACAAACGGCAACCCTGCCAAATCCAGCAATCCTTGAATCGTGCCGTCTTCCCCGTACGTTCCATGCATCACCGGGAAGACCACATCCAGCCGCTGTCCGCCGCCGCTCCCATCCAGCCGCACCAGCGCCGCATCTGTGGGGTCCGCCGTCATCATCACGCGCTGCCCGCCCTTCAACACCTCCGGCAACATTTTCTGCGCCCCCGCCCCGACCAGCCAGTGCCCTTCCTTCGTGATCCCAATCGGCACCGCCTCGTACTTGTCCGGGTCCAGCCCGCGAATCACCGCGGCCGCCGACGCCAGCGAAACCTCGTGCTCGCCGGATCGCCCGCCAAACAGCACACCAACCCGCAACCGCTTTTTGTCGGTATTCACGTCGATTATTTTTCCAGAAAAAGCCGCAACCCTGAAGGGCAGACCCACATCAGGTTTCCAGAATCAGAAAGGTCCGCGGCTGAACTGAAGAACCGTTGCTCTCGACTAGCCACTAGCATTACTCGCCGTCCACCTTCTTTCAAAGAATCTTTTTACCTAACCCTGAAAGCACCAACTCCACTCCCAGCAAAGCCGTGCGGTTGTGCTCGTCAATCACTGGATTAATCTCCACAACCTCCAAAGACACCATCGCCTCCGTATCTGCAAGCATCTCCATGGCCAGATGCGCTTCGCGATATGTCACTCCGCCGCGCACCGGCGTGCCCACGCCGGGCGCATCCGAAGGATCGACAAAATCCATGTCCAGGCTCACGGAAATCCCGTCCGTGTCGTCCATCGCATACTTCAGAGCGTCGCTCATCACCTCGCGCATTCCGCGTTCATCAATGTCTCGCATGGTAAAAACGTGCACGCCCGATTTCTTCGCCAGCTTCTTCTCCTGCGAGTCTAAGTCGCGAATCCCCACCAGCGAAATATTCTGCGGCTCCACTTTCGGCTTGAATCCTTGCAACTCCACCAGTTCCGTAGCCCCGTAGCCCATGGCCGCAGCCAGCGGCATGCCGTGCACGTTCCCCGAAGGCGACGATTCCGGCGTATTGATGTCTCCGTGCGCGTCCAGCCAGATCAAACCAATCTTCTTTTCCTTCTTCCTAAAGTAGCCGGCTACTCCCGACAACGAACCCGCCGCAATCGAATGATCTCCGCCCAGCACCACGGGCGTCATATTTTCATCCAGCGTCTTCTCCACGATCGCCGCCAGGTCCTTGCAAGCGTCCGCGATTTCCGCGAGATATTTGGCGCGCTTTTCCCCGTAAGACATCTCTTCCGGCTGCTTCACGGAAATATTCCCGATGTCCTCCACTTGGAGTCCCAGTTGCTTGATGCGCGCCTGCAATCCCGCCACGCGCAGCGCCGAGGGCCCCATATCCACACCGCGCCGGCTCGCCCCCAGGTCCATGGGCACACCAATGATTCGTATTTTCTGCGCCATTCTTGATTTCCTAGCCCTGTAGCTCAGGCCCACCTTTTAGGCCTGAGGCTTTACGATGTTGCGAGTAAAAAACTGCTGATTCACTGCAGATGAAGTCTAAGGATATACCCGGTACAGCATGCGCGGGAACGGAATCACTTCGCGAATGTGCTCCGCCCCGCAAATCCACGCCACCGTGCGTTCCAGCCCCATGCCAAATCCCGAATGCGGCACACTGCCGTAGCGCCGCAAATCCAGATACCACCGGAAAGCGTCCTCCGGCAGGTTGTGCTCACGAAGCCGTTTCACCAGCAAATCGTAGTCATGAATGCGCTGGCTTCCGCCAATAATCTCTCCGTAGCCTTCCGGCGCCAGCATGTCGAACGCCAGCGCCAAATCCGGGCGCTCCGCATCCGGCTGCATGTAAAACGCTTTGATCGCTGCCGGATAGCGATGTATCAGCACCGGCCGGTCAAACTCATTTGAAACGATCGTCTCTTCATCTCCGCCGATGTCATCGCCAAACTTCGCCGGATTCCCGTGCTTCCGCAGCACCTTAATTGCGTCTTCATAGCTGATCCGCGGAAATGGGGGCTTCACATTTTGCAGCTTCGTCGTATCCCGCTTCAGAGTCTCCAGCTCGCGCGCTTTATTCTTCAGCACTGACTGCACAATCGCGCTCACCAGTCCCTCGCCGAGGGTCATGGCCTCATCCAGCTCGACGTACGCCGCTTCCGGCTCCAGCATCCAGAATTCGGTCAGGTGCCTCCGCGTCTTCGATTTCTCCGCGCGAAACGTCGGCCCAAACGTGTACACCTTTCCCAACGCCATCGCGGTCGCTTCGATGTACAGTTGCCCGCTCTGCGTCAGGTACGCCTTCTCGTCATCGATGTAATTCACTTCGAAGAGCGTCGAAGTCCCTTCGCAAGCCGCCGGCGTGAAGATCGGCGCATCCGTCAGCGTGTAACCCTGGCTGTCCATGAACTCGCGCGCCGCACGTTCCGCCTCCGCGCGAATCCGCAAAATTGCCGCTTGCCGCGGAGTGCGCATCCACAAATGCCGGTGGTCCAGCAAAAAATCCACGCCATGCTCTTTCAGCTGTATGGGAAACGGCGTGCTCTCCGGAACCCTCTGCACCACCTGAATCTTGCTGACGCCCATCTCGTATCCGCCCGGTGCGCGCTGCTCCGCGCGAATCTTTCCCGTCACAATGACGCTCGACTCCTGGGTCAATCCTCTCAACGCCGCGAACGCCTCCGGATTCTCCTTTAGCGCGCACACCCCTTGAATAATCCCGGTACCATCGCGAAAAATCGGAAACACGAGCTTGCCCGATTCGCGCAAGTTGTAAAGCCACCCGCGAATCGTCACTTCCTGCCCTTCGTATTTTCCAGCCTGCTCAATCGTAATTACCGTCATTCTTGTCTGCGGTTCCTCTGCGGTGAATTCTTCGCCTTTCCACACGCGAATTCGGGCAACGTCACTACCGGCTTGCAAGGCACCGGATGCTCGGTAGCCCCAACAGCCGTGCGTCTGCGGTGACTAGAGTCAGGTCCAGCACTTGCGCGGTGGCCGCCAGAATCCGGTCCGCTGGATCCTGGTGCAACGGAATCTCCCGAGCTACCAGCGCGATTTCATGCGTCAGAGGAGCTTCGCGCGTGCCAGCCGTTGCTCGCGACAACCACTCCCTAAGATCTCCAACGAGGCGAATCCTTCCCTTGAAATTCAAGGTCAGCACTTCCCACGTGCTGATCGGCGAGACCCAGAGCTCGTTGTTCTCGTTTTTCAGCTCTTGGAGAGTCCGTCGCCCCAGTTTACGGGGATCTGATAGCAGCCAAAGCCAGATATGAGTGTCCAGCAGAAGCCTCAATCTCGCAGGACCTCCCATTCACCCTCTTCATTCGCCGGGGAAATAATGTCGCCCAAAATTTCAACAGAGTCCTTCATCGATCCTATCCAAGCGGACCGCTCCTGAACCGATGACGGGGGAATCACCTCCGCGACGGGCGTTCCGTGGCGGGTGATGCAAATTGGCTTTTTAGTTTTACGAACGCGTTCGAGCACGGCTAGACATTTCGCTTTGAATTCGGAAATAGCAATTTCTTCCATGAAGAAGCCACCTATGGTCATAATTATGGACCATGGTCATAATAGTGGTCAACCACTAAGTTCCGCACTCCTCCTCAAACCGATCCCAGGCCTTCCGCGCCGCCGCAAGCTGCTCCTGCGCCGACGCCGCGTCCGGCCCCGTCTTTTCCTTCAACTCCAGCAGCAGCGGCAAATTTGCCTCCGGCGCCGTCTTCAAAATCTTGATCGCCTTCTCCCAATCAATCGTTCCATCGTACGGCGGCAAATGCTCATCCTTCTCGCCGTGGTTATCGTGAATGTGCGCGCCCACCACCAACTCCCGCAAAGGAGCAAATCCCTTCTCCACGCGCTCTTCCTCCGGTCCATCCGCCAGATGCGCGTGGCCGATATCAAAATTAAATCGCAGCCCTGTCAGCCTCGTCTGGTCGTAAAACGCCCGCAAGTACGCCGGATCGCCCATCTCGCTCGTCGTATTCTCCACGCAAATCGTCACACCCAGATGCTTCGCGTGCAAAATCAGGTGCTCCAGCGAACTGAACGCGGCGTCGCGCTTGCGCGGATCTTCCGTCTCGCGCGTCCCGCCCATGTGAAAAATCATGCGCGGGAACGGCAAATCCTCCGCTACATCTATTGCCCGCTTCAATTCATCCATCGCTTCAATGCGCCGCACCCGCTCCACTTCGCAAATCGAAAGCGGCTGCCCGCTCTCCCGAGTTGCGCTCAAATCGCGGCTGGTCGGCGCGTGGACCGAACTCAGCGTCAGCCCCAGATCAGCTAGACTCGTTCTGATTTCCTGCGCTTCCGCCTTCGAGGTGTAATCAAAATGCGCTCGCGAGCAAAAAATCTCCACGCCCGAAAAGCCTGCCCCGGCAATTTGCCCGAGCAGCTCCCGAGTCAGCTTCCGCGAAACAAAAAGATACGTCGATAGCAGTCTCTGCACTGTCTTCTCTGCGCCCTCTGTGATCTCTGTGGTGAATTTTCTTTAGTAGCCTACTGCAGAACCTTTGTCCCGCGGGTCCGCCGCTCCCAATCTGTCGCCGCTCTTCGGGTCAATCCCAATCGCATTCACCAGTCCAATATGCCCCCGCAGTTTCACCGCAAACCCCCTCGCCTCCAGCGCCTTCTGTGTGCTTTCGGGAAAATCTTCTTCCATCAAAATCCGGTCCGGCAGCCACTGGTGATGAAACCTCGGCGCATTGATCGCCCCCTGCGCATCCATACCCAGCCGCATCCAGTTAATCACGCTCAGCAGCGTCGCAGAAATAATCGTCGGCCCGCCCGGCGATCCCGTGACAAAGCTCAGCTTCCCGTCGCGCAACAAAATGGTCGGCGTCATCGAACTCAGCGGACGGTGCCCCGGCGCGATCGCATTCGCGTCCGATTGAATCAATCCGAACAGCGCATTCGGCACGCCCGGCTGCGTCGTGAAATCATCCATCTCGTCGTTCAGCAAGAATCCCGCCGTGCTCGTCACGTGCGACCCGTACCAGTTGTTCAGCGTATACGTGCTCGCCACGGCGTTCCCCGCCGCATCCACCACCGAAAAATGCGTCGTGTGCGGACCCTCGCCCAAACTCACGAGCGTCGACGGCGTGGCGCCCGTCGCAGCCACACCGCACGCATGCGGCTTGCCGGCGTGCACCTCTCTGCTCGAAGAAGCTCGCTGCGCATCAATCGTCCCCGCCAACTCCTTTGCATAGCAAGGATCGGTCAGTCCCGCCACCGGCACGTTCGCAAAATCGGGATCAGCAAGATACGCCGCGCGGTCCGCGAACACCCGCCGCATCGTTTCCGCCACCATGTGCACGCTTTCAACGTCGTCCCAACCCTTCAGCGGCACGTCCTTCAACATATTCAGCGCCTCAATGATCGCCACGCCACCCGAACTCGGCGGCGGCGACGTCAGCACTTCCCATTCGTGCCCGCCGCTTTCGTACTTCGCGCGCAGCACTTCCCGCACTCTCGGTTTGTACGCCGCCAAATCCTCCTGGGTAATCAACCCGCCCGACTTCGCCATATCCGCCGCGATCATCCGCGCCGTCTCGCCACCGTAAAACTCCTCTGCGCCATTTTTGGCAATCCGTTTCAACGTCGCCGCCAGTTCCGGCTGCTTCAGGGTGTCTCCCGCTTTCCACATTTTCCCATCGTTCAAAAAAATCCGCCGGCTCACGGGAAATTGCTCCAATCCCGCCTTCTCTTCTTGCAACTGCCGGGCGAGCTTTTCGCTCACCGCAAACCCGTTTTCCGCCAGGCGAATCGCCGGCCCCATCGCCTCTGCCAGCTTCATCGTCCCAAACGTTTTCAGCGCCAATTCCAGCCCCGCAACCGTTCCCGGCACCGCCACCGACTTGTAGCCAATTACCGAAGCCCTTTCATCCAGCTTTCCATCCGGCTTGATGTACATGTTCCGCGCCGCCTTGCCCGGCGCCACTTCACGGTAGTCCAGAAAAGTCGTCCGCCCATCCGCCAGGCGAAGCAACATAAATCCGCCGCCGCCGATGTTCCCCGCCGCCGGCTCCACCACCGCCAGCGCAAAGGCCACCGCCACCGCCGCGTCCACCGCGTTCCCGCCGCGCTTCAAAATCTCCACGCCCGCTTTCGACCCCAACTCCTCATCGGTAGCAACCATCGCCTTCGCCCCGCGCACCGCCTCCCGCGGCCATTGCTTCGCCGCCTCCGTACGCGTCCGATATTCCGCCGCTGTCTGCCCGCAGGAAATTCGCCCGGTCAGGAAAAATGCGCCCACGGCCAAGCTCAGCGCACACACCGATGATTTGATTGGTCGTCTCATAACAAATAAAAGACACTAAGTGATTAAGCCCGCATCGTCAAGACAAGCCCCATCCATGTTTCTCTCCGTGCTCTCGGCTAGGACGAGTAATGCTTTTGCGTTATTGCGGCTGCTCAGCGTCTCCGCTGTAATCTTCCGCAACTTTCGTGATGTCCGTCACACGCGCTCCGTTTCCGGAGCCATTTCTCTTAGGCGGTGCGGTCGAGGTATTTCGTTGATCTAGGACTGGGGTGAACCGATGCGGCGATTTCTTCTGCTGGCGTCCTTGTTTGCTGCTCCCTACGCCTTTGGCCAGAGCAATTTCGCCGTTGTGCGTGGCACCGTCGTCGACCCGCAGCACAATCCCGTGGCGGGCTCCGAGGTCCAGCTCACTGCAACTGCGACGCATGCTGTACGCCGCGCCGTCAGCAACGAACAAGGCATCTTCGAAATCACGGCGCTATGGCCAGGTGAATACGAACTCGCCGTTCAATCGACAGGCTTCGCCTCTCTCAAGCAAACTCTTCGTCTCGAGGTCAACCAACAGCTTGCCCGCGATCTCGACCTCAAGCTCGCTTCCGCCAGCAGCACGCTGCAAGTCGTGGCCTCCATGCTCGACGTTCTGCACACCACCGACGCCAGCGTTGGCGAAGTGATCGAGCCCGCTGCCGTGGAAGCACTTCCTCTCAATGGCCGCATGCTCATCGATCTCGTGCTCACCGTGCCTGGCGCGCACGTCAGCCACGGCGCGCAAACCGGCGATATGAATCCTCTCTACTGGCGCCCCGGCCAGCGCTCTGCCGTCAGCATCGGCGGCAACCGCCCCAACGCCAACTATTTCCTCCTCGACGGCACCAGCGACACCGACCCCACCTTCAATACCCTCAATCTCAGCCCCTCTCCCGATGCCGTACAGGAATTCAAGGTGCAAACCGGCAGCTACTCCGCTGAAATGGGCGGGGCCGGCGGCGGCCAAATCAATATCGTCACCCGCGGCGGCACCGATCAATTCCACGGTACCGCTTACGAATTCCTGCGCAACGGCGCCATGGACGCTCACACCTTCGGCGATATGGGCGGCTCCAAATTTCTCGTGCAAAATAATTTTGGCGCGTCCCTCGGCGGTCCCATCGCACACACCAAAACTTTCTTCTTTGTCAATTATGAAGGTCTCCGCCATTCAAAGGCCGATGCCATGATGGACACGGTTCCCACCCCTGCTGAAATCTCCGGTGATTTCAGCCAAAGCGGCACGACCATTTACAATCCCTTCAGCGCTCGCGCTAATCCGAATTTTGATCCCACCAAGCCCATCAGCGCCGCCAACCCGCAAATCGTCCGCGATCCCTTTCCCAACAACAAAATTCCCTCCGGCATGCTTAGCTCCGCCGCACAAACCTTTTTGCTGAACTATCTTCCCGCTCCCAACATGCCCATGGGCATGAACGGCTGCGGCATGACCATGATGGGTGCGCCACAAGTGGTGGGCGCCGGCCAAGACTGCAACAACTACCTCGATTCCCGCGACGAGCATCACGTCAACGACCAGGGCACGGTGCGTGTCGACCACGTCTTCGACCGCGGCGATACCCTCTCCGCACGCTATTCCCTCAGCTCCGAAAACGGTTTCATGCCCATCAATCTCCCCGGGTTCGGCACCTTTCATGACGACTTCTCGCAAAACTCCAACGCCTCTTGGAATCGCATCATCAGCCCGCGCATGGTAAACGTCGCCTCCGTCAGCGTCTCGCGCCTCTCCATGAGCCACACCACGCAAAGCGCCAACGTCAACGACATCGTCTCGCAGCTCGGCATCGTGGGAGTCGGTTTCGGCGGACCTGGCGCCTTTGGCGCTCCGTGGTTCAACGTGCAGGGCTACTCCGGCATGGGCGACACCTACGCCGCCACACCCATGCGCGCCTGGGATACCACCATCGAGGGCCGCGATCTTCTAAGCTGGCAGCGCGGCCGTCACAGCCTAAAATTCGGCGGCAGCTATCGCCGCTACATTTGGCCTATGTGGGGATTTTTCCAGAATCGCGGCTACTACCAATTCACCAACGGCTACACCACGCAAACCGCCACCAACGACGGCACCGGCTCCGGCCTCGCCAGTTTTCTCCTCGGCCTTCCCGCCGTGAAGCAGCGCCAGGCAGGCATCCCGCAGATGCAGCTTCGCAATTGGTCCGCCGATGGTTTCTTGCAGGATGATTTCCAACTCACGCGCAACACCACCATGCAGATGGGCCTGCGCTACGAATACATGAGCCCGCTCGTGGACATTCGCTACACCAATTCGAATCTCATCTTCTCCGGCGCGACGCCGCAGGTTTTCATCGGCGGCCAAAACGGATATCCCGGAGGCTTGATGTATTCGAACAAGCACGACTTCGCTCCCCGCCTCGGCATGTCGCGAAATCTTCCCAGCCTCGGCCTGGTTTTCCACGGCGCCTACGGCATCTTCTTCACTCCCGTGGACCTCAACACCTGGTGCAACCAACGCCACAACGTTCCCTATGTTTTCCCCGAGACGCAACAGTTCGACAATTTCACGCCCCCGGCAACTTTGCTTTCGTCGGCGCAGTCGCAGTCCTCTTTGAATTTCGCTGCCGCCGTCCTCGGCAAAACCACCGTCAGCTTCACCGCCTTCGATCCCCACGCGCCCGCCGAGTACGTCCAGCAGTGGAGCACCTCGATCGAAAAAAGTCTCGGCCACGAGACCACGCTCGAAGTCGGCTATCTTGGCGCGCGCGGAATTCATCTCCAGCGCGCCGACCTCATCAACAACGCGCCTCCGGGTCCCGGCGCCATCGGGCCTCGCCGCCCGTTCAAGTTCCTGGAATTCGTCGCAAACTCTAGCCTGCCCGCAAGCGTCTCCGTGTCGCCGAAGCCCCCTGCAGGCTGCCCCGCAGGCGCTCTTTGCACTCCCGTCAGCACTATCAACCTGCTCGCCAACTCCGCGCAATCCTGGTACGACGCAGGCTACATCAATGTCCGGCGCCGCTACGCGCACGGCCTCAGCCTGCTCGCCAACTACACGTATTCAAAAAGCCTCAGCAACGCTCCCGATTTCCGCTCCCCCATGTTCGAATCCTCGATCCCGCAAAACGATTCGAATCTCGCCGCGGAAAAAGGCCTCGCCTGCGATGTCCGCCACCGCTTCGCCAGCAGTCTCGTCTACGATATTCCTTCCCTGACGCGCGAGCGCCTGTTGCACGCGATCTCCCGCAATTGGAATCTCTCCACCGTCTACCAAATCCAAAGCGGATTCCCACTCACCATTTCCGTTTTCGGTGATACCGCCAACTCCGGCACCGTCCTCGGCGAAAATCCCATTCGCGCCAATCTCACCGGTCAGCCGATTTTTCCCTCCGGCACGCACACCGCCGCGCAATGGTTTAACCCAGCTGCCTTCGCGACTCCTGCCGCCTTCACTTTCGGCAATGTGGGCCGCAACACCGTCTACGGCCCCGGCATGCAAACCCTGGATCTCGCGCTTGCGCGCTCCTTCGACATAACTGAGCGCGCCAAATTCCAATTCCGCGCCGAATTTTTCAACGCCCTCAACCATATCAATCTCGGCACACCCGACCGCTTCGTGAATACGCCGCAATTCGGCACCATCACCGAAGCCGCCACGCCCGGACGCGAGATTCAGCTAAGCGCTCGTGTCTCCTTCTAGTTTTATCTTTGGCGCAAGCCGAAACTTCCTTGTAACCGGATGCCGTGCAGCGGCGTCGTAATCAGTATTGGGGGACATTCGCCAGCGAGGTGGTGTTGATGCCGGAGCCTGTTCGATGCGATGTCTGCGGTAAGCTCTTCAGTTCGCGTCACTTGAACTCACACAAGCGCTTGGCGCACCCCAAGCACAAACTGGCGGGTTCGTCTGCCGGGGAAGACGGGATGAAAAAGATTCTCGAACTCTACAAGACTCTCTCTGCGGAGAACAAAGAGCGCGTGCTCGCGGAGCTCGCGGCCCTTGCGCAAGAGCCTTCCTGAAGCAACCGTGGCGGTCAATCCGCGAGGCTTTTTTTCCCGGCGGCGGCCATCACCCAATTCTGCAGCACGCCGACAAAATGCGGCTTCACATCATGAAATGCCAGGCCCATGCCTAGATGCGCGTGGCAATAAACCACAATGGCGGGGCTCTCGAAGAGATATTCCTCGGTAAAAATCTTCACATACACGCTGGTGCCTTTGGACAGCGGATTCAGCGTGTCGACGTAGCAGCCGTGTAGGCTCAGCTCAGTCACCTGCGCGTTCATGCGCGTCCCGGTGTCGACCTCCAGCAATTCCGCCGACGCCACAAACGGCACACGCGGCATGCGCCTTCGATCTTGTTCCATCTTTGACGCTCTCCCAAGCTATAGGCCAGCGCATCGCTTCGGCGCCTTGCCGGCAATCTCCTGGTTCTCCGGCGCGTCTGGGCAGCTATCGCCTTTCCCTTAATCTTCCTCGCAGACAACGTTGACCAGCGGGAAAATTGAGCCCCTGCGTGCCCTGCCAGTTACTCAATGCCGCAGCAGAAGCACCGCAGCTGCGCCTGACGTGCCAAGTTCTCGCCGCGTCGGATCAAGTGTCGCCACCAGCGGCTCAACCAGTACCACTAGTAATGCCCTAACTGCTTACGAAACATCGACAACAACTCAGTCACCGTGCCACTCCATCCGTTAAGGGTAACGCCCGCCGGAAAGAGCCATTTACAACGCTCGCGAAGCCCCAGGTCTGCTAAAGAATGCTACAATCCGCGGATACTTAGGTCGTATGACCGATACTGTACCCATTGTGGCGGAGACGGTGCTGGAGGTGGTTTCTCCGGACGGGTCTCACCGTTTCGTGCGCGTGACGCAGTCGCCGTTTCTCATCGGCCGCGGCGCCGAAACCGGGAATCACCTGCAGCTTTCCGACCGGCGGATTTCGCGCAATTGCGCGGCCATGGTCGTCGAGGCCAACAAGCAATACATCGAAGATCGCGGCCAGCGCCGCGGGCTCTTCGTGAATGGCGAGAAGGTGGAAAGCCGCGAGTTGCAGGACGGCGACATCATCACCTTCGGCGTGGACGACTCCTACGAAATTATCTACCGCTCGGCTGCTCCTGCCGGCGAAGACTCCATTCCCCACTTGCTCACGCGTATGGAGCACCTGACCGGCTCCGACGCGGTGGGCAGCGAAGGCGCGCGCCTGGGCAGGCTCGACCAATTGCTGGCGGCAACCGCGCTGCTGCACTCGCAACTCCCTCTCGACGAAGTGCTAGGCATGATGTTGAATCACGCCATCTCCGTGATGGACGCGGACCGCGGCGTGCTCCTCGAAGCCGATGACAAAGGCGCGCTGCACGTACGCCTCGCGCGGCGCAGCGGCGGACTGCGCCTGCCTCCGGAAAGTTTGGCGCCCAGCCAAACCGCGATTCAATTGGCCCTGCGAAAACAGGAGGCGGTGATTACCGAGGACCTGGCCCAGGCGGAAATGGACTTGCAGGCGGCGCAGAGTATCGTCGCGCAGCGCCTCCGCGCGGTGGTCGTGATTCCTCTGTACGCGTCTTCCCACGCCAAGACGGAAGAGTCCATCGTCAACATGAAGCGCGGGGAATTCATCGGCGTCCTATATCTGGATTCGCGGCGCCCGGCGGCATTTTCCAAGCTGGACCGCCAACTGCTGGACGCGTTCACCGATCAAGCCGCCAGCATTCTGGACAACGCACGGCTGGTGGTCCGCGAACGCGAACGCCAAAGGCTGGAGCAGGAGATCAGTATCGCGCGCGACATCCAGCAGAACCTCCTCCCGCGCAACTTCCGCGATTATCCGTATCTCTCGGTCGTCGGTTGCAATTTCCCCTGCTTCTCCGTTGGAGGCGACTACTTCGACGTGTTCCCGCTCGGCGAAAACCGCACCGCGTTCCTGATTGCAGACGTATCCGGAAAAGGACTAGGTGCGGCCCTGCTCACCAGCATGCTCCAGGGCGTGCTCTCCGGAATGACGCTGGGCACCGATCCCGCGCGATTGTTCAATCACCTGAACCGCTTTTTGTGCAATCACGCCGAAGTCGGGCGCTATGCCACGATGTTCTTCGGGATTCTCGACGAGCAGGGCGATCTCGACTACATCAATGCGGGGCACCCGTCGCCGATTTTGATCCGGAGCAGCGGCAACGCCGACGAAGCGTTCACCGAAGGATCGTTTCCAGTGGGGCTGGTGCCGGAGGCCGAATACAGCACCGCTCGCGTGAAGCTCGAGCCCGGCGACACGCTCGTGCTCTTCAGCGATGGCGTGACCGAGGCGATGGACCCGCAGGAAGATTTGTTCGGGATGCCGCGGCTGGTGAAGTTGCTGACTGGGCACAACGAAACCCCGCTCGATGACCTTCAGAAACTGGTGCTCGAGGCAGTGGAGAATTTCGCGCGCGGCGCTAGCCAGGCGGACGACTTGACCCTGCTGTTGGTTCGCTATCGCGCTGCCACTACCGCGGCAGAGACGGAATTCCCTCGCGCGCATACCTCCGCGTCGGCCGGCTGACACCTTCTCTGTCGGCATCAGCTTATAAACGAAAATGTGGCTTGACAGTTTCGTGCTGACGTTTTATGAATGGGGCTCCGCGAGGCGCTGGCCTGCCTTCTCTCCTCGCGGGCGAGGCCCCCGATGAACCCTTCACGTCGTGACTTCCTGAAGTTCTCAACTGTGGGTGGCGTGGCGGCAGCCGTGTTTGGATTTGACCTGCAGCCGGCCTACGCGCAACTCCGCACTCTGAAGATTGCGCGGGCCAGCGAAACACGGTCAACCTGCCCGTACTGCGCGGTGGGCTGCGGCACCATCATCTACACGATTGGCGACCGCGCCAAGAATGTGACCGCGCAGGTGGTGCACGTCGAGGGCGATCCGGATCATCCGACCAACCGCGGCACGCTGTGCCCCAAGGGTTCCTCGCTGCAGCAAGAGATCATGAACGACCGCCGCTTGCTGAAGCCCCTGGTGCGCCGCCCGGGTGGCACTGAATGGCAGGACATTTCGTGGGACGATGCCATCAGCGAAATCGCGGCGCGCGTGAAAAAAACGCGCGATGAGACTTTCGTCGAGAAAGATGCAGCGGGACATACCGTAAACCGCCTGGAATCGCTGGCCTGGATCGGCGGCTGTACTGACACCAATGAATTTAACTATCTGGTTGTGAAAGCGATGCATGCCCTGGGGGTCGTGCATTTGGAAAATCAGGCCAGGGTTTGACACGGCCCCACGGTCTCAAGTTTGGGACCAACGTTCGGACGGGGCGCAATGACCAACGGCTGGGTCGACATGAAGAATACCGACATGATGCTCATCATGGGCGGTAATCCTGCCGAGAACCATCCCTGCGGATTCAAGTGGCCCATCGAAGCCAAGCGCACGCGGAACGCAAAAATAATCTCCGTGGACCCGCGCTTCACACGCACATCCGCGGTCGCCGATCTCTTCTGCCAGATTCGCGCCGGCACAGACATCGCCTTCCTCGGCGGCGTCATTCGCTATGCCATCGAAAACAACCGCATCGCGAAGGAATATCTGGTCAACTTCACGAACGCCGCATTTATCGTCAAACCCGGCTTCCAGTTGCCGGGCGATACGGACGGCGTTTTCTCCGGCTTTGACGCCAAGACGCAGACCTACGACAAGTCCACGTGGAATTATGCGAGCGCCGCCGGCGCGGGCAAAACAAAAATGGCTGAGGTTACCGCTTATCCCGAACCGGCTTCGCCGCCGCCGGCTTTGGCGTTGCCGGAATCACTCGCTTACGATCTCTCGCTGCAAAACCCCAATTGTGTCTTTCAGCTTCTGAAGAAGCATTACAGTCGCTACACGCCAGAGATGGTCGAGCGCATCACCGGCATTCCCAAAGAACAATTCCTCAAAGCCGCTGACCTATATACTTCGATTCGTAAAGACGGCGACATGAAGAAGGCCGGGACGATTATTTACGCCGTCGGATGGACGCAGCATACCTTCGGCACGCAGATCATTCGCACCGCGGCGATTCTGCAGCTCTTACTCGGCAACGTGGGCCGTGCAGGTGGCGGCGTCAACGCGTTGCGCGGGCATTCGAATATTCAGGGCGCCACGGACATGGCCGGCCTTTTCGACACTTTGCCCGGCTACTTGAAAGTGCCAACGCCCGGGGACACCACGTTCGCAGACTGGATGAAGCGCCTCACTCCCAAGCCGGCCAAGCCCGCTCCGTGGGATTCGTTCAACTACTATGGCAACACGCCGAAATTCGCGGTCAGCTATCTGAAAGCGCTCTATGGCGACGCGGCCACTAAACAAAACGGCTGGGCCTTCGATTATCTGCCGAAAGTAGATCGCAACTATTCGTGGGTGCAGATGTGGGACGACATGTACAACGGGACTGTGAAAGGCATGCTTGCCTTTGGGAT
>Ga0137415_10001988_pt1 | contig 20420 bp, 10 predicted proteins | sample CZODoug3_1_1_16f_FD_183082 | JGI IMG/M metagenome (GOLD analysis project Ga0137415, IMG submission 183082) | Vadose zone soil fungal communities from Angelo Coast Range Reserve, California, USA - CZODoug3_1_1_16fungal (Hybrid Assembly) | ecosystem: Environmental > Terrestrial > Soil > Vadose...
CGCTATTATGAGCGCACCAATACGCTAAGCAATCTCGGTAGTGTCCTGGGGAAATGGGCCAACAATTGCCCAAACACTTAGGGGAACGGTTGTCTGTGGAAATTCAGGCTAGGAGTTATAACAGAACAGTGGCGGGAGGGCGGCTATGTCATTCGCTTCAAAGTCCGCCAGAGTTTTGGCGAACCACAGGCCAGCCTCAGGGATGGACCTGCATGGCACTGTGGTGAGGCGCGGGCTGCCAGCCGCTTATCGCAAAACTATCTATGGAATGTTCAAAGGCATGTCGAGCGTGCCGATATGTCCATTCCGGTTATCGCGCACGGCCACGCGCAGGAGATACCGACCCGGTTTGAGCGAGAGCTGGACGCGCACGGGAATACCATTCTTCATAACCTGCTGGTAGGTTTCCGGGCGCAGATCGGCTTGGGCAACCTGCGTTTCCAGCCGTGCTAGGCTGCCATCAGGTGTAAACGCCCCGACCTGAAATTCGAGGTTCGTATTGTAGGTTAAGTCTGGACCAGAACCGAACGAAACCGTACTGGCATCGGCCAGGATTTCGACGGTCACGGGCTGCCCCTTCTTCTCCGGAAGTACGTGATGGGCATAGAACAAAAGGCCAGTGGCGGCAAGCGTATGCAAAGCCGACGGTGAGATCATTTGCTTCTCGTCTCCGCCCTTGCGCCAGTCCGCCGGATCCGCCGCGAAGTATCCCGTGCGAGACCGAATCCTAAGCTGCTTATTGGCGACTACGACCTTGATGTTGTGATATTTGCCGTCCCAGTTTTTCCGTTCCGGATAGTAGCCGAGCACATAGTAGGACTGAGAGTCGGCGACCGCAGCCTGGAGGGCGGTATTGAGATCATTGGTATTACGAAAAACTTCTCCGCCAGTATCACGCGCCAAGTGGTCCATGGTTGCTTCTGCATCGAATTTTTGCCAGGTTGCGGAAGCGAGCGACTTGTCGGGGAACCCTGCAGTAGCAGGGATCGTGGGGTCGGCGAGAGCCCCGGCGGTGAGCAGGCCGCGCGCGTCGATGGGATAAACGGCCACATTGGCGTCAGAGAGCACGGCCGCGGTTTGGCGAATTTGAACTCGGTATGACTTTGAGAACTCCAGATCCATGCTTTCATCCAACGCCAAATCAAAGGGAAAGCCAGCCGAGAACCAAACCAGAGCCTTCCGGCCAGGATAACCGACAACGGCGCGCCCAATGATTCGCAAAGCCGCCAGGGTGGTGCGCACGCGGACGTCCTGTTCATCGACGGACACTGTTTTTTCGAACCGCCTCAACGAATCGGCCAACTCTTGAAACGAATTGAAAACATTTGTGCCGGGCGAAATGTCAGCTGCAGTGTCGGTTCCTCCTCCAGCCGCCAGTGGGGCTTGCACGTTGGACTGGGCTGGAACTCCTCCACCAGGACCAGTGGTGACGGGGATGCCGATTTTGGGAGAATCGACATCCACAACCGTGCGGCCCCCTTTGTAGCCACGTACCGCCGCCAAGAGTAGTTGCGCATCGGTGGTGAAGTCTTGCAAAACCGATAGGTCATTCCCTAGCGCCAGGATGGCTGTGCCAGGACCGGAAACCTTCAGGTTGCCGAGATACTTCAGTATCTGCTGCCGTACATAGACTTGTTGTCCGGGTGGAGTATTCAGTCCATCCAACAGAAGGACGACCAGAGGACCACTCGCGCTGTGATACTCGGGCCGGTTGGTGAAAACGTCGGAGCGTAGCGGGCGCAGCGGCGGTCCGGGTTCACGTTGCTTACGCGACTCGAACGAAAAAAAAGAAATCTTCTGGGGCTTGCCGTCCTCCATGATCGTAAAGTCGGAAGCCGTCAAGCCGCTGACCGCGTGAGAAGCATCCGTGACGATGGCATCCACGAGGACCACGCGCGTGGTGGTGCGGATGGTGGACTCTGGAGGTCGTTGGATTTGCTGTGCAAAAACCGAGACACACGACGAAAGTGCCAGAGCGATCACAAGGCATAGGCGTCTCTCGATCTTCAAATTCATTCGGCGCGACCTGCCCAAGAACTCCGGCTTAGCCGTACTAGGCTCCTTGTCAATATGTACCCGCCCTCTATTCGGCATGGCGTCGTATCGTGGAAGACGGCTGCACCATCGTTCCGGCCCGGAACGTTATCGACTTGGCGATGTCGTTGGTGCGGGTTTCATTGCGATGGGGCGCGCTCTTTCTGGCGGCACAATTCCCTCGCCTTCCTTAATGACGTACAACCGATCCGCTGACAGGTTTTGCAGAGTTTCAGTTCCTCCCGAGGGCCAGCGGATTTCGATCCGGTCCACCTTTTTCTCATTCCCCAAACCGAAGTGAATCCGTGTATCGCTCTGCGAGAGATAGCTGCCTCCACTGCGTACTTCGTCGATCTGGACCAGCGAGCCCGCGAGCGCTTTTACTTTGCTGCCGATGGCTAGACGGTTACTGCGCGTGCCAACTAATTGCAGCGAAATCCAGTGATTCGTGTCGCTGCCACCATTGTGCAGGATCGTCGGGGCACCGTCAATATTCTCGACCACAATATCAATTCTGCCGTCGTTGTCGAGATCACCGAAAGCAGCGCCGCGGCTCGGCTGCGGGACCGTGATTGCTGCGCCGACGAGATTGCTGACATCCCGAAAGGTACCGTCGTGCTGGTTCAAGAATACAAGCTTGCGCTCGCGGTACTTGGCCCCCACCTCGAGCGTATCCACCTGAGGATAGACGTGACCGTTGACGACGAACAGGTCCGGCCAGCCGTCGTTATCTAGGTCCACGCAGCCGGTGCCCCAACCTAAGTATGGCACGGTAGCCGCGCCGATCCCGGCAGCATAGGATACTTCGGTGAAGCTCATACGCCCGTCGTTGCGATAGAGAGAGTTGTTCTGGCCCTCAAAGTTGGTGACGTGGATGGAAAAGCGTCCACTGTGGGTGTAGTCGCACGCAGCCACGCCCATCCCGGCCATTTCGCTACCATCGCTGCTAACCGCTGTTCCAGACACGAAACTCACATCGGTGAAATGCCCACCGCCATCGTTGCGATAAAGATAGTTGGGGGTCGAATCATCGGCGACGAACAGGTCGGGCCGGCCGTCGTCATTGAGATCACTCCAGATGGCACCCAGACCGTAGTAGCCGGCCGAGTCATCCACCCCGGCCGACTTGGAGACATCCGTAAAGGTGCCGTCTCCATTGTTGTGATAGAGGCTGTCTCCCAGACCCTTCATGCCGCGTGGCCCGCATTGCACCGGGATGCCACGAAAATGACAGGTAGGGCCGCCACCAAACTGTGGTAGGTTCTTGAGGTCGAACTCCACATAACGCGAAACCATGAGGTCCACGAAGCCGTCGCCATCATAGTCGGCAAAAGCCGCACCTGTGGTCCAGCGCGGGTCGGTCAGGCGAGCCTGCTTCGTAATGTCGGTGAAGGTCCCGTCACCATTATTGCGGTAGAGCACAAGTCCATCTTCGCAAGTGACGAGGATGTCGGGCCAGCCATCGTTGTTGTAGTCGGCCACGGCACCGCCCATCGCCCAACAGGGATAACCCACACCCGCCTGGTCGGTCACATCGGTAAACGTCCCGTCATGATTATTGTGATAGAGGGCGCTTCGAACCTTCTGTCCGTGAAGTGCCTGGTCCACACTGGGGGCATTCGTAAAGTAAATGTCAAGCCAACCGTCCTGATCATAGTCCAGCAGCAAGACACCACCGCTCATCGATTCTACCAAATACTTTTTCTCCAGAGAGACCGCGTGCTCAAACTGGATCCGGGCAGATGCCGTAATGTCCGTAAGCCGAAAATTAGGAGCCAGTGGTGGCGACTTCTCCGGCATCTTTTGCGCCGAAGTTATCCATTGAGCAAGGCAGGCGAAAAAGAGAAGGCAGATCATCATGCGCCACAGAAGGGGTGTGGAGACCTGGGTCGCAAGTCTGTACAGGCTTTCCACTCGACGGAGAACACGGTGGTAAATGATGTTCCGGTTCAGCGTAGAGGGCGCACACGTTGGGTGGCATTCTCTGAGCAGTTGCCGCACCCGCGTCAACACTGTGCTAAACTTTGGGGATTCCATGGACAAGTTTTGTCTAATCACCTTGGGGATTCTATTGGTTCTTGGTAGCGCCTCTCAGAATCCTCCCCCAGCTCGGCCGACACCTCGTTTTGAAGACGTCACCAAGGAGGCAGGCTTGAGCGTCCCGCACCTCTCCACGCCCGAAAAGCGGTATATCGTCGAATCGATGAGCGGGGGCGTTGGTTTCATCGACTGTGACAATGACGGTAAGCTCGACATTGTGACCGTGAACGGCTCTTCAGTCGATCAGTATCGCCAAGGCGGCGACCTGATGATCACGCTTTATCATCAGGATAGCAACCTGAAGTTCACAGACATCACCAAGACCGCTGGCCTCACCCGCAAGGGCTGGGGCATGGGCGTCGCCGTAGCCGACTTCGACAACGATGGCTGGCAGGACATCTATGTCACGGGATATGGTGGCAACGTCCTGTACCGCAACCTGGGCAACTGCAAGTTCGAAGATGTCACAGACAAAGCTGGTGTACGGGTGGGCGGGTTCAGCACCGGCGCGTCATGGGCTGATTACGACCGCGATGGCCTCGTCGATCTTTTCGTGCCACGCTATGTGGAGATCGATATCAACAAGCTGCCAGAGTTCGGCAGCAATGACAAGACCTGCCGATTTCGCGGCATCCCGGTGCAATGTGGTCCCTGGGGACTTCCCGGTGAATCCGACTTCTTGTTCCGCAATCGTGGCGACGGGACCTTTGAAGACGTTTCGAAGAAGGCCGGGGTAGATGATCCGAATCACTACTTCGGCATGCAGGGCGTTTGGGCCGACTATGACAATGACGGATGGCCGGATCTCTACGTAGCGAACGACGCCGGTCCCAACTACCTCTACCACAACAAACATGACGCCACGTTTGAGGATGTCGCCTTATTGTCGGGTGCGGCGCTGAGCGCGGATGGCCGTGAGCAGGGGTCGATGGGCGTTGATTTCGGTGACATCGATCATAGCGGGCGCTTGGACATCTTCGTAACCAATTTTACGGAAGAACCCGACACTCTTTATAGGAATCAGGGCGCACAGGGATTCACTGACATCAGTTGGAGCGCGCGCGTAGCCCAACCCAGCTACCCGCTAGTAGGCTGGGGCGCGGCGTTCTTCGACATGGATAACGATGGATGGCTGGATATTTTCGTGGCGAACGGTCACGTCTATCCGCAGATGGATCTAGTGAAAGGGGGCGCGCCCTACCGACAACCTTTACTGCTGTTCCGGAACAATCGCGACCGAACTTTCGAGGATGTTACGGCCATCTCCGGTCTGAACAAACTGCGGCCTGCGTCTCGACGCGGTGCCGCATTCGGGGATGTGAACAATGACGGCAAGATCGATGTCCTGATCCTAAATGTGGGAGAGCCACCCACGTTGTTGATTAATCGGACGCAGAGCTCCAATCATGCAGTCCTATTCCGTTTGGTAGGAACCAAGAGCAACAAGGCGGCGATCGGCGCCCGGATCACCGTGACCGCGGGAGACCTTGTGCAAATTAACGAGGTACGCAGCGGCTCCAGCTACCTATCCCAGAACGATCTGCGCTTGCATTTCGGCCTGGGACCGCGAACCAACATGAGCACGGTGGAAGTCTCCTGGCCCAGCGGGAAGAAAGAAGTTTACAGAGATCTTCCGGCGGACTTCATCTACACAATTGTGGAAGGCAAAGGAGTTCAGCAAAAGATGCCGTTTGCGGGGCAGAGTTCAGAAGAGAAGCGATCCGCGCCGATGGATAACAATGCATCACCAGACAAATAGGCTCCCCTGTTCTTCGGTTCTCGGCTCGCACTACCGTTTCACTTTGTTTTCGGCTGTTGTTCGCTAACCCCGTGGACAGCACGATCTTTCTCTTGCTTTAGCTGGCGGAAGCGCTCCATGTGCTGGCGGGCCTCCTCCGATTTGCCAATCCGGTTGGAAAGCAGGCTCAGCTGGTATTCCGTTTCCGGGTCGGTGGGGTCGGCAGCCTCCGACCGCTCGAACGCGCTCTGTGCTTTTTCCAATTCATCTGCCTGGAGGTAAAGAGTTCCCAGAGTGAGGAGCGCTTTGGCGTGTCGGGGCTGCTCCTGCACCACGTGTTCTAAGCGCTGGATGCCTTCCTGGGCATTTCCCTCCTTGCTGGCCACAACTCCAAACTCGTACTCGGCTTCAACGAGGTTTGGATCTAATTGCAAGGAGCGCTCCAGGGCTTTCCGAGCATCAGCGTAACGTTGCTGGTTCAGGTAGCCCAGCCCCAGCCCCAGCCAAGCTTTGCTGTCCTGTGGGCGTTGGGCTACGTACCCTTCCAATATGCGGCTTGCTCTCTGGTACTCCTGCTCTTGCAGCATAACGGCGGCGACCAGGTATTTATCATCCAAGTTCTCAGCACTCTTTTGTTCGAGTTCAGAAGCTGCCTCCAGAGCGGTGCGGTTTTCGCTCGCGTTCATTGCCTCGATTACAAGACGGCGCAGTACGGGAACTGCATCGGGAGCTAGCGCACGTGCCCGCCCTAGGATGGTTATCGCGTCGACATGCTGATTCCTGACGGCATAAATGTCTGCGATAGCGAGGAGCGTATCGGTTGACTTGGGATCGAGTGCAAGAGCCTGCCTAAAATTGCTCAGGGCGGCAGTCGCCTGTCCTTTCGCTTGCCGCGCTCGGCCCTTTAGGTAATAGAAGCGAGCAGGAGCTCGTTTCAGCGCTGGGGCGGCAAGGTCCAACACCCGGAGAGCCTCGTCAGGAAGGTTCCCCTTGAGAAAAACTTCCGCCACGTCCATCGCGACAACGGGAGAGTCTTTCGCTCGTGGGACAAGTGCCACTGCCTCTAATTTGCGCCCCAACGCCAGCAAGCTTGCAGCCTTGACGGGAATAGCCGCTGGGGGAAATCGCTCTGGTGGAATCGCGTCCAGTGTTGAGAGGGCTTCGGTGAAACGTCCCTGTTCGAGATAAAGGCTGGCCAGTTCGAGCTTTAGGCCAGAGTCTCCAGGTGCAAGGATCTGGGCTTGCTTGTATTGCTCGATGGCCTGATCGAATTTGTCCTGCGCTGCGAGAGCGTTCGCGAGATTTGTGCAGGCCACAATCGATTTGGGGTTGAGTTGCAAGAGGCGCCGGAACAAAGCCTCGGACTCCAAAAAGCGCTGCTGCCGGCCGCGAATAATACCGAGCAGGGTAAGAGCTTCCTCATTGTCAGGTTCGGAGGCGAGTACCGACCAGAGAATCTTTTCGGCAGCCTGAAGATTGCCACGCGCTAACTGGGCCTTGGCGGCGACAAGCAAAGAATGCGCCTGCGCAGTTGATTCCTGCGTCCAGGCACGGGGGGCGCCCGACAAGCAGAGGAGAGCCATTACCAGTAGGAGACGCAGCAGGAGCCACTCCTCAGTTTGAATTCGGCACATTTCGCCCTCGGTGGCGATTCTTGAGGGCCTGGTAGAGCTTCATTTCACGCTCGGCATCCTCGCTTCGTGAGTTACGACGGTAGGCAATCGCCAATTGGTAGTGAATGTAGTCACTGTCCGGACTGAGTTTGATCCCGGTTTCGAGACTAGAGACGGCAGCCGAGATATCTCCCTTCTCAAGTTGAAGCTTACCTAGCTCATAGTAGGCGTCCGCGTATTTCGGATCCTGCTGGATGACCTGCCGCAGGAGGGTAAGCGCTTCCTCTTTCTGTTGAATCTCAATAAGCCCGAACGCAAGGTGGTACTTTTTGGAGACATCGGTGGGATTGAACTTGAGCGCTGTACGAAATTCCTGAACGGCTTCCGCCGGACTACCTTCGTGGAGGAGCGCCAACCCTGTCAGAAAATGCGTCTGCGCCTGATTAGGATTGAGTGCCAGAGACTTGTGGTATTCCTCCAGAGCCGTACCGTATTCCCCCTGGTCCGCGAAGGCTTCACCTAGCAACATGTGGACGTCTGCGGAATTGGGATTCGATTGATCCAGGAGTTTGAGTCGACGGACGCCCTCCGCGTATTCCCCAGTCTTCACGGATGATACGGCATAGGCGTAAGCCAGGCCTGGATCGTTGTCGACCTCAGTTTGTACCGGCTGCAGGGTCTGGAGCGCCATGGGATAGTTCTCCAGCATGAAGAAACTGAGACCGAGTGCGGCCCTCACGCGCATGTCATCGGAGTGTTCTTCGAGATGCCGGCCCAGCGGCGCAACCACCTGATCGAACTGGTCGGCGTAGAAAGCCGCCATGCCCCAATTGCGGTCAAGTGTCTCGAGGGAGGGATTCCAGGTGCTCGCTTTGCGGAAATAGTCCACGGCCGTTGCGAACTCTTTTTGACCTGCGGCGATCACCCCGAGGTTATTGTAAGCATCGGCGATCATTGGCTTGAGCTGGTTCACATAAGCCTGTGCCTTCTTCTGCGCTTCCGGCGAAACGGGAGCCGGCGGCCTATCCGGCCGGCTTGCTTCCTCTCCTTGTCCTTGCGTCAGATTCACGAAATCGGTCAGCTTGTGGTTCCGGACTAACTCCGGATGCGCCACGCGGTCCCGAAGCTCCTTGGAGAGGGCCATTTCTTTTTCCCCTTCTTCCTTTCGGCCTGTCCACAGCAGAATCCGACCAAGCACATAGTGCACTTGGTTGATCTGGTAGCCGTTGCGCGAGACGTCCTTAGTTAGGGCGATCGCTTTGCGCGTCGTTGCCTCGGCCTCCGCTTCGCGACCCTCCTCCTCGTACACAGGCCCGAGAAAAACCAAAGGATCGGGGTTTTCTGGCTCAAGTGTGGCGGCGTGGAGCAGTTCGCTTTCGGCCTCCTTTGCGTTGTGTTGCTTCATCGCGATGTATCCAAGCAGGTAGTGGCTGCGATAATCTTCGGGGTTGGTCCTGAGTTCGGCTCGCAACTCTGGCACAGCTTCCGAAAAGCCGGACTCACCGTCACGGTCCAAGTACGCGAGCGCGAGGAAATAGTGCGCCTGTGGCACTTTGTTGTCCTTGGCGATGGCTTTCTTGAATTCCTGGACTGCGTTGTCCAGGGACTCCGACTCTCCTTCACGATAAGCACGCCCAAAGTAAATATGGATCTGCGCCCTATCTCCCAACCCCGTGAGCATGTCGTCGAACAGCAGGCGAGCACGTACCAGATCGTTGAGCTTGATATAGGTCATGCCCAGGACGTACCCCACATCGAAGCTGGGGGCGGCGACGACCGCGGCTTCCAGGTGTTCCCGGGCAGCCCTGTAGTCGCCTTGACGGAAAAGAATTTCGCCAATAACGGCACGCGCCCGGGCATTACGGGGAGAAGATTCGACAACCTTTTCCGCCATCGACCGAGCTTCCGGCAAGTTACCTTGCCCCAAACGCATCAAAGCAAAATCCAGGCGAACATCACTATCGTCAGGAGCCAGGCGCAATACCTCGTCGAACAGTGCGGCGGCCTCCTCAGACTCGCCCGCATTGGTGCGAGCAATTGCGCTGCGGCGTATAGCTTCGGCCAGAACTGCCTTGTACTCCGCAGCGGCATGCTCCTGATCACCGCCTAGTTGGAAGGTTCGGGCGGCGTCATAGTGTTGCTGTAGCCTGTCTTCGGGGGCTGGTGCGACCTTAGGAGATTGCGGGCTGGCGGGAGTGAGAACGAGGAAGAAAGAGAGGGTGACCCCCAACCGGAGTACTCCGCCTAAACTCCTCCGCGCGTGAAGCAACGGACTCAGCAAGAAACGTCCCCTGCAAGCCTACGTGACTAAAAAGAATGAGGGTGAGGCTCGACTTGCGTCAAGCCCCACCAACTCAGAAGTTAGAGTTTCAGGATATCAGAAGCTGAACTTCAGAGCATATTGGATTTCGCGAGGCCCTCTGTCCTTGGTAACCTGTCCGAAACTGGGATTGCGTGTATTGCCGGCGTCCCATACGGTGGTGTTCACCGGTTTGCCGAAACACGCGTTGGTAGCCGCTGTACCCGTGTTGATGTTGCCAGCGGTGCATGCCAGAACGCTGTTCGACAGAACAGGGTTGAGATTACCCGAGTCTTGAGCGTCGCCAAGGAACTGCACCTTGTTAAACAGGTTGAAGAACTCCATGCGGAACTGCATGGTTACCTTCTCCCTGATTTTGAAGTTCTTGTACAAGGAAAAGTCCGTGTTGGCAACCCCCGGTGAAAGGCATTCTCCAATCGAGGCATTGCCAAAAGTGCCCAACTGGTATCCGTTCAGAGTCCAGCGATTGGGGTTCAGCCATTGGGTCTTCCCAAAGCTCGAGGGGGCACGACAAGGCTGGCCCGGTACCACGTTCGGACGAACGTTGTCCTGGTTGGAGCCGGTGCCGCTTATACCGCCCGGAGCTCCGGTCGCTGACCGACCGGCGTAAACGGTCGCGGAATTACCGCTGGCGTAATCCAAAATGCCAGCCAGTTCCCAGCCTCCCAAAGCTTTCTGAGCCAGGGCGTTATACCCAGCAAATTTCGGCGCCTGGTAAACAATACTTGCCACGAAGATATGAGGCCGATTGATCTGGCTCGGACCGTAGTTCAGACGAGGGTTCCCCGCATCGAGCAACAAGCTCGCCCGGTTGTTGTTCCCGCTGTTGGTAAGATCCGTAGTCGTTAACGACTTGGAAAACGTGTATGCGAACTGGGCATCTACGGACTTCATTTTGCTACGGTACAGGAGTTGGAGCGCGTGGTAGTTCGACTCTCCGCCCCAATTCCCATAGGTGATGAACCCAAAAGAAGAAGCCGGGCGGACGCTGTTGCTGTTGTTGAGCGCGTAATTCAAGCGCTGAGCGGCAGGAACGCCATTCGCATCGCTGAATGAGAGCAAATGGATACCCCGGTTGCCGACGTAGGCTACCTCAAACTTGTTGTTGGGAAAGATCTCCCGCTCGACCGTCAGGTTCCACTGCCAGGTGTTGGGAAGATTCGAGTCGGTAGAAATACCGTAACTTGGGGACCCGGAAGCAGTCAGCGAGCCTGGCGCGGGGGCGGCATCAAATGTGCGACTCCCTCCAGCGCTCAAGGAGAATGGCGAGTTAGCCGCCAGTTGCAAATAGTTGTTCAGGCGCTCGCGCTGGAAGAACTGGCCCACCCCGGCGCGAATCGCCATCTTGCCATCGTTGCGCGGATCCCAAGCAATGCCAAATCGTGGGGCGATGGCATGGTTGTTTTGGTCTTTCAAGGAGCGGTTGGGCCCTGGCGTTCCGCCAAGGAACCCGAGCGCCTTGCAGAAATTTGTGCCCGGAACAATCAAGATTCCGTTGCATGGATCCCCGCCCAAGGCCGGTTTGTAAGCGGCTGGACTGAAGCTGCCGAGCTTGTCCACCCCGCTGTAGGGGTTGCGCAACATCGACCAGCGAAAGCCGTATTCGACAGTGAGATTTCGGCGAACCTTCCAAGAATCTCCAAAGTAGGGCTCAATATCGTGCCAGCGAGTCTGGGAGAAGGGATTGGTCTGAAGCTCCGAGAAGCCCCATTGCCTCCCGGCCCAAAGGGCGTTAAATACACCGTTGCCGGTATTCCCGTTGCTCACGCCCCAAAATTGAGCGTTCTCAGCAGAAGACGCATTTACCAGCTCATTCTTTTGGTTATTGCTGACCAGAAAGCCTACCTTAAAAGTGTGAACCCCCACAACCATGGAGTAGTCATCTTTCAAGACGATAAGCTGTTCGTTATTATGCCACGGGGCAATGGTCCAGATGTTGTCCGAGTTTGCCTCGGCCCCAAGACCGCCCCAGAAAACGGGATAACCGATGTCCTTTCCGGCAGCTTTTTGCGACAGCGGGAAAAACGGTGTGAACGCGGCGGCGATCTGGCCGGCCAGCCCCGGGTTGGTTCCCCCGCGCGTTATGGTAATCCGATTCGCGGAATAAGATACTTGGAAATCGTTCACGGCGCTGCCGCCAAATAACTTGGTCAGCTTGATCGTTGCCTGCTTTCCAGGCTGTAGCCAGTTGCTTTCAACGGAGGGATACTTATCGTCGCCCCAGAATCCCAGCGTGCTGGGAACCGGTTGACTCCAGTGGTCCCCCGTGTAGCGGCCCGTAAGGGACCAGGTCTTGGCGATCTGGTAGTCCCCACGGATGCTCTCTTCGCGCCAATAGATGGGGGCGGCAAACGACGTGGCCCAATTTTGGCAATTAACCGGGTTCGCGACGTTCGGAACCGGCAAGATATTCACAATTAGTTGTCCCACCGGGGAAATCTGCGGGACCTTTGTGAGTACGGCGCCGGACACAGGATCCTTCGGAGCTGGATCGCAAGGGTTCCCATTGGCATCCAGGTCTGTGCGGCGATTAGTGAAATCCCCCGTCTGCTCTGCGGCAGTGGGTACAGTGGCGGTGCGCGCCTTACCACGAAGCTCGCGGTTCCATTCCTCGCTCCAATAGAAGAATAGCTTGTCCTTCTTGATTGGACCGCCGAGGTTGTATCCGAAATCGTTGCGGCGCAGTTTGTCCTTCTTAATTGAGTTCTGGTTATTGAAGAAGTCGGTGGCATTCAGTGCATCGTTCCGGCCGAAGTAGTAGACGCCACCGTGAAACTGATTGGAGCCGCCACGGGTTATGATGTTGATGACCGCACCGCTGGCTTGGCCGTATTCCGGGCCATAGCTGTTGCGCAGAATCTTGAACTCTTGGATGGAATCGATCGAGGGGTATACCAGAATCGTGCGGTTCGACCCCACGTCGTTGTTGTTCACGCCATCCACGTTGAAAACGTTGGCGGTAGTATTGTTGCCGTTCACCGAGAAATCAACGCCCGCCAACAAACCTTTATTCTTGGCGTCGAAGTTCGCAGCGGGGGAGACACCCGGCATTAGCTGCGTCAGCTGCGCGAAGCTCCGGCCATTCAGGGGCAGTTCCCGCACCTCATTGCCCTCAACGACGTTACCCACCGCCCCGGTCGTTGTTTCCACCTGGACCGCGCTGGCTTCTACTGTGACTTGCTCCCTCGCATTGCCAACCTCCAGAATCGCGTCCACAACGGAGGTGGTTGAGACATGGACTTCCACGTCCTTACTGACAAATTCCTTAAAATTGGGTTGCATGATCCGGACATCATAGACACCGGCCGACAGATCGGGAAACACATACTCGCCTTGTCGACTGGTCGCCACAGTGCGGGTTTCGCCCGTATTCCTGCTCGTGACCGTAACGGCGGCGTCAGGCATCACCGCGCCGGAACGATCGCTGACGACGCCGCGAAGGCTTCCGGTGGATGTCTGCGCCGCGGCGGGAAGAGCGGCACACATCAACAACAGAAGAACGCCTACAATCCGGAGACTTGCACTCGGCTTTCTATTTTCGCCGTTCAAATTCACAAGCTGACTTTTCATGGCATTCCACCTCGAAGAGTTCTCTCAAAAATCAAAGGGGTGCCCAGGCGCTCAGCGTCCCACAGGCAGAGAAATTTTTCAGATTCTTTCCACCCCGAACCCCAAAAGCATGACAAAGACATAATGCTTTTGTACTATGCGCGGTATTTAAGACCCGGGCGCAAAACTTGTCAAGTAAAATATTGATTTATTAAAGAAGAAATTCGATATTCTAAAGAGGGCAGATTCTATGGATTTGTGGAGGGTTCCGGTCCCGCCTCCGCTTATTGCCAGATTTGTGCGCGTCTGGCTGGGATATCCGTAACGTGGCTGCCTTCGATGATGCCCTTGGCGGTGAGTCTTTACATCGGCTTGTAGCTGGAGATGTATTTCGGGTTAGAATCAGGCCGACTTCCTATCAAGCCGGAGGTTTCCATGGTCGAGCATGATCTTCGTGAGAGCGAAGGATGAAATCCCCGGGCAGGGAAAAAACCAATTCCCCAGGTAAGAGTAATATCACGCTCAAAACCCTTGGGGACTATCTGAAACTCACTCCCGGAACCGTTTCCGCTGTACTCAATAATTCCGCTGCGTCCAGGTGTATTCCCGAACATACCAAGAAACGCGTTTTTGATGCGGCGCAGAAACTCAACTACAAGCCGAACTATTTTGCGCGTTCGTTGCGTGGAAAAAGGACATACACGATTGGCGTTATTGCCGAGGAAATCGGGGACGCCTACGGCTCCATGGTTATCAGCGGCATCGAACAGCATCTCCGGGAGAACAATTTTTTCTTCCTCACAGTAATTCACCGGCATGATCCAAAACTTCTACAAACCTACTCGCAGATGCTGTTGTCCCGGGGGGTGGAAGGCTTCGTAACCGTAGACACTTCAATTACTGCAAAACCGTCACTGCCGACAGTGGCTGTCGCCGGCCACCAGACCCTTCCGGGTGTGACGAACATTATCTTGGACCACAAGCGGGCGGCCAGGCTGGCGTTGGAACACCTGCAGGAACTGGGCCACGAACAGATCGCTTTTCTAAGGGGTCAGGTGTTTAGTTCAGACTCTGCAGTGCGCTGGGCAGCGATCTGTCAAGTGGCGGAGGAACTCCGCATCGCCGTAGATCCCGAGTTAACCATACAGATTGACAGTACAGATGCCTCCCCGAATGTCGGATATCCTTTCGCAAAACAACTCCTTGCGCGAGGACGGCCCTTCACGGGGCTTTTAGCCTATAACGATATCTCGGCAATAGGCGCCATCTGGGCATTTCGTGAGGCAGGTTTACGCGTGCCAGAGGATATCTCTGTTGTGGGTTTCGACGACATTCCGGCCGCGGCCTTCGCCAATCCTAGCCTGACTACGGTGCGCCAGCCTCTTGTAAGGATGGGACAGATTGCAGCGCGTACCGTCATTGAGCAGATCGAAGGGCGAGGGGAATATCTGCCTGAGATTGCCATCGAGCCGGAGTTCGTGGTGCGCGAGTCCACCGGACCTGCGCATTCTCGCAGAATTTCCTAAAGCTCGGCTCGCGGCGGCCTCACGCCCAATCCCCCGTTGATTGAGTTAGTTAGCGCAAGAGCTTGGTTGACTCGGCCCAATGGATTGGGGAAAAAGCGCGGGTCGCGCTGCGTCAATGATTGAAAGATGAAAATGTTCGTGCCTTCAGTCACTCGATAGCCGCCGATTTCGCAGTCCGCTATCGCTTTCCGCCCGATGCCCCAGACGGCTGGATAGAGCCGCATGGATTCTTTGAGCACCATTACCGTGTAGCGCAGACGGGGAGGGTCTTCTGGCATGGGTTCGCGGTCACCGAGAATCGCATGCAATTCTTCGACGAGATTGGCCTCGACCTGTGGGTGCTGACCGAGCAAGTAGCAGGTCCAGGACAGGGAGATTGCCGTGGTTTCATGGCTAGCCAGAAAAAGGGTCATCACCTCATCGCGCAATTGCGCATCCGTCGCGCTGCCGATGGTGTGCTGTTCAAGCTGGATCCGACCGGCACAGAGACCGAGCTGCACAGCTTCACGGGCGGCGGGGACGGGGGCTATCCTGCCGGTTTAGTGCTGGACAGGGCAGGCAACCTCTACGGCACCACTAAAGGGGGCGGTGCTTACGGCTACGGGACCGTATTCAAACTCGTCCCCGGGGCTGACGACGAACGCGACCGTTTCACCCAGCTCATTGACGTTCGGCAGTCAGACAGTCGGCACCACCAGCCCGATCCAGACGATAACTCTCACGAATGCGGGATCGGTCGATATTACCATCAGCAGCGTGACCGCGTGGACGATATGTCCAGCGTGCTTTGGACACGCCAATCAGTTTGCGGAAACGAACAATTGCGGATCCAGCCTCGCGCCAGGAGGCAGCTGCCAGATCACCGTGACCTTCACGCCGACGACGGGAACGCCTACCGGCACAATAACCACCATCGACACTCCACAGACTATCAGCGTGTCGGGCACTGGAGTGGCGCCAACCGCAAGCGTCTCACCCAGCAACAGCGTGACCATCATTAATGGCGAGTAAATACGGGAGCAAATAATCCACACACAGAGTTCTTGACGGCAGCTTAACTTCGAACGAAGGTGCACCGGATTCGTGCGTGACCCCGAATAGACGCTCTATAAAGGAGCGTAATTGAATGTGAAGTATTTGGCGGAGCGGTCATCCCCATTCGGCTGACTGGGCAAATCAAGACGGACAGAACATTAACCAATCGCATTACACCGTGACCGTTCTGGCCACACTGGGCGGTAACTTGAGTAACGCGGCCGACGTTAATAACAAGGTCTGGGTGGAGCAACGAGAGTCAGCCTATCTCGTTAAGGACGCTCATCTGCAGCTAACAGGAACCAGCCGCTTCTCTATCCAGGCGTCAAGGTCACACTGTCTATATCGTACGGACTTTGGACCAAGACGTATGAACGGAATCTCTTTCCTGAGCCAGCGCCATTGCGCAAGAGTTTCTGGGAAAGGCGGATAATTTCTGCCACTTCATCCGTAGTCAGCAGTTTGCTCACACGGGGCGGGCTTTCTGCTCCTTCGGCAGTTCGAGTACCAGGTCGACGACTGCATGGAACTCTCTGATGCCCTTGGCCCATAGAACTAGTTTAGCCTCTTTGGACTTTCCGACAGCACTGGCATTCCTGACGCGATTGATTTCACCATGGAAGGCTCACCATTGAGCATATTTTCGGTCCGCAAGCGCAACAGCCGTTCCAAGCAGTCTTGCATTTCGACGTACCAAGTGAGATGAAGATGGCTACGAAGATGATAAGAAGGCACAATCTAACACAAGAGTAGAATTGCCCCCCCGGGTCTCGCTTGCGGACTTTGCACGTCGAGATTGAGAACCCGGTTACCGTCCGTGCCGCTGGCTGAATTAGCGCAAGAACCGGGGCCAAAATCTCTTATTGCTGCCTTTTGCTGCCCTGCGAATCCGCCAAGTCTTTGAAAGAAAATAAAGTTACGGCGGAAGCGTGTGGGAGTCGAACTCCACCGTCCTTCCTCTAGCCAATGCTTCGCATCCGTGCCGGTGCGGTCGGTATTAGTCAACGGCTTCACCGCAAGAGATCGACGCAGAACACGGCTGACTTCTATGGAGCAACTTTGGAGCCGGCCAAGGATGGCTCGAAACTCATAAGCGCAACCGGAGCAACGACTTGGATTGAATTTGCGTCCTATTAGAAGGCAGACGCAACGGAAAATACAAGCGGCGAGATCGGCCTGCCGGAAGGGGCTACCGCATTCAACAGGCAGTTTTGCTCCGAGCGTTTGTCCTGGGTCGATTTCATGAACACCGCCACACGGGTTGTTGTGTGTCAAATCTTCCCAGTGGACGTGCGCAAGACAATTCTGAGAACAGATTTTGTGGAAGACACGGTACGTGGTACGTCCAAGCTGGAGTAACACCCATTTCCATATAGAACGCACTTCGCGGGAAAAGGTTTCACGAGGAAGGAAAGGGAGGTTTCACGACACACGCAGATTGGCATCGTCAGTGACAGCTGCAGCGTGCTGTTGCAGGTCATTTCCAGCAGCTTACATGTTCCGAACGTTTTTGAAATGCGGCGGCAAGCGAGTGGACCCGCGCTCGGAGGAGCAGTTTGCGTCCTTCGGGAGTGCGGGCATAGATCAACTGCACTGGTCCTACACGGTGTCGCCATTTGTTGGCAAACACCTCAGCAAATTCTTTTTTACGGGCCAACAGGTCCGGCACTGCGAAGTAGTCCTCTCGGAAAATGCGCCAGATTCGATTCCGTGCGAGCAAGTAACGGGGATTATCGATGGGCCGAAGTATCTCTCTGAGGGCACGAAGAAAAATTGCCTGTTCCTTCCCTGCGCCTCCGCCAACCCAGCAAAAGACAGTCCCATCGTCGTTCCTGTTAGAGTAAACGCGGAACTCGCCGGCGCGCCGATCGATAGAACCCTCATATTCGAGAGATTCTAGTACTGCTATGCCGATCTGTCTGATGCTTCTTTCAGGTGTCCCATGCCGGATGAAGCGCCACAGAGCCAGAAGCGCCCAAGGGAGGCTCACAGTGGCAGCAATGGCGGCAACAATTTCAATGTATGTAAAAGAGTCCGGTATCGAACGAACGCGAATGGGTCGGCGCAGCAACTCAAAAAAAAGGATCACAAAAATGAATCCAGCCTGAACCAAAAGAGACGCAATCGTGTTCGTCAAGACGAATCCACCGGGTAGTGCCTCTTCGGTCGTCTTCAGTCCCTCGACCATCTCCTTGTTGGTTCCGGATGCGAGTGCCTCCTTCCAGCGTTGACGAAGGCCCGCGCGGTCAAGCGCGCGATTACAGGTGTGCGAGTTGATCTGACAGATCTGCTCGCGGCTGAATGGCGGATGGCCGAATCCCAGACGTTCTGTTCCGTTCTCAATTGTGGACGCAGTTGCGCTCACCCCGACGAACGCGCTACACCTTCTGACGAGCAGCTCGTAGTCTTCGCCTGGTCCAAAATCGCCCGGCTCAAGACAGACAAGGTGCCAAATGTTAGCCGTCTTTCCATGATGATTGGGATCGACTCGAATCGATCGCCCGCGCATCTGGTTTGAGAGGACATACGAACCGACAAAACTCGCAAGTACGAGTGTATTGATACAGGGGGCGTCCCACCCTTCACCCAGCAGCGACTTCGTGCCCACGAGGACTGAAATTCCGCCCCTGTCGAATACGGACGTAATCAATCGAACCATTCCTTGGTAATACTCGCCACCAAGCTCCACCCTTGAGTAACCTTCGTCGTGCGCGAGGGGCGTGATGGACAAATCGTCGGAGCGAACACCAAACGTGGTTGCAGCTTCCCGGAGGAGTGTCTCAGCAGCGGCAGGAATCAATACGACGGAACCACTCAATACGCCTAAACGGATATTCGAAAGATCGGCACGCCTCAGTGATTCGAAGATCGGGACGATGCCGATGTCCTCGAACATGCAGGATTCGGTTACATTCTTGGGCATCTCCGATTTGCGAATGAAGTCCGTTAGAATGACGCAGCGCAGATCATTGCCTTGCGCGCCAGATTCCAGCCTGACAATATCCTCGATCGACTTCAGCTTGGTCACCGAGGTAGTAAGTAGTTTGGTGTGGTCCGATGGGTTCCGAAGCTTCACTTTCCGGTGTTCGATCGCACCGATCTCAAGCAGTTCGTGACGAAACGATTTGAAGAGAGTTTCGTTTCCGGCGAAGCTCTCCGCGTCTGTATAGAGGCAGTCCGAAAGCAACGTCTCTAGCCAGCTAAGGTCGAGAACGGGGATCCGTTCATGCGGCAGACCCAAAACATTCAACACGTCGGCGGACACCTCTCCGCCGACAGCGTGCACATACACGACCATGCTGGATAGGTACTGCGGATTCTCCAAGATTTCCTCGACGTAATTATTGGGTGTGGTCATCCATGGATGCGAGAGTAGCGAGGCCGCGAATGGCCCATTCGCTCGTAGGTGCTGGACGAATATGTCCACCGCAGCTCGAAAATCCGAAAGAACTTTCTGCTCCTTTTCGGCCGGTGCGCTGAAGTAGACGTAATCCTGGTGCGGGCATAAATCTCCTTGAAGGACCAATTCAGGAACTGATACTTGTGCATCAACGGGACCGCACAGCTCCTCATATCGCTGCCATTCAAAGGGCGAAACGTCATACGGCGGCGTTGCTGTCAGGGCGACGATGACAGGGTTGTTAAGGTGCTCCACAACAAAGGTCAGTGTCTTCCACCATTCGGCGCGAAGATGATGGGTCTCGTCTACGACCAACGTCTTGAATCCAACATTTTTAAGTACTTCGGGAAGTTGAGCAAGAGTCTCTGTCGGGCGACTTCCGTTTACATCATTATTCAGATCATCGTGAGAATGGTTGCCGCCCTCTTCTTCGTTGATCTGTTCTGATTCTTTTTCGAGCTCGCCGGAACAAAGGGAATGCAAAGCTTGGTACGTGGCGATGGTCAGCAGCGCGGGGTTTTTCAAATCCGCTGACAGCCAGGATGGGCGAGGTTCGCCTGCCGGAAGGAAGTGATCAACGAGGCGATCAGCCCATTGATTGCGAATGGTAATGGTCGGAGCTAGCACAAGTGTAGGCTGGTCGATGCGCCTCACTACTTCGAGACCTAATACAGTTTTTCCCGATCCAGGTGCCGCAATGATGTGGAGCCGCTTGTCTTCGAGGTATGAGTCGAGATGCCCCAAAAGCCGCGCTTGGTAGGTGCGCCATGTCTTCTGGAAAACCATCGACTTCGGAAATGCTGCATGGCCTACTTCGGTTGAGGCAGGACTCATAAAGAGAGGATTATATCTGTGCTAACGGGAGTGTGGGAAACTCATTAAAACCGATTTGCGTGGTGTGATTTATAGGTTACAATGGAGATGTGATTGAGATTCGTCACTACGTCAACCGCGCCGGAAAAGATGTCTTCGACGATTGGTTGACGCAACTGGGGGATGCCCGCGCACAGGCGAAGATTGCGACCCGAATCAACCGACTGGCCGCCGGGAATTTTGGTGACTGCAAATCTCTGCGCCAGGGATTGTACGAGCTGCGGGTCGATTGGGGACCCGGCTACCGTGTCTATTACGCGATGATCGGGCGGGAATCTGTATTACTTCTCTG
>Ga0137415_10001989_pt1 | contig 20416 bp, 19 predicted proteins | sample CZODoug3_1_1_16f_FD_183082 | JGI IMG/M metagenome (GOLD analysis project Ga0137415, IMG submission 183082) | Vadose zone soil fungal communities from Angelo Coast Range Reserve, California, USA - CZODoug3_1_1_16fungal (Hybrid Assembly) | ecosystem: Environmental > Terrestrial > Soil > Vadose...
CCAGCAACCCGCGCCGTTTTCACTCAGGGGACAAGCATGACGCTGTACAAGTGGAGCCAAACCGCCGCTTCTGACGCGACGGCAGACAGCACGATCAATTGGCAGGAAGGGCAGGCGCCCAGCACCGTCAATGACTCCGCCCGCGCCATGATGGCGGCCGTTGCGAAGTACCGCGATGACACATCTGGCTTCGGCATGAGCACGGGTGGCACTTCGATAGCCTACACCGTGTCCAGCCATCAGGGCTTTGACAGCGTTGCCCATATGGCGGGGATGGGTATCGCCATTGTCGTGCATGCAACCAACGGCCCCAATGCCACATTGAACGTCGATGGGCTCGGCGCACTTCCAATTAATATCGCCGCGGCCGGGACGGCGGCTCCGGCAGGGACATTGCTTGTCAACTCGATCTACCAGCTTCAGTTCAACACAACCGAATGGATTTTGAAGGATTTCTACGGCAACCCGTACAATATCCCGATCGGCAGCGGCATGGACTATTGGGGGTCGACTGTTCCGAACAGCAATTTCGCATTCCCGATCGGGCAGGCGATCTCGCGCACCACCTATGCCGCGCTGTTCGCGATCATGGGGACAACTTACGGTGCTGGCGACGGCTCAACGACGTTCAATCTGCCGAATAGACATGGACGCGTTTCTGCTCAGCTAGACTTAGTTGGGGATCTTTTGAATTCTGTTACCATGACTCCAAACGGAGGCACCTTAGGCGCGACTGGCGGCGCTCAAGTCCACACTCTGACGGCTGCTGAAATACCCTCAATCACCTCGACGGCTTCCGCATCGTTGAGCGCATCGGTCACTAGCGCTAATTGGGTGGCGAGCAATCCTGGCGATAGTACGGCGCAGGCGGTTGGCAATCCGGGATCGACTAGCGGCATCACCGTTTCGCTTGGCGCTGGTGGCCCGTTAGTTTCCAAAATCGCATCAAATGGCACAGCGACCGGCACGGTTTCATCAACATCAAACAATACTGGTCCTACCTTTCACAACATTATGCAGCCGACCATTCTCTGCAACTACATCATTCGAATTTTGTGAAATGGGCAGTTCCAACACGTCAACAACGCAATCGCAGGCAAGCACCACCGCGCCCGGCACAATGACCACGCCGACCGTTCAAGGTATCATCGGTCAGCTCAATCCGCTGATCGCGAATTCCGGCTCGACGGCCGCCGAAACTGGCGCCATTAACCAGCTCACGGCGAACGGCCAGGCCGGCAACCCGTATGCGGCTGCCGAAGGCACCAATGCGACCAATCTTCTCTCTGGCGGCGGCGCAACGAGCCAGAACCCGGCGCTTGCTGCGAACCTCACCAATCTGAATTCCAATATCGGCAACATTGCGAGCCCCGGCTATTCCACGGTCAATTCCCCGGAAGTGGCGCGCGCATTGCAGGCCGCGAACGCCGGAATCACGAACCAGGTTAACGGCCAGTTTGCCGCGTCCGGCCGCACCGGCTCGGGCTACAATACGCAGACCTTGGCGCAGGGTATCGAGAACGCCGATGCGCCGATCATTCTCAACCAGGCAAACACCGACACCGCGAATCGGATGGCTGCGGCCAATACCCTGTATGGTGCCGGCAACACCACGTCCGGCGCGATCACCGGGAATAATCAGACTGCATTAGGCAATGAGTTGGCCGGCAACGGCGCTGCGACAAGTGCGCTCAATGCCGCGAATTGGGGACCGCAAAGCGTCATCGCCGCGCAGGAACTCGGCAAGAGCATTCCCGCGTCTGATCTCGGGATGCTTTCGCAAATCGGCATTCCGCTTGCCGGGCTCAACACCACGACGAACGGCACCAGCAACACCAACACCACTTCCGATCCCTCGTTGCTCTCCCAAATCACTGATGTTGGCAAACTGTTCGCGTCAGGGGCCGGCGGCACTTCGGCCGCCGCAGGATTGGGATCAGCCGCGGCGGGCGCCGGCTCCGGAATTCTTGGCCTTTTGGGGATGCTGTGATGGGAATTTTTGACGCTTACGACCCGAACACCTACGCGCCGGTCGGAAATGGATCATGGCTGGATAGTTTGATGCAATCCGCGGGTGTGCAGCCGAGCGCGGGATTTCCGGCGTCGCCCATGGATGCGCAGGCGAGCGCGCCGGCGCCACAGCCCGCCACACCGCAGAATGCTCCGATTTCCATTGGCCATTACCAGATGCCCCGCATTGGTGGCGGTTTTCTCAGCGATTACCCGCAGCACGATCCGCAGACGGGCGAAACGATCGCCCCGGCGCCAATTGCAAGCGCACCCGCTCCGCAACCTGCCGCGCCCAATCTGCTCGCAAAAGCCGCGGCGGCTTTGCACAGCGTCGCGCAAGGTGGTTCGTTTTATGGCGCGATCACCGGCAATCCAGATGATCCTAAATCGGTTCAACAGCAGCTTTTGCAGCAACAGTTTCGTTCGTTAGTCGCCGCCGGCATGTCACCGCAGCAAGCGCAATTAGCGGTACTCAATCCAGAGGCTGGCAAAACGCTTGTGACGCAGGCGTTTGGTCCGCAGACTGTCACTTCTCTTGGTCAAGGATACATCGCCGACAAGAACGGCAAGGTCACGCGCGCCTATACGCCCGAGCAGAATGACAACTTCGTCACTGTGCAGACCGGCGAAGATGGACTCGGTAAAAAGACGTTCTCAAAAATGAACAAAAGTACCGGCGCAATGACGCCGATTGCAGCCGCTTCCGGCTCGGACACGAATACCGGGCTCGGCGATATGTCAAAGACCGGCGCCGAATACCTCGCGACATTACCGCCTGACTTGGCGGGAAGAGTGAAAGCGATGGTCGAAGGGCGCCAGGCTCCGCCGAGTAGCTACGCACGGGGCAAGCCATATTGGCAAAATCTGATCACGGCCGCGCAGACCTACGACCCGACATTTGATGAAACGAATTGGAGCGGTCGCGTCGCCGGCGTCAAAGATTTCTCCGCTGGCAAATCAAGCGAGATGGTCCGCAGCGCCAATCAGACGCTTGCGCACGTCAACTCACTTCTCGATTCCGCCGATGCCTTGCACAACGGCAACTATCCGAGCGTCAATTGGGTTGGAAACAAGTTCAACGAAGCGACCGGCGGCGGCGAGCCCGGCGCATTCCGCACAAACGCGCACGCCGTCGCGGAGGAAATGTCCAAGGTCTTCAAGGGCGCCAACATGAGCGACGCCGAAATCCATGCGTGGGAAGATAATCTTTCACCGAACATGAGCCCGGCACAACAGCGCGCGCAGATTGCGAAACTGTCGGAACTGCTTCACGGCTCGCTTGATGCGCTTGAAGAGAAGCGACTCACTGCGATCGGACCAATGGCTGCGGAGAAGCAAGGACCGCTTATCAAACCGGAGGGCCAAGCCGTTCTTAAGCGTATCGATGCATGGTTGAAGGCTGGCAACGCCGTGGGTGCTGCCGGGACCGCGCCAACCGGCGTCAAGTGGAGCGTGGTGAAGTGAACGCCAGAAAAGATGCGTTTTTTCGACGGCAAACAGCAATCCACGAGGCCGGTCACGTCACTGCCGCGGAGCATTTAGGAGCGAAAAATGTGTCGTCCCGAGTTTGGCACTCCCCGCGGCGGCGATGGGATGGCGTCGCCCGCGTACCCGACATCACGAAGATGAACGATCGCGAACGGCACGTAATCGGGGCAGCCGGGGGCATAGCTGTTCTCATTTCCTACGGAATTCGAATTCCCACGACGCGGCCTTTCTCCTTTTTCCTTTTAAAAGAGACATCCGCCTTGTTTTCAAAAACGGACTGGCCGTTGATTGGCTACACTCGCGAAGGAAGGTCGCTCAAGATGAAACTTGGCACTGACTTTACGGCCATAGATCGAGACATCGCGTTCACTGAAACTCTGCTCAAACGTGAATGGAATAAGGTGCTCTCAACCGCCAGACAAATAATCGTCGCGTCGCGCTCCGAATCTGATTTTCGGAGGGCCGCATAATGGCAACCCTCGACATCAACGGCCAACACGTCACGGTCGACGACTCCTTTCTCAAACTCTCCCCCGACGAACAGCAAACGACCGTCGATCATATCGCGGCGAGTTTGTCGCCAAAGCCCGAACCGGTTTCGGTGAACAACATCGGAAGATCCTTTTCGACCGGCGTTCCGATCATCGGCGGATTACTTAACAAATCGGATGCCGCCACGAACGCAGCGCTCGCGCCCGCGCTCAACGGCTTTTTCGATGAAAAGGACCAACTCCCGGAAGCCACTTTCGGCGAGCGATACGCCCATTCGCTCCGCGACCAGGAGGGCACCGACGTAAAGTTTGCGACTCAACACCCGTTCGTCGACACGGGCGCGAAACTGGCCGGCGGCGTTGCTTCCATGGCGCCGGTTGTCGCCGCAGCGCCAGGTTTGTTCGGAGCAACGGGCGGGTTTGCCGCACGCACCGGAATGGGCGCGGTTTCCAATGCTGCACTCGGCGGTGCTGATGCCGCGGTTCGTGGCGCTGATCCCGTCAGTGGTGCGATTACTAGCGGTTTGATCGGCGGCGCTGCGCCAACCGCCGAGGCTGCGCTTTCGCCTTTCATTTCTAGCATCATGGCCAGGATCAATCCGCAGGGCGCCGCAACTCGCCAGGTTGCGCGCGCGACGGAGGAAAGCGGACATACGCCTGTGCAGCTCGGCGCGGCCGTGACCGATGCCGCCGTGGAAGGGCAGCCACAGTTCACGCTAGCCGATGCCATGGGTAACTCTGGCCAGCGCATGTTGTCGTCCGTCGCGCGTGCGCCCGGTCAAGGGCGCACGGACGTCGTGAACGCTCTGGAACAGCGCCAGGCTGGCCAAGGGCGCCGAATATCCAACGCGCTCGCCGAAGGGTTCAACGCCCCGGAAACGGCCGCCGCCACGGAAGCAAGGTTGACGGCCGCGCGCGGTGCGGACGCAGACGCAGCATATGGTGCAGTTCGGAACGATGCCGGTCCAGTCGACGTCACCAGGGCCATTGCGCACATTGACGATACGCTTGGCCCTGCGGCCGATCAGATGCTTTCGCATCCGGGCAGCGCTACGCCAAACGATGCCGTCGAATCCGTGTTGCAAGGCTTCCGCAACCGACTGGCGCGCGTCAATCCGGACGATTTCCAATCTGTGCAGCGCATTCGCGGCGACTTGAGCGACACGATTCAATCGGCTGTGCGATCAGGCGCCGGCAACAAAGCGCGGTTCTTGAGCGGAGCAATGCGTCAGCTTGATGCCGCCCTGGAAAATGCCTCGCCGGGATTCCGTCAGGCCAATACAAATTTCTCTCAGGCCAGTCGCGACATTGACGCGATCGGCACGGGCCGGGATGCGTTTCTTCGCGGACGTAGCGAAGACACCATCCCGGCATTCAATGCGCTGCGGCCGGAAGCGCAGGCCGCTTTCCGATCGGGCTATGTAGACCCGGCGATTGCGCAGACGCAGGGCGCGGCCTTCGGCGTGAATAAGGCTCGGCCTTTCATCAACGATGCATTCCAGGCCGAAAGCCAGGCAATCGCGCCGGGTGCCGATTTGATGAACCGCCGCATTGGTCGCGAACAGACGATGTTCGAAACGCGCAATCAGGCGTTAGGCGGCTCGCGCACCGCGGACAATCTCGCCGATCATGGGGCGTTGGGAATCAACCCCAGTGTGGTTGGCCACGTCGTCACCGGTAATTGGACTGCGGCGATCGGCTCGATGCTTCACGCTGGCGTGCGTGGTGTGACCGGCAACACACCGGCCGTTCGTAAAGCAGTCGCGGATATCCTTTTGCAGAACGGTGCGATCCTGAATCCTGCGCAGCTAAATGTAATGGTGACGAAGACCATTGGCCAGTTGCAATTCATTCAGCAACTCGCGCGCTCCGGTGCGGGCGCAGCGGCCGTCACGACCAACGCCAATCAGCCGAAACGCTTACCGCCAATCTTTGTAACGAGGTAACCTAATGACCGACACCACCACCGAAGCGCCGCGCAACGACGCTGGCCAGTTTGAATCGACCGAGCCGGCCTATGGTCGTGAAGGATTGGAGCGCGCCGCCGGCTATGTGCAGATGCCGGACGACTCAAAAGAGGACGTTCCGGCCGAATTGACCAAGGACGAAGCCGCACAACGGCTAAAAGAGTTGAGCGGTCCCGAGTCGGCCATAATAACGCACACCACCGGCCTACCCGAAAACGTCACGTTGACCACCGACCAGGCCGCGAAGATGCTTGCGGAATCGCGGGACGCTGATGCGGCACAGGCTGAAATCGACGACACGAAAGCCGCGCAGAAGGAAATCGACAAGCTGCGCGGTGAGAAGCCCGAAGTGAAACGACCGCCGGTTGAAACCGAAATCGACGTTGACCGCGCCCTGGCCATCCCGAGAATCCGTGATGCGATCGCAGAGCGCGTGACGGCGGCCGATACGCAGCGCGAAGCATACGCAACGCGAGTCGCTGAAACCGGTACGATTGCCATCGCCGCCCTGGCCAGTGATTTTCCGGAGTTGGCCAATCTGCCGCTCAATCAGTGGGAATTCGCGCTCCGGCAGATGCATGCTCGCGAGCCAGCCCGCTTTCAGCAGGCGATCGGCCGAATTCAAACCGTCGCGCAGATTCAACAGGCTCACGACCAAATCACAGCGGATAAGACTGGACGCGAGGCTGCGGAGTTTCAGACGTATGCCCGAGCCGAAGACGCTCGTTTTCGGGACTTGGTGAAGGGTGAGCGCGATATGCCTGCGATCGAGGCACAGATTCCAAAGACGCTGCGGAGCCTTGGAGTCGATCCGGCCCAATTCCTGAAAGAAGGGACCGAGAGCAAATTCCTGCGTAGTGCAGCCGCGCAGGCCGTACTTGTGAAGGCCGCAAGGTACGACATGATAATGGAAGCTCCCAAGGCGGTTGCGGCGCGCTCCGCCGTTCCGAACGTACAGCGACCGGGCCACACCGGAACGCACACAAATCGAAGCGACGTCAATTTGGCGGCGCTCAACACGAGACTTAGCCAAACCGGCAATCTCAAAGACGCGGCCAAGCTTCTTGCGGCCCGTCGCAGCAAAGGAAGATGACAATGGCAAACGATTTTATTGAAGAGATGCAGACCGAAGCAAAACTACGCTTTGGCAAAGAGCTGTCGCCTTCGGAGGTCGCGAGCGAATTCACAAAGCATGATTTTGAGGCGCGGATTCAGCATCTCAAGAACCTGAAAACGGGGGACAGCTTCGGCACTCCGCGCGAGGCAGCGGGGCGCCACGTATTCGAGCGCGCCCTTCGCAGCACGCATGATCGTCTGCACCGGATCGAACGATAAAGGAAAATGAACATGCCCGCACTGAGAGCACCACCGACACCGCAACTTAGCATCGATCGCATCAAGGCGCTTCACGACGAAATCGAAGCTTATATCGACAAGCGCATTGCGGAAGAGGCCAAGGCTTGCCCCGGCGTGCCGGCCGTCAGGATCAAGCACGATTTGATGGGGCGTGCCGGCGGTTGCCAGTGTCGCGCATTCTTTCTGAATATGGAGAAGGCATCATGAGCGGCGGATTGTTGGATCATCTCACCGAAGCGGTTGCGGTGCAGGAATTCGTCGGGTGCGATTTCGGGATGGCGCAGGCAATCGTCAAGGCCGCCAATGAGTACGATTTGAAAATGGCCGCGCCCGTCGACAACGTGATCGCGGTCGACTTCGCGGCACGGCGCCGGATTGACCATGGCTAATTGGCTTGAAGCAGCCTTCGGACTCGCTGACGAAGCCGAGCCCGTCGCACAGCCGCCACGCGAGGCGCCGGAGGTCAAATCGTTCTGGTGCGTCGTGGCGCAGCCGAGCGGCGCGCCCGGTGATCTCGGCGAGACGGTGGTGTGCTTCTATTATGTCGACAACGGCGTGTTGTGGCTGTGCGATGAGAAAGGCAACGGTGGCGACAAGCCGCACGTTCTAGCGCCCGGCGAAGAGCCACGGCGCGTTGCGGGCCGGCTGCGGCGGGAGGTGTGGCACCGCGAACCAGGCCGTTCCGCTTTCAACCGCCCCCTGCACCAAGCGGCGGAGCCATATGGCGGATATTAGGAAATCCTGCACAGCAAGACCGTCGGCGGGCTATTGTTGGTGAATGTTGATGTTCGCATTGACCGTAGGACCACCCTTGAACGCGAACGTCGGCATTTTGCCGTCTGACGGGCCGCACTGGTATGTCATGGTGTACCAGGTGACGGGACCAGGCATCGCGTCCTCCAATAGTCGACCCGGATGGCTTTCGCTTTCAATGACCTGATACGGGCCGCCGCACGATGCCGCGGCTGCTTTAAAGCAGGAGTCCGACGATTGGCTGCATTTTGCCCTGTTGACTACGGCGCCCGACGGGGACGCGAAACTGTTGCCCGATGTTACGTTGCAAGCGGATAAGCTGATTGCTGCGGCGCTAAGCACAGCGCACCGACCTACGATTTCCAAGCTTCGCATTTTAGACGTTTCCCCCCGCCTTATGCGATCCTATAGTCGCAACCGGTGGTCGAGAGCAAGGGCGTCCGCCTAACGGAGAAACGCAAATGGCGCACAAGAATCCGACCGAAATGCCGCATGATCTGCCATTGTTTCCGGGCGAGGATGAGATTGCCGTCTTGGTTTTAGGTAACGCGCGCGCGAAAGAGTGGCCTCGTATCGCCAAGCTCTTGGAGGACGAAGATGATTTCCCACCCATCGATCGTCACGTGGGGGCCCGTTATTGGCCGGCGGTCTCGGGATACTTTCATAACCGTTGGAACGTCGATCTATACAACAGCAATTCGCGCATTCGAATAGGGCCGCGGCCGTTACGTGGCGAGCAATAGCCGGCCGCGCGACATCGAGTGCCACCGCGCGGCCGGCTATTGGTCTTACACACGTCGCATCAACGAGGCGGATAGTTCGCGGGGATGCCGTGCGCCTTAGCGAGCGCATCAATGATGATCCGGACATTCTTGTGATCGCCGTCGGCCTGCGAGGTCTTGAGGGCCATAAGCCAACGGGCGGTGAAAGCGTCTCTCTCTTGAAGCGTCATAGGATACCTTCCTGTGGCTGTGTGCGAACGGGCCGTCCCGTCTCATAGCCACCATAAATCGTTAGCTATGATAGTCAACAAAAATCGTTAGCAATCCACATGGAACTTTAATAGAGTGCCGACATCGTTTGAGTGAGTGGGGCGTATCAATGAAAATTACCGGGGCACAAATTCGGGCGGCGAGAGGGTTTTTGAAATGGTCGATTTCCAAACTTGCCGAGCAATCTGACGTCGGAATTTCGACGATTCAGAAGATCGAAGACATAGATGGTGATCCTGGCGTGGCATCGGCGCTCCAATGGCGATCGGACGCCCGAACTGAAATGCTGACCAAGATAGTCGCCGCCCTGGAAAAGGCCGGCATCAAGTTCCTGCCGCCCGATGGTCACGGACCGGGTATCCGGGGGACGGTCGACCGGTCTTAGCGTTTCTTTTTCGCCAGTAGACGCGCCAAGGTCGCATCTAATGCCGCGTTGGCCAAGTCCATTTCCGTCAAACCAAGCGGCAACGGCGGGGCGCCACGGATACTAGGATTGCAGGCCTTTTGCCCGACCTCGCACTTTTTGACGGCCTCGCGAACGTGGGCGGCCGTGGTGAGATAGGGTTTTCCGACCCGATAGCACGTCAAAACACCTTTACGCTGCATCCGCTTCAAAGTGTTCGCGTCCGCGCCGGGAATCAACTTGGCCGCTTCGTCGAGCGTGATCAGCGCGTCACCCGCTTCCATTGTCATTCAACGTGGCTTGCGGCGGATCGCCACGATCAGGTTGCCAATCAAGGCGCCGAGGCCGGCGCTCGCAAACAAGAACACCAGAATGCCCAATCCAATGACGACCAACCACGCCACACCATCCATAAGCATTATGAACATCGGCGATCCCCAGGCCCGTTATTTCCCTCTTATTGTGGAACTTTCACAAGGCTGCGCCAAGTTGAATCACAACGTGGAATAGCGCGTGGGTTGAGTTCTCAAAATGCGAAATTATGCTGCAAAAACAGTACCCTTCGGTTGACACCCCTTCCGCCATAACCCCGCCGGGGCGTGAACCGGCAGGTAACATTTATGGTCGCAGTCGCTAACCGACTCTTAGATTTTCCGCTGAGGTCTTGCCGCGGTTTTCTTTCTCTTCGTAACTGACCTTGGCACCCTCATTGAGGCTGCTCAGCCCGGCTTTTTCTACCGCTGAGATGTGCACGAAGACGTCTTTGCCGCCACTATCGGGCTGGATGAATCCAAACCCCTTGGTCGCGTTGAACCACTTAACAGTCCCTGTTGCCACGTCCGCTCTCCCTTTTGACGCAAGGGGAGCAACCTAGTTTGATAGCGCGGTACACCGCAAGAAAAACCAGGATCAGAAACTGACCGGGTTTCCTCTCTCCTCGAACGCCGGCAGGGTCGGGAATTTGAGGTTCCGGCGCTTCTGATGGCGGCCTGAACCCCGGTGCGGAGCGGCCCAGTCACGGTGGCACGGTTGTTGCAAATGCAGCACGACGCCAGTGCAGCACGACGCCAGTGACTACAACGCCAGCGACTCCATCATAAGAAGGCCAACGGCATGACCCAACAGGTGATCGGCTTTGTCGGCTTCGGTGAGGCCGCGCAATGCTTCGCGGCGCATCTTGCCAACAAAGGCGTGGCCGAATTGCTGGCCTTCTGCGATGGGCCAACCAACCATCCACCGTACACGCAGGCGTTTCGGGCGACGGCCGCGACGCATGGGGTGCAGCTGGCGGACAGCCTGAAGGCGCTGATGGCACGGGCTGATGTCGTGTTCTCCGCCGTCGTGGTGGCGACGGCCGTGCCGGTCGGCCACGCGATTGCCAGCATGGTTCGGCCGGGGATGCTGGTGGTGGACGTCAACGCTTCCACGCCAAAGGCCAAGCGCCTCGTCGCCGCGGCCGTGGCGGCGAACAATGGCGCCTTCGTCGATGCCAACCTGATGGGCGCCGTCAGCATCTACGGCGCGGCGGTGCCGCTGTACAGCTCCGGTGATGGCGTGGCCAGGTTCGCCGAAACCTTCACACCATTTGGGTTCACCATCGAGAGTGCCGGACCGGAGGCCGGCACGGCGGCGGCGGTGAAGATGCTGCGTAGCGTGGTGACGAAAGGCATGGAGGCCCTGATCGTCGAAGCCCTTACCGCAGCCTCGATGGCGGGGGTGCGCAGCGAAGCGCTACGGGGCATTTGCGAGCCGATGGATGCAACCCGCTACAGCAAGTTCGTCGATATGTGCGTACGCACCGATGTGTTGCACGCCGAGCGCCGGGCGGTGGAGATGGAAGGTGTCGCGCAGGGGCTGCGGGAGATCGGGATGCTGCCCATCATGACGGAAGCGACCGCCGCGCGGCTGAGAGCATCAGCAGGGCTCGGATTGCGCGAGGATTTTGCGGCACGGCAGGCCTACAGCGCCGACGATGTGCTCGATGCCTATGCGGTGCGGATGATGGGCGATGCCCGCTCAGCGACGCGGCCCTGATGTTGATCCGATCGCTTCGTCGCAGCCGTGCCGACGAAATTCGTTCACGGGATCGCTACCAGCCTGCCCCAACTTCTGCCCTATCGGCCCATGAGATTGCAGCAGATGACGAGCTGCAACGGCAGACGCACACATTGCCATGGCAGACTGGAGCCACCAGAAACATGCAGCAACCTTCTCTGATTATCTTCGGCGTGGCGCTGCTGATCGCGTTACCCTCTGCGGTGTCCGCGCGAGGCGGCGGTCATCGATTGGGCATGGGCGGCTTCGGCCATAGCCTGGGCGGCCGGGGTTTCACCGGCGGGGGCGAGAGTGGCGGACAGTTCGCAAGCGATCGACGCCATGGCAACGATGCCTATGCCAAAGCCGCATCCGATGAAGTGGACAAGTTGCTCGACAAGAAGCTCAAGAGCATCTGTCGCGGCTGTTGACGGCTTCACCCCCGTCAGATTGCCTTGCGACCGTTCTGATGGATCCAAGGCAGACAGAATTAATGGCTAACGCGCCAGATGGTGCCGTTGCCGTCCTCCGAGACCAGCAGCGCGCCGTCTCGCGCAACGGTGACACCGACCGGACGGCCCCAGACGTCGGAATCGTTGACGACGAACCCGGTCACGAAATCCTCGTACTCGCCGGTGGGGATGCCGTCCTTCAACCGGATGCGAACGACCTTGTAGCCGGTCCGCCTCGACCTGTTCCACGATCCATGTTCCGCCGCGAAAGCATCGCCGCGGTATTCGGCCGGAAAGCTGCTGCCATCGTAAAACGTCAGTCCGAGCGAGGCCGAATGCGCCTGCAGCAGCACGTCGGGAATCGTGACCTTGTCCTTCAGGTCTGGGCGTTCGCCGACATGCCGAGGGTCTTCATGGCTTCCGATGTAAAACCACGGCCAGCCATAAAACGCATTCTCCCGCACCCGCGTCACGTAGTCGGGCACCAGATTGTCGCCGAGGCCGTCGCGCTCGTTGGTCGAGCACCACGGCGTGCCGCCGTTCGGCTGGATCGCGAGGCCGACACAATTGCGAATCCCTGTGGCGAAAATCCTTTGGTTGTTGCCGTCGGGATCGAACGCCAATACCGCCGCGCGATCGGTCTCCTCGTTCCAGGCGGCGCCCAGCGCGTGCTCGCGGCTCCAGGATTCAGGGCCGCCCGGCGGCCGGCCCAGACCCTCGCCGACATTGCTGGCGGAGCCGACCGAAACCAGCATTCGCTTGTTGTCCAGGGTGAAGGCGATGTCGCGTGTGGAATGACCGTAGCCGTGCGGGAGATCTGCGACGATGGTTTCCGCGTTGCCGGAGGCCCTGAGGTCGCCATTTTGGTAGGCAAAGCGAACGACGCTGCCGGTGTTGGCGACATAGAGCCACTGCGGATTGTCGCCCGGGAAGAACGCGAGGCCGAACGGCTGCTTCAAGCCACTTGCATAGATTTCATTCGTGGCAGGCTTCGAGGCTCCATCCGGCGTGCGCAACACCCTGATACGGCCGGTTTGCGTTTCCACGACAAAGATGTCGCCGTTTGGCGCGGTCCGGATGATCCGCGGGCCGCTCAGTCCTTCGGCGAATAGTTCGACCTTGAATCCCGGCGGCACCTGCGGGGTCGCGGAAGCAGGTCGTGGCACGACACGCGAGACATTGGCGACTGAAGGTGTCGCGCCGGGTTTGGGCAGATCCTCCGGCCTGATCAGGCGAACCGTACCGGGCTTGTCGCGTTGCCAGTCGCCAAAAGCTTCCGGTCCGCTGAGCGAAGCCGGCTGCGCCATCGCCGCGGCGATCATCAATGGAAACGAGAGCGCAAAGGCCGTTAGGGATGCATTTCGCATTTCTGGCACTTCTTCCCTTGCGCGAGGCAATGGGCGAGGCGGATACGCGCCGTTACCCGGTCCGCGACGTGAGCGCAACCGGCGGGTCCTGCGCAGGCATTTCCGGATAAAGCGAGATCGCCGGCCGCCTTCCCTGCAGCGGAACGGTAAGCCGGCAGATCAGGCCCTCGGGGCGCCAATCGAAATCGGCGTTGCCGCCGAGCTGGGTTTCGATACTGGCGATCACGCTTCTGGTGCCGAATCCCCTCGTCACCGGCTTGCTCACCTCGGGGCCGCCGGTCTCGACCCAGGCCAGGATCAAGGTGTCGTCCAGCACGTCCCATGTGATCGCAAGCCGGCCGGACAACGCGGAAAGGCTGCCGTACTTCGCCGAATTGGTGACGAGTTCGTGCAACGCCAGCGCCAGCGTTTGGGCCGTTGCGGGCAGCAGCTGAACCTCGGCGCCGTGGAACTGGATCTGTCCGGCTTCCGAATAGGGCGCGAGTTCCTCGGCCACCAGTCCTCTGATTTCCGCACCCTGCCAGCTCGACAGCGACAGCACGGTGTGAACCCGGGCCAGCGCCGTGATGCGGCCTTCGACGGCTTCAACATACGCGCTGACGTTTTGGGCCCGCGTCAAGCGTACGATCGACTGCGCCAGCGCCAGCGCGTTCTTGGCGCGGTGGTCGACTTCCCGGGTCAACAGGCTCTGGCGTTCCTCGGCGCGTTTGCGGTCGGTGATATCGACGGTCACGCCGGAGACCCGCACGACGCGGCCGTTTTTGTCGGTGGTCGCAGCCGCCGTGCCGACGCACCAGCGCATTTCGCCGTCCGGCCGAATGATGCGGAATTCCGCCTCACACGTTTTGATGCCTCTGGCGAACTCGGCCCACGCCTGGCGCAGTTCATGGATGTCTTCCGGATGAAACAGCGCCTGAATATTCCCCGATGTGATCTCGAAGCTGTCGGGATCGACGCCGAATATCTTGTACTGACCTTCGTCCCACATCCAGTCGCCGTTGCCCCACTCCCAGTCCCAGGAGCCCATCTTGCCCGCCGCGATCGCCATGCTGCGGCGCTGCTCGCTTTCGACCAGGCGGGCGGTTGATTGTTCGAGCTCGGCGGTGCGCGCGCGCACGCGATCCTCAAGCTCGGCGTTGAGCCGCTCGAGCTGGCGCGTCTTGCGATAGAGCTCGGCGAAAACTCTGATCTTGGCGCGCAGTACTTCCGGCACCACCGGCACCGGAACGTAGTCGACGGCGCCCATTTCATAGCCGCGCAGCCGGTCGAAATCGCTGACCTGGATCGCCGAAATGAAAATCATCGCGGTCTTCTGGAAGCGCGGATGCTCGCGGATCATGGCCGCCAATTCGAAGCCATCGAGTTCCGGCATGCAGACGTCGACCAGGATGACCGCGACTTCGTTCTTGAGCAGGAACTCCAGCGCCTCGCGGCCGGAGGTAGCCACCACCAGATTCTCGCCGAGTTCCTTCAGGATGACTTCATAGGCCAGCAGCTTGGCCGGCTGATCGTCGACCAGAAGGATGTTTACCTTTTCGTGGTCCATCATCTGCTTGGCGCCGATCAGCGGTGTAGCCACATGCGTATCGCGAGCAGCAGTTGTTCGGTGTTCACCGGTTTCGCCAGATAGTCCGACGCCCCCGCCTCCAGGCATTTCTCGCGATCGCCCTTCATGGCCTTGGCGGTGAGCGCGATGATCGGCAGCCGCGCAAAGGCCGCGTTTTGCCGGATGACGCCGATGGTCTGGTAGCCGTCCATCTGCGGCATCATGATATCCATCAGCACGATCGCGATCCTGGGGTTCGACTCGACCAGCGCGACGGCCTCGTGGCCCGTTGTCGCCGTCAGTACCTTCATGCCCCGCCGCTCCAGCACGCTGGAAAGCGCGAAGATGTTCCGCGCGTCGTCGTCGACCAGCAGCGCTGTCTTGCCAATCAGATCCTCATCGGAACTGTTCAGTTTCTCGAGCATCCTCTGTTTTTCGATGGGCAATTCCGTGATCACACGGTGCAAGAACAATGACGTTTCATCGAGCAGGCGTTCCGGCGATTCCACGCCTTTGACGACGATGCTTCGTGCCATGGTATGGAGTTCCGCATCCTCCTCGGCGGAAAGTTCCCGCCCGGTGAACACCACCACGGGAACATTCGACAGCGTTTCGTCCTTGCGGATCTGGTCGAGCACCTCGAAGCCGCTCATGTCGGGCAGCCGCAGGTCCAGCACGACGCAGTCGCACGGGCTGTCCCGCAACATCGACAGCGCCCCTGCCCCGGTATCGGTGGTGACGATTTCAATGTCCTCGTGACCGAGCAGCTCCTTGATGCCCAGTTGCTCGGCCGCGTTGTCTTCCACGATCAGCAGGCGCTTGCGTCGTGGCTTGGCATATTCCTTGATCTGGGACAGTGCCGCGCTGACACCTTCCGTCGTGGTCGGCTTGTTGACGAACGAGAATGCGCCACGCGCCAGCGCGTGCTGGCGGTCTTCGTCCAGCGTGATAATCTGCACCGGGATGTGCCGGGTCAGCGGATTGTGCTTGAGCTGGCTCAGCACGGTCCAGCCGAGCATATCGGGCAGGAATACGTCGAGCGAAACCGCGGCCGGCTGGAACTGCTTGGCGAGATCCAGCGCCTGGGTGCCACGGGTCGCAACCAGGACCTTGAAACCCTTGTCGCGCGCCAGATCGATCAACACCCGTGCGTAATGCGGGTCGTCCTCGACGATCAGCAGGATGGTGTCGCCCGGTTCCAGGTTGAGCCGGTCGTCCAAGAGCTCGACGACGCGTTCCTGCGTGGCGGCCGCCTGCGAGGCCGGCGCCACGGCATGGAACGACAGCGGCGGCGGCACCCGCAGCGCAACCGTCGGCCCGGAATATTTGAGCGGCAGATAGAGCGTGAAGGTGCTGCCCTTTCCCGGCGCGCTGCGCAGATGGATTTCGCCGCCGAGCAGGCCCGCCAGTTCGCGGCTGATGGCAAGGCCTAAGCCGGTGCCGCCGTATTTCCGGCTGGTGCCCGCATCGGCCTGCTGAAACGCCTCGAAGATCAGCTTCTGCTTTTCGAGCGGAATGCCGATGCCGGTGTCGGACACTTCAAACGCGACGACTGCGGGTGCGGTGTTGAGGATCGGATGCTCCGCGCTCCAGCCTCCGACGGCGGCGGCGACATTGAGCTTGACACCGCCTTCGGCGGTGAACTTGAAGGCGTTCGACAGCAGGTTCTTCAGCACCTGCTGCAGGCGCTTGGAGTCGGTGACCATGCTGCGCGCCAGATAGCCGTCGACCTCGATGCCGAACGAAAGGTGACGGTTCTCGGCCTCGTGGCGGAACGGCCGCCCGACGGTTTCGAGCAGGCTCGATGTCAGGATTTCCTCCGCGTCCACGGTCACCGTGCCGGATTCGATCTTCGAAAGGTCGAGGATGTCGCTGATCAAATTGAGCAGGTCGGTGCCGGCGCCATGGATGGTGCGGGCGAACTCCACCTGCTTGGCCGACAGATTGCCGTCCGGATTTTCGGTGAGCTGCTGGCCGAGGATCAGGATGCTGTTCAGCGGCGTGCGCAGCTCGTGCGACATGTTGGCGAGGAATTCCGACTTATATTTCGACGTCAGCGAGAGCTCGGTCGCCTTCTCCTCGAGCGCGCGGCGCGCCTGCTCGATTTCCTGGTTCTTCCGTTCCACCTCGACGTTGCGTTCGGCGAGCTGCTGGGCCTTGAGCTCCAATTGCTCGTTGGTCTGCTGCAGTTCCTTTTGCTGGGTCTGAAGCTCGCCGGCGAGCTGTTGCGATTGCGTCAGCAGGCCTTCGGTCTGCATCGTCGCCTCGATGCTGTTCAGCACGATGCCGATGCTGTCGGTGAGCTGTTCGAGGAAAGTGATCTGGGAGGTGGTGAAGGAGTTGATCGAGGACAGCTCGATGACGGCCTTGACCTGGTTCTCGAACAGCACCGGGAACACCACCAGATTCTTCGGCAATATGCGCATCAACGCCGAACTGATCGGCGCGGTATCGCTCGGAACGTCCGATACCAGCCGCTGGCGCTTGTCCAGCCCGCACTGGCCGATCAGCCCCTCGCCGAGTTGCACGAATTGCGGGTGAGGATTGGCGCGGTCGGCGGCGTAAGCCGACAGCAGGCGCAGTTGCGGGCCGTCGGGGTTTTCGACCTGATAGATCACGCCCATATGCGCGTTGATCAACGGCGCCAATTCGGTCAGCAGCAGCCGGCCCACGGTGGAGAGATCGCGCTGGCCCTGCAGCATGTTGGTGAACCTGGCCAGATTGGTTTTCAGCCAGTCCTGCTCGGTATTGCGCTCGGTCGTCAGCCGCAGATTGCCGATCATGGTGTTGATGTTGTCTTTGAGTTCGGCGACCTCGCCGCGAACGTCGACCTGGATCGAGCGGGTCAGGTCGCCCTTGGTGACGGCGGTCGCGACTTCGGCGATGGCGCGGACCTGCGAGGTCAGGTTGGCCGCGAGCAGGTTGACGTTACCGGTGAGATCCTTCCAGGTGCCGGCGGCGCCGGGCACGTTGGCCTGGCCGCCCAGCCGCCCCTCGACGCCGACCTCGCGCGCCACGCTCGTGACCTGATCGGCGAATGTCGCCAATGTCTCGGTCATGTTGTTGATGGTGTCGGCAAGGGCGGCGACCTCACCCTTCGATTTCACCGTCAGATTCTGCTTCAGGTCGCCGTCGGCTACTGCGGTGACCACCTTGACGATACCGCGCACCTGCTCGGTCAAATTGGCGGCCATCACGTTCACGGTGTCGGTGAGGTCCTTCCAGGTGCCGGCAACGCCCGGGACTTCCGCTTGTCCCCCGAGCTTGCCTTCGGTACCGACCTCGCGCGCCACGCGCGTCACTTCGCCCGCGAAGGCGTTGAGCTGGTCCACCATGGTGTTGATGGTGTTCTTCAGTTCGAGGATTTCACCCTTGACGTCGACCGTGATCTTGCGCGAGAGGTCGCCGCGCGCCACCGCCGTGGTGACTTCGGCGATGTTGCGGACCTGGGTAGTCAAATTGGCCGCCAGCAGGTTGACGTTATCGGTGAGGTCTTTCCAGGTGCCGCCGACGCCGGGCACCACGGCCTGACCGCCCAGCCGTCCCTCGGTGCCGACTTCACGCGCGACGCGCGTCACTTCGGCCGCGAACGAGCGAAGCTGCTCGACCATCGTGTTCAGGGTATCCTTGAGCAGCAGGATTTCGCCGCGGACGTCGACCGTGATCTTCTTGGACAGGTCGCCGCCGGCGATCGCGGTCGCAACCTCGGCGATGTTGCGGACCTGCGCGGTCAGGTTCGACGCCATGAAGTTGACGTTGTCGGTGAGATCCTTCCAGGTGCCGGCCACTTCGGGCACTTCGGCCTGTCCGCCGAGCTTGCCCTCGGTGCCGACCTCGCGCGCCACGCGCGTGACTTCGGAGGCGAAGCCGTTAAGCTGGTCGACCATCACGTTGATCGTGTTCTTCAGCTCGAGGATTTCGCCGCGCACGTCGACGGTGATTTTCTTCGAGAGGTCGCCCTTGGCGACGGCCGTCGTGACGTCGGCGATGTTGCGCACCTGAGCCGTCAGGTTGGCCGCCATCAGGTTGACGTTGTCGGTGAGATCCTTCCAGACGCCGGCCGCGCCTTTGACCTGCGCCTGTCCGCCGAGCTTGCCTTCGGTGCCGACCTCGCTGGCCACGCGAGTGACCTCGGACGTGAAGGAGCGCAGCTGCTGGACCATGGCGTTGACCGTGCGGGCGGTTCGGAGGAACTGGCCCTCCAGCGGACGGCCGTCCAGCTCGAGCTCCATCGTCTGGAAGAGATCGCCTTCCGCAACCGCCCCGATTACGCGGGCGACGCCCGAGAGGTTCTTGGCGTTGCGCTCATTGAGCTCGATGATGCCGTTGAGCTCGGCCGCGATCTTGCCCATGGCCCCGTTCGTGGTGAGGGGCATCCGGACAGAGAAGTTGCCTTTCCGGAGCTCGCGCAGGACGGTCAGGATGAGCTCGGCGTCCTCAGGGGCGATGCCCTGACCTTGTCGCCGGTCGGCTCCATTGGCCCGCACGCCGTTTGGCGCATTCGTGCCCGCGTTGGAGGTCTGGCGCCCGGTTATGTCGAGTTTTGGGCGCCGCGGCTGGTTAGTCTTGGGCACCGGCAACCTGTATACAAAACGGTTGTGCCAAAGTCAACAAATCATGGTACCCACGGTGACCAGGTTCAGCCTAGCTTACCAATCACCTGGGGGCCGGGCAAGGTCCCTCCGGTGACAATTTCAGCGGTTTCGGCCCTGCTGCCGCGCTATGGGACCCGCTCGCTGGGCGAGCTCGTCCCATCGCTCCTCAGCAGTCTTGGCGTCCCCGGTTTTGCGAATCCGCTTGCGGTCGAGCCCGCCCGTCGCGTCTGCCTCTTGCTGGTCGACGGGCTCGGCTGGGAGCTGCTGCGGGCGAACCCGGAGGCAGCGCCCTTCCTGAACTCGATGGCTCGGGAGCCCCTCACGGCTGGGTTCCCGGCGACGACGGCCGCCAGCCTCAGCTCGCTGGCGACCGGCCTGCCACCCGGCGAGCACGGACTGGTGGGGTACACGATGGCGCTGCCCGGCTACGACCGGGCGTTCAATACCTTGACCTGGTCGCTCTACGGGGTCGGGCCCCGGGTCGACCTGGTCAATGAGCTGGTGCCGGAGTCGTTCCAGCCGATCCCGACCCTCGCCGAAAGGGCCACCGACGCGGGCATTCGAATTCACCATCTTGGCCCGGCCTTCCACGAGTGGTCCGGCCTGACCCGGGCGATCGGGCGCGGCGAGCGATTCCACCCCGCGGAATCGCTGGAGGCCGTCGCCGAGGGGGCGCTCAAGTTGCTGAGCGGGCCGCGAGTCTTTGTCTTCGGCTACCACCCGCGGCTGGACGCCGCCGGGCACGTTCGCGGCGTTGCCTCGCAGGCCTGGAGAGACGAGCTCGTTGCCGTGGACCATGTTGTCCGGCTGATGGCCGAGCAGCTTCCGGCGGAGGGCGTCCTGGTCGTCACCGGCGACCATGGCATGGTGGACCTGCGGCCGGAGGAACGGCTGGACCTCGCTGACCATCCCGAGCTTGCCGCCGGCGTCCGAATCCTGGGCGGTGAGCCGCGGGCGCGTTA
>Ga0137415_10001990_pt1 | contig 20416 bp, 26 predicted proteins | sample CZODoug3_1_1_16f_FD_183082 | JGI IMG/M metagenome (GOLD analysis project Ga0137415, IMG submission 183082) | Vadose zone soil fungal communities from Angelo Coast Range Reserve, California, USA - CZODoug3_1_1_16fungal (Hybrid Assembly) | ecosystem: Environmental > Terrestrial > Soil > Vadose...
ACACACGAACAACTTTTCGTTCCGAACTGAAACGCGAGTTTAAAACCGGCGGAGCATGTTAACCGTTGATCAAGCCAAAGCCGAATTGCTGGAGCTGTTGAAAGCCAAGTCGGTGTTTCACGGGGAGTTCACCCTCGCTTCAGGAGCCAAGAGCCAGTTCTACGTGGATTGCAAGCTGACGACTTTGGACCCCAAAGGGGCGTCGCTGGTGGGGCAACTGATGCATGCGCTGATCCGAAAGGAGGAAGCGGCCAGAAACGCGCGCATCGACGCGATCGGGGGCTTGACGATGGGGGCGGACCCGATTGCGCTGGCGGTGGCGATGTTCTCCTTCGCGGCCAAGGACGCGCGGCCATTCCAGGCCTTTTCCGTCCGCAAGACGGCCAAGGCGCACGGGCAGGCCAAGCTGATTGAGGGCAATTTCAAGCGCGGCGACACCGTGGTCGTGATTGATGACGTGGTGACGCGCGGCGAGTCCACGATGGCGGCCATCCAAGCGGTGGTGAATGAAGGAGGCAAGGTGGAGTTCGTGGCGGCGCTGGTGGACCGGCAGGAAGGCGGCCGGGACAAGATCGAGGAGATGGGGTATCGCGTCGTCGCGCTGTTCAATCGCGAAGAGGTGCTTGGGAAGAATGCCGGCTCCCGCCAGTCAACGGATTGCGCGGTGGTGTGACCTGAACGGGTTGCGCGCGGAGAACCGCGATCGACTGGGCGTGAGTGCGATGCGCTCGCGCAGGACACACGCCGTCTGTTGCTCTTCTTCGCTCGGAGAAATGTTTTCCAGGAGATCGCCGAAGGCGACTGATTTGCTGATTTGCGGCCCAAGCGTTGATTTTCAGCCTTTCAAATGCGATGCACTCGTGGCATAGTACCACCATTGAAGCAGCCACCGCTAACGCAGATGAAACGTCGCTTGACGAAAAAGAACGGACAGTCCTTCAGCTCGGCCACATTGTTATTCGGGGTCACGCTCGCCCTCCATGTTCTCGTCGGTTGTATGTCGGTGGGCGTGCAGGATCGGCAGTCGGTCTCCAGGCCGAAGACGGAGTTTTCCAGGACGGTCATCGATGGTCACTCCTCGAAGATCACGTCGCAGCTCCTCCCTGGCTTGGGAGATCAACGGTTCGTCTCCAAGCCAAACATGGAGTTCTCGCGGTCGGCGGTCTATAATTATTCCTCGAAGATCATGCCGCAGATTCAGCCGGGCCTGGCGGTCTCCGGCGGCGCGCAGGCCAGCACTTGCACCTCCTGCCGGTAACCGCCGCGCATGAACGGTCTGAGGCGCGCGTGGACTTGGGCGGCTGGTACGCCCTGACTTCGCGAGTCACCGCCTACGTCAATGTGGAGAATGCCCTGAACAAGTACTACAACGAAGTCGTGGGATACCCTGGCCTGACAGCAAATTTCCGGGCGGGAATGAGATTTCGAATCGGAGGGGAGTGACGTCGAGCGATCGAACCTTTACTTTCTGCGGCCGGAAACCGTTTGGCGAAATCGCTCGTCGTTCGACGGGCCAGAATTGTCAAGCTGGCTACTTTCCGAGGCTTGGCACGGAGCGGGGCTCCAGGGCTTGCCAGATGGCTGTTGGCATCCGCTTCAAGGGCGCGGAGGACGTGTCCTACTCCGCGTATCACCGCCGCGTTTACAAACTGCATGGCAAGGCTTCTGCTTTCAACTGTTCGGCCGATTGCTCCAGACCGGCCAGGCAGTGGGCGTGCCTGGGGGAGTACTCCAACATGGAGGACTATGTGCCGCTTTGCGTACCATGCCATAAGAGGTTTGATCTTGCTCGAATTGCGGGGACAGCGTGAAGCTTCTCACGATAGATATTGAAACGTCGCCGTGTTTGGCACATGTGTGGGGGCTCTGGCAGCAGAATGTAGCCCTGGTTCAACTCCGCGAGTCCACCGAGCTGATGTGCTTCGCGGCCAAGTGGCACAACGAGCGTCAGATCCAGTTCGTCTCGGGTCATGGCATGCTGCAAACCGCCCACGATCTCCTGTCCGAGGCAGACGCGGTGGTTACCTGGAACGGGGACCAGTTCGACCTGAAGCACTTCAACCGTGAGTTCATCGAGCACGGGATGGGCATTCCCGCGCCGTTCGTCTCGATCGACCTGCTCAAGACGGTGCGCAAGCAGTTCAAGTTCCCCAGCAACAAGCTCGACTATGTAGCGAGCCGGTTGCTCGGCCAGAAGAAGACCAGCCACACCGGCCACCAGCTGTGGATCGACTGCATGGCAGGCGACGAGCGCGCCTGGCGTCTCATGGAGCGCTACAACAAACAGGACGTGCGGATCACGGAGAGGCTCTACGACGTCCTCTTGCCCTGGATCCCGAACCACCCCCACGTCCCGCTCCACGACGGCTATGCAGACCTGGAGTGCTGCCCCTCGTGTGGCAGCAGCAAGTACCAGCGCCGGGGATTCGCCTACACGTCCGTCTCCAAGTATCCCAGGTTCTCCTGTCTGTCCTGTGGGCGCTGGTTCAAGGGGACCGCTCGGACAGGGGGGGCTACCAGGCGATGACCAGGCCGATGCTGTTGGATCTGTACTGCAAGGCCGGCGGGGCGGCCATGGGATATCACCGTGCCGGGTTCACGGTGGTTGGTATCGACATCGAACCCCAACCCAACTACCCGTTCGAATTCGTCCAGAACGACGCGATCGAATATCTGTTGAAGCGCGGACATGAGTTCGATGTAATCCATGCCTCACCTCCATGCCATGATCATTCCCCGCTGAAGTCTCGCGTGGGGGCGGATGGCACAGGGTGGCTCTTGGACGCCACGCGCCAGGCCCTCAAGTTCATAGGTGGACCCTGGGTAATCGAGAACGTCATGGCCGCGGACATGCGCCGTGACGTCATGCTCTGCGGGGAATACTTCGACCTGCGGACCGTACGTCATCGAAAGTTTGAACTCTGGCGCGAAGACGCAATCGAGAACCCGAAGCACCCGAAGCTTCCTCATGAGCGTAAGACCTCCACCAAGAAGCGCCGGGCATGCCTTGACGCGGGCATGAACATCAGCGTCACGGGTGACGTGTACGACTATGTCGGACCACCCTGCATGGGTATCGACTGGATGACAGGGACCGAGCTGGCGCAGGCCATCCCTCCCGCGTATACCGAGTACATCGGCAAGCAACTCATGGGGGCGTTGTGACCATCAACGAGCAGATCGGCGAGATCAAGCGCAACCTGGAGACTCCCGAGGTGGACGGAGTCTCCCTGAAGTGGCAGGCCGCCGCAGATGACGCGGAGCGGAATCTCGCGGGCCTCAGCTACCCCTCATGGGTGGGATTCGTGGACTTCGACGCACTGCGGGTGTTCTCCTCGCACAACTCAGGAGAGCTGCGCTCCAGGCTGCTCATCCTGGCAGCCAGGTCTATAGCCTGGATAGAGGCCATCGACAGGCGCACCACCGAACCGGCCAACACCGGCGAGACGATCGCCTTCTGGCCGCCGATCTACGGGGCGGCCGGTCCATATGCTTGAGGGGTTCGACTACGAAGCAATGGAGGACCTCGCGTCGCGAGCCTCCAGCTCTGTATGCAAGCGCATCGCCGGCAGCTCCTGGGAGGACCTCAAGCAAGATGGCATTGTCTGGATGCTCTCGCACGAGCACAAGCTGATCGAGTGGTCAGAGGACCCCGACCAGGGGTACGGCAAGACCTACCGCTCGGTCTACCACTGCCTGTTGGATCTGGCCCAGCGGGACAAGGCCGTACGTACCGGCTATCGCCCCGAGGACAACTTCTACTACAGCCTGTCGATGCTCAAGCGCATCCTGCCGCTGTTCTACGCCGACGTGTTGGCAGATCTCTCGGATGAGCTGGTTCAGGAGCTGGACCTGCCGGACAGAGACGCCAAGCTTGACGTGGAGATGGGCCTGAAGAAGTGCAGGATTAGTATCCGCCAGGCGCTGTTCGCCTGGTTCCACGAGGACAGGGATCAGTCCGAGGTGGTCTCCGAGATCGCCGAGGAGAACGACATCAGCTATGAAGCAGCACGCAAGCGTTGGGAGAGGACCATTGCCAGACTGCAATCAGCCATCGGGGGGCCCGCCCCTACGTATCACCGACCCCGGAAGGCCATCAGCAATGCAGCAGCCCAAGCAATCACCAGCAACGCCTATGATCCAAACTGAAGATGACTGGACGAAGCTGCGAGATGCACTGGTCTACCTCAAGGATGTCCGTTGCGGGTGGGACGACGCCAGCGTGTGGGCAGATCCGCTACTGACCCTGACCCCCAAGCTCCTGGACGCCTACGCTGATCTCTGGGAGCTCTCGCAGGCCCTGTTGCAAGCGGTCGAGCAGGAGCACGACCGGCAGACTTCGTCAGGGCTGATCCTGCCAGGAAACGATCTCCGATCGTGTCCGTAGTGCACGCGAGGCTTGCTCGCGTCACACCGTAACGAAGTGGACAGCAAGAAGCCCCCGCGCCCAATCAGGGCCGGGGGCTCTTGTCTTGCTAGAAGACGATCGTTGGATCCCACTCCAGGTCGGCCCACTCGGGGTACTTCTTGGGGCTCAGGTGGGCGGGCACGTCGGCCCATCCCTCGTCTGACCAGCAGTAGTCGGCGCAAGTCCAAGCCGCTGGACTGAAGCTGTTCTCAATCTCGCTGAAATCTTCGAAGATCTCGATCATGCGGCGGCAGACGTTGGGTCCGCCAACGTAAACGTCGCTGTAGATTCCGTCCACTTCGATGTGGTCGACCGATTGAACTTCCCATCCGAGATCGTTGAGGGAAACCCCGACTCCGCTCATGAAGGCTCCTTCGGTTGATAGATGGGCTCAATGTCCCCCAGCTGTGCTTCCTGGCACGCCGCCAGGAACACGTTTTCTGCGGAGCCGTCGTTTTTGCGAAGGGACGCAGTCCACAGCCAGCATCCTGGTGTGTACTGCACCTTGCTCCAGAATCTATCGCTCATAGATCTACTGTAGCACCTCCTTGAGGAGCGCCGGGTCGATCTCTTCGCCCGGCTGGACGAACTGCGCCGTCATAACTCGTACCTCGGGATGAGCCTTGCGCTCGGCCCTAGCGGCAGCGCCTGCTTCTGCCGCCGTGTAGAACGGACCTACCACCCACGTGGGGCAGAACTCTCGCAGACCTCCAGAAGTCGGCCTGGAGCGATCCTGCGCGATGACCACGTACTTGAAGTCCCTCTTGCGGAGGGACTCAAGCGCTTCAAGTACCTTGTCGGCCACTTCACCGGCCGAGAGCGAGGCATTGCCCTCGTCAGACAACACCTCGCCGACTGCGGCGATCTGTTTATCGGCTGCCATTCCAACCTCCGTTGTGAATGGTTACTCCCCGCACGTGCGGTGCAGTGCGGTTAGTGGCCACCGACCTTCCTCCCCGTCTCCAAATTGGGTCGGGCGCTGTACTCGGGAATCTCCATGAAGGTCTCCCAGTGCCACACAGCAGCACAGGCGTCGCACATGGCGTAGGCGCCGCAGTGGAAGCGGTCGTGGTAGCGCCACAGGCGCTCATCGAGGTTCACGCCAGTCCCCGCTCATCGCGGAGGTAGTCAGACGAGTCGGACGCAGTCCGATCGTTGCAGTATTCGCGCTCCTCGCGAAGACTATCCATGAGGACATCCTCTTCGTCCGGGTACGGCCTGCCGAAGTAGTCGGCGGCAGCCAGGCGGCGCTCAAGGATGCACGTCACCCAACCCTCGTCCCACGCAGTGGACATGACGTCCACCTTCTTCCACCACCCGGGGCACTGCTCGTCCCAGAGCACAAGAAGCTTGCGGTTGCTCTCGCTCATGGCCACGCTTACAGCTCCTTCTCGAAGGTGACATCGCCGAGCTTGACCACGGTCTCGCCGGCCTCGTCCAACAGGTCGAACGCCACATACGGAGCGTCCTCCTTCGTGCGGGCGATGACGTGGACCGTGGTGGCCAGGATGGCGACAGTGTCGCTGAAGATGGGATCGGGGTCAGTGCTGACCAGTTCCGCCTTGACGGCATATCTGTTCACGGTTCTCCCTTCCGTGGCCCTGATGGGTCACAACACGGCCGACGTTCAAGACGCTGGCCATGCAATGCTCATCAGCTCGCAGGCTTGTGGATGACCCATTCGAGAGGATCTACGATCCTCCCGTCGAACAGCTTGTACGCGTAGTAGGGCCAGTCCCACGAAGGGCTGTCCACCACGCTGTCCACGCGCACCTTCTCGGTCGTGCGGGTGTGCTCCACCTCAAGGCCCGCAAGCCTCTCGGTGAGGTCGTGCAGGTCCACCTTGTTGATCCTGAACATCTAGTCCTCCGTACTCAACACGCCGAGAGAGAGCGCTGCGGCACTAATGATGGCCGCCCACAGGGGCAGACACCAGACGGTCTCTTGAAGCCAGCTGCCCATCAGGCAGCCAGTGGCCACGAAGCAGACGCAGAGCGTCAGCACTGCCAGGAAGTTCTTCATGCCTAGCTCACCTCACTGTCGATGGCACTCAGCAAGGCCTCCACGGCCACGCTGAGCTTGTGCGAGTGCTCCCGGGCACGACCCTGTCGGTTGAGCTCCCTCAGGGCTTCCTCGACGTCCTCAAGGGCCTTGTCGGTCCTCTTGGTGTACTGCTTAGTCTTGTAGACATACCGCATGATGATCTCCTCCTAGTTGGCGATGTGCGCCGACGTGATGACGTAGGCGAGGTGGTGCTGACGCAACCAGACCCTCATGAGAGCCCATGCGTGCTGGTCGTCGTCCGCGTAGAAGCGGACGCTGGCCTCGTTGTGTGCTGCGGTCTCGTACCAAACAGTGAGCTTGCTCATGATCTCTCCAGTGAGATCGGAGGTTGTCTGTTTGTGGTGGCTGTGTGGAGAGTCGAACTCCACTCGCTGGCGGTTGGCCAGCTCTGCCGAGTGACAGCCATGGCTCCCTTCCGGGAGCCGTGCTAGCGGTGTGACAAGGTCCGCCGGGCCTCAGCCCACTCTGTCCTGGGCTCCTTGTGTTTCACCTGAGAGTGTGCCCCTGTGGCACACGTCCCACACGATCGTTAGCCAAGCAAACCTTAGTTTGCAGGTCACAGCCTCGCAGCTTACCGACAGTTGTCGGTATCATCTATGCATCACACCACATAACAATGCATGGAGTGAGCACCATTCACGCATCCACATGCGTCATTGATGGTGCGAACGTAATGCATTACCACACACACATCATGTGTGTGCATACTACATTCTTTGAGTGCAAACACTGCATGCCACATCATGCAATAGGCTAGTATTCATTCACTCCATTCACTCATCAACTACCTCATTCAACACTGCATTATCGATGCATTGTTTGTTATCACTTCGTGATACAATGCAACCCCGGGTTGTTGAATTCGCCCGCACTCTGGTGAGTGTTACACCACTCAAAAATTTGCCTAAATTTCATCGTGGAAGAATACCGAAAGAATGGATGTTCCCTTGGGGAATTCAACAGTCGGCGTACAGGAGGAGTCCACTCCAGGGACTCCGACATGTGACTTGGGTCACACTCTCTAGTTGTCCACATGGTGGACACGCTACGCTCAACGCCAACTGGTTGAGTAAAGTTTTGGTAAAGGAATGTCCAGTACCATGATCCAAAACCCTTCTATCTAGTGAGGGCACATACCTGCAGGGTCTCGACCCTGGAGGGTCTCGACCTCTAGGGAGAGACCCGGAGGGGGAGAGAGCCTGCCAAGAACATCAAGCTTTATTGCTTGATGTTCTAAAAGACACAGTGAAGTTCTTCAAGAGAACTTCACGGATAGTACTACCCCACTACAGTGGGACTGCCCCCTAGGGCCAGACCCTGGAGGAGAGCGAAGCGATGGCTGGTCCCGATCGGCTGTCTGCCGACGAAGCAAAAGTCGAGATCCTGGCCAAGCTCAGGCTTGGCTGGACGGTCCGCAAATGCATGGAGCAGGTCGGCAAATCGGAGAAGACCTGGGAATACTACCTGAGGTCCGACTCGGTATTCAAGGAGACCGTCACCCAGATCCGCCGTCGCCTGGCGGACGGCGAGACGACCATTCCGAACTTCCAGCAGTTCTCCGAGCAGTTCTTCGGGATGCGCCTGTTCAGCCACCAGCTCCAGTGGCTGGACCTTCTGGACGGGAAAGCACCCAGGAACCTGCACCCTGCTCAGACATACGAGCAGAACGATCCGGACATGATCCTGGTGAACACTCCCCCGGACCATGCGAAGACGATGACCATCTCCACGAACTATGTGACCTACCGTATCGTGGAGGACCCCAACATCCGCGTCCTGGTGATCTCGGCCACGGCCACCCAGGCGAACAAGATCCTCTCGGCGATCAAGGACCGGCTGTCCTCGAAGACCCGCATGTTCGAGGAGCTGAAGGAGGCCTTCGCCCCGAGCGACGGCTACGACGGCAACGGCGCCATGTGGCGCCAGAACATGATCTACGTCAACCCGGACCTGCGGACCCGGGGAGAGAAGGACCCGACGGTCCAGGCTCTGGGCATCGGTCAGCACATCTACGGCGCCCGAGCCGACCTGATCATCCTCGACGACTGCGTGGACATCGACAACGCCCACGAGTACGAGAAGCAGATCGAGTGGATCCAGACGATCGTCCGGTCCCGGCTGGAGCCGTACTCCGGCAAGCTGGTCATCGTGGGGACGCGCCTGAAGGCGCAGGACCTCTACGAGGAGATCCGCAAGCCGCAGCACTACACCGACGGCCAGTCCCCCTGGACCTACCTCACGCAGCCGGCTGTTCTTGAGCCTGCGGACGATCCTGCCGACTGGGTCGTCATCTGGCCCAAGACGAACGTGAAGCCCCCGGGCAAGCACAGCCCGGAGCCGGACGAGAACGGCCTGTTCCCCAGATGGCCGGGCAACACCCTGGCCAGGATCCGCTCCGGCATGAGCTCGGACCGCTGGGCCCGCGTGTACATGCAGGCTCAGATCAGCGAGTCCATGACCTTCACTCCGGCGATGGTCTCCGGCTGCACCAACGAGTCCCGCGTTCCGGGGATCATGGTCCCGGGCCAGCGCGGGCACCGCCCGGACGGGATGCTCGGCCTGTACGTCATCGCGGGCCTCGACCCGGCACCCACCAACTACACGGCCGCCGTCGTTCTCGGCGTCGACCGCCAGTCCGGCAGGCGCTACCTGCTGGACGTGTGGAACAAGCACGGCGCACTCCCGCGGGAGATCCGCGAGCTGGTTCAGGCGTGGACCACCCGGTACGGCATTCTCGAATGGCGCATCGAGGACAACGGCCTGAACAAGTACATCGCCCAGGACGAAGAGATCCTGAAGTGGTGCCGCTCCCGGGGAACCGGCGTCTTCGGCCACCTCACCAACCAGAACAAGTGGGATTCACAGTTCGGCGTCGCGACCATGGCCAACATGTTCCTCGGCTCCGAGCAGGGCATCAACATGCTCGAGCTGCCCTCCCGCCGCAACCATGCGGGGATGATGGCCCTCGTCGAGCAGCTGGTCTCCTGGTACCCCACACAGGGCCAGAACAAGATGCCCACGCAGGACTGCGTCATGGCCCTCTGGTTCGCCGAGCTCCGCGCCCGGCACATCGCAGACGAGCTGGACGGGACCACGCACCTGTCCTCCCCGTACCGGTCTTCCATAGAATCCGAGCAGCAGGTGACGATCGACATCGACGCCTTCCTGGCCCGGCAGCACACCGAGGGTCCGGGCGTGACGGACTTCAACGACTGGCTCAAGGCAGACAGGCAGCACCAGGGAAGCGGCAGGTGGTGGTGAGGTGAAGGACATAGCCGTGGCCTCCAAGTGTCCTTTGTGCGACGAGGTGCTCACCCTGTATGTCCCCGGCCGTCTCATCCAGACCCGGCAGGATCTGGTCTGCATCACCCGGGCCATGTACAACGAGCACATCGAAGACCATGTCAACGAGATAGAATCGTGGGTGAACAGCACGCATGCGTGACATCGCCCAGATCAATGCCTTTGTTCGGGAAGTTCGATTGAGGAACTACCCGAGGGATCAAAGGATGAACAATGTAAGGGCAGTAAGGTCTGGGGATGTCTCACATATTTTGCCTGGACTTTTACCGGACATATGGCCCAAACCGATCATCGCCAACACCATCGACATCGCCTGTCGGTTCACCTCCGAGCAGATCGGCGTCATGCCGACCGTCTCGTGCACGGCCGGCGTCATGGTCTCGGACCGGCAGAAGAAGTACGCCCAGAAGCGCACGCTGATCGCCAGGCACTACACGGACGAGTCTAAGCTGAAGATCCAGCTTCTCGCCGCCGCCGACTGGTACGACTCCTACGGCTTCCTGCCGATCATCGTGGAGCCCAACTTCGGAGACGCGTACAGCCAGCCCGGCCCCAGGATCCGCTTCGACAATCCGATGGCGTCCTACTACGACCTGGACGCCTACGGCCGCACGCGGGTGTACGTGAAGGTGTACGAGGAAGAGGTTGCCAGCCTGGCAGCCCGCTTCCCGCACCTGGCCAGGAACCTGGTGGACGACCCCTCGGAGCTCAACCGCTCCCGGATGATCGAGCTGGTGCAGTACATCGACGAGGACCAGTTCGTCATGTTCCTCCCGCAGCGCCAGAACCTCATCGTGCACCAGATGGCCAACAAGATGGGCAAGGTCCCGGTCTTCGTGGCCGAGAGGCCCAAGTACGACCGCGAGACCCGCGGGTCGTACGACGACGTCATGTGGATCCAGATGGCCCGGGCGAAGTTCGCCATGCTCGGCCTGGAGTCGGCGGAGAAGTCCGTGCAGGCCCCCCTGGCCATCCCCTCCGACGTCCAGAAGATCTCGGTCGGCCCCGACGCGGTGATCCGCTCCAACAACCCGGAGAAGATCCGCCGGGTCGGTATGGAGATGTCCCCTGCCGCCTTCCAGGTCGGCGAGCTGCTCAACAACGAAGTCATGGTCGGCTCGCGGTTCCCCGAGGGGGCCACGGGCAAGAGTCCGGGCAGCGTCGTCACCGGCGCAGGCATGGACTCCCTGATGGGGACCATCGACACCAAGGTCAAGACCAGCCAGCTCGTCATCGGAGACGCCCTCCGTGGAGCCGTCGGCTACGCGTTCGAGATGGACCAGAAGTTCTGGCCCTCCACCTCGCGCATCCTGCGGGTCATGGTCAACGGCTCCACCTTCGAGGACACCTACACTCCCGTGCGCGACATCGCCGGTTCGTTCCAGGTCGACGTCACCTACGGGTTCGCCGCAGGAATGGACCCCAACCGTGCGCTCGTGTTCCTCTTGCAGCTCCGAGGAGACAAGGCGATCAGCCGCGACTTCATGCTGCGCAACATGCCCTTCGACGTCAACCTCGACCAGGAACTGGAGAGGACCGACCTCGAAGAGTTGGACGACGCGCTCAAGCTGGGTCTGGCGACTATCGCGCAGTCCATCGGCATGCTGGCCCAGCAGGGCCAGGATCCTATCGACATCATCCAGAAGCTGAACAAGGTGGGCAAGCTTCGCGAGAAGGGCATCCCGCTTCGAGACGCGGTGGAGAAGGCTTTCACCACGCAGGTCCCCCCTCCGGGCTCTACGCCTCCCGGCGCGGCGCAGGGCGCTCCACCCGACCTGGCTTCGATGCTTGGCGGTGCGGGCGCTGGCCCCGGGGCACAGGAGCCCGGAGGGGGCGCTCCACCCGGCGGGCAACCGCCAGGGGGGGCTATGCCCGGCGGTCAGCCGCAGGGCGGTCCAGGGGGTCCCCAGGACCTCATGAAGATGCTCGCGGGCCTATCCGGCGGCGGAGCACCCAACCTACAGGCCAACGTGGCCAGACGGGTACCGGCAGGCTAATGGCCGAAGTGACATTCAAGCAGCTGGAAGCGGTGCTGGCCAAGGCCGGTGCCGTCGTGGCCGAGGACACGGTTCTCCGCGTCTGGCGGCTCCTTGAGAATCCCGCCGGGTGCGAACGCTGCGGACAGCCGACCAAGGCGGCAACCATCAAGGGCAATTTCATGACTTTGAATTGCTGTGGTTTCAAAACGAAGGTGAGCTCCTAGTATGGCCTACACCCCCGCTGGCGGCGAAAGCTTCGGCCAGCCGAACTACTCCAACGCCGTCCCTCCGAAGCCCGTCCGCCAGGGCGACTGCGCTTCCCCGAACTACGTCAACGAGAACACGTTCGAGTCGGGTTCCATCCCGGCCTCGACCGCTGCCATCGAGTCGAACTGGTCCGACCTGATCGACGACGACGCCCTGGATGGCGCGTCCCCCATGGACGCCGGCCGCGTCGCCGTCAAGGGCATGGGCGAGGGCATTCGCGGCTTCCGCACCGCCCCCGTGGGCGGCACGAACAACCCGGGCAACGCCAAGTAACCTTCGGAGTGGATCATGCGCGACGACGACGAGCCAGACGCTGACACGGAAGACGACGCCGTCTTCGCGAAGATGATCCCCCGGAAGGTGAACGCCTGGATCTATCCGACGATCGCCGCCGAATTCATCGAGCGGGTACTCAGGGCCGCCGCCGCTTCCTTCGACGACCTCGGAACCGTGTTCAGCCAGCGCTGGAACTACGAGGACGAGCGAAGCAAGTGGGCGGCCGAGGCCGGGTTCCAGATCGAGGCCCTTGAGGGCGGCTACGAGCTAGCCCTCGTGGAGTCGGACGAAGATGAAGATGTGGACGGGTGCGACTGATGCCAGTACCGGCTGATCCCGCGCCCGCTTCCGGACCCGGGGCTCTGGCCAAGAGGACGGACGGCGGCCCGGCCCAAAAGCTCAGAGACCTGCCCGACGCCAAATACGGCGAGCAGGCGACCTACCAAGATCAGCAGAAGGCGGCACCGCTGAGCCAGACGCCAAGCGTCCCCACGGCTCCGCAAGCCAATCCCGCCGCCGACGCCGTCGTCCCCTTCGGTGCCGAGACGCAGCGCCCGGACGAGCCGGTAACCTCCGGCGCGGCCCTGGGCGCAGGCCCCGGGACGGAGTCCCTCGGCATCCAGCCACAGCAGGTGGCCGCACAGGATGCCGGCAAAGTCAGCCAATACCTACCGATCCTTGAAGCCATGGCGAACATGCCTGACGCGCTTCCGGGCTCTCGGATGTTTGTGAACCTGCTCAAGGCCCAAGCCGCACCGCAGCAGGGACCCACCGAGGGTCCCGCAGCCGCTCCGGTGCAGGGAGGGCCTGTGCTCGGGGCACAGTAAGGAAGCCCAGTGTCTATCTGGTCCAGCCTAACCAACGCAGTCGGCGGAGCCCTCAAGAATCTCGGAAACACTTTCGGAGGCGACCCGTCGCAGTCGGTCTCGGACCGGTTCGGCCACGCGCTGTCCGCAGCGTACGACATCGGCATCAAGGCCCCAACGGACGCCCTCTCGGTCGTCCCCAAGGCTGTCGGTGGAGGCTTCCACCAGTTCGTCAACCTGGACCAGCGTGCCTACACGGATCTGATCTCTCACCCGGTCAGCGACGTCATCGACATGCAGAACAGGGCGATGTACTCCCTGGAGCACGGCAAGGGCATCACCGGTGCCCTCAGCGACATCACCAGCAAGCAGTCGTGGATCGACTCCTGGGAGAACTCCGCCCACTACTCCCCGGGCCAGGAGATCGTCCTGGGGGCGAACAACGCCGCCGCTGCGCACAACTTCATCGGCACGGCGGCCTCGGCCGCCTATGCGCCCGTCAACGCCATGGAGAGCTTCAACAAGAACTTCGGCAACAACGCCATCAAGTCCGGCGACGTGCACGCCATCGATCAGCTGGTCGGCGGAAACAACTGGGGCAACCGCATTGCCTCGGGTTCCGTTGACGGGCTGATGCGCACCTACCTGGACCCGATGCAGAAGGTCCTCAAGCTGGGCACTGAGGGCATCAAGACCGAGAAGGCAATCGGCGGCATGGGCGAGGGTTCCTCGACCAACGTCATCGTGCCCGGCCTCAAGGCCGTCAAGAACAACCCGATCCAGTCGGGCGGCGACATCGAGAAGGTCATGGGCCTCCAGAGAACCCAGCGCCTCGTCAACTGGTCCTCGGGCAAGGATGCGGCGACCATCGCCGAACATCCCGCTTTCCGCGGCAACGCCTTCAAGTGGAGCATCGCGAGCGCCCTGTCGGGTGCCGGCACCCCGGAAGAGTCGACCCTGCTGATGCGCACCCTTATGGGTGACAGGCAGGCGTGGAATCAGCTGGCCACCACCAATGCCGGACTGGCCTTCCGCCAGGCGAACATGCTCGCCCCAGCGGAGACCATGGAGAAGTTCGCCATCGCTCCGGGCGACTACGGGGCACTGGACGACTGGCTCCAGCCGGTGGAGAAGACCAAGGCCGCAGCGGCCTCTGCGCAGCTCTCCAGCAAGCAGGACCAGTACCAGGGCGTTCTGGACGCCGCAGGCTCCCTGGTGGACCGCACATCCAGCTCCAAGCTTGCCGAGATGAGCGCCCAGAGTCGCTCGAACCTGAAGTACGCGGCGGTGCGCGATGCCACCAACCCGAGCATCCTGCACCCGTCCAGGGTGATCACTTCTATCCAGGATCATGCGTTCAACGTCCCGGTCAAGATCTACCACGCCCTGACGGACAAGCCCGCCATGGGCTTCATCAACCACGGCGACGACTCCGCCCCGGATTCGGTCCGCTCGTGGCTCAACAAGTCCTCGACGCTCACGGCCGACGAGAAGCAGACCATCGCGGAGAAGTACGCCCGCTACGACAAGGGCCAGCGCGCCGCCGGGTGGAGCGGGATCGAGGAGCACGTCTACAGCCGCGTGGCAGATGCCCACGGCCTGGATCACTCCGTCATGGCGGATATCCTGAACCAGACGCGCGAGCGGGGACAGCTGTACGCGAACGGTGCCAAGTCGGGCGCTTACGGCGTCATCGACACGCCCAACGGCAGCAAGCTCAACCTGCTCCCCACGGGTGACGGCGAGATCGTCGCTCATCCCGATCTGATCACCCAGCTCCAGCAGGGTGCCAACCCCATGGCGAACCTCTCCGATGTGGAGCGGGCCATGGAGCGCATGTCCAAGTCGGGCCTCATGCCCGCCATCCAGAACATGGGCGCAGGAACCTCGCAGTTCCTCGCGGACCAGCTGGACCGGGTCTACGGGGTGTGGAAGCCGCTGTCGCTGCTCACCATGCACCGCGCCTACAACCACATCGGCGACGACTACCTGCGTGCGGTCTCCAAGCTCGGCGGCATGACCATGGCGGGCAACGCCGTCGAGGGTGCCGGAAACTTCGTGCGCAACAGGCTGTCGCGGTTCACCACGAACTCCTTCGTGCGAAACGCCGAGGGTCAGTGGGAGCAGCAGGTCAACACGGCGAGGGCGCAGTTCCACGGTCTTTTGTCTCAATCAAAAGACCAGCGTTTTCGTATGACAAACGGCGAAGTGATCCCAGACGAGAACCGGGTGACGGCCGCACACGTGCGATCCGCCGCCGACAGGTACACGGCCCTTCGGGACAACCGCCCCGCGTTCGTCCAGCCGAAGCATCGCCTGGGCACGGGAACCTCCGTGGTGACCGGGACAAACATCCGGGTCGAGGACGCCTTCGGCGGGCCCAATGCCGACTATCACCGCCAGCTGACCAGCTCGCAGCAGTTCTTCGAGTCTCAGATCAACGACTCGGCGCACAACCTGTACCAGGTCGGCCGGTCTCAGGTGGGCCGTCCGGGCTTCGACGTGATCAACGCGTCGGAGAACCCCGGACCCTGGCTGAAGGCGTACCTTCACTACGCCAACAACCAGCTGCGGCCCGACCCCGTGGCCGGGAAGCTCCTTCGCGGGGCGAACCCGAACGACGTCGAAGCCTGGCTGAGGAACAACCCCTCCGGCCGAGCCTACATGCGAGACCTGCACAGGTCGGACACCACGGCGCAAGTGCAGGCGGTCCAGGACCACATCGACACATACCTTCCGTCGCAGAACCTGCGGCAGGCAGCCGTCACCGGCGGCGTGAAGAAGGAGCATGTCGAGCAGCAGTGGCAGACGGCGAGCCAGCGGCCGAACGTCAACGGCAACCTGAATCTGATGATCCACGGCGGCCACCCGCACGACATCAGCCTGAAGAACACCACCCAGAAGATCCTGAAGTGGACCGGTTCCATGCCCGACGACATCATCGTCAGGCACCCCGTCTTCAACGAGCTGTACAAGTCCCGCGTCAACAACATGATCAAGGTGGCTGCCGACCAGGCGGGCACCGACGGTCTGACCCTGGACGAGATCAACCGCCTGAGCCAGACAGCCATGAAGCAGGGCCGCAAGGACCTCCAGAACCTGGTGTACGACACCTCCAGGTTCAACGACGCGGGGCACCTGCTGCGCTTCGTCAGCCCGTTCTTCAACGCCTGGTTCAACGCCATGACCTCGTGGTCCAAGCTGTTCCTGGAGAACCCCGATCTAGTCGGGAAAGCCGCCGTCGCCAAGAACGGCGTCTGGAACAACCCGCTCATGGTGGACACCACTACCGGAGAAAGGTCCAACAGTGATACGCCGCTTTCGAATCTGGCGCTCGTTGCGCACCTTCCGAAAGGCGTGGCCAAACTGCTTGGCTCCTCAGATCTGTCCTATCTGCCGATCTCAGCGTCAACGCTAGTCTCACCCACGTACGCGGACTCGATCGGAAACCCCGGCTTCGGTCCGCTCGTGCAGGTGCCTGTGAACCGGCTCGCCAAGATGTCCCCGAGTGTTGCGGAAGACCCCGCGATCGCGTGGATTCTCGGCGGCAGGATCAGCTCCAACTCGCTCAAGTCGGCGATCCCGTCGGCTGTTGCTCAGACGCTCGACGCGTTCGGCGCCGCCGGAATCACCGGAGACGCCAAGGCGTCGGACTCGGCGTTCAACACGGCCAGCCTCACCTGGCAGATCTACCAGAACCAGATGTACGAGTACCAGCACGGCGAGCGCTCCAACCCGCCGAACATAGCGGACATCCAAGGCCAGGCCAAGTTCGTGGCGGGCCTGGACACCGTCCTGAACCGGCTGATGCCTCTGGGCTTCAAGCCCAAGGGCGCCGGCCAGTTCTACGTTGACCAGTACCACGCATTGCTGAACAAGGACCCCAAGACCGCGCAGCAGGAGTTCGTCAAGAAGTTCGGCGAAGCGGGCTACGTGTTCACACAGTCCCTGGACAACAACGTGGCGGGCATTCCGGCCACGGCGGGTGCCATCAAGGCCTACAAGCAGTACGAGAGCCTCATCGCCAAGAACCCGGAGATCGCCTCGGTGATCGTCGGCATCCAGGGCGACGGGAACTTCGACAGCATGGCCTACCAGTGGGAGCAGGCCAACGGCCTGCGCACCTACCAGACTCCTGCCGAGGCTGCCGCCAAGGCCAACGTCGGCCAGGGCTGGTACGACTACGAGTCCATGATGAGCAAGATCAACGTTGTCTTGCAGGAGCGCGGGCTGAAATCGATCAGCCAGCACGGGGCGAAGGACCTCAAGGACTTCCGGAAGCAGTACGAGCAGTCGACGAACGATCCGACTTCTCAGTACTACAACCCGGACTGGTACGCCGCGTTCGGCGGTTACAACAAGAACGTGTACCAGCAGAAGATCCAGGCGTTGGAGAAGGTCTCGGTTGACCAGTCCATGCTGAACAACCCGGTCCGGTCCGACATCAGGTCGCTCAACGCCTACTTCCAGTTCAGGGACCAGGCCAGGTACTACCTGTCCGACAGGACCAACCAGAACCTGACGTCGTCGTCCAACAAGGACGTCGCCAACTGGTTCGACTACCAGGTTGCCGGACTGATCCAGAACGACACCAAGTTCCAGCAGGTCTACGATCGCTACCTCAAGAGCGACGACCTGACGTTCCAGTAGGAGGATCGATGCCCAAGGCCCCATCGGTACCGGGCTTCGATTCCCCCAGCGTCGCACCCTCGTCCGGAGCCTCGGCTCCGTCGGGGGGCGGCGGCAACACGGTTGTTGTCGGCAACTACAACCTGTCCCTCCAGGCCGGCGTCAATCCCACCGACACGATCGCGACCGGCAAGAAGGTTCCGATCGGCTCCGGCGGCCGGATGATCGGCGAGGGCAATCAGGTAACCCGCGCGAAGCCGTCTGCTCCGACGTCGCAGACCGACACCGTGGCGAACGTCCTGAAGGGCTTCTCCGGGTGGTCTACCACCCAGTACGAGACCTTCCGCAACCAGGCCTACCAGATGGGCCTGACGAGCTCCAAGACCGCCGCCAAGACCGAGGTGCTGGTTGCCTGGCAGACGGTAGTCGAAGAGGCCGCCAAGGACAAGCTGGCCCCGCCGGAGCTCATCAAGAGGGCCGTAGCGGGCGGATGGAATTCGCTCAATCCGAAGATCGTCCCCGGAGACAACGGCCTCGCGGGCACGGGCAACGCGGGCAACAACCCCAATCCGAGCTCCTCGAACAGCTCCAGCCAGACCACCTACGTCTCCTACATGGACCCGGCCACGGCTCAGGGGACACTCGCCGACGCCTTCCAGAGGCTGTTGGGACGCAACCCCACCACGAAGGAATATCAGGCCTTCCTGAACTCCCTGTACTCGTACGAGGACAAGGAGAACACGGGCAAGTTCGACAACAAGACCACCGAGTCCGCCCCAGGCAACGCCTCCACCGGCGCTCCCGGCGAGTCGAACGTCCAGCAGAACATCGTGTCGCAGCGGCAGGTCTCCACCCGTGGAGCCCAGTTCCTCGCGGGCCAGACCGCCATCGGCAAGCCCGAAGAGGGTGCCTACCAGGCGGCCACGACCTACTTCAACGCCTTCGCCAAGGCCCTGGCGGGTCCGGCTGCGGGCATGTCGGCTTCCGGTCCGACAAATAGCGCACCGTAGGAGTAGATGTGGCTGGTATCTCCGGTCAGCAGCTCGTGCAGTTCGCCCTCCAGTTCCTCGGCACCCCGTATCGCTGGGGTGGGACTCAGCCCGGGGGTTTCGACTGCTCCGGGCTGATGCAGTACGTCTACGGCCACTTCGGCCTGAGCATCCCCCGGGTCACCTTCGACCAGATCCACGCCGGCCGGCAGGTTCAGAACATCCAGAGCGCCCAGGCGGGCGACCTGATCTTCTTCGACTCGGACCACAACGGCACCCCCGCCCACGTCGGCATGTACATGGGCAACGGGCAGATAGTGGTTGCGGACCACACGGGTACGCCCGTGCGCGTGCGCTCGCTGAATCAGGAAGACAAGGTCCTGGGCATCACCCGCATGTCGGGCGTGGTGGCCACGAACAGCAACTACGGCCCAGGCGACTACGCCAGCCTTCTCGGACTCACCAGCATGTCCGGGCACTCCGGATCGGCGGCCATTCCAGCAGCTCGGCCCACCTTCGATTGGTGGTCGGGGATGGGCGTCTCCTCGGGAAACCTTAACGATGCCAATCAGAACGTCGGCCTGATCAAGGCTTTCATCCAGAACGACCCGGAGCTTGGCAACCTCTACTCGAAGGCTGTGGCCAACTCCTGGTCTCAGGACATGTTCATCTCCCAGCTGCATGCCACCAACTGGTGGCGGACGCAGTCTGACACGGTCCGCAAGAACCTGGCCATGAAGTCCACCGACCCGGCTACGTGGAACCAGACGGTCACCAACGAGAAGTCCAAGGTCCAGGAGCTCGCCACGAAGCTCGGCGTCCCCCTGACCGGCAACTCTCTCCAGAACGTCACCAACACCGCCGCGCTGTTCGGCTACAACGATGCCCAGATCCAGAACATGCTCTCCGCATACCTGGTGGACATCAAGAACGGCTGGTTCGGCGGGTACGCCGGACAGGTGCAGCTGGCCATCAAGGAATACGCGATTGACCAGGGTATCCCTGTGAGCAGCGACTACGTGAACCGCAACGTTCAGAGCATCGTCGCGGGAACCAGCTCTCTGAACGCCACCAGGGCGCTCATAGCCACCCAGGCCGCCGCCGCCTTCCCTATGTATGCGGATCAGATCAACAAGGGTGTCACGGTGGGCGAGATCGCCAAGCCGTACGCCTCGGCGCTGTCCCAGATCCTGGAGCAGAACCCCGACCACGTCGACCTGTACAACCCGCTCCTTCGCTCGGCGATGCAATTCAAGGACCCCAAGACGCAGGAACCCGCAGTCAAGCAGCTCTACGACTACGAGATCGACCTGCGCAAGAATCCCGCCTGGCTGAACACCAACAACGCCCGAGAGGGCTTGATGGCCGGCGCGCAGAAGGTTCTCACGGACCTGGGGCTCACCGCCCCGGACCTCGGTGCCGCCCCGGAGCACTCACCGAACTCCGCGACGAACATCTCGGCGTCGGTGGCCAAGCAGTCCATCGGACTGTCGGGCATCTCCGGTTCCAACCTCCCCACGCTCCAGGGCAAGGAGGCCATGGCCAACCCGACGAGCCCGACCGCGACGAACACCTCGGCCGCTTCGCTCAGTCCTAGCACCAGCTTCTCCAGCCAGGGAACAAAGCAGTTCGGAGGGTAGTGTGGCGACTCTCAGCGACCCGCAGTTCCAGGCTTTCATGAACGCGGAGCGAGCT
>Ga0137415_10001991_pt1 | contig 20403 bp, 17 predicted proteins | sample CZODoug3_1_1_16f_FD_183082 | JGI IMG/M metagenome (GOLD analysis project Ga0137415, IMG submission 183082) | Vadose zone soil fungal communities from Angelo Coast Range Reserve, California, USA - CZODoug3_1_1_16fungal (Hybrid Assembly) | ecosystem: Environmental > Terrestrial > Soil > Vadose...
AAGCATGGTGAATCGCGTCAAGCATGGACCAGAGAACGTCGCATTTAAACTCGAGCGCGCGGATTGCTGCGTTTTGCAGCTCGCGCCTATTACAATGTTCGAGAGTAATCGCGAGCGCTTCGTCGGAATCGCGCCGCGCCTGCGCGACTCTGCGGCGAAAATAATCGAGACCGCTCGAATCGATCCAGGTGTAGAACTTCTCGAAACCCGCGAGCCGCGTCGCCATCAGATCAGGCGCAAAAAGCTCTGTGAGCGACGATGCGATCGCGACCGGCCATGGCTGCATGCGCGCAAAGTTCACGTAGGCATCGACGGCAAAGCGGACTCCCGGCAGAAGATGCCGATTTTCCAGCAGTTCATTGCGCGACAAACGACACGCTTCGCCGAGCCGCAGCCATGCTTCGATTCCGCCTTCAGTCTTGCTGTTACCGTCGTGGTCGAGGATCCGATGAATCCAGACCCGGCGCACCTCGGGTAGCGGACAGTTCGAAAGAATCGCGGCATCCTTAATCGGAATGCTGCGTTGATAGTAAAATCGATTGGCCACCCAGCCGCGCAACGCGTCGGGCGAAAGCCGGCCTTCATTCATCGCGACGTGGAACGGATGTTTGTCGTGATAAGCGCGCCCGCCGACCTCGCGCAGTTTCGCGATGAAATCTTCGCCATCCAAAAGTCCAGTGGTCATAAGACAACTTCTAATCCATCGCACGCGATCTCGATCCCGGCATGCTCGACTTGCAGACGTTCGCTGGAGCCGGGCATGAAAATCGGATTGGTGTTGTTGATGTGCGTGTAAATTTTTCGGCGCGCCGGCGAATGACGCAAGAAATCAAGGCTGCCATCGCTGATCGGCAAATGATTCATCTCGCGCGCGCTGCGAGCGGCCGGCCGAACATCGCGCAGTTCGTCGTTGCTCCAGAATGTGCCGTCGAACAGAACGATCTCCGAATTGTGAACCGCATCGTGCAGTTCGGTCGAGATTTCACCGACAGACGGCGCAACGAGCGCGGTCGCTCCCGAGATTTCATCGCGCAATTGAAACGCGATGCTCTTGCCCAATTCAATCGCGCGATAAGCCATGCTGTTGCCTAACGACTGGAAATCGCCGGCCGTCGTTCGCCATTCAATTCGGCAGAACGGCTTGAGAACGATGTCGATCCAACCGAGCGCAGCTTGTGTTTTGTCAGTCGCATAAACGACCAGCGGCGTTGCCTGTTGCCGCATCAGTAACAAACCGAGACAATGATCCAGATCGGCATTGGTGAGAAGAACGCCCGCGATCGGGCTGTTGCGCAGCCCCGAATGCTTTCGGGGCGGTTGCAACTCCGGACAGCTTTCTATTTGTCGCGCCAGGTCCGGCGAAGTATTGATCAAGAACCAGCGTCCATCGTTGCCGCTGACGGCGATGCTCGATTGCGTTTGCGGCGAAATCTTTTGGTTGCGCGCGGCGATGCAGTTCGCGCAGGAACAATTCCATTGCGGCAGGCCACCACCCGCCGCACTCCCGAGAACACGGATGCGAATCGATTTACTCCCGCTCGATCAGATCGCGCCCGCGTAACACGTGCACTCGAAAAAGATCGGCACGCTTTTCACTGCGGGTTTAACCCATTTTTTCCTGGTGCTTTTCATCAACGTCAAAGGCCCTTTATATCGCGCCAACCGTGGGAGCTTGCAATACCTTTGTATCTGTTGTCGAGCAAAATCAGTGGACATGCCTTTTGAGCGTATTTTCGCCGGCATACCTCAGTTGGAAGAAAGAGCAGTCTGATTTGTAATCAGCAGGTCGTCGGTTCGAATCCGACTGCCGGCTCTCTCCATTTGGGTTTTCGATTGGCGATTTTCGATTTACGCCGCGGTTTCGCCGACGCGCAGGCTCATGCCCATCACCTTGAAGATGCGGTCGCGTTTTTCCAGATAGCCGGGCGAATCAAGATGGCGCGGCCGGGGAAGATCGACATCGACGACTTCCTGGATCGTCGCCGGACGCGGACTCATGACGAGAACGCGATCGGCAAGCTGCACGGCTTCTTCAATGTCGTGTGTGACGAAGAGAATGGTTTTCTTTTCGCTTTGCCAAATGCGCACGAGATCAGCGCGCATTTTCAGGCGAGTGAGAAAATCGAGCGCGCCGAACGGCTCATCCATGTAAATGATGTCGGGATTGGCCGCGAGCGCGCGCGCGATCTCGACGCGCTGGCGCATTCCGCCGGAAAGCTCGTGCGGGTAGGCGTTCTCAAAGCCTGCCAGGCTTACCATGTCGATGTAGCGCGCGATCGTCTGATCGCGTTGGGCCCGAGTTTGTTTGCGCAAACCGAAGCCGACGTTCTCACGCACGTTTAACCAGGGAAAAACGCCGTTCTCCTGAAAAACGAAAATGCGACGCGGATCGGGCGCGATTACGGGTTCTCCTTCGACCAGGACATCGCCGGAAGTCGCCTTGAGAAATCCGGCCACGATGTTAAGCAATGTCGATTTTCCGCACCCGCTCGGCCCGACGATGCAAACAAACTCGCCATGCGCCACTTCGGCGTCGATGTTTTCGAGCACACGAATGGAGTCGCCATTTTTCTTCCCGGCGAAGAGCATGGAGACGTTGCGGATCGAGACGGCTGTCATGAGAAAAATGACGAATGACGAATGACGAATGAAGCCCGAAGCACGAATGACGAATCGCGCCAGAGCGGGAGTTTCGTTTGGCCTTTGGGTTTCGTCATTCCTTCGACATTCGACATTCGTGCTTCGTCATTTCAAGCGCTTCAGCGCTTGCCATATCCCCAGCGCACCTCGTCAAATTTTTCCAATTGCCGCACAAGCAGATCGAGAACCAGCCCGATCAAACCGATCATGACCATGCCGGCGACGACGAGATCGTAACGTTTGCCTGCGTTGCGCGCGTCGATGATGAGATAGCCCAGGCCGCTGTTCACCGCGATCATTTCTGCGGCCACGACCACGAGCCAGGCGACGCCGAGCGCGATCCGAATCCCGGTAATGATCTGCGGCAGACACGCGCGGAAGATAACCTGCCGGAAAAGCTCGCCCGTGCTGAGTCCAAAGTTTAGTGCGGCGCGCAAATAGACGGGCTGCATGTTTTGCACCGCGGCAATTGACGAGACGGTGATCGGGAAAACGCTGGCGAGAAAAATGAGAAAGATCGGAGCGGCGTCGCTCACGCCAAACCACAGAATTGCCAGCGGAATCCACGCGATGGGCGAGATCGGGCGTAAGATTTGAATGAAAGGATTGAGTGCCTGAAACGCGCGCGAGTACCAGCCGAGCACGAGACCGAGAGGCACACCAATGATCACGGCGAGCGTGAATCCCCACGACACGCGGAAAAGTGAGGCGACGATGTATTTAAAGAGCAGACCTTTCTGAATCAGCTCGACAATGCCGCGTGCCACGTTCCCCGGAGTCGGAAATAAATCGCTGCCCGACCAACGCACCGCGAGGCCCCACGCAGTCAGAAAAAGCGCAGCCATGCCGACAGGTCTAACGATTCGCCAGAGAAGCGCGTCAGTACTCGGCGGCCAAACGAATAATTTTTTGCCGGAGACACGTTTCTGGGGAGCACACGCGCCCCCGCGTGTAGTTTTCGGCGCCGCGCCGAAAACACCCTGGGACGTTGGTGCGCCGAGATCTGTTGCCACTGGTTCTGATGTGTCCGGCGAGGCGCCCGCAGGCGGGCGGGCAGGCAGTGCGCTCCCCAGAATCTCCGAATCCGCGCTCATCGCCTTGTCGGCGGCTCCCACGCGTACGGTTGCACCGCGGTTTCGTCGGTTACGAATGAGGCGTCGGTGTAATCCTCGAAATGCGCGGTGCCGTTCAAAATGCCAGCTTCGCGGCCAAGTTCTTCGATTTCCTCAAAGTCGGGTTTGCGCAGCGTCAGATTCGTGTATTTCACGCGATCGGGTGGCTTGCTCAGCACGAACGTCAGCAGTCGCGGATTCTGATTGTAATAAAATTTGCTCACGAACTGCGCGGCTTCCATCCGATGGTCCATGCTCTGGTCGATCCATTTCCCGCTCTTCGAAATTCCATCAACAAGTCGCTGCACGGTCGGACGATTGTTTTTGATCATCTCCTCGTGCACGGCGAGCACGCACGAAATGAAATTTGGCCACACATCTTTCGTCAACCACAGGACACGGCCGTAACCATCTAGTTCCGTTTGTGCCATGAACGGTTCTCCGCTCGAAATCGCGTCCACCGCTTTAGCGTAAAGCGCGGCCGGCATGTCGGGCGGTGGCATCTCGACAAGCTCGATGTCTTTGATCGACATGCCCGCCTGCTTCAGTGCGCGAAAAACCAGCAGCCGCTGATTTGAAAATCGGTTCGGCACCGCGATGCGTTTCCCGCGCAAATCTTCCATCCGGTAAATCTGCGAATCTTTGTGCACCATCACCGCGGAACCGTCGCGGTGACCGAGATAAACGATTTTGATCGGCACGCCTTGTTCGCGCAAAGCCATCGCCATGGGCGCGAGAATGAACGTGGTCGGCGTGTAACCGGACAGATATGCCTCTTTCAATTCTGGCCAGCCATTGAAACGGACCGGCTCGAAAATGCTGTCACCGGTCATTTGCTTGTTGATGAAATCCGTTACCGGGCAGGTGAGATGACAGGTCACCGGCAAAAATCCGATCCGGAATTTCTTCTGATCGGCCGTGGTCGCGGGTTTGGAATTAAACAGATGCAGATTCAGCCATGCGTGCGCGAGCGTAATCGCCGCCAGCCACGCGATCGCGATTGTGATCAAAATTCTCCGCATCGACATAAATGCAGCCGAAGTATTCGATTGCCGCGAGCAAGGTCAACGATTCTTTCGCGGATGAGATCGACATCTACTCCGTATCTGCGGGGTGGATCGCCCCATACCGGGAATGCAATTTCTCAGAGCAGTTGATAAGGATCGACATCGACGGCCACGGCCACGTCTTCGGGAAACGGCAGCTTATCCAACGTCTCGCGCACGAGCCGGCTCAAACGCACGATCGCTTCGCCACGCATCAAAATGTGGAACCGGAATTGTCCTTGCAGCTTTTCCAGTGGCGCCGGCGTGGCGTCACCCAAAATAAATTCTGATCGGAGCGATTCTTTCAAACGTCGAACCAAAGTTTCGGCCGAGAATTTTGCGCGTTCTTCATGAGCGGAGCGCACGGTGATTAGAATTGCGTGTTTGAACGGTGGAAAGTCGCAACGCTCGCGAAACTCGAGCTCCTGCTGAAAATAACCCGCGAAATCGTGGTGCCGCGCGAACTGAATTGAGGGACTAAACGGTGTGTAAGTTTGCACAAAGACTTCTCCCGGCGTCTCGCCGCGGCCAGCGCGGCCAGCGACTTGCGTGAGTAATTGGAATGTCCGTTCACCGGCGCGGAAATCGGGCAGATGCAGCGCGAGATCGGCATTGATAATCCCGACCAGCGTCACATTTGGAAAATGAAGACCTTTCGCGATCATTTGCGTGCCCACCAGGATGTCGATCTTGCCGGCGCGAAAATTGAGGAGCGTGTCGCGATATGCTTGTTTGCGCGTCATCGAGTCCGCGTCCATCCGGCGCACGGTCGCGTTTGGAAAAATGTGCGCCACGGTCGATTCCACTTTCTCCGTGCCGAAACCGGCATAAATCAGCGCATCCTTGCCACAGGCTGGACATTTCTTTGGAACAGCGGCGGTATGACCGCACAGATGACAGCTCAACCGCGCTATATGTCGATGGAAGGTGAGGGCGACACTGCAATTCGGGCAATTGCGCGCTTCGCCGCAGTTGCTGCAAAGCAGCGAAGTGGAAAAGCCGCGCCGATTCAAAAACAAAATTGTCTGCTCGCGTTTCTCGAGACGATCAGCGATAGCGCCGCGCAATTTTTCCGACAAAATCGCACTCGCCTTCTCTTTCCGGCGCTCCTGGCGAAGATCGACAATGCGAATAAGCGGCATCTGCCGATCGTCCACGCGCTGCGTCAGGGTCGCCAGCCGATACTTGCCGGTGGTCGCGTTGTAATAACTCTCCAGCGATGGCGTGGCGCTTCCGAGGACGGCGACGCATTTCTCGATCTTCGCGCGCACCACTGCGACGTCGCGCGCGTGATAACGGGGCGCTTCTTCTTGTTTGTAGGTCGTTTCGTGTTCTTCATCGACAATAATGAGGCCAAGCTTTTTTAAAGGTGCGAAAACTGCGCTGCGCGCCCCGATCACAATCCGCGCCCGGCCCGAGTGAATCTTGTGCCATTCATCGTGCCGTTCGCCTTCGGAGAGATGGCTGTGCAGGACCGCGACCGCGTCTTGCGCTTCGGCGAAACGACCTTTGAAACGCTCAACCGTTTGCGGCGTGAGTGAAATTTCCGGGACGAGAACGATCGCGCTGCGGCCGCGCGCGAGCGTTGCGGGAATCGCTTGCAAATAAATTTCGGTCTTGCCGCTGCCGGTCACGCCGTGCAGCAGAATCGGGCGCGCACTCCCCGGAGAATCGAGCGCTTCCGTGATTTGCTTCAGGGCAAGGACTTGCTCTTCATTCAACTCAAGATTCGACGTGGCGATAAATTGCTCATCGCCGTGCGGATCGCGCACCACAGCTTGCTCGCGCAACTCCGCCAAGCCGCGTTTTACCAGCGCGCGCAGGGTCTGATTGTCCAGCGACATCTTGCGCAGTAACTGCGCGGCGGAAATGGGCGCGTCGAGCCGGTTGATTGCCTCAAGTAGTTCCGCCTGCCGGGGGGCGCGCCGCCGGAGTTGTTCGATTTCCTCATCGTCGATCTTGCGCGCGGGTTGCACGAACAATTGTTTCTTCCAACCGATCTCCGCGCGTCGAATCACTTGCGGCAGCAAACTGCGCATGACCGTTTCGATCGGGCAGCAATAGTACGTGCTCATCCAGTTTCCCAGCTCGAGCAATTCTTCGCTCAGGACCGGAGTATCGCCGACGACCGCTTCGATCGGGCGAATCCCCTCCGCCTCGCTTTGCGCGAGAGTCGCCACGACCGTGGCGAGCGCCGATTTGTCGCGAAATGGCACGCGCACACGCGACCCGACGCTGATGCGCTCCGACAATGTTTCGGGCACGAGATAGTCGAGCTCGCGATGGATCGCGCGGTCGATAATTACCCGAACGTAGCTGGGCTTCATCATACGATTGCTCTGGAATTTAATTGATCGACGGCATGATGCGTGGATTTATGCTCGCCTGAGTCTCTTCGCAATCACTCTGTTCTCCAACCTTTCGCGGGACCGCTCATGATCCGATTTTTCTTCAAACTGGTTCTTTGCCTGTTGCTCGCGCTGGCCGCGGGCTTCGCTTATCTCGCCCTGCGATCGGGCGATCCAGTTTACACCGTGTATGAATGGATCAGTCCGGCACGGTTTCAACAATACGACCGCTTGATTCGGGCAGTGGCGGCGGAACATGATCTCGATCCGATGCTGGTGAAGGCAGTCGTTTGGCGCGAAAGCCGGTTCGATCCCCAAAAATACGGCAGCGCCAGAGAGCGGGGGTTGATGCAAGTGAGCGAAAAAGCGGCCAACGAATGGGCGCGCGAAAGCAAGATTGACAATTTCCACGTAGAGGGACTTTTCGATCCAAAAACAAATCTCGAGGCGGGCGCCTGGTATTTGCATCGCGCCTTCGAGCACTGGGGCAATCAGCCGGATGCAATGCCTTTCGCGCTGGCCGAATACAACGCGGGCGCGAGCCGCGCGCAACGATGGGGCGGAGGCGACGGGGCCGCCGCCATGCCGGCGCGGGCGTTTCTGAACAATATCAATTTTCCTGGAACGCGGAAGTACGTCGACTCAATCATCGCGCGCTACCAATTCTATAAACGGCGTGGCCGGATGTAGGCGCGCCGCTAGCGACGACCCGCGTTTAGTTATAGCCGTCGCCCTTCGCACGCCTAAGCGTCTACAGGAGCGAAGCATCCAGAGCGATGAATGTCGACGCGAGGCGAATCTTCGCTAACGGTTTACCCAAATGACGAAAGGCGAAATCGCTGCCGTCCTCGAGGAAATCGCCACCCTCCTCGAGCTGAAAGACGAAAATCCATTCAAGATTCGGGCTTACGCAAATGCGGCGCGCTCGCTTGAGACCTTCGGAGGCAATCTCTCCGATCTCCAGGACGAGGAAGCACTTGAGAAAATTCCCGGCATCGGCAAAGCGATCGCCGCGAAAATCAAAGAGCTGGCGGCGACCGGCTCCCTAAAATATCTGGAGGAACTGCGCGCAGACTTTCCCGCAGCCATTCTGGAACTGTTCTCCATTCCCGGTCTCGGCGCGAAAAAGATCAAGGCTCTTTATGAGAAACTTCACATCAGTTCGATCGCGCAGTTGCAGAAAGCGTGCGAGTCCGGCCGCGTCGCGGAACTGCCGGGTTTTGGAGAAACGACGCAGGGAAAAATTTGTCATGCGATCGCGGATCGAGTGAAACATTTTGGTTCTTTTCAATTTGGCCAGATTGCGGGCGAGGCGGAATCGCTCAGAAACGATCTCGCGGCCCATCCCGACGCCTTGCATGCCTGCGTCGCTGGCAGCTATCGCCGGCGCAGAGAAATTGTGCGCGATCTCGATTTGGTGGTCGCAACCAAGAAGCCGGCTGCGGTCACGAAATTTTTTCTCGAGCATTCACTGGTTGAATCGGTCATCTCGCAAGGTCCCACCAAATCGAGCGCGCGACTTCGTTCCCAGATTCAATGCGACCTGCGCGTGGTCAGCGCGGCCGAATATCCCTTTGCCCTTAATTATTTCACCGGCAGCAAGGAGCACAACATCGAGCTGCGGAATCGCGCGCTCAAACGCGGTTGGACGCTGAACGAATATCGCCTCGCACCCGCGCCCGCCCCTTCTGGTGTGCGCAAGAAACGATCGACCACCAAGATTCCTCGGGTCCGCGACGAGGTGGAACTTTATCGCGCCTTCGATCTCGATTTTATTCCGCCGGAGTTGCGCGAAAATCGCGGCGAATTTGAAGCGGCGGCCAATCATTCGCTGCCGCGCTTAATCGAGAAAGAAAATTTGCGCGGCACTTTCCATTGTCACACCACCGCGAGCGACGGTCACAATACCCTTGAGGAAATGGCGCAAGCCGCGCAGGCGCTTGGCCTCGAATACCTCGGCATCGCCGAGCACAGTCGCAGCTCGATCCAGGCGCATGGTCTCGACGCAGCAAAACTTCGCGCGCAAGTCGCGGCGATCCGGAAATTAAATAAGAAATTTGACGGCTTTCAACTTTTCGCCGGCGTCGAGTGCGACATTCTCCGCGACGGCAAGCTCGATTTCGATGACGGTCTTTTATCGGAGCTCGACTACGCCGTCGTGTCGATTCACTCGGTATTCAATCTCAGCGAAGCGGAGATGACGCGGCGCATCATTCGCGCGATCAGCAATCCGTTCGTTACGATCCTCGCGCACCCGACCGGCCGGCTCCTTTTGCAACGCGAACCGTACGTGGTCAATCTACCGGCCATCATCGAGGCGGCGGCGGAAACCGGCACGTGGATCGAGATCAACGCCGCGCCGAAACGGCTCGATCTCGACTGGCGTTGGTGGCCGCTCGCAAAAGAAAAAGGAGTCAAGTGCGTGATCAATCCCGATGCGCACCGTGCTGAGCGATTGCAAGATCTATGGTTCGGAATCGGCGTCGCGCGCAAAGGCTGGCTGACGAAAGAGGACGTAATGAATTGCTTGCCGCTGGGGAAGATCGAGAAAGCGCTGAAACGAAAACGCGAACGGTAGGGCGTGACCGCCGGGCGCGCCGAAACTTTGCGGACGGCCCGGCGGTCCGTCCCTACCATTAAATCTTTTCCCGTTGCGGCATAAACATCATCAGACATTTGCACGCACCGCCGGCCTTCAGGAACTCCGTCATCGGCAATTCATGGCAGCGGTAGCCGCGATCACGCAGCCTGGCAACGAGTTTCGGCGCGCCTTCGGGCAAAACGATGTCGCGCTCGAGCACAATGGCATTGCAGGAAAAGTGCATCGCTTCTTCTGGCACAACATCGACAAGTTCCTTTACGTGCTCGCGGATGGCGCGCTGGCCGTATTCGTCGAAGGCCGCCGGAAACCAAACGGCCGCGCCATCGGGCAACGGACAAAAACAAGTATCGAGATGGTAAAAACGCGGATCGACAAGTTCGACTGAGATGACAAGGCAACCGAGCAGCTCCGCGACCGCGCGATGCGATTTAATGTCGGAGCGAAATTTGTAGCCGCAAAAAAGTGCGTCGCTAGCGAAGAGCGCATCGCCTTCGCCCTCGAAATAATAATCGTTAGGCAACCAGGCGACTTGATAACCATGCTCCTCCATCCAGCGCGCAAAATGCGGCGCTTCATCGGCGCGTTCTTTGTGGCGAAAATTGCTCGGAATAAATTTTTTTCCGACCGCAAGACCGGCGTTGGCCGTGAAAACCATGTCGGGAAGTTTCGGCTGCGGCGTGATCAACTCGATCTTGCAATCCAGTTTCGACAAGGTGGCATGGAGATCTTTCCATTGCTTCTGCGCCAGCGCCGCTTCCGCGCCGCGCGCGCGGCTCATCCATGGATTGATTTCGTACTCGATGCCGTAATGGTCCGGCGGACAGAGAAGCAGCTCGCGCATAAGATCGACAATTTACTCGCGAATCATTTCGGAGTTACTTTTGGCGACGCTCGCTCGTCGTCGCCCCATCGAGATTCGAAAGGCAGTCAGTCAGCTCGCGCAGGAACGCTTCGATGTCCGTGACCAGTCCAACGGTTTGAAACGTGCCGCGATCGGTCAACTTGTTCACCACATCGGCATTGATATCGACGCAAACTGTCTTCACGCTGGCCGGCAGCAAATTTTCCACAGCCATGGAATGCAGCATCGTTCCCATCATCAACGCGATCGACACGCCGCTGATTTTCTCGCGCATCGCCTTCTGGGCTTCGATCGCGTCGGTAATCACGTCCGGCAACGGTCCGTCATCGCGAATCGAACCCGCGAGCACGAACTCGACGCCGTGGCGGACGCAACTGCACATGATGCCGCGTTGCAACAGACCGGTCTCGACCGCGCGCGCGATGCCGCCGGCCTCGCGGATGGCGTTGATGGCGCGCATATGATTTTCATGACCTTGATCCGCGAGATCGGCGCGACCGAGATTGACGCCGAGAGAGGTGCCGAAGAGCGCGTTCTCAATGTCATGCACAGCCAGCGCGTTGCCCGCGAATAAAAGATCGACATATCCCCACTGGATCAATCTTTCCAAATGTTCCGCTGCGCCGGTGTGCACCACCGCCGGTCCCGCCACTACGAGAATTTTTCCTTTGCCGTCGCGCGTGCGCTTGAATTCGCGGGCCATCTCCCGAATTATCGCACTCTTTGGCTGCTCGACCGAAACGTTCGACATGAATTCAAAAGCATCTGTGCGTGCAGTCGATCGCTGGATCGGCGCAACGCGAATGCCTTGATGGCTGGCGACGATCTTCATTCCCTTCCGGACTTCGTAAAATTTTACAGCCGTGGCGCGCCCGGCTTCGCGATCCACCGCGATTCCGCTATCCATGATCGCGGGATGCACTTCGATTTCTTTGCCATCGAGAGTGATGAAGGTTTGCTGGTTGGTCGTGACATAAAAATCGGCCGGAAAAACCCCGTCCGCCGGCGCGGGTGCGAGCTGCACGTCCACCTTTTCAGTGATTTCTGCGCCGTGTTGCCGGAGTCGCAGGACGAGCTCATCGAGCGTTTCGTGGGTTGGACCGGAAACCTCGATCCGAGCGTAACTTTGGTCGGTGCGCCTCTCGCCGATTTTGATCTCCCTGATTTTGAAATTTCCGCCGGCGCGAAGAATCTCATCGAGGACCTTCGGCAGAATCAGCGAATCGATAATGTGACCGCGCAGCTCAATCGTCTCCGAAAACATCCGCAAAATTTAGCCGAGGGAAGCAAGCGCGCCAGTCAAGCGAAGCAGGGACTCGAATCTGGAAGCCAGGAGACCAGAAAACCTAATTTTAAACCGCAGATTACGCGGATTAACGCGGATTGATCGGACCGGCTCGAATCCTATCGGAGGATTTCTGTTTTCTTTTATTACTCTTTCTCTGCATCTGCTCCGTGAAATCCGCGTAATCCGCGGTAATCTTGGTATCAGGAATTAGTCATCCGCATGGAGAAACCAACCGCGCGCGGACCATCACCCCACCGTAAAGCGGAGCGGGCGTTGCGTTCCAAATTGAATCGAAAAGATAAACCGCCCCCGCCTTTGCCGGAAAAATGGCTGCAAGAACCGGCAACGTGGCCCCGTCGCAAGAGCAAGCATTAATTGGAAATGCGCGAACATCTGCCTGCTCTTGCTGCGAAAATCTCTGCCGTGCTTTCGACTAGGCCGGAAGTTTTCATCACCCATCCGGCAGAGCTCAGAATCTTGCGGGCGATGTCTGAGAATGAACTTCGAAAGTTCGCCGCGGATCGCGGCTGGTGCATCGTCCGTCGTCTCGGTGGGCGGCAAATTGAATTTTACAACGACGCCAGCGTTCGAACCGAACCGTAGTCATTGATCCTTCAGCGCTGGAGCAGCTTCGCAAAATGCGGCCAAAAGATAACCAAGCCAATAACTGTCGCTGCGAGCGCGGTCAGTAATACCGCACCGGCTGCGACATCTTTGGCATCGCGAACAGTCGGATGAAACTCGGGCGAGGCTACATCCGCGAGGAACTCGAAGGCCGTATTTAGAGCTTCCGCTGTCCAAACTGTCGAGATGGCTAGAATGATCCAGCACCACTCTGCGCCGGATAACTCAAAAAAGAATCCTGCCGCAAGCACCGTGATAGTAGCCAGGACATGAATCCAGGCGTTGTGCTGGCAGCGGATCATGCGCAAGACACCCCTAATAGCGTGAGGAAAGCTGCGAAGCCGTCCAGTAAACTCGAATGGGCGTGTTGTTGAAATGTCCTTTGAACGGGTCATCTTTCCGTCGCCAGAAATCCCGTTAGCGGGCTGGTCGCCGCGGCCGCGGCTAATTTTTCCGCCAGTCCAATTTCCCAAGCTTCGCGGCCGGCTTCGATCGCTTTGCGGAAAGCTTGCGCCATGCGCACGGGATCGGATGCGATGGCAATCGCCGTGTTCACCAAAACGGCATCGGCCCCAATTTCCATCGCTTCCGCCGCTTGACTCGGCGCGCCCAAGCCAGCATCGACAACCACCGGCACGGTTGCCTGCTCGATGATGATTTCGATCTGTGGGCGCGTTTCGATTCCGCGATTACTGCCGATCGGTGAACCGAGCGGCATCACCGTCGCGGTTCCGACATCTTGCAATCGTTTTGCCAGCACCGGATCAGCGTTGATGTACGGCAGAACAGTGAATCCTTCCTTCACCAAAATCTCCGCGGCAGCCAAAGTTTCCACCGGGTCGGGGAGCAAGTAGCGCGGATCGGGATGAATCTCGAGTTTGATCCACGTCGGTAATCCCGCAGCCGCCGCGAGCCGCGCCAGTCGGACGGCTTCGGCGGCATTACGCGCCCCGCTCGTGTTCGGCAAAAGGAGAAACCGTTTCGGATCGATGAAATCGAGGATGTTTGCGTAAGGATCGCCTTTGCCGGAAAGATCGGCGCGCCGCAGCGCAACCGTGACAATCTCCGTGCCGCTCGCCACCAGCGCATCGCGCATCACTTCGTTCGACGAAAATTTTCCCGTGCCCACAAGCAGTCGTGAAGCGAATTCGCGATTGGCGATCTTGAGTTTTGAAGGCTTGTCCGACATCGGGAAAAACATAAACGAATTTGCGCGTGCTCGCGAATGGAACACAGGCATGCTGCCTGTGCGGTCAGCCCCGAATGCTTTCGGGGCAGTTTCCGGTTCAGCGCCGTGCAACTCCGCCGGCCACACAGACTACAAGTCTATGTTCCGTAGCGCCATCAGGCTTCTTCTTGTACAAATAGCCAAACTCTGCAAATTGGTGTCGTGATCAAACTCGATCTGCGCGACGAAGATTGCATCAAAGGGATGGCGCGCCTGCCGAGTGAACATGTCGACCTTGTCGTCACGTCTCCACCGTACAATCTTGGCGTTCGTTACCAGAAATATTCCGACCGGCAAGATCGACAATCATATTTGGAATGGTGTGAAAAATGGGCCGCCGAAGTTCGCCGTGTTCTAAAATCGACCAGTTCGTTCTTTCTCAACATTGGTTCTGCGCCGTCGAATCCGATGTTACCCCACGAAATCGTGATTGTGTTGCACGACTTCTTTGTTCTGCAAAACACAATCCACTGGATCAAGTCGATCACCATCGAAGATCGATATGATGATGTTCGATCGTATGGACATTTCAAACCAATCAGCTCCCGGCGTTTCCTGAACGATTGCCACGAATACATTTTTCACTTCACGAAATCGGGCCGTGTCGAAATTGATCGGCTTGCGCTTGGGGTCCCGTATCAGGACAAAAGCAACATCGCGCGCTGGTCGCACACACGCGGAAGCGATCTTCGTTGTCGTGGCAGCACGTGGTTTATTCCCTATCAGACAATTCAGAGCCGCGAGAAGGAGCGACCGCATCCGGCAACCTTTCCGGTGCAACTGGCCGAATGGTGCATCAAATTGCACGGCGTTTCGCGTGTCGAGACGATGCTCGATCCATTTCTCGGAATCGGGAATTCAGCGGTTGCTGCGCAACGCTGCGGCGTGAAAAAATTTATCGGCTTCGAAATCGACGAAACGTATTTGGCGGAAGCGCGGCGCAGGATTGGGTAGGGAGGCATGCACGTCCTCGCTAACTCGGTGAAGCGGATCATGTGGACGGCGCACGCGGCAATGCAATGAAGTTCGAGCTTGACCCATAGCCCAGCTTCCTGCCTCATTGTTGGGGAGACCCGCGCAGCAGTTTTCTTGAATAGGTTGCTTTTAGTTGCCCAGCTATTCGTCACGCTGAACGTTTGCTCAAGTCTTACCGCAAAAGCAGCCGCACTTTCTTTCAAGTTCGCTGGCGTTCCCTTTTCTCCAGGTTCAACTGTCCGGGCTAATGTTCCTCTGAGTGCGGAGGAAAAATCATATTCCGGACAAGGCGGTAACCCCGTGCCGCAGAGCGCAGTCGCCGTGGTGGCCACGCCTGCAAGTTTTGATCCGAGAAAAAGCTGGCCCGTTTTGGTAACCTGTTCCACGAGCGATTTCAAACGTCAGAATCGAGATGATCTCGTCGATTTTTATCGGAGGGTTGGACTAGCTGAAGGCTGGGTGCTGCTGGCGGGGGACGGCCCGCAACATGCGCGGAACGACACGGCAGCATGGCGTGCGGCCATGACACTCGCTGCCATCGACGCGCTCCATCACAGCTTCGCCGGGTCGGAGAAGTGGCCGATGGCTTGTGCCGGCTTCTCCGGAGGAGCGAAAGGCGCCGGCTCCATCGCGCCTCTGCTTGCGAGAAGCGGTTGTCGCATCACGGGAATTTACCTGACCGGTGTGAATGAGGACTACCTGAGCGGAGGGTATGCGAGATCCCAGCCCGGCGCGAATTTTCTCAGTACGCCAATTTACGTTAGCGCTGGGCACGATGATAGAATCGCGAGGTTAGAGCAGCAATACGACGTCTTAGGTTCAATCAAACGAACGGGTTTCCGGCGAATTCGAATCGGGATCTTCCGTGGCGGCCATGAAGTCAATGACGCGCAAACTTCCATTGCTCTGCGCTGGTTTCGCGCATTGCAGAAGTAGAAGCTCTCACAGAAGCTGGCCGTCTTTCTTCGTAGCGCTGGATGGCTGCTGAAATTTGTCGAGCGACTTGACCAAATTTCCCGGAAGCGGCCGAACGCGATCAAAGATGCGCGCCGCTAGCGGTTTGGCCGTCGTATAACCAGCGGCGAACATTTCGAGACGCGCATCGAGATTGTCGATGTAATGAAGCGCCATCGCTTCGGGCGTTTTCGGGCTGACAGGCGAACCAAATTCTGGCTCGCCGTGATGCGCGCCGATCAAGTGGAGCAGATGTAGCCGGACGTCTTCAGACGGCGGCGCGAGGCCTTTCCATGTGTCCGCGTTTTCAGCCGAAATTCTTCGCCAGAGCGAGTTGACCAGCTCGAGACCGATGGAGATATGACCCATCAATTCGCCGCGTTCGTCGTAACCCATGACGAATCCGTTCTCGGGCAATTGATTTTCCCAAAGCTTTCCGCAGTCGTGAAACAAAATGCCGGCGAGCAAAAGATCGACATTCAATTGTGGATAGAGCGGCGCGATCTCATTTGCGATGCGCATCATCTGCGCGGTGTGTTCGACGAGACCGCCGCGGCGCGCGTGATGATAATTGCGCGCCGCAGCCGTACGCCGGAAACGATCGCCCCATTCGGTCAGAAATGCTTCGCAGAGGGCGCGCAGGCGAGGATCGACAATCGATTTCACCGTTTGCGTGATGAAATCCGAATCCGCCTTCTGTTTCGCCAGTAAATCCGCCGGACCTTGCAGCAACTCATTCCTTTCCTGCTCGATCAGCGGTCGCACCGTCCATTTGCGTGCTTCGAGGCCGTATTGCGAATGCGAATGAAACTCGCCAGTCAGCTCGATGAAATCTTCCGCCTGGAGCGAGCTGCAAGCCTTGTAGGCGGGATGATCGCTCCAGACGCGCAGCGTCATTCGATTGCACGCGTCGGCCAAACTCAACTCGCAATAGGGTTGTTGTTCGCGAGTCAGCTTCGGCGTCGCCGTTTCCACCTGAACATGCACGCGCGCGGTCACCGGGTCGCTTTGCGCGGCCCGGCGGATTTCGCTGAGCGTCATCAAGTTCATGTCGATCTTATCGCCACGGCGCCGCGGATCATCAAGGCGCGGAAATTATTTTGCTGCTTTAATCACACCGCACGCGATTCGCGCGCCGGAATTACCGGAAGGATCGGTTTTCAGATCATCTTCCTTTTCATGAACGATGACCGATTTTCCGATGATCGATTCCGCGCCGCTGAATTTGAGCTTTCCCTTCCAATCAAGATGCCCTTTGCCGGAAGCGTCGACGGTAATGTTGCCGAAGTCGCCGGCGTGTCGCTCAACTGAATCTGGCCCGCCGTGATGTTGATGTGTCGGATTGAAATGCGCGCCGGCTGATGAGGCATCGGGCGCCGAGCAATCCCCCTTTTCATGAATGTGAAATCCGTGCTTACCCGGTTTCAGATTCTCGACGTCCGCAACCACCTGAACATCGTCGCCCATTCTTGTGAATATGACGGCACCCTTAACCTGACTGCCCGATGAGGGCTGCAGATTTGCGACCGCTTTGGTGACATCTTGCGCATGCGCGAAAGCGGCGAGCGCGCATAAAACCGTTAGAGATAGGATAATCGTTTTCATGCCGGCACCGTACGACCCTTCTGACCGAAATAAAACTCTCAATCGAGGACGCGTTTCTCGAGTCCAGCATAAGCGTCGATGCGGCGATCGCGCAGGAATGGCCAATGTGTCCGATGTTCATTCACGCGCGCCCATTCGATCTCGGCGCTCACGATTTCCTCTCGATCAACCGAGCCCTTGGCAATGATCTCGCCGTCAGGTCCGCAAATAAAACCTTGGCCCCAAAATTCGATTCCGGCGCCGCCGGCCGGCGCTTCGTGACCGACGCGATTTGCCGCGGCGACGTAGCAGCCGTTGGCGATCGCATGGCTGCGTTGAATTGTTTCCCAGGCGGAATGTTGGGCCACGCCGAATTCTCTCTTTTCTTTCGGATGCCAGCCAATTGCCGTTGGATAAAAAATAATTTCCGCGCCGCGCAATGCCGTTAGCCGCGCGGCTTCCGGATACCATTGGTCCCAGCAAACGCAGACGCCGATTTTTCCGTGCGCGGTTTCCCACGCCTGAAAGCCAAGATCGCCCGGCGTGAAATAAAACTTCTCGTGATACAGCGGATCATCGGGAATGTGCATCTTGCGGTATTTGCCCAGGAACTTGCCATCGGCGTCGATAATGGCGGCGGTGTTGTGATAAACGCCGGCGCGTCGTTTCTCGAAAAGTGATGCGATGATGACAATGCCAAGCTCGCGCGCGAGTTCGCCAAGTGCGATTGTCGATCTACCGGGCACTTCTTCAGCCAGCTTGAAGTTTTTGTGATCTTCGCTCTGGCAGAAATATTGCGACCGAAAAAGTTCCGGCAAGCAAACGACCTGCCCGCCTCGCTTGGCCGCATCGCGAATGAGATCGACCGCGCGTGAGAAATTTTCTTCTGGCTCCGTGCCGCATTTCATTTGAATCAGTGCGACTCGCGTCTGGCTCGGTCTCATCGGTGGATCGTGCGCTCCGCGCGCGATGTTGTTCGTATCATCGCGAAGCGATCAAAAATAATGGTCTGCGACTCAGGTTAGCATCGCGCGACGGAGCGCGCGATCCACCTATTTGATGGAGTCGGCGGGGACGATCTTGATGCTCTCGATCACGATTCGTCTCGCCGGCTTGCTCATTTCGCCGTTGGCAAACGTCACCGATGCATTCCCGATTTTTTCGAGCACGTCGTCGCCTTTGATCAATTTGCCGAATGTCGTGTATTGATGATCCAGCCGCGGCACGGGCGCGAGACAGATAAAAAATTGCGAGCCGGCGGAATCGGGGTCCATTTCGCGCGCCATCGAGATGACGCCACGCGCGTGCGGGTGGTCGTTAAATTCGGCCTTGATTTTGTAACCGGGGCCGCCGGTACCGTAACTACTCTCTTTCTTTGGATCTTTCGACAGCGGATCGCCTCCCTGGATCATGAATCCTTTGACGATGCGATGGAAAATCGTGCCGTCGTAAAATCCGGAGCGCGCGAGTTTTTTGAAATTCTCGATCGTGTTCGGTGCCGCGTCGCTCCAGAACTGCACGACCATTTCGCCTTCGCTCGTTTTGATTACCGCTACTTCGTTGGTTTTTGAATCCATAGGTTTCTTTTCCTCGCTGCGAACTTCCTTTACTCCGAAGGCCAGACCCAACAGACAGCAAAACAACGTGAGTTTCATATTTCGATCTTAACGTTTAACGTTCAATGTCCAACGTTCAACCTCGAATGCAGAACTGCCGCAGTGCGCGCCTCTCTTTCATTGAACGTTGAGCATTGAACGTTGAGCGTTGGACGTTCGCTTTGATTTATCGGCATGATATTCCTGCAGACTGCGCACCTGCACCTTGCTTTTTTGGAGTGAGCGAATTCCATTGGCACTGGCCTGCGCCGCCCGCACCGTGGTCATGATCGGAATTTTCGCGGCCAGCGCGGCGTTGCGAATCTCGACTTCGTGTTCGCGTGGAATTTTTCCGCTGGGCGTGTTGATGATGAAATTGATGTCGCCGTTCTTGATCCGGTCGAGAACGTTGGGCCGTCCTTCGTGGAGCTTGAAAACTTTTGTAACTTTGATTTTGGCCTTCGCCAGCGCGTCCGCCGTTCCACTCGTCGAAATAATTCCGAATCCGAGTTTCACAAACTCGCGCGCGACCGGGATGACAGCCTCTTTGTCGCTATCCTTGACGCTGACGAAGACATTCCCTTTCTTCGGCAACGGCGGCGGCGCCGCCATCTGCGATTTGGCGTAGGCGAGGCCAAGATCGGCATCCATTCCCATCACTTCGCCGGTCGATTTCATTTCCGGGCCGAGCGAAATGTCAGTGCCCTGATACCGCAGAAACGGGAAAACGGCTTCTTTCACCGAAAAATGTTTCGGCACGATTTCTTTCGTGAATCCGAGTTCGCGCAAAGTTTTGCCGGTCATGACTTTGGCGGCGAGTTTGGCCAGCGGGACACCGATCGCTTTGCTCACGAACGGCACCGTGCGCGAGGCGCGCGGATTTACCTCGAGCACATAAACGTCTTCGCCTTTCACGGCGAACTGCACGTTCATCAAACCGCGTACGTTTAACTCGCGCGCCATCGCTTTGGTCGCGGAAGCAATTTCATCGAGAACTGTCTTCGACAAAGAGAATGTCGGGATGACGCAGGCGCTGTCGCCGCTGTGAATCCCGGCCTCTTCGATGTGTTCCATGACCGCGCCGATCACCGTGATCTCGCCGTCAGAAATGCAATCGACATCCACTTCGATTGCGTCTTCAAGAAAGCGATCGATCAAGATTGGCCGGAACATAGGCCTGTGGCCTGTGCGCATAGACTGGAAGTCTATGTTCCTGTCGCTGAGCGCGGCGCTGACATAACGTCGCAAGTCGTTCTCGTTATAGACCAGCTCCATGCCCCGACCGCCGAGCACGAAACTTGGCCTAACGAGTATCGGGTAGCCGATTTTGTTCGCTATTGTGACGGCTTCATGTTCGCTTACGGCCGAGCCGCTCGGCGTCTGACGCAACTCCAGTTTATCGAGCATTGCTGCAAAGAGTTGTCGATCTTCAGCCGTCTCGATGCTCTCCGGTTGCGTGCCGAGAATCGGGACGCCGGCCGCTTTCAATCCATCGGCGAGATTGAGCGGTGTTTGTCCGCCGAACTGAACGACGACACCTTCCGG
>Ga0137415_10001992_pt1 | contig 20400 bp, 20 predicted proteins | sample CZODoug3_1_1_16f_FD_183082 | JGI IMG/M metagenome (GOLD analysis project Ga0137415, IMG submission 183082) | Vadose zone soil fungal communities from Angelo Coast Range Reserve, California, USA - CZODoug3_1_1_16fungal (Hybrid Assembly) | ecosystem: Environmental > Terrestrial > Soil > Vadose...
GACCGCAAGTGGCGCGAGCACCTCTACGAGATGGACTACCTCAAGGAGGGCATCGGGCTGCGCGCGATGGCCCAGCGCGACCCGCTGATCGAGTACCAGCGCGAGGGCTTCGACATGTTCGCGGCCATGATGGACGGGATCAAGGAAGAGGCCGTCGGCTACCTGTTCAACGTGCAGGTCGCCCCGGTCGAGGCCACCACCCGCCCCGGCATGGAGCTGGAGAGCAACGACGCGACCGAGCCGGCCAGCCCGGCCCGCCCGTCGGCCGGCACCGGCGGCACGGTCACCGCGGCCGGCACCATCGGCGGCGCGGTGGCGGCTCCGGCCGCCGAGGCCGCGCCGGGTGCCGTCGCGGCGCCGACCGGCAAGCGCGGCCGGCACGCCACCCCGGTGCACGACCCGTCGGACCCGCCCACCGACCCGGGCAGTGCGGTGCCGACCGCGCTGCGGGGTGTCGGGGTGGGCGGCCCGGCGAACGCGGCCGCGCTGCGCTACAGCGGCCCCGCCGAGGACGGCACGGAGACCCGCTCCGCCGCGCCAGCCGGCTCCGGCGCGGGCGGCTCGACCGAACCGGCCCGCAACCAGCCCTGCCCGTGCGGCTCCGGCCGCAAGTACAAGCACTGCCACGGCACCCGGACCGGCGCCAGGGGCTGACCCAGCACCCGCGGGGCCCAGCACCCGTGGGGCCCAGCACCCGTGGGCCGGCACCCTTGGCCGGCACACGCGGGGCCGGCACCCGTGGCGGCGGTCGGGACCGGCACAGGCGCGGACGGCACGCGATCAGCCCACGCGCAGCGCCGTGCAGCGCCACCGAGGCTCGCCAGCCTGGCCGTCCGGTGCCGGTTCGGCCGGGGCGGGCTCGGTGGGTTCGAGCTCGTCGGGCCGGGCCTGTTCGAAGCGGGCGGCCAACGCCCGGAACCGGCCCCGGTGCCGCCACACCACGCTGATCTCGGCGACTCCGGCGGCGGGGTGGCAGACCCGCATCGAGCGCAGCCCGACCGCACGGGTGCGCTCGCCGAGACCGGCCCGGGGGGCCGCGGTGCGCCGGCGGGCGCCGGGCGGCCTGCGTAGCCCGGGATCGTCCAGCCGGCCCGCCACCGCCACCACGTAGCCCAGCACCGACTCGCTCACCAGGCCGGCCAGCTGCCCGGCCGGGCGGCGGCCGTCGAGCACCTCCAGCACCTGGCGCAGCACCACGTGGGCGTGCACCCTGGCCCGATCCTGTGGCGGGCACCCGGCCCGGTCCGTCGGGCTCGGCCCCTCCGGCGGGACCGCCCGGACCGGCGGGACCGGCCAGACCGGCGGCACTGGCCAGACCGGCGGGATCGCGTCGGGTTCGGGCTGCCTCGGCGCGGGGATGGACCCCGGGACGGGCGGCGGGAACAGCACCGGATCGGCCGCCGGGAACCCGGACGGGATCGACCCGGCGCCGGCATCGAAGTCGGGCAGCCGCCGGACCATGGTCCGGGCAGCGGGAATCGTCGAGGTCATGGCTCCCCTGAACGGCGCGCCGAAGCGCGCATCCGTAGTGGCGAAGGGGACGACCGGGACACGACCGGGCGCCGGGCAGACCGGCCGGCGGGCAACCGGCGGTGCGTGGCGCACCCAGTATGCGGTCCGACCGGCCGCGCGCGGGCGGTTTCGGCCAAACCCGGTTTCGACCCCTCCCGGCCGTGGCCCGACGGCGTCGGCCGGCTGACGGATTCCGCGACTCACCCTGACGGAATCCCCGACTCGCGGGGAAGTTGGTCGGGGGGAGGTTGCGTGGGGGAGAGGTGGTCGAGGAGGGCTACGGCGGCGGGGTTGACGGGGCCGGGGGCGCGGCTGGCGAGCGAGACCGACCAGTGCAGCCGGGGCTCGACCAGCTCGGCGACCGCGACGCCTCGCGTCGACTCGGCCAGGGTGCCCTGCACGATGGCCAGCCCGAACCCGTTGCGGACCAGCGCGAGCTGCAGGTCCAGCTGGCTCACCTGGCCGACCATTCGGCGGTTCAGCCCGAGCTGGCCGGACACCCGGCGCAGGATGCCGGTGATCGCGGTGCTCTCGGCGAAGTCCACGAACGGCTCGCCGTCCAGCTCCGTCCAGGCCACCTGGGTGCGCCCGGCCAGCCGGTGCTCCGGCGGCATGATCAGCAGTAGGTCTTCGCCGTAGATCACCGGGCCGGTCAGGTCGTCGGGCAGCGGGCCGTCCGTGGCCAGGTAGGCCAGGTCCAGCTCGCCGTCCCGCAGCCGCTCGACCAGCGTGCTGACCGGCGCGTTCAGCACGGTGAGCTGGATGTCCGGGTGGCGCCGGTGGAACGCGGACAGCTCGGCCGGCAGGTCGACCGGGCCGAGCCATTGGATCATCCCGATGGCGACCCGGCCCCGATGCAGCCCGGTCACCGCGCGGACGGCCTCGGCGGCGGCTGTGCTTTCCGCCACGACGCGGCGCGCGCAGGGCAGGAACGCGCGGCCCGCCTCGGAGATCGTGACCCGGCGCGTGGTGCGCTCGAACAGGGCCGCGCCCAGCTCGCGTTCGAGGTTGCGGATGGACGTACTCAGGGCCGATTGCACGATTCTCCTCGCCCGGGCGGCCGCGGTGAAGCTGCCGTGTTCGACGACCGCCAGGAAGTGCTCGACCTGTCGCAGCTCCATTTATCTATTCTATAGATTGGTACTAGCTAAATGATGACCTGGACAGAACAATTTTTCCAACCGCATGCTGGATGTCGTGACTGCTGAGAGCCGGGTATCCGCTGCTGAGGCCGACCGTCCGGTGGCGAGCCGGCGGGTCGTGGCCACGATGGCGTTCGCCACCGGGGCGGTAGTGGCCAACATCTACTACATCCAGCCGCTGGCCGAGACGCTGGCGCAGGCGTTCCACGCGTCCGCCGCCGCGATCGGCGTACTGATCACGCTGCTGCAGCTCGGCTACGCGGTCGGGCTGGCCACCCTGGTGCCGCTCGGTGACCTGGTGGAGCGGCGGCGGCTGCTGATCGTGCTGCTCACCGGCTGCGCGGTCGGGCTGTCGCTGATGGCCACCGCGCCGGTGCTGGCGGTGCTGGCCTCGGCGGCCGTGCTGGTCGGGCTCACCTCGGTCGCCGTGCAGGTGATCGTGCCGTTCGCCGCGCATCTGGCCGAAGAGGGCCGCCAGGGACAGGTCGTCGGCACCGTGATGAGCGGGCTGCTGGTCGGCATCCTGCTCTCCCGCACGGTGGCCGGGCTGCTCGCCGGCGCGATCGGCTGGCGGTGGGTGTTCGGCATCGCCGCGCTGGTCACCCTCGCGGTCGCGGTGGTGCTGTGGCGCGAGCTGCCGGCCCACTCGCCGACCGCGCGGATGGGCTACCCGGCGCTGCTGCGCTCGGTGCTGCGGCTGATCCGGGTCGAGTCGGTGCTGCGCTACCGGATGGCCTACGGCGCGCTGTCCTTCGCCGCGTTCAGCGCATTCTGGAGCACCTCCGGCTTCCTGCTGGCTCGCCAGCCGTACCACTGGAACGAGATCCAGATCGGGCTGTTCGCGCTGCTCGGTGCGGCCGGCGCGGTGGCGGCCAAGTTCGCCGGCCGGCTCGCCGACCGCGGCTACGCCCGGTGGACCACGATCGGCTTCGCGCTGCTGTCCGCGACCAGCTTCCTGCCGCTGTGGCTCGGCGGCCACTCGGTGCTCGCGCTGGCCGTCGGCGTGGTGCTGCTCGACCTCGGCGTGCAGGGCCTGCAGATCACCAACCAGAGCGTCATCTACGGCCTGCGCGCGGACGCCCGCAGCCGGCTCACCACCGCGTACATGACCACCTACTTCCTCGGCGGCACCCTCGGCAGCGGGCTGGGCGCCGCGCTGTACGCCTGGGCCGGCTGGGCCGGGGTATGCCTGCTCGGCGCCTGCTTCCCGGTGCTGGGCGGCGTGGTCTGGCTGCTCGAGCAGCTGAGCATCCGGCGCCGGGCCCGCGCCCTGGCCGCCGGCTACTGAGCCCCGGGGGCCTCGGTGGCCGGTGCCGCCGCCGACCCAGCGCCGGCGGGGCTCAGGCGGCCGGGGCGAAGTCGGCGGCGTGGTCGACCGCCCACTCGGCGTACGTGCGGCCCGGCCGACCGGTGACCTGCTCCACCGTGGGCAGCACCTGCGCCGGCGTGCCGACGGACTGGGCCAGGTAGCCCAGCATCAGGTCGGCGATCTCCGCCGGCATCAGCTGGACCATCGCCTCGCGGGCCAGCACCGGGTCCACCTCCTCGAACCGGACCGGTTGCCCGGTCGCCGCCGCGATGGCCTCGACCTGCTCGGCCTGGGTGATCGACGCCGGCCCGGTCAGCTGGTACGCGGCGCCGACGTGCCCGTCGTCGAGCAGCGCGGCGGTGGCCACGGCCGCGATGTCCGCCTCGTGGATGGAGTCCAGCGCGGCGTCCGGGTACGGCGCGCGCACCACTCCCTCGGCGCGCACGGACGGCGCCCAGCGCAGCGTGTTCGTGGCGAAGGCGCCGGGCCGGACGAACGTCGCCGCCAGCCCGGAGCGCCGCACCGCGTCCTCCACGGTCCGGTGCATCGTCGAGATCACGTTCTCGCCCGGCTGGGTCACCGCGCCGGAGGACAGCACCGCGACGCGCTCGATACCCGCCTGGACCGCCCGCTCGAGCACCTCGGTGGCGGTCGCCGGCACCGGGAACAGGAACATCCGGTGCACCCCGGCGAACGCGCCGGACAGGGTCGACGGCTCGGCCAGGTCGCCGCCGACCACCTCGACTCCGGCCGGCAGCCGCGCCGTCCCCGGGTCCCGGGTCAGGGCCCGCACGCGCTCGCCCGCGTCGAGCAGCAGATGCAACACGTTCCCGCCGACGTTGCCGGTCGCGCCGGTAACTAAAATCATCGCGTCCCTCCTCAGGGTTACCTCCGTTCGAGTCTCGGCCCTCAACTTCGGTTGAGGTCAAGCCCCTAGCTTGCTGGGAAATCGGTCGCCGAGAGCCGCCGGACGCGTCACCCTGCACGGAGGGGGCATGCCGCGAGCCGGGATGCGCCGAGGAAGGGGAGCTATGACCACTGACGGTTCGGTCCGCCGCTCGACCGGTGACCTGAATGGCCCCCTCGGTGTACTCGACAGTGCCACCGGTTCACCCACAGGTGTAGTCCTTTCGGTGTCCGATGCCGTCGTGGCGCCCGCCGGACCCGCCGTCGTCGCCAAAGACCCGGCCCCGCGGCTCGCGGTCGAGGTCACCGCGCTGGTCAAGCGGTACCCGAAGAGTCCGGTCAACGCGGTGGACGGGCTGTCCTTCGCGGTCCGCCGGGGCGAGATCTTCGGCCTGCTCGGCCCGAACGGCGCCGGCAAGACCACCACGGTCGGGGTGCTCACCACGCGGGTGCTGCCGACATCCGGCACCGCCAGGGTGGCCGGGCTGGACGTCGTGCGCGACGCCGTCGCGGTCCGGGCCAGGCTCGGCGTCGTGCCGCAGCGGGTCAACCTGGACCGCTCGCTGACCACCCGTAACAACCTGGTCTTCCACGCCGCCTACCACGGGCTGTCCCGCGCCGACCGGACCGCCCGCGCCGACGAGCTGCTGGACCGGATGGGCCTGGCGGACAAGGCGAAGGTCAGCGTGGACCAGCTCTCCGGCGGCCAGTCGCAGCGGCTGATGATCGCCCGTGCGCTGATGCACCGGCCCGAGGTGCTGTTCCTGGACGAGCCGTCCACGGGGTTGGACCCGCAGGCTCGGCTGTTCGTGCACGACCGGGTGCGGGCGCTGCGCGAGGAGGGCGTCACCGTCGTGCTCACCACGCACGACATGGACGAGGCCGCGAAGTTGTCCGACCGGGTCGGCATCGTGGACCACGGCCGGATGCTCACCGTGGACACTCCCGGCCGGCTGGTTCGCTCGCTGCCCGGCAGCGCCACCCTGGAGGTGACCGTGCGCGGCAGCGACGTGCCGGCCGTGGTGCTGGTCGCCGCGCTCGCCGAGCTGCCGGGTGTGGAGCGGGTGGAGCAGGTCGGCGCGCCGGACCCGGCCGCGCCGGACGGTGCCGGCGGGCCCGATGGTGACGAGCCCGGTGGCGGGTCCAGTGGTGGGGCCGGTGGCCCGGGGCCGGACGGCGGCGGCGCCCGGCTGCGGGTGTACGTGGCCGCCGAGCCGGCCGCGCTGGTCGGCCCGGTGGTCTCGGTACTGGCCGCGCGGGACGCCTCGGTGTCCGACCTGTCGATCGGCGTGCCCAGCCTCGAGGACGTGTTCATCCACCTGACCGGGAGGGACCTGCGATGACCGTGCCCAGCACGGCGGGCCCGGTCGGCTCGCCGTCCCCGGCCGAGCCGCTCGCGCCGGCCGCGCCGCCCTGCTCATCGGGCCGCGTCTTCCTGGCCGTGCTCAGCCGGGACGTGCACGTGACCGGCAAGGAGCTGGTCGCGTTCCTCGCCCAGACGTTGATCCAGCCGTTCTTCTTCCTGTTCATCTTCGTCAAGGTGCTGAGCAACGCCGGGTTCGTGACGACCGGCTACGGCGCCATCATGCTGCCCGGCCTGCTCGCCCTGAACGCGTTCTTCGGCGGCCTGCAGGCGGTCGCCTTCCCGCTGGTCCTGGACTTCGCCTGGACGCGCGAGATCGAGGACCGGCTGCTCGCACCCATGCCGATCCCGCTGGTGGCCGTCGAGAAGATGGTCTACGGCGCGCTGCGCGGGCTGGCCGCTTCGCTGCTCATGGTGCCGATCGGGCTGCTCGTGCTGCCCAGCGTCTCGTGGCCGGTCGGCGGGTTGGCGCCGGCGCTGCTGTGCACCGTGCTCGGTGCGGTGCTGGGCGGCACGATGGGCCTGGCGATCGGCACCCTGGTACCGCCTCGGCGGATCAACGTGCTGTTCGCGGTGATCTTCGCGCCCCTGATGTTCACCGGCTCGGTGCAGTTCCCCTGGCTCGCGCTGTCGAGCGAGCGCTGGTTCCAGGTGCTCTGCGCGGCCAACCCGCTGACCTACGTCAGCGAGGGCATCCGGGCCGCGTTGGTGCCGTCGGTGCCCCACCTCCCGTTCGGGCTGTGCGTCGCGGTCAGCGTGCTGGCCATCGTGGCGCTCGCCTGGGTCGGTATCCGAGGCTTCATGCGCCGCGCGCTGGACTGAGCCGGTCAGCGGGCCGGCACGGCGGCGCGCGGCGGCGCTGGGCTAGACGAGCAAGTCCGAACTCGGTTAGTGGGCGAAGGCGATCAGGGATCGAGTGACCAGCCCCCGAATCACCCGCTTGATCAGTGGCAACGCCGCGCGTTGGTGTGTGTTGTAGCCGGAGTGACCGGACAGGTACCGAAAGTGCCCGGTGGGCGGTGTGGCACGGACCGCGGCCACCGCGCCTCGGAACGCACACAGAGCGGAACGTGTGCCACCGCCAATGGGCGCATGAAGGGATCCGACACCGCGCACCTACCAGGGTTCCCGCGCACCCCGCACCATGCGCGAGAACCCCACAACATGCGCGACGACTACACACAAGATGCGCGAGAACCACGCAACGTGCGCGAGAACTAGCTGGCGCGAGAACACACCCTCCGTCCGCGTTTGCGGCCACCACGCCATTGGGACTTACTCGTCTAGGGGCGGAACGTGACGTGCTCCGGGCGCAGCTCGCCGACGGTGTTCACGCCGAGCAGGGCCAGGGTGCGGGCCACCTCGTCGCTCAGGATCTGCACCGCGCGGGCCACCCCGCGCTGCCCGCCGGCCATCAGCCCGTACAGGTAGGCCCGCCCGACGAGGGCGGCGTGCGCGCCCATCGCGATCGCCGCCACGACGTCGGCGCCGGTGGTGAAGCCGGTGTCGACGAGCACCTCGGCGCGCCCGTCCACGGCCTCCCGGACACTGGGCACCAGCTCCAGCGGCACCGGGGCGCGGTCCAGCTGGCGGCCACCGTGGCTGGACAGCAGCACCCCGTCGGCGCCCGCGGCCACCACCCGCTGCGCGTCGGCCACCGACTGCACGCCCTTGGCCACGAGCTTGCCCGGCCACTGGCCACGCGCCCATTCCAGGTCGGCCATCGTGATGGCCGGGTCGAAGACGCGGTCGATCAGCTCGCCGACGGTGCCCTCGGAGCTGGTCAGGCTGGCGAAGCTGAGCGGCTCGGTGGTCAGCAGGTCGAACCACCAGCGCGGGTGCGTCGCGCCGTCCACGAAGGTGCGCAGGGTCAGCTGCGGCGGCACGGTCATCCCGTTGCGGACATCGCGCAGCCGGGCGCCGGCCACCGGGGTGTCCACGGTCAGCATCAGCGTGTCGTAGCCGGCCGCGACGGCCCGTTCGATCAGGTCCTTGGCCGGCGCGCGGTCCCGCCACAGGTACAGCTGGAACCACTTGCGGGCGCCCGGCGCGGCCTCGGCCACGTCCTCGATCGTCGTGGTGCCCATGGTGGACAGCGTGTACGGGATGTCGGCCTGTTCGGCGACCGCCACCACCGCGCGCTCGCCCTCGGTGTGCATCATCCGGGTGAAGCCGGTCGGGGCCAGCGCGAACGGCTGCGCGGACGGCTTGCCCAGGATCGTGGTCGTCGGGTTGACCTTGGACACGTCGTGCAGCACCGAAGGGTGGAACTCCAGCCGCGCGAACGTCTCGCGGGCCCGGCGCAGCGCCAGCTCGCCGACGCCGGCCGCCCCGTCGGTGTAGTCGAACACCGCCCTCGGCGCTCGGCGCCTGGCCAGTGTGCGCAGGTCGGCGATGGACGCGGCCCGGCTCAGCCGGCGCGCGGTGGCGTCCAGGGTCAGCGGGGCGGGCCGCAGCAGCTCACGCAACTCGCTCGGGTTCGGCAGTCGACGGTGCACCATGGGTCTCACTTTAGGCTGTGTCCTGCAGGCCTTACGCCTCCCGGCGGCGCAGCAGCTCGTAGCTGGCCACGGCGGCCGCGCTGGCCACGTTCAATGACTCGACGCCGCCGCGCATCGGGATGGACACCGTGCCGTCCAGCTCGGCGCGCACCGCCTCGGAGAGCCCCTCGGTCTCGTTGCCGAGCACCAGGGCGACCCGCTCCGGCAGCGGGTCGCGCAGCAGCGAGGTGGCCGCCTCGCCGGCCAGCCCGAGCACCCGGATGCCGGCCTTGCGCAGCAGCGCGCAGCCCTCGGCGGCGGTGGCCGCGCGCAGCACCGGGGCGCGGAACGCCACCCCGGCCGACGCCTTGATCACCAGCGGGTCGATCGCCGGCACGCCGCGCCGGGGTACCAGCACGCCGTCGATGCCGGCCGCCGTCGCGGTGCGCAGCACCATGCCGACGTTGCCGGGGTTGGTCACCGCGTCCAGCACGAGCAGCGAGCACGGGGTGTCGCCGGGCAGGTCGGCGAGCTCGTCGAGGTACTCGGTGAGCGGTCGCATCCGGGGCGCCACGACGTCGGCCAGCACGCCCTGGTCGTGGTGGCCGTTGCCGGCGAGCACCTTGACCCGGTGCGCGCTGGCCTGCTGCACCGGCACACCCCGGCGGCGGGCGGCGTCGAGGATGGCGGTCAGCGTGCCACCCTGGGCGTTGTCGGCGGTGATGATCTTGTCGACGGTCAGTGAAGGGTCGGAAAGGGCCTCGAGCACGGGCTTGCGGCCGTACACGGTGATATACGTGTCTTTCGGGCTGCGCGGCGGCACGCGCGCCAGCATCGCATGCGAGGATCGCGCCATGCCGGATCGCCTCTCGGCGTTGGACGCGTCGTTCCTGTATCTCGAACATCCCACCACCCCGATGCACGTGGGCGCGGTCGCCATCTTCCGGCGGCCCCGCTCAGGATTCGACTACGAGCGGCTGCTGCGCCTGATCGACCAGCGGATCGGACTGGTGCCCCGGTACCGGCAGAAGGTCCGGCACGTGCCGGCCGCGCTGGCCCGCCCGGTCTGGGTGGACGACCCGGACTTCGACCTGACCTACCACGTGCGCCGCTCGGCGCTGCCCAAGCCGGGCACCGACCGGGCCTTCAACGACCTGATCGCCCGGCTGATGTCCCGCCCGCTCGACCACACCCGCCCGCTCTGGGAGATGTACCTGGTCGAGGGGCTGGACCGGAACCGGATCGCGATGCTCACCAAGACGCACCAGGCGCTGGTAGACGGCATCCGGGCGATCGACATCGCGCAGGTCATCCTGGACGTGTCGGCCACCCCGAGGGAGGACTTCGGGGCCGCCTGGAGCCCGCGCCGCGAACCGGGGCGGGTCAAGCTGATCACCGACGCGGTGCTGGAGGCGTGGCGCCGGCCGACCGAGGTGGTGGACAATGTGCGGGCCGCCGCCGGCGACGCCGCTGCCGCCGCCGGCAAGGTGGTGGACGTGCTCGGCCAGGTGGCCACGGTGATCAGGACGGCGGCCAGCCAGGCGCCGCCCAGCCCGCTGAACGTGTCGATCTCCACGCAGCGCCGGTTCGCGGTGGCCCGCACGCGGCTGGACGACTACCGGGCGGTGCGCACCGTGCACGGCTGCGCGGTGAACGACGTGGTGCTTGCGGTGGTGTCCGGCGCGATGCGCAACTGGCTGCTGTCGCGGGGCGAGCCGGTGAACGGATCCAGCACGGTGCGCGCGATGGTGCCGCTGTCGGTGCGCGCCGAGCCGGACGACGCCGCGGTACTGGACGCCGCGCTGGGCAACCGGGTGGCTTCCTTCCTGGTCGACCTGCCGGTCGGCGAGCCGAACGCGGTGGTCCGGCTGCACCAGATCTCGCACCAGATGCGGGCGCACGCGGAGAGCGGCCGTTCGGTGGGCGCGGAGTCGCTGGTCCGCCTCGGTGGTTTCGCGCCGCCGACCCTGCACGCCCTCGGTGCCAGGGCCGCCAGCGGCATCTCCAAGCGGATCTTCAACCTGGTGGTGACGAACGTGCCCGGCCCGCAGGTGCCGCTGTACGCCGCCGGCGCCACCATGCTGGAGATGTTCCCGGTGGTCCCGCTGGCCAAGGGGCAGGCGCTGGCCATCGGGCTGACCTCGTACGACGGCGGGGTTTATTACGGCTTCAACGCGGACCGGGACGCCATGGGCGACGTCGAGATGCTCGCTGGCATGATCCCGGAGTCTCTCGACGAACTCATTGGCTCGGTGGGCTGAGTATGCGGATCTATGTACCGGCCACGTTGCCGATGCTGCGGCGACTGGTTGCCGACGGGTTGCTCGACCCCCTGGGCGGCACCGCGTTCGCGCTGACGCCGGCGCTGCGCGAGTCCTACGCGGCGGGCGACTCCGACGAGCTGGAGTACGTGGCCATGCGGGACGCGGCGCGCGCCTCGCTGCGGCTGCTGGCCATCGAGCTGGTCGGCGACCAGCCCGCCTGGCCGCGCCGGGTCGTGGTGGCCGCCGACACCGACGCCGCGGTGGCCCGGCCGGACCTGGACGACGCCGCCGTGCGGGTGACGGGGTCCATCCCGGTGGCCGCCGTGGCCGCGGTACACATCGACGACCCAGAGGCCGAGCACGCGGTCCGGGAGGCCGCCGCCGTCGTCGACGCGGCCGACATGGGGGACCCGGACGCCGAGTTCACCCTCGGCGAGGCGGAGGACTTCGAGCTCGGCTGGTACGACCCGACCGAGCTGCCCTTCCTCCTCGAGCTGCTCGACCTGTAGCGCTGTGGTTGTCGCGGCTCAGTTGTCGCCGCTCAGTTGTTGGCGCTCAGTTGTTGGCGCTCAGTTGTTGGCGCTGCCGACGATCTGGTCGGGCGTCGGGACGGGGATGTCCACCGGCCGGCCCCAGTCGCGGTACCGGACCGTGACGACGTAGTTGGTGTGGCTGCCGTCGTCCGCCGTCTGGGTCTTGCTGAGCACCATCCGCAGCGGCCGGTTCCGGGCGTCCAGCCAGAGTGTGGTGTCGTCCGAGGCGCCGCCGGTCTGCACCAGGTTGGCCAGCGCCTGCATCACCGCCGGGTTGCTCTGCTGCTGGGTGGCCTTGGTCAGGTCGAGCGTGATGTTGTAGCGCACGGCGGGCACCCCGTCCAGGGTGTCGTCGGTGGACTGCACGATGCTGGCCTCGTCGCCCAGCTGCGCGAACGTCTGCGTCGGGTTGGCGCTGTCGCGCAGGCTCTGCACCATCTGGTTGAACTGGTTCACCGTGGTGTTCGTCGGGATCGACCGCATCTGGAACCAGACCTTGCCCGGCGGCACCGACACGGTCCCCGGCGGCGGCTTCAGGTACGCCTGGTTCGGCAGGATCAGCAGCGTGAACGCCGGACCGGGCGCGCCGTTCAGCGGCTGCACGCTCTGCACGATCTGCATCGCGATGCCGGCGGTCGCGTCGTAGCGCAGCGCGCCGTCCCCGAGCATGCTCTGCGGCGGGTTGTCCGTCGTCACGCCCGTCATGTGCAGCTTGACCGTGCGGTCGGCGGCCTGCTGCGCGGCGGCCACCGCGACCAGCTGGGACACGGTGGTGAAGTGCGGCAGCGCCGGCGCGGCCGTCGGGCGGGCCGGCGCCTCGTGCCCTCCGCAGGCCGCGAGCGCTGCCGTCACCAGCGCCGTCGTCAGCGCCGCCAGCGGCGCGAGTACCAATCGGCGCATCGACCCCTCCAGTATGCGGCTGTCACGCTACTGGGCGGGGCTGGTGTCCTGGACGCCGGACACTAGCTCGGGGCGACCTGGTCGGCCGGTGGTGGACCGATCTGGACCGGCTGGCCCCACTCCCGGTACCGGGCGTCCACCGTGTAGATGCCCTCGCCGCCGGGCAGCTGCTGGCGCAGCAGAACCCGCAACGGGTGGTTCCAGGCGTCCAGCCAGAGTGACGAGTCGACCGTGGCCATCCCGTTGCGCACGGTCTGCTCCAGGGACTGCTTGAGCGCCGGGTCGTCCTCCTGGGCGGCGGCCTTGGCCACATCGACCCGGATCGAGTAGCGGATCGCCCGCACGCCGTCCAGCGGGTCTTCGGCGGCACCGACAATGGTCGCGGCGTCGCCGAACTGGGTGAAGCTCTGGGTCGGATCGGCGTTGGCCCGCACGCTCTGCACGAGCGAGGTGAACTGCTGGCTCACCGGGTCGGTCGAGCCGTTCTGGATCCGCAGCCACGGCTTGCCCGGCGCGGCCGGCGCGCTCGGGTCGGCGGGCGGCTTCACGTACGCCTGGTCGGGCAGCACGATGATGCCCAGCTCCGCCGGGGCCGTGCCGGCCGTCTGGATCCGCTCGGTGAGCTGCATGGACGGGCCCACCGGGTCGAAGCTGATCGCCCCGTCGCCGGTCGTGCTGGCCACCGTCGAGCCGCCGCTGGTGCCGCCGGTCACGGTGATCTTCGCGGTGCGGTCCGCCTTCATCTGGTTGCCGGTGGCGGTGCCCAGCTGGGCCAGCGAGGTGTACGTGGTCAGCGGTGGCGGCGTGAGTCCGGGCGGTGGGCCCGAACAGCCGGCCAGCAGCACCGCGCCGGCGCCCAGCAGCGCGGTGACCGGGCCCGCGCCGGCCAGCCGGACCGGTGCCGTCGCGCCCGCGCGCGCAGCGCGGCGGAACGCGCCGGGTCGGTGCATCGGGGCCTCCAAGTCGGGGGCGGGCTGGCCCACCGTATCGGCTGGCCGGTGCCCGCGCCGGGGCGGAGCGGCCGGTGCGCGGACCCGGACGGCCCAACGGTCGAGCACGGCACCCGGCCCAACGCGGTGCGCCACCCGGCGGAGCTCCGGCGCTCCCCGGGCCGGGTGGTGGCACGGGGGAACGGGGCCGGCGCCGGGGGGAACGGGGCCGGCGCCGGGGGCCGGCACACGGCTTGTGGAGGCGGCACACGAGTTAGAGCTCGTGTGCTGCCTCTGGAGGTCGTGTGCGGGGTCGCCGGAAGCTGTGCGTGGCCTCCGGAGGGCGTGTGCGGGGGCGCCACGCCTGGCCGGCTGGGCATCCGCGTTACGTCGTGGCCGAGTTGACCTTGAACGGCGGCGCTTCGGGCTGGCACACGGCTTGTGGCGGGCCGGGTACGGGCACTGGGGAGCGGGGTGGCACCGCGGGCTGGCACACGGCTTGTGGAGGCGGCACACGAGTTAGAACGCATGTACCGCGTCCGGAGGTCGTGTGCGGCGCGGCGGGAGCTCGTGTGCCGCGGCCGGACAGCGTGTGTGGGCGCGGCGGGAACCTGTGTGCCGCCGCCAGACGGCGTGTGTGGGCGCGGCGGGAACCTGTGTGCCGCCGCCGGCCGCCGGGCCGCGGCCGAGACATGTGCGCCGCCGCCGGAACCTGTGTGCCGGCCAGCCGCCGACGTCAGGTCCAGGACGGGGCCGACAGGGCGACCAGTACGCGACGCAGCGCGGCCAGCCGCCCCGCACTCACCCCGCCGCTGGCGACCAGTGCGTCCAGCGCGCACTCCGGATCCGCCGGCGGGCCGAGGTGCCCACAGCCGCGCGGGCAGTCGTCGATCGCGGCGGCCAGGTCGGCGAACGCGCTGACCACCTCGGTCGCCGACACGTGCGCCAGCCCGAACGAGCGCACCCCCGGGGTGTCCACCACCCAGCCGCCGGTCGGCAACGGGATCGCCACCGCCGAGGACGACGTGTGCCGCCCCTTGCCGATTCCGGAGACCCGGCCCACCGCCCGGTCGGCGTCCGGGACCAGGGCGTTGACCAGCGTGGACTTGCCGACCCCCGAGTGCCCGATGAGCGCCGATACCCGCCCGGCGAGCACCTCCCGCATCTCGTCCGGCGGCCGGTCGAACCGGGTGACCACGATCGGCAGGTCCAGTTCGTGCCAGCCGGCGGCCACCACGACGGGGTCGGCGCCCCGGAGGGTGTCGGCCAGGTCGGCTTTGGTCAGGCAGAGCAGCGGGCGCAGTCCACCCGCGTACGCGGCAACCAGCGCGCGGTCCACGAAGCCGACGCTGGGCGGCGGGTCGGCCAGCGCGGCCACGATCACCAGCTGCTCGGCGTTGGCCACCACGATCCGTTCGTAGGCGTCGTTGTCGTCGGCGGTGCGGCGCAGCAGGCTCGTCCGCTCCGCCACCCGGACGATCCGGGCCAGTGCGTCCGACCCGCCGGACTGGTCACCGACCAGCCCGACCCGGTCGCCCACCACGATCGGCGTGCGGCCCAGCTCGCGGGCGCGCATAGCCACCACCAGCGCGTCCAGGTCGCCGGGGCGGGCGGAGTCCGGGATGCAGGTCCACCGGCCCCGGTCCACCGCGACGACCATCGCCGGCTCCGCGTCAGTGTGCTCGGGGCGGGTCTTGGTCCTCGGTCGGGAACCCCGCCGGCCGGGGCGGATCCGGACGTCGGTCTCGTCGTACTGCCTCGGCGCCGGCGCCATCAGCTCCCCGTGTCCCCGGACCGCGAGTTGTCGGATACCAGGGCGGCCCAGCGGCCTGGGAAGTCCGGGATGGTCTTGTCCGTGCAGCCGATATCGTCCACCGTCACACCCGGGATGACCAGGCCGATCAGCGCACCTGCGGTGGCCATCCGGTGGTCGGCGTACGCGCCCCACGGACGGTCGCTGCGGCCGTGCAACGGGCGGGGCCGGATGGCCAGCCCGTCGGGCGTCTCGCTGGCGTCCGAACCCAGCGCGGTCAGCTCGGTGGCCAGCGCGGCCAGCCGATCGGTCTCGTGGCCGCGCAGGTGGGCGATGCCGCGCAGCTGCGAGGGGGTGTCGGCCAGGGCGGCCAGCGCGGCGATGGTCGGGGCCAGCTCGCCGACGTCGTGCAGGTCGACGTCCACGCCGGTGAGCCTGCCGGGGCCGGTCACGGTGACCCCCTCCGGCCCGGTCGTCACGGTCGCGCCGAACTGTTCGAGCACGCCCAGGATCGCCGCGCCCGGCTGGGTGGACGCGGCCGGCCAGCCCAGCACGGTGACCCGGCCGCCGGTGATCGCCGCCGCCGCCAGGAACACCGAGGCGTTGGACAGGTCGGGTTCCACCACCCAGTCCCGCGCGGCGATCGGGGCGGGCGGCACGCGCCAGGCGTTCGGCTCGCTGTCGTCCACGTCGACCTGGGCGGCGCGCAGCATCTCGACGGTCATCTCGATGTGCGGCAGGGACGGCACCGGCTTGCCGTCGTGGATCACCGTCAGGCCCTTGTCGTAGGCCGCCCCGGAGAGCAGCAGGCCGGACACGAACTGCGAGGAACCGGACGCGTCCAGCACGACCTCGCCGCCGGGCAGCCCACCGGTGCCGTGCAGGGTGAACGGCAGCGCATCGCCGGTGCCGTGCGTCTCGACCCGGGCGCCGAGGGTGCGCAGCGAGTCCAGCACCGGGCCCATCGGGCGCTCCCGGGCGCGCGGGTCGCCGTCGAACCGCACCGGGCCGGCGGCCAGCGCGGCGGCCGGCGGCACGAACCGCATCACGGTGCCGGCCAGCCCGGTGTCCACTTCGGTGCCGCCGCGCCAGCCGTCGTGCGTGCCGATCTCGATCAGCTCGCCGTCGACCCGCACCGGCACCCCGAGGGCGCGCAGCGCGCCGATCATCAGGGCGCTGTCCCGGGTCGCCGGCACCCCGGCGACCGTGCAGTCCCCGCCGGACAGCGCGGCCAGCAGCAGCGCCCGGTTGGTCTGCGACTTCGAACCGGGCACGGCGACCGCGCCGGTGACCGGGCCGGTCGCGGTCGGCGCCGCCCAGGGCTGGTTGGTCGGGTCGTCGCCCGGCGGGGTGTGCTGCGGTGAACTCGGATCGTGCATGTGCTCATGATTCCGCACTCGTGGGAGCATGGAGCGCATGTGTGGCCGGTATGCCTCGACCAAGGCGGCGGCGGACATCGCGGAGGAGTTCCGAGCGGTGGACGCCACGGGCGATGCGGCGCCCGATGCGGACTACAACGTGGCGCCCACCAAACCGGTGCTCGCGGTGGTGCAGCGGCACCCCCGGGACGCCGAGGGCACCGTCGAGCGCAGCCGCACCGAGCGCAGCGTGCGGGTGCTGCGCTGGGGCCTGGTGCCGTCCTGGGCGAAGGATCCGTCGGTGGGCTCCCGCATGATCAACGCCCGGGCCGAGACCGCGGCGGAGAAGCCGGCGTTCCGCAAGGCGCTGGCCGCCCGGCGCTGCCTGCTGCCGGCCGACGGCTGGTACGAGTGGCGGCGCGGCGGCGGCTCGAAGCAGCCGTACTTCATCACCGGCTCGGCGACCGGCACGCCGGGCGGCTCGCTGGCGATGGCCGGGGTATGGGAGTTCTGGCGGTCGCCGGACGGCGAGCCACTGCTTACCGCCGCCGTGCTGACCACCGACGCGGTCGGCCCGCTCGCCGACATCCACGACCGGATGCCGCTGCTGCTGGCCCCGCAGGACTGGGCGAGCTGGCTGGACCCGGACTCCCCGGCGCCGCCGGAGCTGCTGGCGCCGCCGACCGAGGAGCTGGTCGCCGGGCTGGAGCTGCGCCCGGTGTCGTCCCGGGTGAACAACGTGCGCAACGAGGGGCCGGAGCTGGTGGAGCGCGTCGAGCTGGCCGAACCGGCCCTGGCACTGGACCTGGACGCGGCAGAGCCGGCGCCGGACCCGAACGCGGTGGAGTCGGCCGGCGAGCGCAGCGGTACCTCGGGTGCCCGCCGATGAGCTCCTTGGAGATCGAGACGCCGCACGGCCCGGCCAGGGTCGACCTGCACTGCGCGCCGGAGGGGCGGGCCGCGCTGCTGCTCGGACACGGCGCCGGCGGTGGCATCGGCGCACCCGACCTGGTGGCCGCCGCCCAGTCGGCGCGCCGGGCCGGGGTGCACGTCGCCCTGGTGGAGCAGCCGTACCGGGTGGCGGGCCGGCGCGCCCCGGCCCCGGCCGGCCAGCTGGACGCCGCCTGGCTGGCCGTCGCGGAGTACCTGGGCGCCGGCGTGCTGGAGGGGGTGCCGCTGGTGTTCGGCGGCCGGTCCTCGGGGGCGCGGGTGGCCTGCCGCACCTCCGAGGAGGGCGGCGCCGCCGCGGTGCTCTGCCTGGCGTTTCCGGTGCACCCGCCGGGCAAGCCCGAGAAGGACCGGCTGTCGGAGCTGGCCGGGGTCGAGGTGCCGGTGCTCGTGGTGCAGGGCGAGCGCGACCCGTTCGGCCAGCCGGCGCCGGCGCCGCACCGAGACGTCGTGCTGCTGGCCGGCGACCATTCGCTCAAGGGCGACCTGGACGGGCTGGCCCGCGCGGTCGGGGAGTGGCTGGAGCGCGTGCTGCGCCCGATCACCTAGCGCCGCGTGCTGCGCCCGATCAGCTAGCCCGAAGTGCTGATCAACTAGCTGATCAACTGGCCGATTTGCCGCCCAACGGGCCGGCAGCGGGCGTGCGCCTACCCGGCAGGGGCGCCGGGCGCGGTCGGGTTGTTCGCCCGGCCGGCGGCGCTAGTGCGACGCCGGCACTCCGGCGGTCACGGTGAACGACGAGATCATCTCGGTGAGGATGTGCTCGTCGACGTCGGCGCGGTCGGTCAGGCAGCTGCCGACCAGCGCGTACACGCTGCGCACTCCGGTGGGGGACCGGTCCGGCCCCTCTGTGGTGACCGCCAGCTGGCGGACCATCCGGCCCTCCAGCAGCAGGTCCGTCCGGCGAGCCGCGCTGGGCAGCTGTTCCTCGCTCTCGGCGCCGTCCATACCGATGGCCACGATGTCGGTGGCACCGGCGCCGAGCAGCGCCTCCTCGGCCAGCTCGCCGAGTTCCTTGTCCGCTGGCACCCGCTCACCGAAGACCACCAGGTTCACCCGGAAGTTGTCGCTCGGTGGGGCGAGGAAGGCGATTAGCCCCCCGGCTGGCTCGATGGCCGACCACTCGGCTGGCACATCGATCCGGAATGCGCCGATGCCAGGGGAGACCGAGTTCGGCCACCCCACGTTCTGCATCGACCCGTTCGAACTCATCACGCTACCTTAACGTCGTCTTAGGATTGATCTTAACCGATCCGCTGATCCTGCCACAGAGCGTTATATTTTGTAATCTCAACGGTTTACGCCTCCTCCTGTGGTAGCCGGTTGCGGACCCCCGCCGGCGGCTGGATCGACTCGGCCGCCCAGCGGGCAAAAGCGGGCGTACGCACCAGGTATGCCAGTCCGAGCCACATCGCGGCAAGTCCCCCGGCCGCTCCGGCGACCGATCGGTAGTCCAGCGGCGGGGCAACCAGCAGCACGTCCTGTAGCCACGCTCCGCCACTGACCGCCGCCGCGACGAGCACGCTGCCGAGCAGTGGGGCGGCCGCCCAGGTGAGCCGTCGCAACCGGCTCGAGGACAGCACGAGGTCCACCACCACGGCCCCGCCGAGCAACAGGAACGGCACCGCGGACCGGGGGAAGCCGGTGCTGGCCAGCAGGCCCCAGTTGACGCTGCGGTAGACCAGGTAGCCGGCGGTGACAGCGGTCGCCGACCAGCGCCAGGCGAGCATCGAGCGAGCCACCACGAGAACCAGCATCACGGCGGTGAGCAGCCAGGCCAGGTAGACCCAGGCCGGCACGGGCAGCGCGAACTGGACCAGGGATACCCGGTCCACCGGCCGGCCGATCTGGTCGGCGGCGAACTGCAGCAGGCTCGGCTCGGCCTCCGGGCGCCCGGCGTCCCAGGCGGTGACGGCGTACACGCCGTACTCCTGCTGGCCGGCCACGAACATCGTGTTCTCCAAGAAGCACGCCCACAGCGCGGCCAGCGTCCACCAGCGCCAGCGGTCGGCGGGGCCGTAGAGCACCCAGCCGCGGATCACGCCGGCGAGCATGATCGCGGTGCCCAGGTAGAGCAGGGCGTGGGTGGGGCTCCAGGTGGTGAGGTCCAGCCCGTTGACCCGGTGGTTGATCACGTCGAGCGGGATGGCGAGCAGGAACACGGCCACGCCGACCTGCATTAGGCGCAGCGCGCGGCGGTCCACCCCGTAGCCGGTATAGGAGTGGAAGGCGACGAGCCCGACGGCCAGCGCGGTGCCCGCCGAGTTGAGCAGGTGCGGCGGCGCCAGGTCGTCGCGCAGCCAGCGAAAGTGCCAGGACACGTCCCAGCCGGCACCGAGCACCTTGAGCAGCAGGGCGAGCAGCCACAGCCGGTACACGTTCACCAGCTCGGGCGTCGGCAGCGCGCGCGGCGCCGTCCCCGGGGTCACCCAGGCGTGCCACAACTCCCGGGCACGAACCACCGACACCTGCGACATCCGGCCATGATGGTCGCTCAGTCGCATGGGGTGAAGACTAAATGGCCCAGAACTGGCCGCCAGATCGCCTGGTTGAGTTACTTCCGCGCCGGCCGGTCGCTCAGTATGAGGTAATGGCCGCGACTGTGGCTCCGGTCAGCCGGACCAGGTCGTTCGGGGCCAGCTCGACCTCGAGGCCGCGCCGGCCGCCGCTGCAGAACACGGTGGGGAAGCCGGTCGCGGTGACGTCCAGCACGACGACGTCGACCACGGTGTCAACGACTTTTGCAGTCCCGTCGGGCATCATTAGTTACCTTCCGATAACCCTGACAAATTCCCAATCTTCTTCGACGCCTGCACCGTTTCAGCAAATGGTTCAAGTGGACAGCCAAACCTACGCTTCCATCGAGGCCACCAACCTACAGAATGTGGAGTTCTTCAATTTCGATGGGTCCATAATTCCGAGCTGGCCCGAGCGGACTACTTCGTTCCGAATGAAACAGAGGCGGAGGTGATCACAGGCATCGCGGTGCATTCGATTGAGGAA
>Ga0137415_10001993_pt1 | contig 20393 bp, 19 predicted proteins | sample CZODoug3_1_1_16f_FD_183082 | JGI IMG/M metagenome (GOLD analysis project Ga0137415, IMG submission 183082) | Vadose zone soil fungal communities from Angelo Coast Range Reserve, California, USA - CZODoug3_1_1_16fungal (Hybrid Assembly) | ecosystem: Environmental > Terrestrial > Soil > Vadose...
CAACCTCATGCTGGGCCGCCACGTCCACATGAAGTCGGGCGTGCTCAAGTCGTTCGTCTACTGGGGGCTCGCGCAGAAAGAGGAGATCGAGCACCGCAAGCGCGTCGAGGACATCATCGATTTTCTCAAGATCCAGGACCTCCGGCGCCGGCCCACCGGCTCGCTCGCCTACGGGCTCCAGAAGCGCGTCGAGCTCGGCCGGGCGCTGGCGCTGGACCCGAAGGTGCTGCTGCTCGACGAGCCGATGGGCGGGTGCAACCACGAGGAGAAGGAGGACATGGCGCGCTTCATCCTCGACGTCAACGAGGAGTGGGGCACGACCATCATCCTCATCGAGCACGACATGGGTGTCGTCATGGACATCTCCGACCGCATCGCGGTCCTCGACATGGGCTCGAAGATCGCCGAGGGCGCGCCGGAGGACGTGCGCACGAACCCGCGCGTGATCAAGGCGTACCTCGGCGAAACGAAGGACGACGCGGGCAGACTTGAGGGCGGTGCGAGATGAGGCCGTTCGACGGCCGCGAGGGCGTGACATGGCTCCGGCGAAGCTGACGACGCTTCCGCGCTTCTTGCTGCGCAACGCCCGCGACCTCGCCGCGCGCCCCGCGCTCCGCGAGAAGGACCGCGGCATCTGGCAGACGTGGACGTGGGCGCAGTCCTGCGACGAGGTACGGGACTTCGCGCTCGGGATGGCGGCGCTCGGCCTTCGGCGCGGCGAGAGGCTCTCCGTCATCGGCGACAACCGCCCGCGCCTCTACTGGGCGCAGCTCGCCGCACAGGCCATCGGCGGCGTCTCGGTACCGGTCTATCAGGACTCGATCGCGAAGGAGCTCGCGTACGTCTGGAATCACGCCGAGGTCGCCGTGATCGTCGCGGAGGACCAGGAACAGGTCGACAAGGTGGCCTCCCTCCGCGCCGAGCTGCCGGCCCTCCGCCTCGTCGTCTACGACGACCGGCGCGGCATGCACCACTACCGCCATGACTGGCTCAGGTCCTTCAAGGAGATCCAGGAGCTCGGGCGCACATTCGGCCAGGAACGGCCCGGCCACTTCGAGGCCGAGGTCGAGAAGGGCGCGCCGGAGGAGCTCGCCTTCATCCTCTACACCTCGGGGACCACCGGGAGCCCGAAGGGGGTGATGCTCACCCACGCGAACGCGATCGCGACCGCCGAGATGGCCGCCGAGGCCGAGGACTTCCGCGTCGACGACGACTATCTCGCCTACCTGCCGATGGCCTGGGTGGGCGACGCGTTCTACACGCTGATCATGAGCCTCTACGCGGGCTTTGCGTGCAACTGCCCGGAGAGCCCCGAGACGGTCCAGCGGGATCTGCGGGAGCTCGGGCCGACGCTGATTCTGGCGCCGCCGCGCATCTGGGAGAACATGCTCACGTCGGTGCAGGTGAAGGCGGCCGACGCCCCGTGGCTCAAGCGTTCGCTCTTCGAGCGCTTCCGCGCGGCGGCCGAGCGCGCCGAGATCCTCCGCGGGGACGGCAAGGCCGTGCCCCTGTGGCTGCGCCTGCAAGTCGCGCTCGGCGAGTTTTTCGTCTACGGACCCGTGCGGGACCAGCTCGGGCTGCGTCGTGCGCGCTGGGCGCTGACGGGCGGCGCGCCGCTCGGCCCCGACACGTTCCGCTTCTTCCGCTCGATCGGCGTCAACCTCAAACAGATCTACGGCTCCACCGAGACGACCGGCCTGGTCTCGCTCCAGCCGAGCACCGAGGCGAATCCCACGACGGCGGGCCGCCCGTGTCCGGGCATCGACGTCAGGATCGCCGATCGCGGCGAGGTGCTCGTCAGGAGCGCCGGCATCTTCAAGGGCTACCTCAAGAACGAGGAGGCGACCCGGGAAGTCATCGACGGGGAGGGCTGGTTCCACACGGGCGACGCCGGGTTCATCGATCCGCGCGGGCACCTCGTCATCATCGACCGCGCCAAAGACGTGGGCGCGCTCGAGGACGGCACGCCGTTCGCGCCGCAGTTCATCGAGAACAAGCTGAAGTTCAGCCCGTTCGTTCGCGAGGCGGTGGCCTTCGGCGGGGCCCGTCCCTTCGTCGCGGCCATGGTCGCGATCGACCCGAGCACGGTCGGCAACTGGGCGGAGCGGCGCGGCATCCCGTACACGAGCTACATGGACCTCTCGCAGAAGGCGGAAGTGCGCGAGCTGATCCGTGAGGAGGTCCGGAAGTGCAACGCGACGCTCCCGGACGCCACGAAGGTCCGTCGCGTCCTCTTGCTCACGAAGGACCTCGACGCCGACGACGCCGAGATCACGCGGACGCGCAAGGTGCGCCGGCGCCACGTCGCGGAGAAGTACGCGCCGGTCATCGACGCCTTGTACTCGGGCCGGGACCAGGTCGAGCTCACGACGGCGATCACCTACGAGGACGGGCGTCAGGCGGCCATCCAGTCGCGCGTGCGGATCGAGGACGTCGATTCGGGGGTCCCGACGCATGGCTGAGGATCTCGGGTTCTTCGCGCTCCTGATGTCGAACGGCATCCTGATCGGGCTGATGTACTCGCTGATCGCGCTCGGCTTCGTCCTCGTCTACAAGGCGACCGACGCGATCAATTTCGCCCAGGGCGAGTTCGTGATGATCGCGGGCTTCGTCGTCGTCGCGTCGCTCCTCGCCTACAAGGCGCCACTCTGGCTCGCGATCGTGGTCGGGCTCGGGGCCATGATCGGGTTCGGATTCGGGCTCGAGCGCGTGATGTTGCGCAGGCTCATCGGCCGGCCGATCATCGCGGTCGTCATGGCGACGATCGGCCTCGCGGCGGTCCTGCGCGGTATCGGGCCGCTCACGTGGGGCGCGGATACCAAGAACCTCGCCCTGCCGATCAGCGATGAGCCGTTCGTGCTGGGGCCGCTCTTCGTGCCGCCCATCCAGATCCTCGGCGCGGCTGTGAGCCTCGCCTTCCTGGCCGCCTTCGGGTGGTTCTTCCTGAAATCGCGCAAGGGGATCGCGATGCGCGCGGTCGCCGACAGCCAGCAGGTGGCGATGGCGATGGGCATCAACGTCGAGCGCTACTTCGCGCTCGCCTGGGCGATGACAGGCGTCGTCTCGGCCCTCGGCGGTGTCGTCTGGGGGAGCCTCCTCGGCGTTGACGTCCATCTGTCGCTTGTCGGCTTCAAGGTGTTCCCGGTGGTCATCCTGGGCGGCCTCGACTCGGTTCCCGGGGCGATCCTCGGCGGCCTGATCGTCGGCATCGTGGAGAACGTGGCGGCGGGCTACATCGATCCCTACGTCGGCGGCGGCACGAAGGACTTCGCCCCCTACGTGCTGATGATCGTCGCGCTCATGATCCGGCCGTACGGCATCTTCGGCAAGCGCATCATCGAGCGCGTATGAGGCGCGGATGATTCATCGCGAGTGCGGCGTGCTCAAGACGAGCTACGGGGCCGACATGGCCCTGTATCCGCTGCCGATCGCGCGGTGGACCGTGGGCGCCATCGGGGTGCTCATGTTCGCGGTGGTGCCGTTCACGCTCCACGAGTACTACCTGTCCATCGTCAACCTCGTCTCGATCGCCGTCATCGGTGCCCTCGGCCTCAACATCCTGGTCGGCTACACCGGCCAGATCTCGGTGGGCCACGGCGCGTTCATGTCGGTGGGCGCCTACACGGCGGCCAACTTCGCGGTGCGGCTCGGCTGGCCCTTCTGGGCCGCCTTGCCCATGGGGGGCCTCATGGCGGCGGCGGTCGGCGCCGTCGTCGGCATCCCGTCGCTCCGGATCAAGGGACTCTACCTCGCGATCGCCACGCTGGCCGGGCAGCTCATCATCGAGTGGACGATCAACCACGTCACGTTCATCAGCGGCGGGGTGCAGGCGTCCATCGAGGTCCCACGCCCCGCGCTGTTTGGGATCAGCATCGCGTCGCAGCGGCAAATGTACTTCTTCCTGCTCGCCTTCGTCGTTCTGGCCGTCGTCGGTACCATGAACCTCATGCGGAGCCGCGTGGGCCGGGCCTTCATCGCGATCCGCGACCACGACATCGCCGCCGAGATCATCGGGATCAACATCTTCCGCTACAAGCTGCTCGCGTTCGCGATCTCGTCCTTCTACGCGGGCGTGACCGGCGTCCTCTATACCTACTACCTCGGCGTCGCGAACTACGAGCAGTTCCAGATCAACGTGTCGATCGACTACCTCGCGATGATCATCATCGGTGGGCTCGGCTCGGTACTGGGCTCGATCTTCGGCGCGGTGTTCGTGACGCTGCTCCCGATCGCCATCCGCTACGCGATGGAGGCGTTCGGGGGCCTGCTGTTCTCCGAGGCGTCGGTGCGGAACATCATCCCGAATCTCCGGCTCATCCTCTTCGGCGGGCTCATCATCATGTTCCTCGTGGTCGAGCCCGAGGGGCTGAACCGGCTGTGGCGCAACATTCGAAACTACTTCCGTGTCTGGCCGTTCGCGTACTGAGCGTGCGTGCCTGACGAAAGGAGAGCCATCATGAGAGGGATCCTGGCGGTCTTGACGGGGCTGGCGCTTGTCGTGGGCGCCGCGGCGCCCGTCGCGGCGCAGAAGGAGATCGTCGTCGGCCTGCAGTGCGACCGGACGGGTGCCACGCAGACGGTCGGCGTCAACCTCTGCCCCGGTTACCACGACTACATCAAGCTCGTGAACGCGAAGGGTGGCGTCGGCGGCTACAAGATCAGGGCCGTCGAGATAGACCACGAGTACAAGGTGCCGCAGGGCATGGAGGCGTACGAGCGGCACAAGAAGGAAGGCGCCGTGCTGATCGGCGTCTACGGCACGCCGCACATCTACGCGATGGCCCAGAAGCTCACCGAGGACCGCATCCCGGCGACCTCGCCCGGATTCGGCTCCGCCGCCGCCGCCGACGGCCAGCGCTACCCGTACATCTTCCCGATCGCGGCGACGTACTGGTCGCAGGGCGCCGCTGCGGTGGAATTCGTGAAGAAGCAGCTCGGCGGGCTCAAGGGCAAGAAGCTCGCGTACCTTTTCTTCGACAACCCGGCCGGCCGCGAACCCATCGCCGTGCTCGAGGACCTGTCGGCGAAGGAGGGCTTCCAGCTCAAGACCTTCGCCGTGCCGCCGCCCGGCGTCGAGATGGGCGCCCAGGCGCTGGACATCGCGCAGCGCTACCGTGCGGACTTCGTGATCGCGCACCTCTTCGGCCGCTCGCCATCGGTGTCCATCAAAGAGCTGAAGCGGGTCGGCTATCCGCTCCGCAAGGTGGTGTCGTTCGTGTGGGGCTCGGCCGAGGCCGACATCGAGGCCGCCGGCGGCTGGGCCGTCGCCGAGGGCTACTATGCCATGCAGTATGCCGGCGTGGGCACGGACTTTCCAGTGCTGAACGAGATCCGTGCCATGTACAAACAGGAGGGCAAGGAAGCCCCGAAAGAGATGATGTCCACGGTGTACTACAACCGCGGCGTCTTGTGGGCGGCCATCCACGTGGAGGCGATCCGGAACGCCCTCAAGGCCAAGCCCGACGTTAAGATCACAGGCGAGGATGTGAAGAACGGGTTCGAGAAGATCTCGGGCTTCACGCTGGGCGGACTCGTGCCGCCGCTCAAGATCACGTCGCTCGATCACGAGGGCGGCGGGCTGGTGCAGATCTACCAGGTCAAGGGCGGCAAGTTCGAGAAGGTGACGGACTGGTTCAGCGCGTATGGCGACGTGGTCCAGAAGCACATTCACGAAGCCGCGAAGAAGTAGCCATAGGCGCGAGCACCGACGGGCATGCTGAGCCTCAACAACATCGAGGTCATCTACGACGGCGTCATCCTCGTCCTCAAGGGCGTGTCGCTCAGCGTCCGCGAGGGCGGCATCACGACCCTGCTCGGCGCCAATGGGGCCGGTAAGACGACGACGCTCAAGGCGATCTCCGGGCTCCTGCGCTCGGAGCGCGGTGAGGTCACGAAGGGCTCCGTCGAGTTCGGCGCCGAGCGGATCGACCGGCGGCCGCCGCACGAGATCGTCAAGCGCGGCATCGTCCAGGTGTTCGAAGGGCGCCGCGTGTTCGAGCACCTCACGACCGAGGAGAACCTGATCGCCGGCGCCCACATCCTGGCGGACCGCCGGCGGATGGCGGAGGGGATCGAGCGCGTCTACGAGTACTTCCCCCGGCTCAAGGAGCGTCGCGCGGTGCAGGCCGGCTACCTCTCGGGGGGCGAGCTACAGATGCAAGTCAACAGCCGCGCGCTGATGGCGAGCCCGCACGTCATGCTCCTCGACGAGCCCTCGCTCGGTCTGGCGCCGATGCTCGTGGAGGAGATTTTCGGGATCGTCCAGCAGCTCAACCGCCAGGAGAACCTGACCGTGCTGCTGGTCGAGCAGAACGCCACGCTCGCGCTCACCATCGCCGAGCACGGCTACGTGATGGAGAACGGGCGCATCGTGCTCGAGGGCAGCGCGAGTGCGCTCCGCGAGAACGCGGACATCAAGGAGTTCTACCTGGGCCTGACCGAGCTCGGCGCTCGCAAGTCGTACCGGGACGTCAAGCACTACAAACGACGCAAACGGTGGTTGTCATAGGGGGATCGCCATGAGACGACTCCTTGCCGTTGTCCTACTGACCCTGGGGCTCGGCGCCTGCGCCACGATGGGGGAACAGGAGCGGCCGCTCTATCAGAGGCTCGGCGGGCGCGAAGGCATCGCGCTCGTCGTGGGCGACTTCGTCGCGAACATGGCCGGCGACGCCCGGGTCAACGCGCGCTTCAAAGACATGAAGGCGCCGGAGATCGAGAAGCTGAAGTCGCACCTCGCCGACCAGATCTGCGATGCGTCAGGTGGGCCCTGCGCCTACCTGGGGCGCGACATGAAGACCGCCCACACGGGCATGGGCGTCTCAGAGACGGAGTGGAACGCGACCGTCGAGAACCTCGTCAAGGCGCTCGACAAGCGCAACGTCCCGGTCAAAGAGAAGAGCGAGCTGCTCGGGCTCCTCGGGCCGATGAAGGGGGACATCGTCGGGCAATGATGGGTGTGCACGGCTTCACGGTCTACGACATGATCGCCCGCGGCGCGTCCGTGTACGGCGATGCGCCGGCCGTCATTGAAGGCGAGCGGCAGGTCTCCTTCCGGCAGTTCCGGCGCCGGGTGGATGCGCTGGCCGCCGGGCTTCTGGCCCTGGGCATCGGCAAGGGCGACCGCATCTGCGTGCTGGCCCAGAACGATCCCGCCTACCTCGAGCTCTACGGCGCCTGCGCTCGGCAGGGCGTCATCGCCTACCCGATCAACTGGCGGCTGACCGCGCCGGAAGTCGAGCGCGTGGTGGATCGCGCCGCGCCCAAGCTGATGGTGGCCGACGCCTCCACGCTCCCCGTCGTGGCCGGCTGGCCGGAGGGCAAGCGCTCGGTCGCCCACTGGTATCAGTTCGGCGAGCCCGTGGGCCCGGGCTTCAAGCCCTTCGCCGCGCTGTACCGGAACGCCGACGAGCCTCCGGCCGTCGAGGTGTCGCCCGACGAGCCGTTCGCCGTGATCTCCACCGCGGCGGTGGACGTCGTTCCGCGCGGCGCGGTCCTCACGCACGCGAACGTGGTCACAGCCAACCTGACGGCCATGGCGTGCATCGGCTACAACGCGGCCGATCGCTACCTCCTGGCGCTGCCGCTGTTTCACATCACGGCGCTGGGCGGCGCCATGGCCCACATGCACGCCGGTGGCGCCGTCGTCGTGGTGTCACGCTTCGACGCGGAGGAGGCGGTGCGGCTGATCGACCGCCACCGAGTCACCCACGTCTCTGACTTTCCCCCCGTGCTGACCAATCTGCTTGATACGGCGAAGAAGCTGGGCAGCCGGCTGTCCAGCCTGAAGCACGTCTCCGGCCTCGATTCGCCCCAGACCATCCAGCGCCTGCACGCCGAGACCGGGGCGCAGTTCTGGACCGGCTTCGGCCAGTCGGAGACGAGCGGGTTCGTCACCCTGCAGCGCGTGTCGGACAAGCCCGGCGCAGCCGGCAGGCCCGTGCCCCCGTGTCAGGTGAAGTTGGTGGATGACTACGACCGCGAGATGCCCGTGGGCACGCCGGGGGAGATCGTCGTGCGCGGCCCGCTCGTGTTTCAGGGCTACTTCGGCCAACCGGACGTGACGGCTTACACCCTCCGCAACGGCTGGCACCACACCGGGGACGTGGGGCGGTTCGATGCCGACGGCTACCTCTACTACGTCAAGCGTAAGCCGGAGAAGGAGCTGATCAAGCCCGGCGGCGAGAACGTGTACCCGGCGGAGGTGGAGACGGTCATCGTGCAGCTGGACGGTGTGAGCGGGGCGTGCGTGTACGGGATCCCGGACGCCAAGTGGGGCGAGGCCATCAAGGCCGTGGTCGAGCTGAGGGGGCCCGGCCGCTACACCGCCCAGCAGGTGAGCGACTTCGTGGCCTCCAAGATCGCCCGCTTCAAGAAACCCCAGGTGGTGGTGTTCGCCGACGCCCTCCCGCGCACCGCGGAAGGCGCGGTGGACCGGGAGGCCGTCAAGGCCAAGTGGGGTCTAGCCCCGTGAAGATCTTCGACGAGCAGCATGGGATGTTCCGGCAGACGGTGCGGAGCTTCGTCGAGAGGGAAGTGATGCCCCACGTCGAGGAGTGGGAGGCCGCCGGACGCATCCCGAAGTCGATCTGGCCGCGCATGGGCGCGCTCGGTCTCCTCGGCGTCGAGTACGACGAGAAGTACGGCGGCGGCGGCGCCGACCTCCTGACGACGGCGGTCCTCCACGAGGAGTGCGCGCGCGCGCGCTCGGGCTCGTTCGCGATGGCCGTGGGCGTCCACACGGACATGGCGTCGCCCCACCTCTACTGGACCGGCAGCGAGCCGCTCAAGGCGAAATACCTGCCCGCGATCTGCCGCGGCGAGAAGCTCTGCGCGATCGCGGTGACCGAGCCCGGCGGCGGGAGCGACGTCGCCGCCATCCGGACACGAGCCGTCCGCGACGGCGACCACTACGTCCTCAACGGCTCGAAGATGTTCATCACCAACGGCGCGCTGGCCGACCTCTACTTCGTCGCCGCCAGGATCGAGCGGGGCGAGGAGCGGCGCCGGCACCAGGGCATCTCGATGCTCCTCGTGGAGCGCGAGACGCCCGGCTTCGCCGTGAGCCGCACGCTCGACAAGATGGGGATGCGCGCCTCGGACACCGCCGAGCTCGCCTTCCAGGACATGCGGGTGCCGGCCGAGAACCTGCTCGGCCGCGAGGGCGTCGGCTTCTACGAGGTCATGCGCGTCTTCCAGCGCGAGCGCCTGGTGACGGGCCTCCACGCGGTCTCCATGTCGGCGCGCGCCCTCGAGGACACGCTGGCGTACGTGCGCGAGCGCCAGGCCTTCGGCGGCCCGCTGTCCGACAAGCAGGTCGTGCGCCACAAGCTCGCCGACCTGGCGACGCTCATCGAGGCGGGACGCTGGCTCACCTACGCGGTGCTGCGGAAGTACCAGGCCGGGGAAGAGGCGGTGAGCGAGATTTCGATGGTCAAGCTCTTCACCGCCGAGATGGTCCAGAAGGTCGCCTACGAGTGCGTCCAGCTCCACGGCGGCTACGGCTACATGCGCGAGTACGCGATCGAGCGCTTCGCTCGCGACGCGCGGCTTCTCTCGATCGGCGGGGGCACGAGCGAGATCATGAAGGAGATCATCGCCAAGGCGCTGCTCACATGAGGCTCGCCGGGCGCGTGGCGGTCGTGACAGGCGCGGCCAGCGGGATCGGGCGGGCGATCGCGGTGGCGCTGGCGCGGGAGGGCGCGAGGGTCGCGATCGCCGACGTGAACGAGGCGGGCGGCGCCGAGGCCGCGCGCGCGATCGAGAAGGACGGCGGCGCGGCGCGGGCCTTCCGGGTGGACGTCACCGACGCGGCGGCGGTCGACGCGATGGTCGCGCAGGTGGTGTCGTACTGGGGCGGAGTCCAGGTCCTCGTGAACAACGCGGGCTGGGACAGGCCGATGCCGTTCGTCGAGACCACGCCGGAGTTCTGGGACAGGGTCCTCGCGCTCAACCTCCGCGGCGCCATCGCCTGCACCCACGCCGTCCTCCCGCACATGATCCGGCAGACGCACGGCAGGATCGTCTCCATCGCCTCCGACGCCGGCCGCGTCGGCTCGACCGGCGAGGCGGTCTACTCGGCGGCGAAGGGCGGGATCATCGCCTTCACCAAGACGATCGCGCGCGAGGTCGCGCGTCACCAGATCAACGTGAACTGTGTCTGCCCCGGCCCCTCGGACACGCCGCTGTTCCAGAACGAGTTCGCCAGCGTGAGCCCCAAGCTGGCGGCGAGCCTCACCCGCGTGATCCCGTGGGGCCGCCTCGGGACGCCCGAGGACGTGGCGCCTGCGGTCGTGTTCCTCGCCTCCGACGATGCGGGGTTCATCACGGGTCAGACCCTCTCCGTGTCCGGCGGCCTGACGATGAGTTAGGGGGCGGCCGTCACCGCCCCGGACTTCGTCGTGATCGGCCACGTCACGCTCGACCGCGTGGATGACGCGACGCGCCCCGGCGGCGGCGCCCTGTACGCGGCGATCACCGCCCATCGGCTCGGCCTCTCCGTCGGCCTCCTCACGAGCCACGCCGCCGACTTCCCCCTGGACGCGATCCCGTCGCAGGTCGAGGTCGTCACGGTCGACGCGCGCGAGACGACGCGCTTCGAGCACCGCTACGAGGGGGCCGGCCGTGTCTCGCACGTCCGCGGCCGCGCGTCGCCACTCGGCGCGGCACACGTCCCCGACGACTGGCTGGACGCGCCGCTGGTCCTCCTGGCCCCGGTGCTGGACGAGGTGGACCCGCTGCTCGCCGTCGAGTTCGCCGAGGGCGCGGTCGGCGCCGCCGGGCAGGGGTGGCTCCGCGCCGTGGGCCGCGACGGACTCGTCGCGCCGCGCACCTGGGAGTCGCCGCGGCCTCTGCTGAACAGGATCCAGACGCTCTTTCTGTCGCGCGAGGACGTGCGCGGTCAGGAGGCGTCGGTCGTCGAGTGGCTCCAGTACGTGCCGATCGGCGCCCTCACCGCCGACCGCGACGGCGCGCTCCTCTTCGTCAACGGTGACCGCTACGAGGTGCGGGCGCGGCCGGCGAAGGAGGTGGATCCCACGGGCGCCGGCGACGTCTTCGCCACGACCTTCCTCGTCGAGTACGACCGGTCCGGCGACCCCTGGCACGCTGGCGCCGCGGCGGCGTGCGCCGGCTCGCTGACCGTCGAGGGCGACGGGTGGTCGATGGTGCCCGAGCGTGCGGCGCTCGATGCGGCGATCGCGGAGTACCGCCGCGCCGACTGACGCCGGGTTGACACGTCTTCACCGCGGGGACTAGGCTCTACTCGTGGCAGTCGGTCGCGCGATCGTGATCACGGTGGGCCGGGTGAGTGTCGAGGCCCACCTCAACGAGTCTGAGATCCGTCCCGCCAGCCCGGTGAACGTCGTAGGCCGGATCGCCGGCGGCCCGAAAGTGTTCAAGGCGGTCCGTGCGGGGTCGCCCGTGACCGTCAGGAGGGCTCAATGAAAATCTTCCTCGACACCGCGAACGTGGCCGAGATCAAGGAAGGCGTGGCGCTCGGGGTGGTGGACGGCGTCACCACCAATCCATCCCTGATCGCCAAGGAGAAGCGCCCCTTCCGACCGCTCGTCGAGGAGATCTGCTCCGTCGTGCCCGGCGACGTGAGCCTCGAGGTGGTCGCGACCGACTTCGAGGGCATGGTGAAGGAGGGCGCCGAGCTCCGCCAGATCGCGGACAACGTCGTCGTCAAGTGCCCGCTCACGAAGGACGGGCTCAAGGCGGTGAAGTACCTCACCGGCAAGGGAATCCGCGTCAACCAGACGCTCTGCTTTTCAGCGACCCAGGCGCTCTTGTCCGCGAAGGCCGGCGCCTTCTACATCAGCCCCTTCCTCGGCCGGCTCGACGACATCGCCCACGTCGGCATGGACCTGATCCGCGATATCTGTGAGATCTACCGGGTGCAGGGATTCAGGACCCAGGTGCTCGCGGCGTCGATCCGTAACCCGCTCCACGTCATCGACGCGGCCAAGGCCGGCGCTCACGTCGTGACGCTGCCGTTCGCGGTGCTCGAGCAGCTCATGAAGCACCCGCTGACGGACATCGGGCTCAAGAAGTTCCTCGACGACTGGGCGAAGCTCGGCGAGAAGATCTAGCCCGCCGCGGCTAGAGCTTCGAGCGGACGTCGGAGACGAACTTCTCGTAGATCGAGGTGAGGTCCGCGAGGTCGCGGGCGCGCGACTCGAGGATCACGTGGCTCACCCCGAGCGCCGCGAGCGCCTTGATCTCCCTGGCGAGCGCCTCGGGCTCTCGCTTCGCCGGGACGCCCAGGCGCGCGCTGATCGTCAGGGACTTCAGCTCGCGTCCCACCTTGCGGCACGCGGTCTCGAGCTCCGTCACGCCGGCCGTCATCTTCTCGGCGCTCGGGAACGCCGCGTGCCAGCCGTCCCCCAGCTCGGCGACGCGCCGGAGCGCGCGCGCCGTGTGGCCGCCGATCCAGATCGGGATCTTGCCCCTGGCCGGCCGCGGCAGCGAGGCGAACGGCGCGAAGCGCCAGAACTCGCCTCGGTGCTCGACATGCTCGCCAGCCCAGCACGCCCGGATCACCCGGATCGCCTCGTCGCTCCACGCACCGCGCCGCTCGTAGGGCACGCCGAACATCTCGATCTCCTCGCGCATCCAGCCGACGCCGGCGCCGAGGATCACCCGGCCGGGCGCCAGGTGGTCGAGGGTCGCCAGCATCTTGGCGGCGAGGACCGGGTGGCGGTGCGGCAGCACCAGCACCGTCGTGCCGAGCCTGATCCGCTCGGTGGCGCCGGCCACGAGGGCGAGCGCGGTCAGGGGCTCGAGGAAATTCGTGGCCGGCGGCAAGGGAAATTCGCCCGTCGCGCCGTAAGGGTAGCGCGAGGCGATCGCGTACGGGATGACGACGTGGTCGCTCGCCCAGAGCGAGTCGTAACCGAGCGCCTCCATCCGCCGGGCGAAGCCCAGGAGCACCTCGCGCGTGGCGGCGGGGCCGTAGACGGGCAGGTGACAGCCGATCTCCATCAGCGCTCCGCTGTGCCGTGGCCGCCGTACACGATGCGGTCGTGCAGCTCGCCGTCGCGGACTTGCTGGGCGAGGCGCGAGCGCTGGATCTTGCCGCTCGACGTCTTGGGAATCGTGCCCGCGCGCACGAGTACGACCCGCGCCGGGCGGTGGCCCCGCGCCTTGTGGACACGGCCGACGATCTCGCGGACGAGGCCGTGATACTCGTCGTGGGTGGCGCTTTCGCTCCGCACCTCGGCCACGACGTGGAGCCGCTGGGTCCCGGCGCGCTCGCTCTCCAGGCCCAGCGCCGCGGAGTAGCGGATACCGGGCACGCCGTCGACGACTTCCTCGACGTCCGACGGCAGGAGGTTTTCGCCGCCGAGGATGATGAGGTCTTTCAGCCGCCCCTCGATGTAGAGGTAACCGTCCTTGTCCACGAAGCCGAGGTCACCCGTTCGCAGCCAGCCGTCGGGCATCAGCACCCGTGCCGTCGCCTCGGGGCTCCTGTAGTAACCGCGCATCACGCCCGGGCTCTTGACGCAGATTTCGCCCTCGACCCCCGGCGCGAGCGCTGTGCCGTCGTGGACGTCCCCGTCGAGGGGCGTCACGATCTTCACCGAGACGCCGGGGCACGGCTGGCCCACCGAGAGCAGGCGCCCAGTCGCGTCGAGCCGAAGCGGCACGCCGCGCGGCCAGATCGCGACCGCGAGCGTCGCCTCGGCCAGGCCATAGCAGGGACGGATGATCTCGCTGACGCCGAAGTGGCGCTCGAAGGCCTCGATGGTCGAGCCGCGCACGGGCTCCGCGCCCGAGAGCGCCGCCTTCAGGCTCCCGAGGTCGAGGCCCGTCGTGTCGCGGATGTTCCTGACGCAGTTCCGGTACCCGAAGTCGGGCGAGACCGTGAACGTGGCGCCGACCTCGGTGACCAGCTCGAGCCACTGGCGCGGGCTCCGGAGGTCGGGGGGCAGGAGCCACAGCGGGGTCCCCGTGAGCGGCGGCGTGAACGAACAGCCGATGAGCCCCATGTCGTGGTAGAGCGGCAGCCACGACACGACGCGGTCGGTGGCCGTGAGCCCGGCGGCGTCGGCCATGAACTTGATCGTCGAGACGACGTTGTCGTGCGTGAGCATGACGCCGCGTGGATGGCTCGTGCTTCCCGACGTGTACTGCAGGAAGGCGAGGTCGTCCTCGCGCGCGGGCTTCGCCGCGGGCGCCGCACCGTCGACGTCGAGGTCGGGAGGCTCGAGGATCGCGCGCACCCCCGGCGCCAGCGCCGCGCTCTGGTCCACCCCGTTCCTGAACCAGCCGATGGTCGCGACGGCGGTCGCCTCGGAGTCGACGAAGAGGCTCGCCGTCGCCTCCACGCCTAGGGTCGGATAGAGCGGAACGGGCACCGCCCCGAGCCGCAGGGCGCCGAGGAACGTGTAGAAGAATTCGGCGCACGTCGGGTAGATGAGACAGACCTTGTCGCCGACGCCGACGCCCGCACGCGCGAGCCCCGCCGCGTAACGCGCGCTCTGCGCCCAGACGCGTCCGTACGTCACGGTCTCGCCGTACAGGTGGAAGTACTGGAGGTCGGGCGTGAGTGCGGCGCGACGCCGCATGAGCTCCGTGAGCGTCGTCGCGGTCTTCACGTCGTCCGCGGCCATCCTGGTCGTCCTCAAGGTCACGGGCGTGGGCCGGCGCGCTACGGCCGCGTGCCGAGCGTGGCCGAGGTCGTGTGGGCGTCGCCGTCGCGCAGGTACACGACCCGGACGGCGTCGCCGGGCTTTTTCTCCCGCAGCGCGGCGCGGAGGTCATCGAAGCTGTCCACCGCGGTCCCGCCCAGGCGCACGATCACGTCGCCCTCGCTGAGCCCCGCCCTCGCCGCGGCACCGCCGGGCAGGACGCCGGCGACACGCAGGCCGTCGCTGGCGGCGCGCGGTCCACGGACGACGACTCCGAGGAAGGCGGTGCTCGAGGCGATTCCCTGCGCGTCGTCCTGGGCGTGGCTGCGTTGCTGAGGGGGGGCGACGCGGGCGTAGGCGGGCCGCGCGCCGCCGGCCAGCCGGTCGATCGCGCCGGCGGCGATCCGGCCGATCTCCGCCATCGCGGCGGCGTCGATCTTGTCGGCGGTGTCGCTCGGCTTGTGGTAGTCGGCGTGGGCGCCCGTCGTGAAAAAGAGGACCGGGACGCCGGCCTCATAGAAGCGGCTGTGGTCGGACGCGCCCCAGGGGTCGCCGGAGAGCTCGAGCGCGACGCGTCCCGGCCCCGCCGCCGCCCCCACTGTGACGCCCTCGGCGAGTCCCCGCGCGCTGTCGGCGCCGGCGACCACGAGTCGGTGGTCGCGCATTCGCCCCACCATGTCGAAGTTCAGCATCGCGACCGTCCGTTCGAGCGGGAGCGCAGGCTGGCGGACGTAGTGGCGCGAGCCGAGGAGACCGAGCTCCTCGCCGCCGAAGAGCGCCGCGACGAGCGTCCGTGGAGCTCCGCCGGTTGCAGCGAACGCGCGTGCGAGGCCGATGACCATGGCGGTACCCGAGGCGTTGTCGTCGGCGCCCGGGTACACGACACCGTCCTGGTGGCCGAGGTGGTCGTAGTGGGCGCCGATCACGACGGCCTCGCCGGCGAGCGCGGGATCGGTGCCCGGGAGGATCCCGACGACGTTCGCCGCGCGTCGCTCGTCGGCGGCGAGATCCACGCGGAGACTCACGCGGTCGCCGGTCCCGAGAGCCCGTGCGGCCTCGGGTGTGATCGTTCCCGAGATCAGCCCGACCCGGGCAGACGTCGCCTGGAGCGAAGGAAGCGCGTCGGCGATCAGGAGCAGCGCCGCCGCGCCGTGCCGGCGCGCCGTGATGAGCTTGTCGAGCCGCGACACGCGCCCGGCGCCGAGCGCGGGGGGTGTCCCGTCGAGCGCGACGACGATGCGGCCGCGGCCGTCGAGGCCCGCGTAGTCGTCCCAACTCCCGTCATCGCTGGTCGTCCCCCAGCCCGCGAGGAGGACCTCACCGGCGACCGAACCCGGGAGGGAGCCGCCGTGCGGCGTCCACTCCCGGCCGACCTCGAAATGGCGCCCGGCCGGCCCCCCGAGGGTGAGCTCGTTCGAGGGGCCCAGACGGGTCCTCGTCTCGATGACGAACCACTGGAAGAACGTCCCGCGCTCGCCGCCGGGGCGGAGGCCCGCGGCCTCGAGCCACTCGGCGATACGGCGCGCGGCTCGGTCGCCGCCGGCGGTGCCGGCACGGCGCCCCTCCATCTCGGGCGCGGCGAGGGCTTCGACGTCGTGGATCAGGGTCTCTGCGGTCGGCGGGACGAGAAGGCCACGGACGGCGCCGGCGGCAGCGCCGAGGAGCAGGAACGCGACCAGCAGAGGCAGCGCCGAGCGGCGACCGGTCACGACCGGTATTCTACTCCCACACCGATCACCGGAAAGTTACACCTTGATCACCGCCACGCGACCGCCCGTCATCCTGACGAGATCCGCGGGCGTGAGCTTGAAGATCGTGTTCGGGTGGCCTCCGGCGGCCCAGATCTCCTCCCACTTCATGAGGTCCTCGTCGATCAGCGTCGGGAAGGCCTCGGCATGGCCGAGCGGCGCCACGCCGCCGATGGCGAATCCGGTGCGGGCGCGCACGAACTCGGCGTCGGCCTTTGCGACGGGCTCGGCGATCAGGTCGGCGACTCTCAGCTCGTCGACGCGGTTCGGGCCACTCGCCGCGACGAGAATTGCGCGCTCCGTCTGCCGTCCCCGGAAGACCAGCGACTTGACGATCTGGTCCACCCGGCAGCCGAGGGCGCGCGCGGCGTCGACCGCCGTCCGGGCCGACTCGGCCAGCTCGACCACCCGGTGGCCGCCGCCCAGCGCGTCGAGCGCCGCCTGGACACGCCTGACGCTCGGGCCGGCGAGGACGTCGCGCCGATCGATCATGGCCTCCGCTCGAGCACGGCGCGGCAGTCGCGCAGCTGTGCCAGATGCTCGAGGTCGTGGTCCACCACATGGGTCGCGAACTGGGCAAGCGTGACCGGCCCGAAGTAGCCCGAGAGGCCGAGCCGCGCGACGGCCCCGTCCGGCAGGGCCTCGAGGAACGCGAGCGTCCGCGCGCGGGCGGCGGTGAATTCCTCCAGGTCGCGCTCGAAGCTGCCCTCGCGGTGGTCGCGCGAGCGCGCCCAGGCCTCGGGGTCGAACGACTCGAACTGCGGCCACTCCTCCTCGAGGATGCGCCGTAGGCGCGGCAGGAAAAGGTCGCGCTCGAGGTCCCGGAGGTGCGACATCACCTCTTTCATGCACCACTCGCCTTCTTTCGGGCGCTGGCGCAGCTGCTCGGGGGCGAGCCCCTGCGCGACCTCGGCCACGCGCGCCGCCGTCGTGCCGAGAGCCGCGATCAGCGCGGGGACCGCGAGCGGCAGGCGCGCCTCGCACCGCTTCGGCGGCAGTCCGAGCGCCAGCCGCACGTCGTGAATCTGCTGGAGGTGCTCGGTGTCGTGCGCGGCCATCGTCCGCGCGTAGCTCTCGACGGTGAGGGGCCCGCGACTCGGGCTCACGCCCTCCCGGTGCCAGCCCGCGTCGTCGAGACCGGCGAGAAGCTCGACCGCCTGCCCTCGGGCCTTGGCGAAGACGTCGAGCAGCGTCCCGAGGTCGGACGCGTCGCCCGACGCCCTCCGCCCGGCGTCGAACACCGGCCGCGCCTCGGCGAGGACACGGCGCAGGCGCGGCACGAAGGTGTCGCGGTCGCCTTCGACGAGGTGCCGGACGACGTCCACGATGGACCACTGACCGGGCGTCGGTGGCGCCGTCACCTGACCGGGCGTCGCGTCCGCGGTGAGGAGACGGAGGAGGCCGGGGGTCGCGCGCATCGAGGCGACGACGAGAGCGCGGTCGGTCATTGTAGCGAGGTCCGCGAGGCCGGCATATACCGTGGGTGGCCTGAGCGAGACACGCGGGGCTTCATCGCTGCATTTCGATGCGGTCGAACGCCTCCGCGTAGGCGTAGCCTTTTGTCTTGCCGAGCTCGGCGGAGCGCTCGCGCACGCGTTTCTCGACTGCGGCGAAATCGCCGAACTGGCTCGCGTGACAGGCGAGGGCCTTGAGCTTCAGGTCCATCACCTCGGAGATGTCGACGACGACGTCGGCGTCGTCCCACTGCATCACGTGAACCTCGCGGACCTTGTGGGGCTCGTACTCGGGCAAGAGCTCGGGGAAGGCCATGTGGTCGCGCGCAAGAGGATAGACACAGTCGAGCGCGACGCCCGCCGCGACACGGTGATCGCGGTGCGAGCCGCCGAGGTTGTAGGTGCGGTTCGGGTTCTGACAGATGAGGAGGTCGGGCCGCCACTTCCTGATCTGGCGCGTCACGTCGCGACGGACATCGCGCGTGTCCTCGACCTCGCAGTCGGGATAGCCGAGGAACTCGACCCGCGCCACGCCGAGCGCGCGCGCCGCGTTGCGCTGCTCCTCCCCGCGAATCCTCGCCAGCCGCTCGGGGGTCATCGCGCGGTCGCTCGAGCCCTTGTTGCCGTTGGTGACGATCACGTAGGTCACCTCGCGACCTTCCTTGGCCAGCTTCGCGACCGTGCCGCCCGCTCCGAACTCGGAGTCGTCCGGATGCGCCGTCACCACCATCACGCGCTCGATCTTGTCGCTCACTCGTCTCTCCTCTCCGTTTAGAGCCCGGGCACCAGCATACCGATTCCGGGCACGCCGCGCGACCGGGCTATAATCGCGCGATGCCCAGGGCCGTCGGGCGCCGCGTCGGATCCGCCGTCCTGGCCGGTCTCGTCACGAGCGTGCTCCTCCTGACCCTGCTTCCCGGCGATCCCGGCTCGCTCAGGCTCGGCGGCGTCGGCGCGCTCTGGTGGCTCGCGGTGCTCGTGGCGCCGCTCGCGGGGGCGCTGAGCGTCGCGATACTCGCGGCTGCGACCGCGGCGCGCGCGCCCGGTCTCGCCGCGCTCGCCGCATGGGCCGGCCCCGCCGTCCTCATCGCCGTCGCCGCGCGCGTCTTCGCGGGCGCGGCGGACGCGCCCGTCGTCGTGCTCGTGGTGCTCCTGGCGCCGCTCGCGGCCCTCCTCTCGCCCCCTCGCGCCGCAGGGTTTGCGGCGAACCGCGTCGCCTCGCTCGCGACGCTCGCCGCCGCGGCCCTCGTGCTCTGGGGAAGCTTCGCGGCGCTCGCGGACGTCGCCGAGGTCCTGAGGGTGCGGCGCTGGCAGGCGGCGGTCCTCGCCGCGGCGCTGGCGCTGCTCGCGGGCGAGTGGCGGCCGCGCCGGGCGCGCGCGCGGCCGGTGCTCGCCGGCGTGCTCCTCGTGGCCGGTGCCGTGGGCTTCGTGCTCCCGGTCGTCGCCGTCGGCGCGACGGTCGGGGCAGCGCCCTGGAGCGCGTGGAGCCTGGCCGCGTCCCGCCCCGCGTTCACGTTCGACGAGCGGAGCGTCTGGGTGACGGAAGGGCGCGCGCTCACCCACCCCGAGACCTTCGACTTCAGTGAGGCCCATCGCGTCACGGCGCTCGCCCCCGGCGCCTACCGGATCGTCGAGCCGGTGGGCCCCGAGAGCGGCACCCGTCCGATCGCATTCGACTACACCGTGAAGCTTGGTCCACGCGAGGAAGGATATCCCATACGGGAGCAGCATTGCGTCCCTGCGCCGGGCGACACGGGACACATGCATATGTGCCGGTATACGATCAACGCGGATGAATTGATGAGTGACATCGATCGCGAGAAGCCGCTCTTGGGCCAACCTCTGAACGACGTGCTCACATGGGAGCGCGAGTATTGCGCGGCCGGTTGCTATTGCGAGCCCGCAAGCCGCAAACATAAGTGGGGGCTGGTGCTTGAAACAATTCACTATGCTTTGGCACAAAAGTAATATTGTGGGGCAGGTTGGTAACCTGCGGCCGATTGGCAATCGGCCCGTTAATAAATTCCGTATCCAACCAGGCGGATTACCAATCCGCCGCAGGTTATCAACCTGCCCTACACGAAGAGCAACATGAAAAAGCTCCTCCAACACGCCGCCCTCGAACGTCCCCTTCTCGGGGACGGAGCGATGGGCACGCAGCTCATGCTAGGCGGACTAGAGCAGGGCAACTGCGGCGAGGTATGGAATCTCACGCACCGCGAGCGAGTCCTGGCCATTCAACGCCGTTACGCCGAGGCCGGTTCGGACTGCATCCTTACCAACACTTTTGGCGGCTCGCGCATCATGCTCAACCGCCACTCTAACGGGAAAAACGTCGTCGAGATCAACCAGGCGGGCGTGCATATCGCGCGTGAAGCCTTTGTCGGGCGGGACGGCTACGTCATCGGCGACATCGGGCCCTTCGGTGGCCTGATGGAACCGTATGGCGACTTCACGGAATCACAAGTGCGCGAAGCTTTCAATGAACAGGCGCGTGCTTTGGTGAATGCGGGCGCAGACGCCATCATCATCGAGACTCAAATGTCGAGAAGAATTAC
>Ga0137415_10001994_pt1 | contig 20387 bp, 9 predicted proteins | sample CZODoug3_1_1_16f_FD_183082 | JGI IMG/M metagenome (GOLD analysis project Ga0137415, IMG submission 183082) | Vadose zone soil fungal communities from Angelo Coast Range Reserve, California, USA - CZODoug3_1_1_16fungal (Hybrid Assembly) | ecosystem: Environmental > Terrestrial > Soil > Vadose...
CGCATACATACAATCGGTACATGCAAGGTACATTTGTTGTGCTGACCGGGGCATCCGGCGGCGGCAAAACCACAATTGCTCTCGCTATCGAAGATACGCATCCAGAGTTTTCGGTCTTTCGATTTGACACGATTGGCGTCCCCTCACCCGAGGTTATGGCGGCTTTTGGAAGTGGCCACCAACCCGGCGGAGCATGGCAACGGGCCATGACGCTGCAATGGTTTGAACGGATAGCGCCTATCCTAGCTTCAGACAGATCCGTTTTATTCGAAGGCCAGATGCGAGTTGCTTTCGTTCAAGAAGCTTTGGCGGTCCACGGCATTACGCATGCGCGGGTCATTCTAGTGGAATGTGATGACGAAACACGCACTGCACGACTCACGTATGACCGACAGCAGGCTGAGCTAGCGAACGAAAGCATGATGAGATGGAGCCGGTACCTGCACGAAGAGGCGGTAGAAGCTGGATGCGAAATAATCGATACCGGAGTTATCTCCTTGGACGAAAGCGTTGAGCGAATCGTCTCCTATTTAGCCTAAGCTCTGCGAATCAGTAGTGCACCCCAAAAAGCGCTTCGACAATTTCATCACGAAGTTTCCGCTAATGCGACTTTCGAGGCACAAACAACATAACTGCCGGGTTGACCATTCTCGGCAAGGAAACTCGACTGACTGTGTGATGGACGTGTTAAGTTGAGGGGACGGAGACTGACGTGACAGATCAACCCAGAGAACTGGCTCCCATTCTATGTGCCGACCTGATACGTAAGGTGGATGAACAACTGATTGATCTGTTGAGTTCACTTGCACCGGGCGAATGGGAGATTCAGACTGTTGCTCCACTCTGGACGGTTCGTGACGTGGCCGCGCACCTACTCGATACGGCACTTCGCAAGCTTTCCATGGTCAGGGATTCTTGCTATGTGGAAGCCGTAAGTATCCACTCGCCACAAGATGTAGTCTCATTGGTGAACCGTTTGAATCGGGAGGGCGTGACCGTCTACCGGCGGCTGAGTCCATCTGTGCTGATCGCGGTGATGAACTTAGTCTGCGAGGAATTTGCTGATTTTCATGAGTCTTTGAACCCATTTGATCATGCGACGTTTGCGGTTAGCTGGGCGGGAGAAGAGATATCTCCCAACTGGTTTGATACTGCTCGGGAACTAACGGAACGCTGGCATCACCAACAGCAGATTCGATTGGCTGTAAATCGACCCGGCATTATGATCCCGGCGCTATACCATCCTGTTCTTGATTGTTTCTTGCGAGGACTTCCGCATGCCTTCCATCGCACGCACGCAACGCCTGGAACATTACTCTTGGTAGAAATTTCTGGAGAATGCGGCGGACGATGGTGTTTGCTGCGTGAAACAAACTATTGGCAGCTCACGAGACAGTCGCCAGGTGACTTTGCGGCCAAGGTAACAGTACCGCAAGAATTGGCATGGCGCCTGTTCACAAAAGGAATCGATCGCGATTCAGCGCTCAGGCAGATTGAGATTGAGGGAGATCGATGCTTAGGGGAGAAGGTTCTCGAGTTGACGGCCATTGTGGGCTAGGCTTGGTGATGGCAGGATGGTCAGCAATCTGGAAGTTATCCCTACTCCGACAAGCCGAACCTTACCCTTAGCTACCCTCCCATTCGCTTTGTACGGTTTAATGGATGGGCCATGATAGAGGGCGTAGAATGATATCCGATTCAATCCCGCGAAGTCTCGATCACAAATCCTGCGCGAACCATCGTGGATTGCTTTCGCTACCGCAACAAGATTGGAATTGACATCGCGGTAGAAGGACTGCGCAAAGGCATTCAACATCGCAAATGTACGCCGGATGAACTCTGGCAATATGCAAAGAAGGCACGAGTCTGGACAGTCATGCGTCCCTATGTCGAAACGGTAGTATCCGATGCCGCGTGAAACTCGCAACATCGGCGCTTCGGTGCGGGCCAGGCTTCTCGCTCGATCGAGAGCGGAAAGCTCTGACTATCAAATCCTTCTGACGCGATATGCCTTGGAGAGACTGCTCGTGTTACCTCCAAGGCGCAGAACTCCGCATGGTGCAATTTCGCGAAAAGCGCTTACAAGCCCGCGATTGCTAGGGCTGAAAAATTCTGGATCATGAAGTTGTTGCGTTTCATAGGAAAGGCCTATGAAATTCTTCGGAACAACTACTTGTGCATCTTTGGCGTTGACATGCAAATTTGCGTCAGAGATTCTCGACGGATTGTTCTTTGCACGTGGCACCGCGCTCGCCGCTGCCATAGAGGCCATTTGTATGAGAAGAGCACGACGATTGGGTAATATCATTTGCAGCCTTTCTCGCCTATCGTCCCCATACCTCTGCTTCCGCCAGGCGGCCACCTGGTCTCGGCCATTGCACCTTGACCCGTACATAGCGTCCTCTGACATGCAGTGGGGGCGTCTCGATTTTCAAGGGCGGCAGGTCGGTATTCGTGAAGTTCAACGTTGTAATGGGTACATACTTTCGACCATCGTCGCTGACGAAAAATTGAACGGAAGTAGGAAGGATCTGGCCATCTCGCGTTAGCGAAACCGCGGCGAGTTCATGTTGATCCTTAAGATCGAAGATGATGTCTGCGTTATCGTCTTGGAACTGTGCGATTCGGGTTTCCTGAAACCCATTGAAGGCGCGCCCCTGTAACAAGGTCGTTTCACGCTCGACGACGCCATTGCGAAGCGGGTCCGCGATTTTTGCGGAGGCGGGAGCCGAATAGGAATAGGTTGCTCCGGTACGGGCTCGGTACGGATAATCATCCGGAAAACCTTTGTTGTCAGTCAGTAGAAGCCTCCCGGTCGAAGGCGGGACCTCGGCCTCCACGGACATCGTGGAAACTGCCCGATCCCGGACACCGTCACTCCAATGCGCCACAAGGGGATATAACCAATCAGACTTCAAAGCAAGATCGCCTGCTGGAGGTGTCACGGTGAAAGTTAGATCTATGCTGCTTCCTGATTTCATCTCAGGAACATTCTGGACCGAAGGTTCGAGCTTCCAACCCGCGAGCCCCTGTAAGCGAACTGTTCCCGAAGCAAGCCGATGACTGGCGCCATTCACGATACGGGTGGTGACCTTGAAAGACACCCCAGGCTTGACCTTGACGCCAAACCCATCGACAGAGAATTTGTCACCGGTTGCAGTCAGCCCAAGCAGTGGAGGTGAATCTCGAAGCAGATACAGCACGCCTGCCGTAGTAATTTTTGGAAGGTCCAAAGAGTAGGTTTGGTTTTTTCCTGGATGGAGTGTTATCGGAGTGAATGAATCTCCTTCCGCCGCTGCCCAAAAACCTTCGCTCCAAGGCCCTCCCGGGATCGGCACCTCTATCTCGACTGGAGGTACGATTTCTTGCACTTGTTCATTCTTGGCACCCAGGGTCTGGGCCCGATTGCTGATGACTATGGCCACATTCCCGTGGGAATCCATCATCGGCTGCTCTACTCGCAAAACACCCATCCATGATGGCCGAGCAGAAGTCTGTCGGTATGCCGGAGTTAAACCTGCTGCCGCGAGAATTTTCCCCAGCCAAACCCCTACGCCAAATTCATCTCCGGCGGCCAGATGCTCTTCGCTCTCAGCAGTTGGCCCCACCGGGGTAAATCCCATGTGGGCACCTGTCTGCCCTTTTGCCGCCATGGAACCCAGTGCGAACGGCACATATAGTGCTTCGCCTTTCCCGTATCGGTGCTTGTAAGCTGAAACGCCATTCCATGTTCCGACTTTTTCTGCCTCCTCCGCCTTCACAGCAGCCAAGACATGGGCGTTCAATCCGATTTGTCCAAGATCAATCGCGGCTTCTGGATCCAGGCCTATCACCTGAAGCCCAAGCACCGGCTCTAATTGCCGACGCACGCGATGGTGCTCGTCGAAGTACCCCGCCTGCGTATCGGCAACAAGCACCTTTCCACTTGACACGAAATCGGTGATGCTTTTCGCTTCGTTGGCGGTGAGATGGTCTGCCCCGACAAGAAATAATGCTTGATAGCCGTTTAGATAGTTGGAACTAAGCTTTGTTGAGGGGATTACATCAACCCAATAGCCCTGTTCCCTTAGCCGGCGAAATACCATCCAGCGATTGTTCTCCGGATAGCTCCACTTGCTTCCACCAGTTTGTTGATCACTGAGCAAAACATCTCGCCGCGGCATTAAAAGCGCGACACGGGGTGCGTTCGCCGCGGGAATGGCTTCTTCCCAGAACCCCTCAGCTCGTTGAATTGCATGAATCCAACGGGCAGCATAGAATAGTTTGTCCTTCGGAGCGCCGGTAGAAGCATTGATAAAGCCGAATTTATCCCAATCCTGCTTGGCGCCTGCCCAGCCCATCGTAAAAAGATCGGCTCCCTTCAGCCCATTTGGCAACAATCGCCACATGGTTGAAGCGAACTGATGCCCTGGGCCATCGTGATTGTTGACTTCCGCCAGAAATACACCGTATCCAGGTGCCTTATCTTCGGGACGAATCGCGTTGTAGAGAAAGTTCACTTCATATGTTTCGCGATCTCCGGAGCCGTAAGCATCCGCCCCATAGCGACCTCCGGAGATTGGCCGCATCAAGTCTGCGAACCGTTCGTGACTGAATGTACGAAGACGGTTCACCGATGGCATTTCGATTGTTTGCTGGGTCGACTTGTACATCACTCCGCGCTTCAATGGATCAGCGTCATGCATGGCGCCTGCCATCTGAGCCAACACCTGGACATAAGCATCACTTTGAAAATTCCACCAATCCAAGAACTTGCCCGGCGATTCGCGGTACTGCTGATCTGTCGGTAATGGCCCATTTGCCGCATCGTGGAAATCTTTTAGATCGGCGCCCCAAGCTTCATTCAAACCGCCAATCTTTTCCTGATAGGCATTCCGGAGCCAAATTTCGAATGCTGCGCGCGCTCCAGAACCGTAGTCCACTGATCCTTCCCATTCGTTGTCCAGGCCCCACTCAATTACTGATTTTGCAATCGGGCTTGCAAGGCGTGATTGCACGTGCGCCGTCGCATATGCGAGTAGGAATTGACGAACCTTTGGGTCGACCACGCTGGGTTTGTTCGTAGCCTTGCCCTTGTCATCTAACTGAAATGACATGGAACCGTACTTCGTCTCTCCCACAGTCCCGCTAGCGTGCTGCCGCATAGCAACCGCGAGTGAATTCTGCGCCCATGCCAAACTGAAAAAGCGCAGCCCATATGGATTCGTCTTTCCATATGGCACAACCGCGCTTGCCCCCATGGCAAAGGCGGGGTTGCTCTGAGAATCCTGCTCTTCGTTGGTTCCAAGCTGCACTCTTTGTTCCGGGTCGCCGTGCACGAAACCTAACGGGAAGTATCCCGACGCAGGCGGCCCAGCGGGGTTCAGCTGCAAGCTGTACATGTCTACGCGTTCAAGAGGGTCTTGATGGGGATAGGCCTGCGCAAAACAGGTTGGGAGACCGCATACAGGCAACAACAGGACAGCCGATGAAACGTACTGCCACCTGCGAAAAATGGCTCGATCTGCAGGGCGTTTAATCAACGAAGAATCTCCATTCCAATGCCTGAATACGTATTTAGGTATCTCATCCTAGTCAGAACGTCATGGTGCTGTCAATTTGCTTTATCGTAGGCATTGAGGTCACATTTTCAATGCCGTCCCTAAGCAGTCCAAATCTCAATATGCGCGCGGTTGCTCAGAAAGCCGGTGTTTCGGCCGCGACCGTGTCCCGCGTCATCAACGGCTATTCGTGGGTAAAAAAAGAGACCGCTGAGCGCGTCCAGAAAGTTCTCGATGAACTTAACTTCATTCCAAATCCAATCGCGACTGCACTCAAGTACGGGCGAAGCACTACATATGGACTCATTGTTCCAGACCTCACCAACCCGTTCTTTCCGGAGTTTCTACTTCGGTTCGAAGAATTGCTGATCGAAAACAACTACGAAATTCTGGTAGCGACGACTCAGGGTAATAGTGAGAAGCTCAACCTCTCTGTGCGCCGTATGCTGACGAGAAGCGTCGATGGCGTTGTATTAATGCCATCAGAGTTCGAGACGCGCTCAATTGAAATGCTGCTGAATCATCGCATTCCCTTCGTAACACTTGACAGGCGACTTGCTCAAAAAAACAATGCCGACGTCTCCATCGACTACGAGCATGGATTCCAACAGGCAATTCTTTACCTGAAGGACCTCGGGCACAGAAAAATCGGCTTCATCAGCGGTGTATCTGGTATGCGTTCTTCCAAACTTCGGGAAGATGCCTTCAAGAAAGCGATTGAACACGCTGGTCTTCGTTACGATCCCTTAATGATGCAATACGGCGACTTCATCGCGACCGGGGGGCACACTGCAATGTCCTCTTTGCTCAAGATGGGTAACCGTCCGACTGCTGTTCTTACGGCAAACGATCTTATGGCTTTTGGCGCTCTCCAGGCGCTTCACGAATCAAACCTGCGCGTGCCGGATGATTTCTCTGTCATTGGCTGCGATGGGATTTCACTAGGCGCGGCCACCGCTCCTCCACTCACAACGATCGCTGTCTCACAAGCAGAGCTCGCCCAGGCATGCCTTTCCGCTTTGCAACATGCCAAGGATCATGCCGGCGCACGGGGCGCGGCGCGACGCGTTGCATGTACTCTACTTGTCCGCGGCTCCACGGCCGCTCCTCCCAAAGCAGTTAAGAGAGTCACCAAGACAAAGTCGCCGTCGACACCTCAGAAGAAGGTGACAACAGCGCGGCCCACCCGCAAGTGAAGTTCGTTTCAGTCAACGCGGATGACCATGCGATTCGAGACACACAAGGTCATCCTCGATTACCTGTAACGCACCAATTTACTCCGTGACTGCGAAGCTCTGATGGCGCACGTTGCAAAATCTGCTCAAAAGCGAATTGCTACGCCGCAGCATTTACCGTGTTGCGGTGTTAGCTTTTTTGGCCGATGAATCCATATCGTAATCGCAGGAGTAAAGTGAGGGAAATGGGAGAGAGATTTATCTCTTTCTTCAAACGCTTAAAATGCCTTCACCGTTTAGAAAGATGGAATATCACCCCTAAAGTGTACGTCTTAGGATTGAATTCACCATTATTTGCGCCAAACTGCGAGTAGCTATATTCAACCGAGGCGTCCATGCGAGAACTTAACTGCCTAGATAGTCCAATGTTACATTGCCACTCGTTGTCTGTCGTATTCTGTGAGCCCGCATTGGTACTTGCACGGTAGCGAGCAAAGCCGACCAGAAACTCTGCATACGGAGAAAGCTTTAGACGTTGGATTGGACTAGCGATCCTCGGACCGATACCAACGCCCACAAGCCTCTTGCCGTTCGCTTGTACATAGCGTGTCTGAACGTCTGCCGAGAGCACCAAACGGTTCCGAATGGTCACCCCTTCCAAAAGCACGCCCACTGTACCTCCATAGAGGTAGTCGCCTCCCGGTCCTCCCTTCAGATCACTAGCCGCTCCTGCCGCGTAGACGGAAACTTGAGCGGTCAGCTTTAGGGTCAGACAGGCACACATTAAGAGCACCGCTCCTAGATAGCAATTTTTCTGAGAGCGAACTTTTATCCACCTCTTTTCATTGATCATCGAGATACCCATCACTCTCCCTCTCAGCGTATTGAGAAATTGTTCTGCCGTGGCTTGCCACAACCGCGCCCGTGGGCGCCGCCGGAATATCGGCGCTTATTGATACACCTGCCCGGTTTCTGTAGATGTCTGGCCTACATGTCCGACTATGGAGCTTGCAAAACCGTAAAGCTTACTGGAACGGAATGCGTGGCTGATTCACCATTGGATCCAGTGAAGGTCAGATTGAGGTTGAAATTCCCCGTTGGAGTCGTGAGAGTGGAGAACGTTTGAAGTATGTTTCCGCTTCCACAGCCCGAAAGCCCGGTGCTGATTGAGAACGCGAGCGCACATAGAGTTACCATGCGAAGTATTGATCTGCGCCTCAAGAAGAAAGCGGTTATGAACAGAGGGCCCGCGAAAGCCATGAACAATCCACGCCCCTTCTGGATGGGCTCCAAGGATGCCAACGTGCTCGGCACGTTGGTATAGATCTGGACGGTCACCGAAACGGGAGTCTCGTTTGACGATAGATTCGCCGTCACTGGATTGAATCGACACACTGAATTAGGCGGCAAGCCGGAACAGCTGGGCGTGATTGTCCCCGAACTTCCATAGAGAGACACAAGATTTACACTGAGCAACCCGACGCCTCCTTGGGGGACGGTGAAAGAGTTTGAAGTTGGCGCCGCGATGAAATCTCCGCTTCCCCCGGCGAGGACCGCGGATTGAGACGGTGCGAAGTTCCCATCTGTGCTCCCGCTGTATACCGCTGTAAACGCATTGCTTGCAAAATTCAGCATGGCGGAATTACATGAAATGGAATAGTTGTTTGCGGCATTGATCGCTGAAGAGCAGATGGGTGTCCCCGTGCCAACCGGTCCTGCCCAAATAGTCAGTGTGCCTGTCTCTCCAGAGGCTGTCATTGCTTGAACTGACGACGCAAAGACAATTGACCCGACGCCGTTCGAGTACTGTGGCGTAACGGTAAGATTGGTGGTTGTGACGGCCGGCTTGACCGGTACAGTGATCGCAGCCGCACTGCTCGCATACGGTGCGCCACCGCTATATGTCACCGTGAGATAGTGAACGCCAATGGGAAGGGCCACTGTAAAGCTGACGGTCCCATTGCCAACGGCTACTGGTGGAAGATCCGTCCGACCGTCGATGGTGAGAGTTAGGGTCCCCGTTGGTGTCGTGGTGAGCGGAGTCGCGGAGAGGACCGCAACCAAAGTTACAGGCAGGCTATAAAACACGCCGCTCGATGGCAATACCGAGAGCGCGATTTGAGTGTTGGCGGGGAGCGATGTGCTGGTCCCAATGAGTTGCGCCACTGCAGCGCTCGTATTGCTTGCATTTGTATTGAACACAGACGTGCCGCTGGCAGTTCCAGATGCAGTAGGAGTAAAGCTTACTCCGAAATCACAGCTTGAGCCTGCAGCATAAGAGATACCGGCGCCACAACCATTTGTGGTCGCGGGCGTGATGGTAAACGCCGATGACCCGGAAATTCCAGCCAGAGGCATAGAGAATGTCAGGGGCGCATTGCCCACGTTGCTTACGGTGAGTTCGGCGCCAGTGGTTGACCCGACATTCGCCTGGGGCAAGACAATGTTGCCAGTGCTACGGCGGAGCGCGACGGCTGCTGTCAGCCCGGAATCAGCGACGAACAAATTTGCGTCCGCATCAATCGCCAGCCCAACCGGAGACTTGAAGCCAACAACGAGTCGATAACCTGGTGTAGCTCCAGCGTAATAGTCGAGCACGGAGAGGCTTGTTGCATCTGTGACGTATATGTCGCCAGCCGAATCGATTGCGAATGCTGTCGGAACTACGCCGGCATCGAGAGGTACGATCGCACTGGTTCCGCTGGCGACGAGGTACTCATCGATACGATTATTGCCGGAGTCCAGCACGTAAAAGTTTCCGCTCGCGTCCATAGCCAATTGTGTTGGTGATGCAAGAGCAGGACTCACGGCAGGAAACGGGACAGTTAACTGATTGCCGTTGAGTGACAGTTCAACAATACGATTATTGCCGGTATCGGAAACAAAAATGTTCCCGTACGGATCGACCAGCACACCTTTGGGACCAGAAAGATTTGTACCTAACGACGCCAGCGTTGATCCACTTGCATTCGTCACTAAAATCCTATTGTTATCGGTGTCCGCTATATACAGATTCCCAGCCCCGTCGAGAGCAACGGCGGAGGGTTTGCTCAGACCCGTTACCAAAGGAGCGAGGGTCGTCCCCGTGGCAGAGCCCTTGAGGACCTGATTACCCTTGCTGTCAGCGACGAATACGTTACCCAACACGTCTGCCGCAATACCGGAAGGCGTCAGACCTGATCCGAGCATGCTTACCGTCCCGTTGTCGATAGCGATATCTGAGGCGATTCCCGTGCCTGAGATCAATTCGCTCCCCGCGACGGCACTCGATGTCCTCAACTGTATGGAGCCTGGTCGCTGCCCAGCACGCGAGGGCGTAAACTTAACATTAATGACGCACGTACTCTTTGCAGCGAGTGCGATTGTCGTGGTACAAGTTGTCCCCCCGGCATCAGAGTATTCGCCAGAAGACTGCCCCTCCAGACTGAACGTTCGGCCAACGAGAGATGTAGCTACAGTCGCCGTAAAGGCGATCGGCACCGTCACAGAAGATCCCACCGGAGTTGCGGGAATCTGATTGTTGTATGAGAACTTTTGAACTAAGTACGCGGCCCCGGTGGACGAAGTACCGGTAAATGCGTTGTACAGATTCCCGAATTGGTCGGTTCCGAGTACTCCAGCCTGAAGTGCCGTCTGCAGGCCCGGACAGCCATCGCCAAAATTATCAGTTGACTTAGGTCCCGAGGTTCCCTTATTGCAATAGTTTCCCGCAGTTGCTGAGCTGGCCGTCGTTATTCCACCTGCGATGACATTTGCGACACCGCTAGTCGGATCAATGCGCCACAAATCGTGAGTGGAGGTATCAGCGATGTAAATATACCCCGCCGCATCGATCGTTGCTGCTCCGAAGGTCAGCTTGAGCTGTTGCGCGGGTGTCGCATCGGTTGCCAGAGTTCCTTGAACACCTGACGTGGCATCGCCTCCCGCATACGTATAGATATAGCCAACGACGGGATTCGAGATTCCGGCTAGCGTCCCGCCTCGATACAGAACGCGCAGTCGCCCATTCGCTTCGTCGGTTATAAACAAATTGTTGTACTGATCTAAGAAGATTGTGGCCGGATAGTCGAATAGCGCCGAGGTTGCAGGGCCGCCATCGCCAGCATATCCCCCGGGACATCCAGTACTATTGCCGTACTTGCCCAAACCACATGTTGTTTCGCCCGCTACCGTGGTTATGATCCCAGTAGTGCCATTAATCATTCGAACGTTCTGCGCTCCATCATAAACATTCCCACTACCAGTGGTACCGTCCGACATGTAAATGTTCTCATCCTGGTCTACAGCAACATACCGTGGGTTGACTGCACCAGCATTGGAGGCCAGCAATCCATCTCCTTCCCCGCCCTGCGCTCCCTGAAAGCCCAATTGATAGACATACCCTACCTGCGGGGCACTCACGTTTGGATTCAGCAGCGTGATCAAGTTAGCCATGCGGGCTCCCCCCACATAGACCACCCTTAATCCGTATTTGGTAGAGGTGTTCGCAAAAAGTAAATTGCCATCTCTGTCCACTGCAAGGCCTTTTGCGGAGACCCTTGTCAGGCCCGCCGGGCACCCATTTCCGAGACTATCGAAGGCCAGGAGCTGACTAGTGTTGTCGTTTCCGCAATGGTAAAGGCCGAGGTGCGAAGAGATGGCTGCAGTCAGCGCCCCGACCAAGGTATAAATTCGTCCTGAGACGGGAGTGAAGTTTTGGATTTGCGGATTCGCTGCAATAAGGGCAGCTGTGAGAGCCACACCGCCTTTATAGATCACACGAATGTCGCTGCCCGACTGCGCGCCATTTGGGAGGGTCGTATTCTGCTCGGAAATGTAGACATTCCCTTCGGGATCAGTAATGACGTCATACATGTTAGCAATGACAGCTTGGGTTGGTAGGCAGCCATCTCCCTGATTCTGACCGGAGGAGTTTGGAATTCCAGTAGTACATACGGTATTGCCGCTGCCGGCAGCTTCGCCTGCGAGGACCGACGAAAAGGGAGATGGTAGTAGGGCCGTTTGCGCGAATGCGATACGAGCAAAGAGCAATGTGAGCGTCAGTGGAATTAGCGAAAAGCGGCGAAAACGGACGAAGTTCATATTCATGGACATGCACCTGATTTTGTCGTTGCTAAGAGAACTACATACGGAAGCCAGCCAAAGCTAATAACGAAGAATAAAAGCGAGTTGAATCCGGCGACCATTGGTGCCAACCGATCCATTGTTACCTGTTGTCGCAAGGATCGCGCCATGCGCGGTGCCTGTGACGTATGAGGACGCCGTACTTGGGATTGTCGCGTTAGGGTTCGCTAGATTCGGCGTGTTGAAGACATTGAACGCATCGACGCGCATTTGTAATTTCATTCCTTCAACTTTCAGATTGATTGACCGACGCAGGCTAAAGTCGCTCTCTATGAAGGCTGGACCGTAAAGGAAATTGCGCGAGACGCCATTGGTGTAACCACCGGAAAGCGGGCTGTTGAAACCGCACGGATCATTTACCGGTGTTGGCGCCGTGCCCGAATATGTGAAGCCGCTAGAGAACGAACAAACGTTGAACCACTGATTCACCTTGTCTGTACGGTGACGATTGTTTGACAACGGCTGATATTTTGTGAGACCTGGCGCTAGTGGTGCTCTTTGGTTCGGCTCGGCGTTCAACTCTACGTCGTGGTCCAGAATGGGCGTAAACGGATGCCCGGTGCGCGCGCTAAAAATTCCGCCAAACACCCAGTCGCTGAGGATCGCTCGCTCTATTTTCGGACCAGTGTGGGGGGCGGGGAGATTCAGCGTCCATCCCGCGCTCACGATGTGCGTCGCTTGGTAGTCAGATGGCCCATAATTTGTGTTCACGTTTGGAGGCATCGACAGTGCGTTGGTATTAGTCGTACCACTGCTCTGGTCGTCTAATGAGCGAGAGTATGTATAGGAGGCCAGCGATGTAAGCCAGCGCTTCGAACGCTGAATGTATTGGACCTGGAGCGCGTTGTAGCTTGAGGAACCTACTGAGTTGTTGTCGACAATTCCCTGACCGCCATAATTGAAGCCAGGGTATGTCACTCGCGCTTGGTTTGAAGCCTGGTTCGTGGTGGCATTGAGGCAGTAAGTAGTTGGGCTCGTTTGATAATATGTGTTGGCAGGGTTGCAGCTGTAGATCGTAGGATTCAGGTCGACCGGGACAATCTGATGACGTCCAAACTTCCCGACGTAGGAAACAGCGAGTGTAGCTGCGGCGATGCGTTCTTGAATCCCCACGTTGACCGACTCGCTATAGGGTTCCGTGACGTTCGGGTCGGCGAAGTTGACCGATAGCGGGGTTGCGAAAATCGCCGTGGCGGGAGTCGTATAGTTCGCAGGCACTGGGGTCAAATCGAGGAGCGGCTGTGAGAAGCTCCCGTTTGGCTCAGAATAATTCGCAGTGTAATGATATGGCTGACCGATCCCGGTAGTGTTTGCATTTAGAGCATCGTAAAAGATGCCAAAACCCGCCCTGATAACCATCCTGCCCGATCCAAACACGTCATAGGCTAGCCCAAACCGCGGTCCGAAGTTGCTGTAGCTGGTTTTGATGATGGAATTGGGGATCCCCGGGTCGCCTTGGAAAGCCAAGCTTGATGGCGTGTTGGGGAATCGGTAAGACTGATAGCCTGGCACAAAAGTGACGGACTGCCCGTCCGGCTGGTACCACGGAGGGGAAAATTCGTAGCGAAGGCCGAGATTTAGCGTCAAACGCGGGGTCGCTCGCCAATCGTCCTGAAGATAGAAGTAGGCAACATGTTCCGCTGCGCTGATGTTTGTAGAATTGCCAACCTTTTCGCTGGTAATGAGACCCATCGTGAAGTCGCCGATTCCCGAACCGGTGTAGGAGCCTCCGGCGATGATGGAGATGGGCTGGTCGTAACGGTGAATGTATTGGAGGTCCAACCATTGAGCTCCAATCTGGATGTTATGTCGGCCGTGGGTCCACGTAATGTCATCATCGATTTCGGTATCCGCATTGACGCTGTATGAATACCCAGAATTGGTCGAGCCGACCGTGAAGCGCCCGCTCGCCGCGAGAATGGGAAGTGTGGGATGGCCTGGATCGGTCACATTTGATCCCAAATCAATGAAAGTCGTCGGATCGATGGGTTCGACGGTATAGTTGTACCGCTTATAGGCCACCCTGAGAACGTTTAGGAGGTTGGGGGTCAACACCCAGGTGTCCCCGAGATTCCCACTTGTAATGCCGCCGCTATTGGCGTCGATGTCATAACTCGCAACAGCCGTGCCGGTCGGAGTGACGCTGTTTGATGTCTGGTCGTTGACACTCGTGACATAGTAGCGAGCGTCAATTGTGTGACCGTGACCCGTATTCCAGTCCACTCTAGCCAGGCCGTTCCAGTCATTTCGAGGCTGATTGGCAGTTGTTGGAAGGGTTGTCGCCTGTGTTACTGGAACGCCGTTGATCTTCGGAATTGGAAGATATTTCTTGTAAAAATTAACGGCAACCGGGTTAACACATTCATAAGGAATCTCGGCATTGGGCAAAATCGACGCCGAGAGCGTTGAAGAACTTGCTGAATTGGCCAGCGTAGTTAGATCGATGTCACACTGTTTCGCATTGTAGATCCCACTTTGGCCGGCTGCCGTAGCTGCTGTGGATCGAATCTCTGATTGCGCGGGACCAGAGTAAGGGTTCGATGGATAGTATGGATTCATCAGGCCACTGGTAATGAGATTGCCTCCTGCCGGATAATCCGCCGCGAAGCTAAAGCAGTGCTTCCCAGACCAGACACTCGAAACGCATGGGAGGGGGGTGACTCCATCGGGGCTTAGGCCGCGCTCGGCAAGCGTGGGCAATCGCGTATTCGAGACAACTTCACTCGCGGAGCGTAGGTCCTGAAGTCCCAGGAAGAAAAACAACTTGTTATTTAGAATCGGACCGCCTACCGAAGCTCCGAACTGATTCTGGACGAGCTTTGGGTTCAAGTGCGAAAGGTAATCGCTCGCATTGAGAGCTTTGTTTTGGATGTATTCCCATAGCTGCCCGTGAAATTTATTCGTGCCGGACTTTGTGAGAACATTGAAGACGCTACCAACGTTTCTCCCATACTGTGCTTTATAGTTCACGGATTGAACGGAGACTTCTTGCAGCATCAGGGGTGGTGGGTAGTTCAGACCGGTGTTGTAATAAACGTTATTCCACATCGCTCCATCGACCAGGAACAAGTTCTGATTGCTGCGTGATCCGCCTGATGAGTATGTCGGGCCGCCGGTATCGCTGGTGAATGTAGTGGGTGCGTTGACATCGACCACACCGGGCAAAAGCGCAGCGAGTTCGACAACATTGTTGCCATCGACAGGCAAATTTTCCACCAGCGTTGGATCGATGACAGTGGCAATGGTTGCCGAGCGGACATCCACAGTTGCTGATGGTGCATCCACCGTTACGGTGGTGCTTACGGATCCAACGGCGAGCGGAGCATTTATGCGAACATTCTCGGAGGCGTTCACATTGAGGGCGTTCATTTTGAAGGTTTCGAAACCTGGTGCAAGAACCGTGAGGGTGTAACTGCCGGGTTTGATCTGAGAGAACAGATATTCACCCTGCTTATTCACCTTCGCCGTGTTGACAGTACCTTCGTCAATGGACTTGATCGTCACGATTGCATTCGGCACGACCGCGCCTCCGCTGTCCGTCACGTTCCCGCTCACTGTCCCGGTACTTATCGTTTGCGCGGAGCAGAATGGCGTCGCATATGCCGTTAAAACCAGAGCAAGCACCAAGAACGCCGGACGCTTGGTTATCCACGCCCCTCCGATTCGGCCCAACGAGTAAACCTGTTCCGGCCACCTGCACTGAAAGATCTTTGTCATTCCACGCCTCATCGCCATTGATGCTCTGACACATCCTGAACATGAATACGTATTCAGGTATACGGACTTAGGTGATCGCCAAAAAATCTACACAGCGGGGATAGCCCTTGTCAACAGCGATTCTCTTGACTGAATTTCATAGGGCCCGCCAGTGGGACGTGCACACCGTTACTTCAGGATCACTCGCATCATTCCGCAGATCTCTTTCATTCTCTGAGCCGAACACCGAGAGCGCATACGGATAGCTTTGTCAGCCGACCCGTTTTGCAATTACCTGAACCACAGGCGCGTCAAAGGGTGGCGCGCCGGTTGAACTGAGGCATCGATTACTTGGGTGGAGGATCAGCCGATCTTCCTTCCAATGGGAGCCTGGTTCAAAGCCTAGAATGATTGGGATCTAAGATCTAGTGATACCTTTGCGGGTAACCGTTTGATCAAGCGAGGGACCACTTTGAGAATGTTTCGACACGCTCCAACGTTTCAGATCTGGAGCCCCGCAAATGCGGAGACGTCCAGACCGACCACAATTGCTTCGCATTAGCAATTCCAGTTGAGCATATGCAGCTCCCGTTACAACTCGCGCTTTGGATTGCTGGCTACAGCTGCATTGCGGCGGGTCTTGGTCTGATAGCTAAACGACCTTCCGAAACCGTGCGGCACTTTCTTTATACAAACCGTGATCTCCCCTTCCCTGTTGTTGCCTTTGCATTTTTGGCGGTGAATTGCAGTGCAATGGAAGTGCTTACAATGTCCGCGCTTTCCGCGCGCTACGGCCTGTACGCTGTCCACTTTTACTGGATTGGTGCTGTACCGGCGATTGTTTTCTTGCTCCTTGTAATGTTGCCTGTATATCAGTATCTAGACGCTCGGAGTATCCCCGAGATGATGGATCGGCGCTTTGGCCACCCGGCGCGCATCGTAAGCGCTTTATGCTTTTGCACTCTAATGACGGCGAACTCCAGCATCACCCTTTGCCTTTTCGGGCGCCTGTTGCAAATGGCGATCGGTTGCAGCTTCTCGGCGGCCATTTTCGGAATCGCGACTCTCACTGCCGTCTTCGTTCTCACTGGTGGTCTAACTGCCGTAATCTACGGAGAATTGATTCAAGCCGCTCTCTTCGTGCTTGTTCTGCTACCTCTCAGTGCAAAGCTTCTTCACTCACGCAATGGCTTACACAACTTGCTCTCAGAACTACCCGCTGGCCACCAACATACCGTATGCGGATTGCCATGGGCCGACCCGCATTCCGCCCACGATCTCTTCAGCACTTTCGTGGGGCTTGGACTGATCCTAAGCTTTAGTTATTGGTGTACAGACTTCTTATTGGTCCAGCGCCTATTAGCAGCGCGTAGCCCCAAAGCCATGCGACAGACCCCATTAATTGCACTAACCGCGAAGATGGCTCTTCCTATTCTCCTCATCGTTCCTGGTTTAGCCGCCGCAAGACTCTATGGTTCGCGGGATGAGATGAGTTTCGATCCCACAGTCCCTCGCTTGCTTCTTGCAAACTTTTCGAGACCTGCTGTAGCCTTCGCACTTGCTACTCTCTATGCCAGTCTCTTCATAGCCTTTTGTGGAATGTTCACCGCCAGCACAGCCATTTTCGTGAGCGACGTTTATGCGCCCTTACTCAGGAGGGCGGCCGATGACAAACACTACCTTCTAACAAGCCGGCTCTTCACCGCCGCGGCGATTGGATGTTCGCTCGTATTCGCGAACTTGGCTTTACCCTCCCGGTCACTCATGGAGGAATTAGAATTTTGCGTTGGTTCGTTTAGCGTGCCGCTGGCAACAGCCTTGATATTGGGACTGTTTTCTCCATGGTTTTCCCGCGCCAGCGCAGTGCCAGCCATGCTAGTAGGGACACTCATCGGAATTGCGAACCGTCTGTTCGGCCCTTATATCGGGTACGGCAGCAACTTAGGTGGAAGCTTTTACGGAGCAATTGTGAGTTGCGTTTCAACGGCTTCCATCATGCTTCTGATGAGTATTAAGCGCACTCCATTGATTGACTCTGGGATAAATCATAAAGAACTTCGACAATCGATTCGAGCGCATGTGCTTGGCCAGAAAGTTATTCTGCTGTACTGTGTTGCATCCTGTCTTGTCCTTTGTACGCTTTACATTTTCTTTTCATAAACATCTTTCACACCGACCTAGTCTATTCGTCCGAACCATCCTTTTCAGTGCGCTCATATCTTACCTTTGTCCACTGAACCGTCGCACCCATGGCTTTGTCGCGATGGCGATCTTTACTCCCACATCCATCGTCGACTCGATCAAATTTCCTTCGGAGACCTCGCAAAAAGACCGTACGTTTTCTGAATGTAGTTTTATGGGCATTACGGAAGGGGTTATAGATTGTTACCCACCTTGTTGTATTTAGTCTGGTAGGCAAGAGGGGTAATCACCGGGCTTGCAACGCCGACGACTACGGTAATCCAGTTTTCGCCGCTACCATTATTCGCAATCCACAGGTTGCCTGACGGGGTCTATGGAAACCGAACTCTGGTAATGGGGAAACGGATTAGCGACTCCTGGGAAAGCAAACTCCGCGAGATTATTGATTAGCGAGATGTTTCTGTTGCTATCGAGTATGACTGAGTACTCGCCGAAGACATCTGTGTTTAGACCGGAAGTAGCGCTGTAGCCGACGATCCACACATTGTTCGATCCATCTACTGCTACAGAAGCCGGATTGTTTATCATAGGTGAATCAGTCGATACCATCTACATTAATTTGCACGGGATAAAAATGACCTACAAGTTTTCAGCCTCTGCCGGGTTGATGAACTCGTCAAGACGGCTTATGTACTTATCCAGTGGAATGGTTTCGTTTTGAGTCCTGCTTACTTAATCTCAACAATCAATAATTCAGCAGGTACATTGAGCGCTATAGCATTCCCTGTCGCCCAGGCAGTAAACGCGGTAGTCGGATTGGTACCGGAGGACTCGCCTGGTGCATAAACCGTGAACGTGCGATTCGCAATGGTGGCGACCGTGGCGACCGCTTTTTCACTCGTGGGCGAGATGTGGGTTTTGGTGGTATTGTTCCAGATGCTCACGTTGTTCCAGATCAGGAGATACCAGGTATTTTGGTCAGACGACTCTATGACCTGATAGTGAATATTTGGATTGGCGCTAGGATAGCCTGTTAAGGAGTAGAGGACATTGCTAGGGGTAAATGACGCCGGATTTGTATCCTTGACGATAGCCATCATGTTCTTAATTGCGGAATACGCCGGCTTCGGCGAGCTGTTGTTACTGCCATCGCAGTTCATGATGCCCCAATGTCCTTCCCTCCCGGTTATGCCCGGCTCATCGTAGAGCTCATACAGGGATGTTCTTGCGATCCCTTGTCTGAAATGCTCAACATAGAGCAGCGGCTCGAAAAAGCCCTCGACAGTTTGATCGCCATTAAAGTCATAGTCGTCAATCCCTGTTTCTCCGTTATAGATTGGATTGCTACCGGTATAGGTTTGAGAATCGGAGATTGCGCTGGCAAGCGTACCCGGCGAAGTTCCGTATGATCCCCACGCACTGTCCGGCATCGCGTCGGGCAGATTGGGATAGTAGTGGCCACCGCCATAGGTGTTGGCGTAACCCGGCGCTACATCGGACTTCAGTCCACCGCCGACTCCGCGCGGCGTGTAATTAACGCTCTCGCCGCACGGCGGAGCAACGAGTTGTACCCCGGTGATCCCGTTCCACAAAATCACGTTAGCCATCTCGGAGGTTTGCCAAAACATGCCAGTTGGGAAGCCTGTCCCAGAGTAGGTGATGCCACTCAAATCGGGTTCGTTGTTGACCTCGATAGAATCGATAGCCGGTTGGTACGCTTTAATGTCGTTCCCGATGTATACCCAATTACTGCCTGAGATTTGCGACTGGCCGGCGCTTCCCCAGGAACCGTTCCAGTCCCAGGTCAGGAATGCTGTAATTCCGTAGTTGCTTTTCAGTGTCTGAATTTCGTTGACATAATTCGGATCCGCAAACTTAACCCCCATCCAGGTGATGTGTGGATCAACATTACCCAATCCGTCACGGACGTGCGCGATGCCGAGATTGGCAAGGTCCGAATTCATCTTCGTATAGTTGCTGTAGCATTTGGTGCCGAAATCAGCATGGAGTTGGACTCCCGTACTATTCCAGAAGTCGTACGCTCTTTGGGATGTCAGACTGCCCGTCTGGGCAAGCGCGGAGTTCACCAGTGCAGCGAAAATTGCGATTCCCACTAGAACGCTTTGATTTCGTGGAACGAAGCCATTCGATGAATGAGTCAATTGAGCCTTTTGTATGCGAAACATGCTTCACCTTTCTTTCTCATATCGATTACTGCGCTTGACGCAAATCACCTAATTTTCTTGTGACTCCGCACGTTCACCTGTTTGACCTCTACTAATGCCTAAGGAAGACGTTTTCTAAACTCAAACCAGTCGTTTCGAATCGATCAACGGTCGCACGGCTTTGTTCTCTTCTCCCTGATCAAGTCTCAGACCGCTAAAACCTTTTCGTGCAACAGCGTTTACTGAATACGTATTCCTGATTCCGTATTCATGTTGGAGCGAGATCACCTTATTCGTCTTTTCAAACTTTTGTCAAGGGTTATGTTTGTCTATTTCACGTTCAAGTGTGAGGGCCGTGCTCGCGTAATCCCCGGCGAGTCGCAGTGGTATACCCGCTTGCATGAGCAAAGATCCGGTTACCAGCGGCTCTCCGGAATAAGCTTCCGGAGTCAGCGAAGTCACATGATATAGCCCATGAGGATCAAGACCCCCATTCAGATCGCCGCCGCCGCCGTCCACTCTCTGAGCTCACCCCAGCTCTCAGG
>Ga0137415_10001995_pt1 | contig 20383 bp, 13 predicted proteins | sample CZODoug3_1_1_16f_FD_183082 | JGI IMG/M metagenome (GOLD analysis project Ga0137415, IMG submission 183082) | Vadose zone soil fungal communities from Angelo Coast Range Reserve, California, USA - CZODoug3_1_1_16fungal (Hybrid Assembly) | ecosystem: Environmental > Terrestrial > Soil > Vadose...
CTGAACATCGAGAGTGACATTGATGGACTGCGCCCCTGCATGTTTGAGCGCATTCGTCAGCCCCTCCTGAGCAATGCGGAACACATGGTCAGTGGACGGCCACTGCAGGCGGATGGGCGCATCCTCGATCGCGACAAATCGCACGGCGGGGCCGTTGGAGTCATGCTGGCGGTCCACCATGTCGTGCAGCGCCTGGACGAGCCCGCCATGCGCCTCGCTCAACGGCGACAGGCCCTGGGCAATGCCGTGACAAGTACTAATCGTTTGGCTGGCGAGCAACGAGAGCCGGTCGAGTTCATCCGCGCTCGGCTGGTGGCCTTTTCGCGCGGACGCGGCGAGACCCCGGGCAAGCAGCGCAACGCCCATGAGCTCCTGACTCAACCCATCGTGAATCTCCTTGCCGAGGCGCTGCTGCTCCCGGTAGGTCGCTTCGCCGACCGCCCACTCGAGGCGCTTTTGCTCCGTGATGTCCTCTGCAACGCCAAGGACGCGGTCAACCTCTGCTCCCGGCCCCGTGCGAACGCCTCGGGCAACGACCCGTAGCCAACGTTGCACACCGTCGGTGCTCCACAGCGACACATCGATGTTGAGATCGGACCCCTGGGCAATAGTGGACGCACCCGCAAGAATACGTTCGCGGGTCGCCGCGTCGTAGAAGCTCTTGCGGCCCAATTCAATAAAGCGATCGAGATTACAGCCGTACACGCGTTCAAAGCCGCTGCTCACCCAGGTCGGCTGCGGATGCCCATCTCGTACCACTCCTTCGAACACGAAGCCCGGTACGAGGTTGGCGATGGTCCGATAGCGGAACTCGCTGTCGACGAGCTGACTCTCCGCATGCTTCCGAGCGGTGATGTCCTGGATCTGGGAAACGAAATACATCGGCTGGCCTGCGTCGTCGCGCACCAGCGAGACGGATAGACGGATCCAGACGATGTGCCCGTCCTTATGAAAGTAGCGTTTCTCCATGTGGTAGTGAGATTGCGACCCGTCAAGCATCTGGCGCATGTGTTCCAGGTCTGCGTCGAGATCATCCGGGTGGGTGATGGCCTGAAACGTCGTCGCCAACAACTCCTCGGCCGTATAACCCACGATTCCACACAACGCGCGGTTAACTCGCTTCCACCGGCCGTCGGTAGCTACGAGCGCCATGCCGATGGCTGCGAACTCGAACGCGCCACGGAACCGCTCCTCGCTCTCGCGCAAGGCTGTTTCCATCCGCTTGCGGACGTCAATATCAAGGGAGATGCCCACGATCTTGAGCGGGGCACCGTCGGCGCCGCGCTCCACCACGCGGCCGCGATCGAGTAGCCATTTGTACTCGCCGGTGGCAGTCCGGATTCGAAACTCGCACTGGAAGAAGCCGGTGCTATCGGCGACATCGCCGGCAAAGGCCCGGATATAATGCGCGATGTCGTCCGGATGGATATCACTCAGCAAGGTCTCGACGCGCCGCGTGGCGCCCTTGTCGGCCACATCGTAGCCGAGCGCCTGGTGCCAATAGACACTGCCGGTGACCGTGTCGCTGGCCGCGTCGTACTTCCAGACGGGCAGGCGGGTCGCGCTGATGGCGTATTCGTAAGGATCCTCCGCCTTGCGCAGCGCGGACTCCGTGTGCTTGTGTGCATCGATGTCGATGCACACGCCAACAAAGAATCGCGGAGTACCGTCGTCGGCGCGCGCCGTTACCTTGCCGCGCTCGTGCAACCAACGCCAGTGGCCGCTCCGAGTGCGGATCTGATACTCAACGGCGTAGTGATCGGCGGCCCCACGCCGGCAGTCTTCGTCGGACGCTATGTAGCGCTCGAGATCGTCCGGATGAATGAGCTCCCGCCAACGCGCGAGCCCATTGTCCCCGATACAAGGGTCGACGCCGAAGCGCTCGCACCAGTTGTCGAACCAATGGAACTCACCGCTAGCCGTCATCTCCCATAGCCCGACCTTCGTGCCCCAGACAGCGGCCTCGAGCCGCGCTTCGCTCGTCCGACGTCTCTCAGCGTCGCGATGTCGCTGAATCACGAACGACGCCAAGGAGGATGCGAACTGGATTAGATCGATCTCCGCCGCCGACGGCCCACGCCGTTCCCGGTAGTAAAGCGCCAGCGTGCCGAGCAGCGCGTGCGCATCGTCAATGATCGGCACCGACCAGCACGCGCGCAGGCCGTGTGACAACGCGATCGGCGCATATTTGGTCCAAAGGTCAGACTGCTCGACGTCCTCGACGATGACCATCTCACGACGGGCCGCAGCGGTGCCGCAGGAGCCCTCCCCGATGCCAATCGGCACGGGATCTATCGCGTGGGTGTACGCATGTGGCAGGCTCGGAGCTGCCCCGGGCAGCAGCAGGCGGCCCGTCGGGTCGACAAGCAGTATCGTGCAATGCAGACCCTCAGCCCAGGTCTCGACATAGGATGCGAGTCCGTCGAGCAGCACATTGAGGGGCGCGGCAGAGCGGAGCAGCGCGAGCAATCGGACCTGCGCCCTTAGAGGATCCCGTTCCGAGGCCGATCTCGGTGCGCGGCTCACGATCGAATCGACAGCGGCGGCCCAATTCGTGTTCTCGGCTCTGCGAGGCATGCGGCTCCTGTTAGCCGACAGGGTGGTTACCGCGCCCGCGTCGACGTCGCCGCTATATACGCCGCCGGTCCCCCGAAAGGCAAGCGGGGCTGCGCGGGCGCTCGTCATACGCAGCGGTGACGAACGGCCACACTGGCCGTCTATCCCAGACCCCGCAACGGCGTCAGCCCTGGCGTTCATCAGAAAAAAGCATGCAATTCCCATGTCTTTGGGGATAGGTGGGATGAACTCCGTGCGATGGAATTTGTGCTACCAGAAAGAATTCTAAGATCGATTACGGCGCAATGTGATGAGTCGAGCAGATGAAGCGCACACCGAAATTAAATCTGAAAAAGACCGTTCAAAATCGGGGCGATCGCGCCGGCATCTTGTAAGCGCGCCCGGCGATGCTGTTCTGATTAAGCGCGGCGCGCCTCGCTGGCTTCTGCTCGCGCGTCCTTGCGGCTGTGGCACCGAACTGCTCAATTAACCTGGGTACGCATGCTCGCTCGTCTCTGGGGTAAAACCCTCCCGTCGTATGCGGCGCGCGTGCGGCAGGCACGTTCGGACAGACCCGACTCGTCGATGAAGGCGATCAATAGTCCTTGCCGCGCAGCGTGTTATTTCGGGAGGGTTATCGCGTCTGCTTCCACCGCATCACCCCCGCCGGATTCTGTTGTCGGGCTCGGATCGTCGGGCGCTGCAAGCGCCAGCCCATCCGCTGCAGCGTCCGCCACACCGAGCTTGCCGCCAGGCGCACCCCAAACTCGCGCTGAATCAACGCCCCAATCCGCGGCAGCTTCCACCTCTCCGTCGCATATCCGGCCGCCACCGCCCCCGCCTTAAGGAGCCTCGCCAGGTGCTCGAGCTGGCGGTCGGTCAGAGCCGGCGGTCGCCCAATCCGCCCCGCCCGTCGCAGACCCCGCAAACCGTCCTGCTCAAGTAGTCGGCTCCAGCGCATCACCGATTGTCGCGAGGACTCGACCCATCGAGCAATCTCGGCCGGCCGTACACCCTGACGCAGCAGCTCCGCCGCTAGCCGTCGGCGCCGCTCCAGCTCCTTCAGCGTTTCCAGATCTCGTTTGGTACCCACGCTCTCGTCGTATCTCACCACTCGAGATACGTGGCCCGCAAGCACCACCAAGAGTGTCGTTCATTGATAAAAGTGTCATCCATTTACGCAATCGTCATCCATTTACCGAACTGTCATTCATTTACGGAACTGTAAATAAAAACGCAAGCTCGAGCTCGCGTTATCCAAAGTTGCGTGTGGTATCACAAACATGTTGTTAGAAAATCAGAACAATCTAGCCATCGTCTCAATCAAGCTCAGGAATCAGCATCATGCGCAATTCGATGGTACTCAAGGGTCTACTGGCCGCGGCAGCGGCGGCGGTGCCCCTGCTGTGTAACGCCGAGTCGAACGTTCAGACCGGCGCCAATACGGCCGCACCCGGCGCGACGGCTCATGTGGACTTCCAGATCACGATTCCGAAGATACTCTATCTTCGCGTCGGTACAGGATCGTCCTACACCACCGGCGTCCTGACCTCGGTCGGCACGGTCGATCTGATTCAGTTCGCGCCCGCCGCGGCCGTGGTGGGTAACGGCACGGCGGTCGCGGGCACGGGCGGCGATCAGACCAACGGCGTGGAGACGGCAGCGGTCGTCAGCAACAGCGGCAACGTGACGCTTAACGCCACCGCAACCGGCGCGCTCAGCGACGGCGCCGGCGATTCCATCGCCTACACTCAGATCACCACAACCGCGACGACACTGACTTCGGCGACTGCCCTGCCGGCACCCACGCTGGCCAACGGCACCAGCGCAAACGTGGTGATCACCGCGCCCCCGACCAAGGTGATCATCCAGGATGCGAAGTGGACCTACGCGTACGCCAACACGACCACGCCGCCGGCCGGAATCTACGGTGGTGTGAATGTGAATAACGGCCGCGTGGTCTACACCGCGACGATGCCGTAACGCTCGCTAGACCCGAAGACTCGGTGCTTTATGTCCTCCCTACGGCGCGACACATACCAGCGCCTAGGGAGGGCGGTTTTGCATAACGCAAGCCGCCTGGCCAGGCTCGTCCTGTGCACTGCGCTGCTCGCCGCAGTTTCGCACACGGTTTGCGCCTTCACGGTAACGATCGCCCCGGCGGCGCCCAAGACCGTCTATCTGCAGGTGGGAGTCGGTGGCTTCACCGGCAACTACAACGCCGGCGGTACGCCTGGCAATAACGCGACCGTCAACAAGGACTCCGTCACCGTGGCCGCCGCCGCAGTCGGCAACGGCACCCCACAGGCCATGACCACGGACAGCACCGTGGGCGCAAGTTCCTACGACGGCTTTGCGTTCTGTAACGTCCCCGCGCAGCTGTACATCGGGGGTTTCTACCGGACCACGACCGCTGGCGGAGGCTCCGTCAATGTGACTGCGACCGTGCCCGCCGCGCTCGTCGATGCTGGCGGCGACACCCTCTCGTTCGCGCGAATTTCCTGGACGACCGGCGGCAACGGTCCGACCGGCAGCACTCCGACTCAACCCTTCCCCGCCGGAACCTTCACCGCGGGCGCGGTGCAGACCGTAGGGGCCATTGCCCAAAACCAGTGGGCCGAAAGCTGCTGGACCTTCTCCTACAGCAACACCACCTTTCCCGCCGCGGGCACGTATACCGGCCGCGTGCTCTACACGTTGACCGCGCCGTGACGGCATCCCCACCCGGTCCATGCGCTCCCTCTCGCGGCTGCTGCTGTTAATGGTGTTGGTCGCCGCCGTCCCGGCTGACGCCAAGACCACGGTCATCGACGACTCCGGCACGCTGCCCTACGACGCGCCGCTCGTGCTGCATTGGCAACAGCTGTCGCCCCGCCGACCCGTCAACAACCGCATGATCGGCACGCTGACTGTGCGCGTGAAACTCAACGTCGCGCCTTGGCTGCGGCGCCCCGGGCGCATCTACCTGGTGCTGCCGGCACAGCAGCCCGGTGCAATGAACGCCTCCTGGTCCACACAGGGCCGGCTGCTTCCGGGACGCTTGAGCTCCGGTAGTCGCTCGCTCGTGTACTCGGGATTGATCACGACGCCCTTTATCGAGGACGTACTGCAACTCACCCTTGAGGTGGACGGCACCCAGATGCGGCAGCTGTACCACGTGAACTTCAGATTCGAGATGGACGAGGAGTGATCGTGCGACGCATGGCGCTGGGCGTGAGTTTGCTGCTGGCCGCGGGGCATGCGGCGGTGGCTGCGGCCGCCGGATTTGCCGCGCTGGTGTCGCCGCCGCGGTTCGAGCTGACGAGCCGCTCGGGCGCCACGGTACGCCAGGTATTCGAGCTCACCAATCGCTCGGCGGCGCCCGCAAAGTTCCGCGTGCACACCGCCGACTTCACGCTGGGCGCGGACTACAGTGTCTCTTTCCAGGATGAACTGCAGCCGGACAGTTGCCGGCCCTGGGTCGCGATCGAAAGGCCCGAGGTCGCCTTGCCGGGCGGCGGCACCATCCGCTACCGCTTCGAAGTGCAGGTGCCGAAGGATGCGCCGGCGGGCGAGTGCCGGTTCGGCGTCCTGATCGAGGGCGAGGAGCCGGCCGTGGCCCAGAGCGGCGCACTGCGTCTTCCGGTCGTGGGACGCATCGGCATCATCGTGTATGTGATCGTGGGCGAGGCCAAACCACAGATCGAAGTGTTCGGGCCGCAGGTGGTCACGCTCAACGGCCAGAAGGTGCCGGCGCTGCGCGTGCACAACGCAGGGACTGCACACGCGCGCATGAGCGGCTTCCTCTCCGGCACGGATGCGAAGGGCATCAAGTACGACTTCAACCCCTCCGATTTGCCGATCCTGCCCGGCGACGTCCGCGAAGTTTTCCTGACACCGTCCACCCCCCGCAACGACCATCCGACGCTCGCTTTCCCTGTCACAGTGCATGGAACGCTCGAATGGGGTAATCAGAGCACCGAGCTGAACGAGCGCTTCGAATGATCTTCGGTGCGGGGCGGGCTTTGCCCCTCGCAGCGTGGCTGTGTGGCCCATGGGTGATCGCAGCGCTGAGTGCACCGTCAGAAGCACAGACCGCCCCGCAGGCGCCGCCGGCCCAGGCGAGTCCCTACCAGGATCGCTACATTGCGGGTGGCACCCTAAGTCCCGACATTTCCACCGGGGACTACGGCACGAGCGATACGAGTGGACTTGCGCGCTCGATACGCATGGATGGTGTCGTGAGCGTCCTCGATCAGGAGGGTCCGGACGCTTCCCGCGTTCACGAAAACGGCGTGATCGTCGATGCGCAATGGGACACCGCGTCCTACGGCGCGTGGTCGGCGGATGCCGCGGCGCGCACCGGCGGTTCCAGCCGCCCCGGGGTCGGCCACGACTACGGCACCGCCTCATTCTCGCTCCACCAGCGCGGCATGCCCTTCGACGATGGCTGGCAGGCGGACAATGCCCTCGGCGACATCAACGCGCCGCTCATCAACCTCGCGCGCGTGCAACCGCGCTTTCTTCTGGCGCAGGGGCCGATGGAAGGCGTCGAGAGCGAATGGCGGGGGCCGTCCGCGGTGCAGTTCGTGGCCGGCGCCGGCGAGCCGGGCATCTACGACGGCATCAAGGTCCCAACCTTTCAAACCCTAGGCGGATCCACGGCCACGCTCGGTGCGCAGTGGGCGCCAGCGTCGCAATGGGCGCTGGGCGGAGAATTCGCAGCCGCCCGCGATGTCTCGCTGTACTACCAGCCGCTGAGCACCACGTTCGCCACCGAGCGTATCTCTTCCACCACGGGCTTCCTCACAGCAGCGTGGCAGGATGGCGGCTCGCGCGCACAGATTAATGTCATCGACGGCACCGTGGATGGCAACGGCAACTCGCTCGGTGTGTGGGTGGATGCCTCGCGCACGCAGGGCGCAGTGACGCAGAGCTTCGGCGCGTTCCGTATCGACCCCAATCTCGCCTGGGGCAATCAGCTGATTACCAGCGACGCCCAGGGCGGCTATTACCGCGTGGACTACCAGAGCAGGCGCTGGCTGGCCGACTTCGGAGTGGACCAAGTCAGCTCGGTGTCGGGGACGGGCTCCAGCACCACTTTCGTGAACGCCGATGCGCGCTACCAACTGTCCCGCGACACGGGCTTTGGCGGCGTCGTCAACGTCCGCCGCAGCGTCAGCGCCAGCGCCTGCTCGGTGGAGGGTTACCTCGACAACGCCAACTCCTACGGCATCGGCCGCGGGCAAGTCGACTACGCGACCGATCCGCAAACCCGGGACGCCACTATTACGCTGCAGCAGACCTGGAATATGCGTGCCGGCACTCGCCTGAGCACCACCGCCGCCGTCGACCGGATCCGCAGCACCGCGATCACGAACGTCGTGCGGGACAGCACCATCGTGCGCCTGGCAGTCTACGGGGGCGGAGACCTCACCGCGCGCCTCGCCCTGGATGGCAGCGTCCAATGGGCAACCGCCGTGCAAGGTCAGGCGGCGCCGTCGCGGTCCGCAGATGTTTCACTCACCTGGCAGGTGGCCCGCGCGTGGTCGGTGCTCGCGAGCTACTACGAGAACCGGGTCGGCTCGTGGACGCCACTGGTCGTGACCTCGCCGCTGGCGCCGCCGACTCCGGCCGTTGTTGCGGCAGCCGGTGAGCGTGGGGTGTTTCTGACGGTGCGCTACCAGGAGGCGCGCGGCGCACACTTCGTGCCGTTGGGTGGTGTGCCAGGCTCGGGATCCGGCCGCCTGAGCGGTGTCGTATACCTGGACACGAACGAGAACGGCCGCTACGACGCCGGTGAATCCGGCGCTGCGAACGTCACGGCAATCCTTGACGGCCGTTTTTCGGTGCGCAGCGACTCCAATGGGCGCTTTGACTTCCCGGCGGTCGCGGCCGGGCACCACGTGCTCACCGTGCAGGCGGACAATCTGCCATTGCCCTGGACCCTCACCAACTCCGGCCGCACCGAGGTCGACGTGGCCACGCGCGACCGCACCGAAGTCCACATCGGTGCGCTGCGACTGAAATAATTGTGCGGCCGCGTTAGCGGCGGTGAACTGGGCCGCAAGCGGCAGCCGCTGGAGCAGGGGGGCGGGAGAGTCGGTGCGCTGTAGCGCATCCAAAGCTCACGACCTCAGGGTAAGCAGAGGAATAAGTGGCCGCCCGAGGAGGAGCAGCAAGGAAGGATAACGATGAGATTGTCTGCAACACACGGGTCTGGGCCAATTCGTGTGGTTTGCGGGATAGCCTAGCGGCCGCTCTTGTCAGACGATTGGCGACATGGCGGCGAACCCTTGTGTCCAATGTCGCGTCTCTCCCCAGGCGAAGACTCGATTGCGCGTAATCGCTCAAGGTTAAGCTGGCGGCGGTCGACCGGTGCCGTGATGAGATGCGCCGCGTAGTGACGCAAGGATCCCCTCCCGTAACGGGGAGGGAGCCTGAAGTTATGCCAGTAGGCATCGACGGATCCAACCTCGACCGCCACTCCCCCTCAGCGTGACCGCGAAGGCGGCGCCGTCGAGCCGCGCACGACCAACGACGGTTGCAGCTGCACCGACGGGAGCACGGCCTTCGGATCGCGCATCTTTCGCAGTAGTAGTAGGGCCGCCTGATTACCCATCTCGGTCAGCGGGATCCGCAGGGTAGTGAGCGGGGGTGCGAAGTGCTCGGCGAACGGCATGTCGTTGTAGCCGGTCACCGAGACGTCCGCAGGGCATTTCAGACCGGCGGCGTCGAGAGCGGCGTAGCATCCCAGCGCCAGCAGATCGTTCGCGGCGACGATGGCGGTGAATCGGCGTTTGCTCTGAATCAGGGTCTGACAGGCGGTGCTGCCGGCGTCACTCGTCAGGGACTTACACTCATACATGATGCGCGGATCGGCCTTTAGGCGGTGAGCTGTCATGGCCTCACGGAATCCCTCGTGCCGCGACTTGCTGGTGGAGGTATTGAGTGGCCCACCAACGTAGGCAAGCTTACGATGGCCGAGCTCGACCAGATGCTCCACTGCCAGACGAATTCCGTAGGAATCGTTGGTCACGACGCTCGTCGCGGTCGCGCCCGAGATCGTGCGATTGACGAGTACGAACGGTACCTGGCGCTTGCGGCACTCAGCGACGATGTCGTCGTTGAGCAGCGCGGTTGCGAGTATGAGTCCGTCGACCTGACGGGAATACAGGGAGTCGAGCACGATGCGCTCGGTCTCCATGGAATTGTCGGTATCCGCGAGGACCGTGACATAACCCTCCGTGCCCATGGTTCGCTCCACCGCGCGCACGATGGGCGGAAAGACTGGGTTGGTCAGGTCCGGGACGATGACCCCGATCGTGCACGACCGGCTGGTCTTGAGGCCAACCGCCATCGAATTGCGCCGGTAACCCAGCGCCTCTGCAATGTGGAGGATATTGGTCGCGACCTTCGCGGACACCAGCGAGCGAGTCTGGGGATTGAGCACTCGCGAAACGGTCGAGTGATGGACGCCCGCGCGCCTGGCAATCTCCTTGATGCCGGAAGGATTCTTGCGCATAGCTCGGAAGAGAATAGGGTATTGCCGTGGGAGCGACAACCGCGCACGACGCCTTGGTGTTGGCGTTGGCACCCGGTGACGTGGGCGCGCGGCGCGCGCGCCGGACGCAGCGGAAAAGGGTTGCACACGGAAGCTGTTGAAGTATAGTAATGCACACGTGTGCATTAATGATGGCTGCGAGGCTACGGATATGACCATCGACCAGACGCTGCGGCGATACCGGCTCGGCTGGATCGGCACCGGCCGCATGGGCTACGCGATGGCTGCGCGCTTGTTGCACGCCGGCTGTCAGGTGGTGGTCTACAACCGGACGAGGGCCAAAGCGGAGCCACTCGCGGCACTGGGTGCATCGATTGTCGATTCGGCGGCCGCCCTAGCCGGTTGCGACATCGTGTTTACCAGCGTCTCCACCTCCGATGATCTGATCAGCGTGATCACCGGCCCGCGCGGCCTGCTGACTGGCCACGAGACACCGAAGCTACTTGTCGATACCTCGAGCGTTTCCGAAGAGGCATCGGCCAAGATACGCGCCGAAGCAGCTAAGCGCGGGACCCAGATGCTCGCGGCGCCCGTCAGCGGCAACGCCAAGGTCGTCGAGACCGGCAAACTGACGCTGGTGGTGTCCGGGCCGGCGGATGCATACAAGATGGCGCTGCCCTTCTTCGACAAGCTGGGTGCCGGCGTGACGTACGTCGGCGAAGGTGAACTGGCCCGCATCGTCAAGATTTGCCACAACCTGCTGCTGGGTGTGATTACCCAGTGCCTCGCAGAGATCACCGTGCTCGCCCAGAAGGCGGGCGTTCCCCGCAGTGCACTCCTGGATTTCATCAATCGCAGCGTCCTGGGTTCGCCGTTCACCACATACAAGGCTCCCGCCTTCGTGAACCTCGATTTCAAGCCGACCTTCACACCACCTTTGCTGTGCAAGGATCTCGACCTCGGCCTGGCCGCCGGCAAGAAGTTAGGCGTGCCGCTGCCCCTCGTGCAGCTCACGCGCGATCTCGTGCAGCAGGTGATCGATCAGGGTGAAACGGAGCGGGATTTCGCCGTCCTCCTGCTGCAGGCTGCGAAGTCGGCGGGCATCGAATTGCAGCCTGAAAACAAGGTCGTAGACGACGGCTTGCACTGAGTGTCGGCATGAGCGCCCGCGACGCAAGCGTTCCTCCCGGGGCCACCCGCCGGGCCAAGCCGTTCTACGCGAAGCTGCACAACCAAGTGATCGTTGCGATCGTCGCCGCGATCATCGTGGGCGCGGCGTGGCCGAGCGTGGCAGTGACGTTGAAGCCACTCGGCGAGGGCTTCATCAAGCTGCTCAGCATGATGATCACGCCCATCGTGTTCTGCATCATCGTGTCGGGCATCGCGGGTATGGGCAACGCAGGTCGCGTCGCCCGAACGGCGGTCAGGGCCCTCGTCTACTTTTACGTTGTGTCCGCGTTGGCACTGCTGCTAGGCCTCATCGCCGCAAACGTCATACCGGTGGGCGCGGGCCTCAACGCGGATCCGAATGCGATCGACACCTCGAGCATCTCCGGCTACGTGACGGCGGCCAAGGACCAGGGCGTCATATCGTTCCTGCTGAATATCATTCCCAACACCATGGTCGACGCCTTCGCGAAAGGCGCCATTCTGCAGGTCATGCTGGTCGCAGTGCTGTTCGGCCTGGCGCTCATTGTGCTCGGCGAGCGCGCGAGAATGGTATCCAGTCTGGTCGACCAGCTCACCAAGGTCGTGTTCTCGATCATCGAGATGATCGTCGCGCTGTCGCCCATCGGAGCCTTCGGCGCCATGGCCTTCACCGTCGGCCGATTTGGACTCCACTCGCTGCTGCCACTGTTGAAACTCATTCTCGTCTTCTACGGCACGTGTGTTGTATTCGTGCTGCTCGTGCTTGTGCCCATCGCGCGGCGGGTCGGTTTCAGCGTCCGGAAGTTCTGCCGCTACATTGTGGACGAACTCCTGCTGGTGCTCGCCACGGCCAATTCGGAAGCGATGCTGCCGCGCCTGATGGAGAAGCTGGAGCGCATGGGGGTGCCCAAGTCGGTGGTGGGCTTGGTCGTTCCCACGGGCTACTCGTTCAATCTAGCGGGCAGCTGCATCTACTTCACACTGTGCGTGGTCTTTATCGCGCAGGCCACCAACACTCCGCTGCCGCTGCAGCGTCAGGTTGTGATTCTGCTCGTCACGATGCTGATGTCCAAGGGCGCGACCGGCTTTACCGGAGCCGGGTTCGTGGTGCTCGCCGCCACCCTGTCAGCGATGCCGGACATACCAATGGCCGGCTTGGCCCTGCTACTCGGCATCGATCCGTTCATGCAACGCGGACGCGGCCTCACGAATTACATCGGCAACGGCATTGCAGCGATCGCCATCGCTGGGTGGGAGAAGAACCTCGACATCGCCGAACTCAACCGTCGCCTCGAGCGCGGTCCGGATGCCGACTTCTCTGCAGCGCTGGGTGTCCCGGCGGCGGAGGCGGCACGGGCGTCGGACGCTCCGAAGGCCGCAACGATCGGGTCGGAAGGGCGGTCCGGGTAAGTGCTCCGGCACTTCTGGTGCACACGTGTGCATTTGAGTGTATAAATATATAAACCGCAGCTGGAACCGGTTGCGGAGCCACACACGGATCGCTGGAGGGGGCTATATGCGCGATTCGCTAAGTCAAGCCGTTGCAGGGCGGACGGCTCGCGGATTCTTGGTTCGAGCGGGCGTGACTACTCTCGCGGTAGGCGCGTCGGTCGTCTGCGGCGCCACGGTGTCGGTGGCGGCGGAGCCTACGGCAGCGTCGGCAGGAACCGGGGGTACAGTCACGCTCGAGGAAATCGTCGTCACCGCACGCAAGCGCAGTGAGAATCTGCTCGATATCCCGGCCTCGATTGTCGCCATTCCCGATAGGGTCATCAAAGAAGCGCACATCACGCAGCTCGATGACATCGGCGGCATGGTCTCGAACCTCAACCTGTTTGAGGCGCACGACAATTCGCCGGCCGTGACGATGCGCGGTGTGGGCGCGTTCGAAGTGGTGCAGGGCGTTGGCTTTTACGCGAACGACGTGCAGCTGTTCGAAGGTCAGACCGTAAGGCCCAGCGACATCGCGCGTATCGAGGTCTTGAAGGGCCCGCAGGGCACGCTGTACGGTGGCGCCAACATCGGCGGCGCGATCAAGTATGTGACCAAGGATCCGACCCCGACCTGGCAGAATGAGGCCACCGTCGAGCTCGGCCAATACAGCACCTGGAACCTTGCTGGCGTGTTGTCGGGTCCGATCACCGACAAGCTTGGCGTGCGCCTGAGCGCCTACGACGACAACCACGATGGCTACATCCACGACACCTACCACAATACGACGTACGGCGAGGGCTACGACCGCGGCGCACGTCTCACGTTCGTCTATGAACCACAGGCAGCAACCAAAGTTCGGCTGGCCGTCAATGGCGACGACTACAATTCGCAGAACCAGAACCTGCTATACCGCGTGACCGAAGATCCGGGATTCACCACGCCGTATAGCGCTAATGAGTACAAATACTCGATCGACGACTATTTCAATCCGTCGTTCCTCCGCAAGATATTCTCGTCGACGCTGCAGATCGATCATCAGCTGAACGACCACGTGGCGCTCACGACGATCACGGCCCAGTTCTTTTCCTACAATCGGGGCGTCACCGACTTCGCCAAGAAGCCGATACCGATCGACCTGCTGTTCCAGAACGCTGACCACCGTGTCTACAGTCAGGAGCTTCGCTTGGGGTCCACTGGCCATAGCGACCTGGACTGGCTGGTCGGCGCCTTTGCGCAGTACCACGGCATTGAATTCAACAACGGCGACTGGCTCTATAACGCAGATCCGAACAATCCCCAGATCGTAGGCACCGACAAAGACGTGCAGGACAAGATCCAGAAGCAGTATGCCCTGTACGGGGATGTCACCTACCACCTCGGCAACTGGCAGCTGGAACTCGGGGTGCGAGGCGAGTACTACACCAGCGACGAAAAGGCCTTTAACGACCAGACGCCGCCTTCGCAGAATCCGCACCTGGCCGCGCCGCAGCTGACCGGGCACGAGTTTTCGCCGCGCGTCTCGGTGCAGTACAAGCTCACTGCGCAGACGAATGTCTACGGGGCGATCGCGCGTGGCTTCGAACCCGCCGACCTTGTCGAACAGAACTTCCGGATCACCCCAATTCGCCCGGAAATTGCGACCAGCTACGAATTGGGGGTCAAATCACAACTTCCGCGCGGCGCGCAGTTCACCGCCGCGGTGTTCTACATCGACTACAAGGACCGACTCTACAACACGATGCGGTTGGATCCTGCGCTGAATATCGTCGAAGTCGAAACAAACATCGGGCCGTCACGCAACTACGGCGTCGAGGCGGATTTCTCCGTACCCCTCTGGAGCGAGTTCAGGCTGAGCGGTGGCGTCGGCACGACCCGTGCGATCTGGGGGGATGCGTTCTACGCGGATCCGCAGCTGACGGCGGCCGCGCAGGCCGTGAACCCCGCGGCGCCCCCCGTGATACGCAATCTGAACGGGCTTACGGCGCCGTTTACACCGGAGTACTCAGCGAATCTCGCGCTTGAATGGACTCATGCCCTCAGCAACGGCTACAAGCTGGGTGCGAGAATCGATGGCCGGGCGGTCGGCAAGTCTTATTGGGACCCGAATGACTTTGCGAAGCAGGAGCCGTACCAGCTGCTCAACATCGGGGCCCACTTTGACGCTGCCAATTGGACGTTGTCCGCGTACGTCTCGAACGTGACCGGGACAAAGTACAATACGATCTACTGGGACGCGTGGGATGTAGGTGCGCCGCACAGCATCGGACGCATCAACCGTCCCCGGACGTTTGTCGCAAGCGGCACCTTCCGCTTCTAGCAGGGCTCAGCGGGGCGGGCTGGTTCCACGAACCACCCCGCCTAGCGGGGTCAGTTGTTGGACGCCGGCCATAGTGCGGCGTCCAAGTCCATTTAATGAAGGGCCTCTATATGACAGCCAAGGTTTCGGAGCGCCTGACGATTTCGCCGGAGGACGTCGATCCACGTCACGACTGGAAGCGACCTTTGGGTGCGCCCGGAGTGATGAATGTCGACTTCGAGGAACGAGTCGACTTCCGGCGGCTGCATCGTTATCGACTCGGCCGAGCGCGGCAGGCGCTGCGCGCCTCGAAGCTCGGCGCGCTACTGGTATTTGACAACAACAATATCCGCTATGTGACCAGCACGGCTATCGGCGAATGGGCCCGCGACAAGATGTGCCGCTTTGCGGTACTGGCCGGCGATGGCGAGCCGCACCTCTGGGATTTCGGTTCGGCGGCGGCGCACCACCGGATCTACGCTCCCTGGTTGCAGCCGATCTGCTGTCACGCCGGCATGGTGGGTCTGCGCGGAACCGTTCCGCCGGACGCTGGCCTGATCAAGCGGGCGGCGCTCGAGATCAAGGCCGTGCTCGACGAAAACGGCGTCGGTGACATGCCGCTGGGCGTCGACGTGGTCGAACCGCCGATGCTGTTCGAACTGCAGAGCGTTGGGATCGACGTACGTGACGGCCAGCAGACACTGCTCGATGCACGCGAGATCAAGAGCCGCGACGAGATCATGCTGCTCAATACGGCGGCATCGATGGTGGACGGCGCGTATCACATGATCCACGAGAAGCTGAAACCCGGTGTGCGCGAGTCGGACATCGTCGCCAGCGTCAATCCCATGCTCTATTCGATGGGGTCCGATCACGTTGAGGCCGTGAACGCGGTGGCCGGTGAACGCTGCAGCCCGCACCCGCACAACTTCACCGACCGGCTGATCCGCCCCGGCGACCAGGCGTTCTTCGACATCATCCAGTCGTACATGGGCTACCGCACCTGCTACTACCGCACCTTCAGTGTCGGCAGCGCGACGGATGCGCAGCGGGACGCCTATAAGCGAGCGCGGGGCTGGATGGATGCGGCAATTGCGCGCGTGCGCCCCGGCGTCGGCACTGACCAGATTGCGGCGGTGTTCCCGAAGGCGGAGGAGTTCGGCTTCCCGAACGAGATGGAGGCCTTTGCGCTGCAATTCGGCCATGGCCTCGGCGTTGCCCTGCACGAGCGGCCGATCGTCAGTCGCCTCGTGTCGATGGATAACCCGTACGAGATCAAGGCGGGCATGGTGTTCGCGCTCGAGACCTATTGCCCCGCCAGCGACGGCCGGTCGGCAGCGCGAATCGAGGAAGAAGTCGTGGTGACCGACAAGGGCTGCGAAATCATTACGTTGTTTCCCGCGGCTGAGCTTCCCATCGCTAACGCTTACTGACGTCAGACAATCGAGGAATTCCATGAGCCAGGCACAGGCCTCGCGCGCGGCCGGAGACTCCAACCCGGACCGGGCGACCCGGCTGAAGCTGTACCGCACTATGCTCGAGGTACGGCTGGTCGAGAAGCGCGCTTACGATCTTTTCATGCAGAACCTGATCAAGGGCACGAGCCATCTCGCGCTCGGACAGGAGGCGATCGCTGCTGGGTTCGGCGTCGCCATGCGCAGGGACGACTACACCTTCTGCACCTATCGCGGTCACGCCCACACGCTCGTGCGTGGCGCGTCGATGGTCGGGGTGCTCGGCGAGCTCATGGGGCGCGAGTGTGGATTGATGGCCGGTAAGGGCGGCTCCATGCATCTCACCAGCGCTGAGCACGGCGCGCTCGGTTCGTACGCAATCGTCGGGGCGCACCTGCCGATCGCGGCCGGTGCCGCTTGGTCAGCGCAGTATCGTGGCACGGAGCAAGCGGCGGTCTGCTTTTTCGGTGACGGTGCGACCAACATCGGCGCGTTCCATGAGGCGCTCAACTTAGCTGCGGTGTGGAAGTTGCCGGTCGTGTTCGTGTGCGAGAACAACCTCTACATGGAGTACACGCCGATCGGCGCGGTGACGGCGGTACCGCATCCCGCCGCTGATCGCGCCGCCGCCTACGGTCTCGATTCGATCATCGTCGACGGCAACGATGTGGACGCCGTCTATGCCGTCGCGATGCGCACGTTGGCGCGCGCCAGGGCGGGAGAGGGGCCTTCGCTGGTGGAGGCCAAGACCTACCGGCACAGCGGCCATTCTCGTGCGGACCCGGGGAAGTACCGGCCGACACGCGAGGTCGAGGCGTGGATGAAGAGGGACCCGCTGCCAACTTACAGGCAGAGGCTGTTGGGCCTGGCGATCCCCGAAGCCGAGCTTGCGGCGATCGAGGGCGACGTGCGGGCGCAAGTCGATGCAGCCACGGAAGCTGCGCGCAAGTCGCCGCCGCCGCCGGTCGAGCTTGCTTTCACGCAAGTGTGGGCGGATGGGGGCTTCGCATGGAGGAATTGACCTATCGTGACGCCGTCGCGCGCGGCATCGCGCAGGAAATGGCGCGCGATCAGAACGTTGTATTCCTCGGCGAGGACATTGCGTCGGCGGGCGGGGTATTCAAAACGACCGGCGGCCTGTTGGAACGGTTTGGCCCGAAGCGGGTGCGCGATACGCCCATCTCCGAGCAGGCCATTGTCGGCGCGGCCATGGGTGCGGCGATGACGGGTCTTCGGCCGATTGCGGAGATCATGTTTTCTGACTTCCTTGCGGTGTGCTGGGACATCGTCGCCAACGAGATGGCGAAGATGCGCTATATGACGAACGGTCAGGTCACGATGCCAGTCGTCATCCGGACGGCCAACGGAGCGGGCTCGCGCTTCGGCGCGCAGCATTCGCAGAGCGTCGAGAACTGGGCGATGATGGTCCCGGGCCTGAAGGTCGTGGCGCCGTCGACTCCAGCCGATGTCATCGGACTGCTGGCGGCCGCTGTCCGTGATCCGGATCCAGTACTGTTCTTCGAGCACAAGTCGCTCTACGGGACCAAGGGCCTGGTACCCGCGGGCACGTTGGTCGACCAACTCGGCAAGGCCAAAGTGTTGCGCCAGGGGAGCGACGTTACGCTGGCGGCGCTAGCGGCCATGGTGCCGCGAGCACTCGCGGCGGCGGAGCGTCTGGCGTCCGAGCACGGAGTCAGCGCCACGGTCGTGGACGTCCGCTCGTTGGTGCCCCTTGACACGGCGACGTTGCTGCGCGAGATCCAGCATACGGGTCGGCTGGTGACCATTGAGGAGAACCCGCGCTTGTGCGGATGGGGCGCCGAGATCGTATCGATTGCCGCGCACGAGATCTTTTATTCGCTGGACGGACCAGCGCTACGGATAACCACCCCGCACCTGCCGCTGCCGTCGGCGGACAACCTGGAAGACGCGGTATTGCCAACGGTGGACCGCATCGTCAAGGAAATCGTCGAGACCTTCGACTAACAGACGCCCCGATGAAGACCCACCTATTCATTGACGGTACGTGGCGCCCTGCGGCGGACGCCCGTACTTTCGGGGTGGAAGACCCCGCTACGGAGCAGCTTCTGGCGCGGGTTGCCGACGGCACTATCGAGGACGCGCTGGCGGCCGTAGCCGCGGCCGACCGGGCGCTGCCGGCCTGGAGCGCCCGCAGCCCGCGGGAGCGCGGCGAGATCCTGCGTCGCGCGTTCGAGCTGATGATCGAGCGACGCGATGCAATTGCGCGCCTGATCGTGCAGGAGAACGGCAAGGCGTGGCGCGACGCCGTCGGCGAGGTGGCGTACGCCGCCGAGTTCTTCCGCTGGTACGCCGAGGAGGCTGCACGGGCGCTGGGCGAGGTGAGCACGGCGCCGAGCGGCACCAACCGAATCCTGATCCAGCTTCAGCCTGTCGGCGTTTCGCTTCTCGTGACGCCGTGGAACTTCCCGGCGGCGATGGCGACCCGCAAGATTGGTCCGGCGCTGGCGGCGGGTTGTACGGTCGTGCTGAAGCCCGCTTCGGCCACTCCGCTCACCGCCGTGGCCATCGCCGAAGTGCTTGCTGATGCGGGCGTGCCGGCGGGCGTCGTCAACGTCGTCCCTGCAACGCGGTCGTCAGCGGTTATCAGTGCGATGCTCAGGGACAGTCGGGTCCGCAAGCTCTCCTTCACCGGTTCGACGGAAGTCGGGCGGTTGCTGCTGGCCCGGGCCGCCGAGCGTGTCGTCAGTTGCTCCATGGAGCTCGGCGGCAACTCGCCGTTCATTGTGCTGAACGATGCGGACGTCGATGCAGCAGTGCAGGGCTCCATGATCGCCAAGATGCGCAATTGCGGGCAGGCGTGCACGGCCGCGAACAGGTTCTACGTACAGCGCGGCATCGCCCCGACCTTCGTCACCAAGTTGGTCGCTGCCATGGCGGCTCTCAAGATGGGTAATGGCCTGGATGCGGACGTCGACGTCGGCCCGCTGGTCAATGCCGAGGCACGCGACAAGGTGCAGGAACTAGTCGAGGATGCCGTTGCCCGTGGGGCTCGAGTGCGCTTGGGCGGAAAGACGCCCGGGGGGACCGGGTTCTTCTATCCCCCGACCGTGCTTGACGGTGTTCCGCGCGAGGCGCGCGTACTCAACGAGGAGATCTTCGGTCCCGTGGCGCCGATCGTCGAAGTCGATGATGAGGACGATGCGGTCCGCCTCGCGAACGATACCGAGTATGGCCTCGTCTCGTATCTCTACACCAAGGACCTGGCGCGGGGGCTGCGTCTGGCGGAACGCCTCGACGCCGGGATGGTGGGCCTGAACCGAGGGTTGGTTTCCGATCCTGCGGCACCGTTTGGCGGCATGAAGCAAAGTGGCATCGGGCGCGAGGGCGGACACGACGGGCTCCTGGAGTTCATGGAAAAGAAATACCTGGCGGTCGAGTGGTAAGGCTCGTTGCACGATGAACATCCTGATGCCACAGCTCGGCGAGACTGTCTCGGAAGGCACCATCATCACTTGGCTTAAAAGCGAGGGCGACACGGTACTCGCAGATGAAATACTGCTCGAGATCGAAACCGACAAGGCCGCGACCGAGGTGCCCGCGCCGATCGCCGGCGTATTGACGCGGATCCTGGTGCCTGCGGGGCAGACGGTGGCCGTCGGTACGGCGCTGGCGGTCATCGAGGCCGCCCCGGCTCCGGTGACAACCGCAACGGCCGCGGGCTCACCCTTGGCGGAAACGCCGACTACGGCATCGTGGCCACCGGAGTCCGCCCCGGCCGACGCCGCCCGGGGACGCTGGAATCGCGAGCCCAAATTCGATCGCGCCGGGCAGCCGCTGTCTCCTGCCGTTCGTCGGCTCGTGCGCGAGCACGCACTCGACCCGACCGCAATCGTCGGCGGCGGTCGGAACGGCCGGATCCGCCGCAGGGACGTGCTCGCCCATGTGCCAGGCGCTGCGCCGGCCGCGAAGGCGGTGGCCGTGCTGCCGACCGCCGCAGCCGGGCGACTGGTCCCCTTCACTCGGCTGCGC
>Ga0137415_10001996_pt1 | contig 20382 bp, 20 predicted proteins | sample CZODoug3_1_1_16f_FD_183082 | JGI IMG/M metagenome (GOLD analysis project Ga0137415, IMG submission 183082) | Vadose zone soil fungal communities from Angelo Coast Range Reserve, California, USA - CZODoug3_1_1_16fungal (Hybrid Assembly) | ecosystem: Environmental > Terrestrial > Soil > Vadose...
AAGCATAGAAAGATATCCGGCATGTAGACAGGATAGGTCCTGAGAAACGGGATTGTCGGCAACTGGGAATTTCGCAATTCCCACATTCCGAGAAGCGGACTTATCAAGACTTGGAGTAGTCAACCGTTGCCGTGTAGAAACTCATTTTGTGCTAGGCTGCCCCCCGTGAGAATAGTTACGATCTGTGCGGCTGTGGCCCTGGCGCTTACTAGCTCGTGTCAGGAAGGAGAATACAGATGAATAAGTGGATGAGCTTCAGTCTTGCCTTCGCGGTTTTGCTCATTGGTTCAACAGGAATAGCGCAAGATCGAGGTGTCATCAAGCCCCAATTGCTCCTGAATGAGATCGTCCAAGGGATGCCTAAAGGCGAGAGGCAGGAGGTGCGCGTCCTCACGGCGAGCTTCCAACAGGGCGATAAGACTATGTTCCATACGCACCGTTTCCCGGTGACTGTCTATGTTCTGGAAGGCACATTCACATTAGAAATGGAAGGGCACAAGCCAGTCACGGTCAAAACTGGTCAGGCGATGGTGATGCCGCCGCACGTGAAAATGACGGGTTACAACCGCAGCAGCGCCGAGTCGTTGCGGGTGGTGATATTTTCTGTCAGTGATCCAGACACACCGTTCCTTGACCCCATACACTAGAGATAACTCAGCGTAGCGTGTTTTGAATTAGGTCCATGACCTGGCGAAAACCAACAACTCATGGCACCGAAAAACGGGGATTCTCGGTAACTGGAAATCAGGCCGCTCCCACATTCCGAGAAGAGGACTTATCAGGCCCAATCCCTCTCAATTAGAAGGACCGAACAGTTCCATAGTCGCGAACGGCTGAGCCGACCATGGCCGGAAGCGATTGAGCGTGAACTTCGTAGGCTGTCCCGGCGTCACGTCCACGTGCAGGTAGCTGTAGTCCTCCTTGGGGTCTTCGCCTTTCCAGTACTGATCCAGTGGGTACCCCTCAGGAACCTTGTTCTGTGTCCTCCCGGGAAGGATTGGATCTTGTTCCGCACCGCCACCGCCCAGCAGCAGATATTTCACTCCGTCGACTTGGTAGAGTTCGGTCGTGTGCACGTGGCCGTTGAAGACCACAATGTCCAAGTCCTTGGCGTATGCGGCAATCGTTTTGTGAGGATTCTGCGCTTCCGGGATAGGACCTAGGCCACAACGAGCGAATGCTGGGGCGTGAAAGGCAATGAAGACTTTCTTGATGCTCTTCGCCTTGGCGTCGTCCAACCACACCCGTAGCTGCTTCATCTGCTCTTCGTAGGCAGGCCGGGTGGCGTTCCATGCCGATGGCTCCTTTTCATCGTATCCGCCAGTCCACAGAAAGATAAAACGAACACCCTCGTAGTCAAACGTGTAGATGAGTTTCTTGTCGGAGACCCCGAACTTTTTGAGATAGGGAAATAGAGTCAGCAGACCTTCGACATCGGTGTCGCCCCACACTTCGTGGTTTCCGACGGCCGGGAAAACCCGCCCCGGCAGTCCGGCGGCTTCCATCTCTTTGTCCGGCGGAGGCAGTTGCCTGAGCACTTCATCGTTTACCAGCTTCCAGTACGGGCTGTCGGACGGTTTATCGGCCTGCTTGCCCCACCAAACCAAGTCTCCGGTACTGACAAGAAACTTAGCCTGCCCGCTCTGGACATCCTTCACCACCTCGCGGGTGACCCATTCGCCACCTGCCGCGTGATACATGGTGCGGCTCACACCGGGAAGTAGTTTTATGTCTTCGACCGATGCCTCGGTGACCCAACCCTTGTCGAACTTCAGCGTGGTCACTTCGCTGGCGGTATCGAACGGCATGACCATCTCCACCAGCTCCTTGGTCGACGGGTCATAGATCAGCTTGACGTCCTTCTCGACCACTTCCGGCGCTACTTTTGCGGGCAGCACCAGCTCGAACATATCAACCATGAGCGTGCGGGCTTCCGCTTCTTGGTCCTGCTTGTATGGGAGGTACATCATCGAGCGTGAGTCGCCGTACACGGCAAAGGAAAATCGTTTGTCGGCAGCGCCCGACTTCTGCTGCGCTGTCGCAGTTAACGATGGAAGAACGACTACGGCAACGAATGCCAACAAAATAGAGCAAAGTCTAATGGCGTTTCCCATGGATGATTTGCTCGCCCATTTGCAAAAGTTCGTCCCAAATTTCATAAATATCTCCTCAAATGCAGAGCCGGGTTAGCCGCTAGGGGTTGGTAGCGAGAGTCGTTCCTCGTCTGCGAACACCAAAACTCTCGCCCAAGGTGGATCGAAGGCCGTTCGTAGGCCGTTCTTCTGCGGTATGACGACGAGCAGACGGAGCACAAACTTCAATGCGGCAGGAAAGAGCATAGCACCTAAGACCAATTCACGCGACTAGCAGAAATGGCTACTCATTGAGCCCTGAACAGGGAGGCATGGGTATTCCCGGTGGTTTGTCGGCAATACTGAACTAATCATTGTCCTCTTTGTAGCGCACGTAAAACAGGGTTTTTCAGTAACTTCGATTTGGCCAACCTTTGGGCAGACCCAAAGTCCGGCGATTCGAGCTGCAAAAATGGGTTGCGATTGGCTACCGATCTCCGGCATCAAGCCGCAGGCTTGAGTACCGCACGGTACAGGGTTGATCGGGCGATGCCGAAGCGGGCTGCGATTTCGGCCACAGGGATATCCGCGGTTTTGAATAGGGCGCGTATGGTCTTAATCTCTTTAGGATAGAGCTTCGCCGGACGGCCTCCTTTGCGGCCGCGAGCGCGAGCTGATTTGAGGCCAGCAACCGTTCTTTCGCGGATCAAATTGCGCTCGAATTCTGCTAGGGCCGCGAAGACGTGGAATACTAGGCGGCCACTGGAGAACGAGTTTCAATCTTTTCGGTAAGGGATTCAAAATTGATCTTGCGCTGGTCGAGTTCGGCAATAAGCCTGACGAGATCGGCCAAGTTTCTTCCAAGCCGGTCCAGTCTCCAGACGACAAGGGTGTCGCCCTCACGAAGGCTCTTGAGACATCCTTCGAGTTGTGGCCGGCCAGTATTTTTCCCGCTGGCCTGTTCTTCATAGATCTGTCGACATTTGGGCGCTTCAGTGTGTCCTTCTGAAGGTCGAGGGTCTGGTCTTCGGTCGAGACTCGAGCGTAGCCGATGCGCATGTCCCAAATCTTAGCAAGCCAAGGACATTTCGGACACTGATTTCAAGGAATCTCGCAAGAAGCTTGAAGCCGGCGGTGTCGAGGTCATCGACAGCAGTCCCGACTATGACGTTACTCACGAAAAGTCAATGGTGGTGGATGATGCGACGGCATTCGTGAAATCCCTGAACTGGGAAACGAAAAACCTGACCGAAACCCGTGATTACGCCATTGTCACTTCGAATGCACATGAAGTGGCTGAAATAATCGAGTGCTTCGAAGCGGACTGGGAGCGAAAGCCCTTTAAGGGCGACGAGCACTCCCACTTGATCTGGTGCTGCGGCAACGGTCGAGACCGCATCGCGCAATTTATTGACGACGCGAAGGATTCCATCTTTCTTCAGAATGAGCGTTACCAGGATTCGGTTATTATCGAGCGACTGGTCCGGGCGGCGCGCCGCGGAGTGAAGATCCACCTCATGGCCCGTCCTCCTCATAAGCTCAAAAAGGAAAAACTCGTAGAAGCCGTCGGGGGAATGCGGATTATGCAAGACGTCGGCGTCAAGGTTCACAAATTGAAACATCTCAAACTTCATGCCAAGATGCTCCTCGCCGACCATGCCCGCGCAATCGTCGGATCTATCAATCTAGCGCCTGGAAGCTTTGATAGTCGCAGAGAATTGGCCATCGAGGTGCGCGACGACGACGTGATCGAGCGCCTCACGACAATTGCTCATCATGACTGGGAGCACTCGCACCCTCTCGATTTGACGGACGAAGGGCTGCTTGCTGAGTTCGAGAATCACAGAGCAAAGGGAACGGACAAATTGGCGACTTCACGACGATCACGAGAAGCACAAGGTAGCATAGAAAGGGTGAAGCCTAGAGTTTTCCGTCTAGCAGTGTCGACCTTCGAAGCTGGCGTAGGGAGTCGCGCGTACCAGCAGACAATAGCTCTCTACGCGGAGGTCACCTCGGCGGAGATGTGTGATGTGCAACACTGTCCTGCAAAACCATGCTCGTCTTGCCACCTTGGCTGGCGCCTAACGACAGACCTTTCATGTCCGCCAGCCGTTGCAAGTCGGCATACTGCGATGTCCCCGCATCGGGTGCGGCCTTCGTAGAAAGCTCCAGAATATTACCTTCCGGCCATTCCCACAGCTCCAGTATAAGTTTGCGGAATGGCGACTGAGCTGTGGTTTCCCATTTCGTTACTTTAACGTCGGCAATTCTTTTGACCCGGGCCCAGTCGATCGAGACCCCGGCTTCTTGTAGTAATCGTTTTTGTGGGGGTCTTAGTGAGTTAATAATGTCGCTACCCATCTCCGGCATTTGCAGAACCTTGTAGTTGCGCCGAACTGAGTAGTCGGTGTCTTTTCCGGCTCCAGTCTGATTTGTCTCGCAGGGAAAGCGCCCACGAAGGTGCATGGCGTTAACTTGCTTGTTGCCGTCAGGTACGCGCACTTTTACGGTAAGGTCGTCATTCGCGCCCTGTCTAATTCGCACGATTGCGCCCTGCTTCAGCAAGTCAAGCTCATCGGTATCGAAGAAGGAAACTCGGCCTGCGATCTCTTTTTCAAAGTGCAGAGATGTGATCACTGTTTTGATCGTTGGCGGGGACAGCAAAAGCTTGACCTCAACCGGACACTTTTCTGCTGCGTACAAAGCTGAACTCAAAGACAAGACAACACACATAGAGACGAATGAACGCATTGCTACCGTTCCTTGCTGGATTGTTGGGTCACCGTTTCATCTACGCCCCGAGACCCTCCGTGAGCAGACAAAACTCGCCTTCCGGAAGGAGCGGCAATTTAGGCAAACCGCGAGCGTTGGGAATACCAACGCACCGGGCCTGTTCAGATTACTTAGTCCGGAACAATGGATTGTGATCTCGCAATGAAACTGCGTCTGGTTTTCTGACCCACACGATTCACAAACCATAACCGCCACCTCCGTACTCAGGTTACTGTTCTCCGCTTTACTCCCGATTCATACAGACTACTTGGATCGAGGCATGTGATCAGACGATCTGGAGAAGGAGAAGAAATGCTCGCTGATCCACAACGTTAGGCCTTTATTGACGGGTGCGTAACCGTCAAAACTGACGGTAGTCAGGGCGGTGTACTTGTTGTCGGGACAATGGGCGTCCTTGTTGAAGAGCGTAGTAGACCGTTAGTTTTGACGGTTACATTTTGCAAATGATGAGCGCAGAATCGTTGCGATTTAGCACAAACGGAGGATTTGTGTGATGAAAACCTTTCGCAAGTTAGCTGTCATGAGCGCATTGATGTTTCTGTCGCTCGCAGCGCCTGTCACGGCGCAGATTGTCAACGGTGTCGATTTCACAACCTCGTTTCCGTTTTACGCGGGTAACGCGAAGATGCCGGCCGGAGCTTACACGATCACCCAACCACAAGGGGACGATAACACAGTGTTGCTGATCGAAAGCAAGACTGGATCGCACTCTGCGTTTCTCGACAACATCCCGACCCAGGCGGCGAACCCACATCCGCAATCCGACGTGACCTTTAACAAGTACGGAACAACTGAGTATCTCAGCCAGGTTTGGGTTGCGGGCCAGAATTATGGGATGCAGGTCCTTCCGACCAAAGTTGAACAAAAGGCGGCCTCCAGCAGCTCGGCAGTTAAGCACTCGGTTTCTGGCAAGGCACGGTGAAAGGGCGGTGAGAGTCTCAAACGTTCGCTTACCTGACCGGATATCTTTACGAGGCCGGTCTGAAAGTTGGAGGGACAGCATGGCGCAGATCAATAGCAACGAAAACTCTGTAGTCGCAGTCTACCCGCTGCATTCCGACGCCGAGAATGCAATCACTCTGCTTAAGAAGGGTGATTTCAACATTAAGAAGCTCGCGATTGTGGGTCAGGGTTACCACACAGAAGATCAGGTCGTCGGCTACTACACGACCGGCGACCGGATGAAACACTGGGGCAAGAGAGGCGCATTCTGGGGTGGAGTCTGGGGCATGCTCGTGGGGTCCGCCCTCTTCTTGATACCTGGCCTCGGGCCGGTCATGGTGGCCGGGTCCGCAGTTGGATGGATTGTGGGCGCTCTAGAGAGCGCAGTAGTCGTCGGAGGATTGAGTGCGCTGGGGGCGGGCCTATACGGCATCGGAATCCCCAAGGACAGTGCCCTGAAGTACGAGAGCTCCGTCAAAGCTGGCAAGTTCTTGCTCATTGCCCACGGAACAGCGGCAGAGGCAGATTTGGCACGCCGCATCCTGGCTGATACAGCCGCAGAAGAGCTAAATATTCACGAGCCGGAGCAGCACGCAGCGGCCGCTTAAAGCAAGTTTTCGTAGGTTGGTAAGGATCTCACGTGATTGGAGGAATTTATGCACGTACGTGCAGGACTCGTAACGGTGGTTATTCGTGGCGCGCTACTGTCGGTCTTGTTGATGACAATAAGCCTTCCCGTCATAGCGAGAGATAAAAATGAAACGATTGACGCCACGGCGTTCGGCACGGGCACCCAAATGGGACAGAATATTGGCGTGACGTTGAATATTTATGAGTACTCGACTCCAGCAGACCGACAGATTCTGGTTCAGGCGTACGATAAGGGCCAGAACCAGAGACTGGTAAACGCGCTGCAGAGAATGAAGGCAGTCGGCCACGTCGAGATCACCGGCACTCTTGGTAATGACTGCTCCTTTATCAGGATGATTCCGACGGCGACGGGACGGAAGATTGTCTTTTTAACCAATCGCCAGATCAGATTCGGTGAAGCATTCTTTGACACTCAGTCTCAGTCCTTCAACCTCACCGCCGGCATACTCGACATCAACGACCAGGACAAGAGCAAGAGCACAGGCGTTTTGTACCCCGCGGCTCAGCTTGTTCTCGACAAACAAGGTGAACTGCAGTGGGATCTAGCTCAGAATTCGTGGAGACTGGTTGACCTCATCGATTGGAAGGGAACGCCCGGCGTCAACTAGTGTGGCAGCTGTAACCTTCCACTGCAGCTTGTATGAATTCCCATTGACAGGCACCCTCCATTCGTGGAGTGGTCCTTGAACGTGAAATCACGAAGTGCATTATGAAGATTGATCGATGCTTCGAAATTAGTTGCAGCTTGCTGTTGTCGTTGTTCGTGTTGGCCAACTACGGGATCGCCCAATCGAAGACCAGCAAGTACGCGTGCTTGGAACCAAATCCGGCGCAACTGTGCAACGCCGCAAACACATGCGGATCCGCTTCTAGTTCGTGCACCGTGGATGTGAAACGGACGCCGAACGCGGCGTCCTCTACCGCAAGCATTCCGAACCCTAAGAGTAATGCGCTCTTCTGCGTGAAGGCCGGCACGACTGTCACATGGATAAGCACCGGCAAGGATATAGGTTTTGTCGTGGATGTCGGTCCTTCATCTCCGTTCGAACCGCCTGGAGCCATCATCGGTGGTACCAACCGTTCCGTTTTAGTCGTGGCGATGAAGAAGGGATGCTACAAATATTCCGCCGGAGCTTGCATGTCCGGTGCGGCCTACGGGATGTGCGGAACAACGAACGCTAAGCTCATCGTCACAGATGGCAACTGAATATAGCAACCGAAATCACCTTGGCTTGGAGCAACAGTTATGATCACCAAGCGCACTAAGAAAGTCCTCTCGATATTGCTCAGCTTCATTCTCGTCACAGTTTCACCACAGGTCCTGTTCGGATACCAAGCTTCGCCCTCAGGGCCTGCGAATGACGTTGGGAATAGCACAGAGTCTGCTCCGATGAGCTCCAGCGAACTTCAAGCATTGGTCGCGCCCATCGCACTATATCCGGATGCGTTGGTGGCTCAGATTCTCGCGGGGTCGACGTTTCCGGACCAGATCGCCATAGCCAACTACTGGCTGGAGCAAAACAGGAACCTGACCAGCAGCGCTCTGATGCAGGCCGTTGATAAGCAATCATGGGACCCGAGCGTGAAGGCGCTTACACAATTCACGTCGGTACTCGATAACATGGCGAAGAATCTCAGTTGGACTTCCTCGCTGGGAGAGGCTTATCACAGCCAGTCGGCTGAAGTAATGACAGCCATCCAGACCTTGCGCGCGCAAGCCAAAGCAAAAGGCAATCTCCAGTCCAGTTCCCAGATCACGGTCGTGCAGCAGGCGCCGCAGACGATCGTCATTCAGTCGGCGAACCCTCAAGTTGTCTATGTGCCGCAGTACAACCCCGCAGTAATTTACGGCTATCCCTATGTGGTGCCCGGATATATTGCGCCCGTGTACTCCACAGGCGACCTTGTAGCCGCCAGTTTGCTCTCGTTCGGAGCCGGAATCGCTGTGGGGGCCATGATGAGCGGGGGGTGTTGCGGCTGGGGGTATAGCAACTGGAACTGCGGCTGGCACGGAACGGCGGTGATTTATCACGGCGGTGGGTATTACGGTAATTCAGCATGGCACGGCGGTTACTACAACGGTGGCTACCACAACAGCTACGGGTACAACAACAGCTATAACCATAACGGAAACAATTACAACAACTACCACGGCGGCGGTAACACTTACAACAAGAACGTGAGCGGAAACACGGTGAACGTCAATAAACAGAGCGCTCAGAACATCAACACCAATCATTCCTCAGCCTCGAATTCCTGGGCTCAGCACGACAATTCGAGCGGTGGAAAATCAACCGCTTTCAGCGGCATGGACGGGCACTCCGGCGGATTTGGTAGTTCCGGTGGCTGGTCATCGAGAGCTGATAGCGGTCGTGGCTGGGGGAGCATGGGCTCCAGCGGCTTTAGCGGCGGTCGATTCGGTGGCGGCGGCGGTGGCTTCGGGGGTCGAACCGGCGGTGGCGGCTTCGGCGGCGGTCGTCGCTGATGTTCCCTGCGATCTACCGCGACAAAAGGGGAGACAAAAGCAGTTTCGGAGAAATTCGTATGGCGCACTCTATTTGGAACCATAAGATTGAGGCTTCACGTCTCGCGATGTTCGTGGCACTGTCCGTGCTAACGATTTCGCTGATCTCGTGTAATAGGTTGGACACCTCTAAGGCCGCTCAAAAGACTTTTGCCTCACCGGCAGACGCAGGAGCGGCGTTCCTGGAAGCCGCCAAGTCGGGCGATCAGGATGTGTTACTTGCTATCTTCGGCCCAGGGGGCAAAGATGTGCTGTTTTCAGGAGACGCGGTGAAGGATAAGAACGCACTGCAGGACTTCGTGGCTGCATACGGCCAAATGAATCGCTGGCGCGAGATCAAACCGGGCGGCGAGATTCTATACGTTGGAGCGGACAATTACCCTTTTCCAATTCCTCTTGGCCGGAATCCATCCGGCCAGTGGTACTTCGACACTGCTGCAGGTAAGGACGAGATCCTTGCGCGCCGAATCGGCAAGGGTGAGTTGACGGCAATTGCTGCTTGTGGCGTTCTCGCTGATGCTCAGCGGCAATACTTCCGCCAGACTCTGGATGGCGACAAGCAATACGCGCAAAGGTTTGTCAGCCACGAGGGCAAGCAAGACGGTTTGTACTGGCAGGTTGTACAAGGTCAGACTCCGAGTCCACTGGAAGAGCTTCGTGACTTCGCGAAAGCCCTTGGTTACACCAATTCAGGCGACAAACCACAGCCGTTCGATGGCTACTACTTCCAGATACTGACCAAACAAGGAGACAAAGCACCGGGCGGTGCGAAGGATTACGTCATGGACGGAAAGATGCAAGGTGGGTTCGCTATTCTTGCCTATCCCGCGGCATACAGGAACTCGGGAATCATGGCGTTCATCGTCAGCAAGGACGGCACCGTCTACCAAAAGGACCTGGGCGAAAACACTACCGATCTCGCCGCAGCCATGGCTGACTATAACCCAGGCGATGGCTGGAACAGCGTAGTCGGTACGGAAGCGATCAAACAATAGAAAGCGAAGAGGTGATGCTTTCTCCTTCGAATCCCAAGAGTGCTCGCCGTGACTGTCATTTTTCCCAGTTAATTAAAGCTAAAGGTCGACGGTAGGATCGACAGGCGAGAGTTGCCAAGACCGGAAGGAGAAGAAGGTCATGCCTAAAGAAGAGCCGAAACAATGTGCGCGCATGGCCTGCCGCTATCTAGTTCCGCACGATCATGAATACTGCGGGGAATCCTGTCGCGATGCTGGGCATGAAAAGGTAGAGATTGCCTGCGAGTGCGGCTAACCGAATTGCCCGCTCACTTGAGGGTAGTCGATACGGAAGCAGCAAAGAACTAGCCAACGAATACGAAATTATTGCGTTTTTGCTGGTTGTAGCCATGGCTTTTACCGTGTTCTACGGCGTGCTCAAACTGAGGCAGATGCAGACAATTTACGACGCACAGTGCCCGCCGAAAGGCTCCAGATAGCGCGTAAAGCTGCATGAACGCCGCACCGACCCATAGGAGTTGGCGCGATTGTCCGCAAAAACAGGATCGAGAGGTATTTTATGCTTGGTTTTAAACTGGATCTCTGGGACTACCTGACGTTTCTGGTCATTCTCGCCCTGGTCGGCGCCTTTCTTGTGGTGGCCGTGTTCATCCTGGGTTTGCCGGGCCGGATCGCCATCGCCCGCAAGCATCCCGACGCGGATGCAATCAACACGATGGGCTGGTTAGGATTCATGGCCGTTGTACCGTGGATGCAGGCGTTCATGTGGGCCTTCAAGCCCACTGACGTCGTTGATATTCGCTACTTCCCCAAGCAAGAGCAGCAGAACATCGACAACAATCTGGCGCGACTCACTGGGAAGCCGACCCCGGAGAAAAAGCCAGAACCGGATGAAACGAAGTTCACGGTGAAGAATGAGCCCCACCCCTTGATCCGAGCGTCATGATCTTAGCCTTTCTCATCACGTTTATATTCATCCTTTTTGTCTGGCTGGTTTTCTTTAAATTCAAGTGGCTTAAGTTCACCAAGACATGGGGAATCGTCACCGCCTTCTTCGCGGTGCATATATTCCTCATTTTTGTGATCGGCCTGCGCTTCGTTACCCCCTACTCGACAAATGCGAAAGTTGTTCAGTACACGGTTCAACTTATTCCGCGTCTGCCGGAACCGACTCTTGTGACCGCGGTGCTGGTTCAACCGGATGTTCCGGTGAAGAAGGGACAACCGCTATTCCAGTTCGACCGGCGTCCGTATGAATACCAGGTCAGCCAACTGGAGGCACAACTGGAGGTCGCCTCGGCAACCGCGATGTCTGCGAAGTACAAGGTCGAGCAGTTGAAGGCAGGGCTCGCTGCCGCCAAACAAGATGTGCGTATGTACAAAGCCGACCTTGAGGGTGCCGAACAGAAGGTAGTCCGGTCGAAGAGCGAACTAGAATATGCAAAGTACCAGCAACAGCTCTCCCAGGGGCTGGCGCAAAAAGGCGCGGGTCCGGAAGAAGATGCTCAGAAGTGGAATGCGCAGATGAATGCCACTGAGGCCGCAGTAATGGAGTCAACAGCCGAGGCCGAGCGCTCCCGCCTCAAGTATGAGTCGCAGTGGCAAGGAGTAAACACAAACGTGGCTACTGCGACCGCCCAGTGGAAGGAGAGCGAGGCTGCCGAAAAGCAGGCAGTTGCGACGATCACTATCGTAAAAGCTCAACTGGACCTGGCACGCTATTACCTCGACAACACCCTTCTGGTAGCGCCCGAGGACGGCCACATTATTAATCTGCAGGTTCGACCGGGTATGGTCGCGGGCATAGTCCGTATGGGCGGGATTGCCTCATTCATTGTCGATAGTGACCGGTACCTGCTGGCCAGCTTCACTCAAGAGAACCTCAAGTATGTGAAGATCGGGCAACCCGCCGAAGTCGCCGTAGATCTTTACCCTGGACAGATTTTTGAGGCGAAAGTGGACAGCATCTGGTGGGCAAACGGAGAAGGACAATACCTGCCCAGCGACATAATTCCAAAATTCGATCCAGCAAACCCGATGCAACCGCAAGGAGAGTTTGCGGTAAAGATTTATCTTAATAATCCCTCCAAGCTTGTGCTCCCGATAGGAGCGCAGGCCGCCGCGGCCATTTATACGAGCGGTGGTGGTTTCGCCGCACTTCGAAAAATCACGATCCGCATGCACACGTGGTTCAACTGGCTGTATCCGATGCCATTCTGATGAAATCCATCGCCATGAACGTAGTTCCGAACAAATATCCGCAAGCCGGACGAACATTGATCCGGTGGGCGCGGTGCATTGTCGTGGGGACGGTGGGAATCACCCTCTGCGGCTGTGCACTCCACCGGCCGCCGCCGCACCCGACGATTGTCGATCAGGCTCTGCCCAAAGCAACACCTGTGCCGCCGAACTGGAGCGCAACCCGAAATGCCGAGAACGTGACTGGAGAATGGGTAAAGTCCTTCCAGGATAATGGACTCGAAGCAGTAGTCTCCGAAGCCATTGCGAACAACCTCGACCTGCGCCAGTCTGCCTCACGGGTGGAGGCGGCGCGCCAGAGCGTCATTGTCGTTTGCTCCAAACTGAAGCCTCAGGTCGGCGCCAACTTCTCCGGTGCTACGACGCGTTCAGAGGACATGAATACGATCGAGCAAAACCAGAGCAACACGGAGCTTGCCGCGGTCTCCTGGGAAGTCGATGTTTGGGGACGGCTGCGTTCTCAGCGCGCCGCTGCCCAGGAGAGCTATGAAGCGATCGCTCTCGATTACGCGTTTGCGCGGCAGTCGTTGGCTGCGACCACGGCCAAGAGTTGGTATCTGGCCATCGAGACTCGCCAACTCCTCACACTCACGGAACAGAGCGTCAACATATATAGCGAGCTGCTCGAGTTGGTGAAAGTAAGACGTGCTGCCGGCAAGGTCGCGGACCTCGACGTGGCGGAAGCGAGTTTTCAGCTCGATAACGCCCAAAACCAACTGACCATAGCGCAAGGTTTGTATAGCAAGGCACAGCGCACCTTGGAGGTGCTCATCGGGCGCTATCCGGCAGCGGAACTGCATGTGGCAGAGGCGTTCGATCCGCTGCCGCCGCCAGTGGCGCCGGGACTGCCTTCCTCGCTGATGGAGAGGCGGCCCGATATTGTTGCTGCAGAACACCAGGTATTGGCGGCGTTCCGAACCGAGGAAGCCGCGAAACTGGCCCTGCTGCCTGACTTCTCATTCACTCTGAAAGGTGGGCGCCTGAGCGATCCCCTGCTCTCCGTACTGGGCCTCAACCCTTGGCTGATTCACAGCGCTGTTGGGATGTTCGTGCCGATCTACCAGGGCGGAGCGCTGCGGGCGCAGATCAAGATCGCGACGGCGGTCCAGGAGCAATCCATTGCATATTTCGGTGGCGTGGCCCTGAGAGCATTTAACGAAGTGGAAGTGGCATTGACGAACGAACAGTTGTTGGCCGTACGCCTCCCCTATACGGAAAACGCCGTTCGTGATCACAGCGAAGCCGTCCGCGTGGCCGACCTGAGGTACAAAGCCGGAAGCATGGACTTTCTGTCAGTACTACAGCTGCAATCAGGGCAGATCGAAAGCCAGGCCGATCTCATCAAGCTGCGCAATGCTCAACTCGCCAATCGCATCAACCTGCATCTCGCCTTGGGTGGAAGTTTCGACAGTTCGCCTGCTACGACATTTCCTGCTGTGCGAGCTCCGACAAAACCGTAGATTCGAGCGAAACAGCTTCAGTCGTATCTAGGCAAGTACAAACCGGCCGACGGTGGTAGTCGGTACGGAGCTCTTCCGAAATAAGAGCGATACCGACAGGGATGCGTCGTCTGAGTGTCTTGGCGCCAGAACTTTCGGAACACTTGGTAGCGCGAGGGAATCCGAAAGCCAGCTCCGAATGGGAATCCGGCGCACTAAGCGATGATCGGGCACAGAAAAAATAATTTATGAGTAAGAGCGACGAAGAATCTAACCGCGAAGTGGACTCTGTGGTGGATATGGGTCGGACGCTCGGAACTGTTTAAAGCGAAGTCTGCGATACAGTAAACTTCGACTTCGTGCGCAACGTACGGGCGAATTACGGGTAGCCGCTGGTGCGGTCGTCGCCTGCACACACTCAACGGTTTTCGCTTCCGAGTGGACTTCGGGCGCTACCGGTGACTGAACTCAGATGAATTTGCCTTGATGGTGCTACAGGAAAATCTGACATCCCCGGATAGAGGAATGATAAGCCGAGGCCGTTGAGGTCTGTGTCAAGATCGGGCGAAGCCCGCCGCTTCAGTGCGGTCGCAGAGTCTTGACACAGACCGGGCCTCGGCTAGGCTCTGGCTATCCGGGGAGTGTCATTTCGGAATTGCAACACTACAGACCAAGACCGAAACCCTGAGCCATCTCATTCCTGTGCTCTGGCTCTATCTTTTGCGCCACTGGATCTTGCTGAATTGCGGCAGAATGGGACACGTCGCGCGCGAGTTCCTGCCCCAGCGTCGCCGCATTATTCGTATAAATCTGTGCGTCATAGCGTCCACGCGAGACAGAGACATAGGCCATTCGACAGTTCAGGAGATCTTTTGCGCCCAACTCGGTGTCCACGTGAATCAAGACACGGTCCGCAGTCTGTCCCTGGCTGGAGTGGCTGGTCATTGCATAGCCATGGTCGAGATGCGGACGCTTGCGCGGGTCGAGTTCGACCGTGCGACCATTGTCCATCTTCAGACGCAGGCGCCCGTCTTGCTCGATGCTATCGATGGTCCCCAGCTCCCGGTTCGCAACTTTCGGTTGGGTGGACGGCGCGGTGAATTGGATGCGGTCACCCACTGAAAAACTCCGCATCTCGTCGCGGAAGACGGAGACGCCCTGCTGTCGGCGTGGATCGTAAGTGCGCTCCGTGCTGTCCTGCAGCTGGACCGTCAGCCGGTTTCTCGCAGCGTCGATGTTCTTCACCCGCGCGTACTCGCCTTTCCCGATGCCGGTCTCCTTCGAGGTGCGGGAGTATCGCAGAACGTCTCCCACGTCATATCGCTCGGCCCATGTGCGGTCCGCGCCGGTGAGATCCTGACGCGGCGAAAGCGTTCGGACGCGGTGCTCCTCGCGGCCAACGAAGCCCTGTGCCTGCAATTCCGCATGGACACGCTCGTTGATCTCCATGCGAGAGCGATTATCGGGAGAAATCACCAGCGTGTTCTCCGGCGATTTTGCGTAGTCCTTCGCAATGGCCGCGATGCGCTCGTCGTGGCCTTGAATCTCATGGACTCGGCCCTGCCGGTCAAGATTCTGTATTGCTTCCAGTACTTCGCCCTGGGCAAGCTGCTCGACCACCTGTTTCAGTTCTGGGTCTTTCTGGCGCACAATCTCTTCGAGCTTCACCGTTTTCATACCAGCGTCCTGGAGCTGCGCGAAGGGCCTCCCGGCCTCAACCGCCTCATGTTGCCGCCGGTCGCCGACGAGCAACACACGGTCATTCGGATGGAGCCGGTTCACAAACTCATGCACCTGCCTGGTCGATGCCAGCGAGGATTCGTCGAGTACATAGAGCCGTTTCTCCCCACTATCCGGCTGCCGTCCACGTACCAGATGCTTCTGTAGTGTGGATGTCTCCATGCCTGCTTCCCCGAGCTTCTGCGCCGCGCGTGACGTTGGCGCGAAACCTTCCACCCTGTAGCCCTCGGCCTCCGCGCCTTCGCGGATCACGGACAGAGCTGTTGTCTTGCCCGCGCCTGCGATGCCATCTAAACCGAAAACCTTCTCCCGCGAAAGAAAGATTTCGTCCACTGCCTGCCGCTGCGACGCATTTAATTCCAGGTGGCGGTCTTCCGTGGCGATGCGCACTTGCGGCGAGACCAGCATCGGATCGCTGTAGTCGCGCCGATTGCCTTGCTGCATCCGGCCAACGATCTCACGCTCCATGCGTACCATCACTGCGGTCGTGAACTGTCTGCCAGCACCAACGTGCGAGACTTCGCGGAACTCCCCGGCCTCGATCCGGCGCTCGAACTCCTGCCAGACCTGGGCATAGGTGGTTTCTCCCATGCCGCGCACCAGCGCTGTTTCGAGGATCGCGCGGCGGTCCTGCACTGCCGATCTCTCGAAGACATGATCGCGCGCCCATGTCACGGCCTGCTTCGCCTGAACCTCCGGCTCCGGCGTCTGGTATTGCCCATGTTGACGCGCCTGTGCGACGATGCGGTCCGCCTGATGCCCGTACTCTGCCGCCAACTCGCGGTGCCGCTGTAAGACTTCTCCCGGCGACAGCAGTTCCTTGCGGTCGCGAGTATGGTGGGCTGCGATCTGTGCCGCCGCGGCTCCGTCGATTCCTTGTTCCCGAAGATGGTCTTTGATCTGTTCACGTCGCGGACTGGAAGCCTCCAGATATTCCTTCGTGTAGCCTTTTACTTCCGGCTGTCCATGCTTGCCGCGCTCCAGTTCGTAGCCCAGCTTTTCCAGACGCAGTGCCAACTCGGATCGGTACACTGCCGTGACGTAGCGTTGCGACACGAACATCTCATGCGGCTGCAAAGCTCGCATCTGTTTCCCGTTCTCAGGACCGCTCTCGCGCTCGGTCATGTTGAAGATCACGGCATGGGTATGAAGCTGGGGCGCAGCGTAGCCATCGACTGGCCGCGCGGTGTCGTGCTCGAAAGTGGCGGCGATAAATTTTCCCGTCGTTTCCGGGGCATGGACCTTGCCGATCCGCGCCTGCGTGTATTGTTCAAGCTCCTGAAGTGCCGCGCGTACACTCTCCCGATGGGCTTGCCGCACTCGATCATCGCCGCCTACGAGCGCCGTGAGCGATACCGACTTCGGCGCAGAGAACGTAGCGTCCCAGCCCGCGCGATGCTCGGCGCTCGTGACCTCTCTGCCAAATTTGCCTTCGTAGGTTCTAGAAACCTGATGCCGGACAAGCTGCTCTTCGGTGTGCGGGTGTTGGCCTTCACTCAGTCGTGCAAAGTGTTCGGAACCAACGCCACCTTGCAACCCCCACTGCTCGGCGAGTCTGCCCTGCCACTCACTGTGACCCTGCTGATCGCGGCTCCAGTAGTTCTGTTCCTGTGAGGCAAACTCCCGCACATGGTAGGTCTGCGCCTGGCTGGCTGACAGCGGTTTCGAGATCGTAAGCATATCGAGTGTTCCTCAAACGTGAAGTCGTGTTCCTGGCAATTTGTCTGTCATTCGATACCCTTAGTTTTCTCCCAGGCGAACGCCTCTTTGGGTTTGGTCTCGGGCGCACCGATGGTCGAACCATTGACGGTCGAACCAAAGAGCGCGAGCATCGGCTGGGTAGGCTTCTTCAGCGGATATGGAGGAGCAGTCGCGGGCACTGATGGCGCTGGTTTCGGCGCGATCTCTGGCATCTGATGTCGCGAAAATCCCGGCAGTCTGAATCGGATTCCGCTCATCTTTATCCTCCATCTCTGGATCAAACTTGGCCGAGGTCGGCCCCATTCGATCGTCTCCCTATTCTGCCCTTTGCGTGAGGACCGGTTCTGGAACACACTCCGCACAGCCAGTAGCAAGAAGAACATCGCGGCTACCCAAAGCCACGGCGTCAAGAGCGAAAAGGTTCTGTGAAAAGCCATGGCACTCATGGCATACAAGCTCTTTCCTTGCCCTCGCGGGCAAAGAATTCTTCGAGAAGTTTGCGAGCCTGATGGAGCTTTCGCGCGTCGGCTTGGTCGCGGATTTTGAGGACGGAATCGGGCAACAATTGTCTATTATCCGCTGCGGCCTCGGCGGCTGCATGGAAGAGATTCAGCAGCGCATAACGCACCGCCCAGATTTCTGCCAATACCAGTTCGCTGGGATCGGCGGGCCGCTGTCGCGCAGCGCACAGAGCGGTCCCGCGCAGCCACTCGGAGAGAGCCTGTCCAGCGCTTTCGGCGGCAGCTTCTAATTCTCCTAGTTCTTCGGGAGTCAGTCGCGTGGCCGCGGTCTTGGTGCGGAAGCCGGGCTTCGACTCTTCTCCGAACGGCAAACTGGACTGGGGATTAGCTTGAACGCGGGGACTACTCATTGGACGAACCGCCTTGTTGCACTATTGCGCTTAATTCCGCTGCGACTAAAACTGTGCAATCGTTAGTTCACAGCAAGCTCTTGCGCTTCAACGCGTTTACCTGACCGACGATTGGCGGCGCTTTGTCGCAAACAAATGTGATCGTTCGCCACCGCGCTCATTCAGCCAATCGCCGATTTTGTTGATGCAGCGAAAGTTAACCGGCGTAAACATCAAAGCACCACCGCGCGCTCCGCAGTTCCCAACTTGGGGGTGACGTGTCCACCATTCTTCCGGTGCGAAGCACCGCGCCTTTCACAGCTCGCCATACTCCCTCGCCAACGCATTCCACAGACGGACCACTTCCGGCGCCTGCCAGCCGCGGCGAAACAGACTCTTAATCGCCTGCCAATCATCATGGTGAAACAAGAGGCGGATACCATTGTCCCGAGAGCGAAGATCGACGCCGACCTTTTCTTCTTCGTCGAACCACGTAGACGCGAGGAAATAGCGGCCTTCCCAGAAGATCAGTGTGTCGCGGAGATCAAGCCCTTCCAGGATCGTCCGAAGTTCCGCAATTCTCGGGTAATCGAAGAGCGGATATTGCAGAGCAAATCTTCCGGGAAAATACAGCCAGACAGAAAACTCCGTCTCCGGTCCCCGATGAAATTCGAGACGGTATTCGCCTTCCTGAAACGATGGCAATGGCCCAGGATTTCTCAACCTAGAATCGGCACCCCAAAATGCACCATCCCGTAGGGGTCCTTCATGCCGGAGATAGTGGCCACGGGCGCACACGCGCCAGAGAATCGGCCAGTACGCGCAAGCGCTGGCGTTTTCGAATTTCAGAGCTAGTTTCGCACATGCGTTGTCGTGTAGAGTCGGAAGCGTCATCCGTGCGCGCTTTAAGGAGGAAAGCTTCTTGAAACGCACACAGCAAGACGTGGGCACGATTGTCCGCAAGAAGAGAACGCGAGGCCCGGATGTGTGGGTTTGGCGCTTTTACGAAACGGACGAGATGGGCATCACGCGAAAGCTCAGCGTAATGTTAGCGGGGGATGTGGCAGCATGGCCAACGGAAGATCATGCCTGGCAGGGGTCGAGAGAGTTTCGATACCAGCGGATGGAGCAGTCTTCCAGTCAATCGTTCGGAGCATTGGTCAGGCGATACATGCACGAAGCAATGCCAGAACGGTATTCAACCAAAAAGTCCTATGTATCCATTTTGAAGAGACACATTTTGCCACAATGGGGCGAGGCTCCCGTGGCCGAAGTGAAAAAGCCCCTCAAGGTGGAACAGTGGTTGAAGGAGCTGAAGCATTCTCCCAAAACGAAGTCCAACATAAAGGGTCTCCTGCATCGCATTTTTGAGTACGCGATGAAATGGGAAATCTTGGAGACTCAGAGAAACCCGATGCAGTTAGTCGAAATCAAGGGTGTGACGAAACGGGTTCGCAAGAAAGTTGTGCTTACGGTCGAGCAATATCAGGCTCTTCTCGCAGAGCTTCCGTACCACATTCAAGTGATGGTCATGATTGCAATGTGCCTGGGCTTGCGCATCAGTGAGATCAGGGCATTGCAGTGGCCGGACTTTGATTTGAAGGGGCGGATATTGACGTTGACCCGATCCATTGTGGGCCGCTACGTCTGGAACGGCGGAAAAACCGGAGCTTCAGAGGACGAGGTGTTTCTGGATTCCAAGCTAGTGTCCGTTCTGGAGGATTGGCAGAAGCGATGTGTCGAAACGCCGGAGGCTTGGCTATTCGCTAATGCGGATACGAAACGCCCGGTCCACGGCGATGCCATTCAGAAAGACTACTTGCGACCGGCGGGCGAAAAGATCGGATTGCAAGGAGTGGGCTGGCACAGCTTTCGCCACTATCCCGACTTCCGGACTATCCCGGGTGAGGGGAGAACCGAACCTGCGTGAACCGATAATCAGAGAGTCTCGCCTTGCTTGTTCGGGACGTTTCACCCGGCATAGGTTTGGTTGCGACTACAGATGATTGAGGAAGGTCATCAGTTCGTCGTCGGGCTTGAAACGGACCAGCTTGCCCTCGGGCGATATGGTTCTCGCCAAGATTTCCTCCTTTAGGGTGAGGTTCGCATCGAGGTAGATTTGAGTGGTTTCGACGGACTCATGCCCCAGCCAAAGAGCGATGATGGCTCGGTCGACACCGGCTTGTAGCAACTGCATGGCCATGGTATGTCGAAGCACATGTGGAGTGACGCGCTTGGTGCGAAGAGATGGGCAAGTTTGGCGGGCGAGAGCGACGTGCTTATCGACCAAGTCTTGGACACTATCAGGGCTGAGACGAGCGCCGCAGGCTGTGGGGAACACTATTTCGGTATTGCGTGCAGTCGGCTCCGCCAACCAGGTTTTCAGCACAGCAGCGGTTGTCTTGGTCAGTGGAGTGCATCTCTCCTTTCGTCCTTT
>Ga0137415_10001997_pt1 | contig 20370 bp, 13 predicted proteins | sample CZODoug3_1_1_16f_FD_183082 | JGI IMG/M metagenome (GOLD analysis project Ga0137415, IMG submission 183082) | Vadose zone soil fungal communities from Angelo Coast Range Reserve, California, USA - CZODoug3_1_1_16fungal (Hybrid Assembly) | ecosystem: Environmental > Terrestrial > Soil > Vadose...
GCCGCAGTCGGGGGCATGGAAAAGTGGGAAGCGATCTTTGCTTTCCACTTTTCCATGCCCCTGAGACGCTTCGGGCAACCATGCTTCCGGTGATGGCGGTCTGTAGCCCAGCGAGGAATGTGGTCTGATGGTGTTGTAGAGGATGCGCCAGCACGCGTATTTCCTTCATCGAGTAGAAGATCTCTCCGTTCAGGAACTCGTCTCTCAGTTTCGAGTTGAAGCTTTCGCAGTAGCCGTTCTCCCATGGTGAGCCGGGTTCGATGTACAGTGTTTTAGCTCCTGTTGCAGCCAGCCATTTGCGCAGATCTCTGGCTACGAACTCAGGGCCGTTGTCGGATCGAAGATGTTCAGGCACTCCCTGCTGTGTTCATCGATCAGGTTCAGCATCCGCACCGTGCGTCCATCGTGCGTCCTGGCACTAACGAAGTCGTAGCTCCATACATGGCAAGCGCGCTGCGGTCTGAGCCGCAAGCATGACCCATCGTTCAGCCACAACCGCCCACGCGGCCTCTGCTTCTTCGGTACTTTCAGCCCCTCACGACGCCAGATTCTCTCAACCCGATCTTTACCTACTTGCCATCCGGCTCGCCGGAGCAGCGCCGTTATCCGCCGATACCCGTACCGGCCATACTGGCTGGCCAGCAAGATGATGGCCTGGGTGAGTTCATCTTCGTCTTCCCGCTGTGTCGGTCGATAGCGCTGCGTGCCACGTGGCTGCTTGACCAGTTGGCACGCACGCGCTCGCTCATGCCTTGCTGCTGCGCATGATTCACCGCACATCGTCGTCGCTCAGGGCTTAGAAATTTCCCGAGGCTAGGTCCTTCAACACCAGCTTGTCCAAGCTCAACTCAGCCACCAGGCGCTTCAGCTTCGCGTTTTCCTGCTCCAGTTCCTTCAGACGTCGCGCCTGATCCACCTGCAGGCCACCGAATTCCTTGCGCCAGCGATAGTAGGTCTGCTCGGTGATCAACGCCTCCTTGCTGGCTTGTGCGGTCGTCTTCCCGTTCGCTACCGCTACTTCAATCTGCCGAAGCAGGCTCACGATCTGCTCTGCCGTGTGCTTCTTTCCTCGCGCCATAAATGGCTCCTCTCATACCAGTTTGTCTCATGAACTCTTGTACAAAAGCAGCCGGGCATTCCACCAGATCACGATAGCTAACGCCGTATTTGCAATACCAACGCACTGCCCAGAGGATGATCTCTCCCACAAAGTGCCGCCATTTGAGATAGTCGGCATCTCGTCAACTTGCCTGCAGCAGCCTAATTCTTTCCATCGCCTCGAAGACATTTTTTCGAATTGCCGGCTACATTCGACAAGGGTCATCCTCATTTAAACCTCGGCAAAACATCGGGAAATAAGACGCGCTTTTCTTTGACACCCGCTGCTACCATCTTGGCAAACAGCAAAATAGTCTAGAATCGGAGCGAAACCGAATAGGTACCAACAGCCCAAATATCACATCGGACCTTCGCTATGGGGAAGCTGTGACACTCATTGACTTCTCGAAGACGAGAAAGACGGGAGAAACAAATTGCGGCGGCAATCTTCGTCTTGAACCCAGGATTGTGCAAAAGTTTGTTCGGCACCCCCCCGTTATCTCTAGTGCAGTACCCCTCTTTCTTATCGTCTACGCTTTGCTGAGTGGTGCAACCGGTTGTCACCAGAAACAGGTGAAGGTCAAGGCTGCGCAACATCTTGATTTCAACCAGGATGTGCAGCCAATTCTAGCCAGCCAATGCTTCAGCTGCCATGGACCTGATCCAGAGATGCGCAAGGCCGGGCTGCGGCTCGATCTGGCGGAATCGGCGCTAAGGAAACGCCCTGGGCATCCGGACGCGATTGTACCCGGGCATCCGGAGCAGAGCGAGTTGATCAAGCGTATCGAGTCGAAGGACCCTCACCATCTGATGCCGCAATCACCGCAGGGTGACGCGAAACCGATGAAACCGGAAGAGATTGCGACTCTCAAGGAGTGGGTAAAAGAAGGCGCGGTGTACCGGCCGCACTGGGCTTTCGATAAACCCATAAGGCCTTCGGTGCCAGTGGTATCTGAGAGTTGGGCCAAGACACCGATTGATGCGTTTGTCCTAGCGCGGATGAAGAAAGAGGGTCTGCATCCAGCAGCCGAGGCAGATAAAGCGACGCTGATCCGTCGCGTCACGCTTGACCTGACAGGATTGCTACCTACGCCTACCGAGGTAAAGGCCTTCGTCAATGACGCATCACCACAATCATATGAGCGGCTGGTCGACCGGCTACTCGCCAATTCCAGCTTCGGCGAACAGCGGGCGAGGTACTGGCTTGATTACGCACGCTATGCCGACACCTATGGTTTGCACTACGACAACAGCCGCGATATCTGGCCATATCGCGATTATGTAATTCGATCATTCAATAGCAACAAACCGTTCGATCAATTCGCTATGGAGCAGATCGCCGGGGACATGCTTCCCGCGAAGAACCTGGACCCTCTGATTGGGAGCGGATATGTCCGGCTGGGCTTGAGCAGCAACGAAGGTGGCACCATCCCCGAAGAACTTCGCACAAATATCGCGAGAGAACGCACAGAGGCCTATGGGGCCACTTTCATGGGCCTGACTGTCGGCTGCTCTGTCTGCCACGACCACAAATTCGATCCGACGACGCAGAAGGATTTTTACGCGCTGAGCGCGTTCTTCAACAATATTGACGAGAAGCCATTCAATGATGACAGGCCGGTATGGGCGCCAGTAGTTCGTATTCCGAAGGAGGAGAAAAAGGAAGCCTACGATCGGATTCTGGCCAAACGGTCAGAGCTTGCGCTCCATCTGAACAACTTGCGCGCGCAAAAACGCAATACGATTGCGCGGTGGCTTGCTTCGCGCGAAAATCCGCCGCAGCCAGTATCGACAGACAAATTGACGCTGCGACTGCGCCTGGATGAGGGCAGTGGAGATCTGCTGAAGAACACTGCTCCGCACGGGAACCCAGCAAGCTTCACTACGCGTGAGTCGAAGCCGGAATGGGGAGAAACGACGTGGCTGTGGCCTGATTTCCGTATGCAATCAAGTACCCGCGTGATCCTGGGGCAAACCGGCGACTATGACGCAAGCCAGGCGTTTTCCTCCGGTGGATGGTTCATGTTGCGATCCGCGCCTAATTACAAAGTTGGGGACACCTCAGGCGCGCTGATCTCCAAGATGGATACCACTCAACATGGTCGTGGCTGGGATCTCGCCATCCAGAAGGGGATCGTCAGTGTCGATCTCGTAAATAAAACACCCAAAGAGGACGAGAAGGCTAAAAAGACTTCGGTCAAGCCGCCTGAAGCGAAGGAGCCGTTCCATTATCCAACGCCCACGGATCTTACGAAGAAGGATCTCGCGCCCAACAAGCCACCGATGAAGAAGGATGCTTCTAAGAAAAAAGAGGCAGTAAAGGCGGAGAAGCCCAAGTCTCCAGCACCCGCGGCAATCAAAGACACAACACCGCTGGTCGCGATCAAGGTCTCAACGGTTGTTCCGTTGCCTCTCGATGGAGAGTGGAAACATGTCTTCTTCACGTACGACGGATCGGGCAAGGCAACGGGAATCAAGATCTATGTGAATGGCGCACCGGTTGCGTCGCGGATAATTTCCGACTCGCTTGGCAGCTCGACGATTCGCACACAGGCGCCCATGCAGCTTGGATGGCGCTATCCCGATGCGAACCCAGCGAAAGAGACACGCTACCAGGATATCCGGCTGTATGCGCGTACTCTCGCGTCCGGGGAAGTAAAGCGGCTTCCCTTCGAGGACTATGTTGCAGAGCTGGCAGCGAAGCCTGCAGCTCAGTGGAACGAAGATCAGTGGCATGTCTTGAACGAGTTCTTCCTGAACAATGTAGACAAAAACGCTACCATCATCAAAAGCCAGATCGAGCAATTGAATACGCAGCTCGAAAAGCTTTCGGAAGGCGGCGACCTGACACTCGTGTCCTGGGAGAAGTCCTCGATTGCTTACGCGAATATTTTGACGCGGGGAGTCTACTCGGCGCGCAGTGAGCGTGTGGAGGCAAATACGCCGCATTTTCTTCCCGCGCTGCCAGCAGGCGAACTGCGCAATCGGTTGGCGCTTGCGAAATGGACTGTAAGTCCGGAGAATCCACTGACGGCACGGGTGACCGTAAATCGCATGTGGTACGAGTTGTTTGGGACCGGCCTCGTCGAGACAACGGAAGATTTCGGAATTATGGGGCAGAGACCTTCGCATCCCGAGCTGCTTGACTGGCTCGCTGTCGAATTCCGTGAACGCGGTTGGAACATCAAGCACATGTATAAGCTGATGGTAATGTCGGCAGCCTACCAGCAGAGCGCGAAATCAACGCCGGAGCAAATTGCGAAGGACCCAAAGAACCTGTTACTGTCGCATGGCCCGCGATTCCGGATGGACGCGGAGATGCTGCGTGACATTGCGCTACAGTCGGGTGGACTGCTAATGGATAGGATTGGCGGCCCGAGTGTGAAGCCATATCAGCCTGCCAACGTGTGGGAGCAGGTGAGTTATCCCACAAGCGACACCGTCAATTATGTGCAACAGCACGGAGACGCACTCTACCGGCGGAGCATGTACACCTACTGGAAGCGTATGGCTACGCTGCCGGATATGGATGCATTCGACGCGCCTGTGCGCGATGTTGTTTGTACGCGGCGACAGCGCACGGATACGCCACTGCAGGCGCTGGTGACGATGAACGATGTGCAGTGGGTGGAAGCCGCCCGAGAGTTGGCACAACGAGTAATTCTTGAAGGGGGCAAGCAGCCCAAGCAGCACATCGAACTAATGGGAGAGATCTTACTCTCGCACGATCCACCTCCAAAGATGGCGACTATATTGGAGGCCTCGCTGGAGCAGATGCGCAAACACTATACTGCAAATCCCAAAGCCGCACACGAGTTAGTGAATGTTGGGGAAAAGAAACGCAATCCTTCGATTCCGGAGTCAGAATTGGCAGCGTGGACGATGGTGGCCAGCGAAATGTTAAACCTGGATGAGACGGTGACCAAGTAGTTGAAGGTGAACTTATGAAGCAGCATCTACGCTGTACTGATTGCGAGCAAGCTACGAACGTGATGGACCTACCGATTCCAGCGGGCATGAAGCAGGAGTGGGCAGCGGTCGAAACGCGGCGGCGCTTTCTTGGACGGTCAGGCAAGGTGCTTGGCTGGGCAGCGTTGGCAAGCCTGCTAGGCGATCGCGCGCTGAGCAGCGATGCTCATGCAGTCAACACCAAAACGGGAACTGCAACGCAGGCGCGAGATGGATTGACACTGCCACATTTCGCCCCAAAGGCGAAGCGTGCGATCTACCTTTTCATGTCGGGTGGACCCCCGCAGATCGATCTACTCGACTACAAGCCGAATTTAGCGGCACTTTACGACAAGGATATTCCCGCCTCGGTGCGGGGCAACCAGCAGCTAACGGGAATGACTGCTGGACAGGCGCGATTCCCGATTGCGCCTTCGCATTGGTCCTTTAAGCGGTATGGCCAAACGGGAACATGGGTGAGTGATCTGCTGCCTTTCACGGCGCGGATGGTCGATGACTTAACAATCGTCAAATCGGTGAACACCGACGCGATCAATCACGAGCCAGCCATCATGCTGATGAATACAGGGAACATGAACGCGGGCAAGCCCTGCATGGGATCGTGGCTTTCCTACGGGCTTGGCAGCATGAATGATAATCTTCCGACTTTCATCGTGCTACAAACGAAGGTGAACGCGAAGGAAAACAACCAACCGGTGTCATCACGCTTGTGGAGCAGCGGATTTCTCTCTTCCCAATATGCGGGTGTGGGATTGCGATCGGGTGGCGATCCGGTGTTGTTTCTGAGTGATCCGAATGGCGTCGATCGTGAAGTGCGGCGCAAGATGCTCGATGCTGTTGAAGAGATCAACCGGCAGACGCTTGCGGAAGTGGGCGATCCGGAGACGAATGCGCGCATCTCGCAGTACGAGATGGCCTACAGGATGCAGGCTTCCGTACCGGAGCTCGTCGACTTGAGCAAGGAGCCACAGTCCACATGGGACCTCTATGGGCCGGACGCAAAGGAGCCAGGAACATTCGCATACAATTGCTTGCTGGCGCGGCGTATGGCAGAGCGCGGAGTGCGGTTTACGCAGGTGTACAAACGTGGTTGGGATGTCCATGACAATGTAACCGGGATGTTGCCGATTCTCTGCAAAGAAACCGACCGTGGATGCTATGCGCTGATCACCGACTTGAAGAGACGCGGTTTACTTGATGACACGCTGGTGATCTGGGCTGGTGAATTCGGCCGCACCGTGTACAGCCAGGGAGGGTTGACTCCGGAAAACTACGGGCGCGATCATCATCCACGCTGCTTTACCACGTGGATGACGGGTGGCGGCGTGCGGCCTGGAATCACATATGGCGAGACAGATGAGTTCAGCTATAACGTAGTGAAGGATCCAGTGCATGTGCGCGATTTCAATGCGACGATCCTGCGTTGCCTGGGCATCGATCACAACAAGCTGACATATAACTTTCAGGGATTGGACCAAAAGCTTACAGGACCTGTACCAGCAAGCGTGGTTCAGGGACTGTTGGCGTGAAACAAACAAAGAACCATGCACCGTTCACCAATCGGTTGCTTCTACATAGACGACAGCCGTGCATGACATGGGTGGCTGCTTTGCTGGTGAGCGTTGCATTAGCGCTTCTGCCTCGGATCTTTAGGCTCGACGGAAAACCACACGCCGACTGGGAGCAATTTCTGGGCCGGTTCCATCCGTTGGCAGTTCATCTCCCTATTGGGTTGATTGTGCTCGTGCCGCTGCTTGAAATTGCTGGAGCATTTCGTCCAGCATTACGCGAGGCTGCAGGACTCGTGCTAGGACTAAGCTTCGCAGCTTGCCTGGGCACGTTGACACTGGGGTATCTCCTGGCCTACGGCAGCGGAGATGTGGGATCTACTGTGACCCGGCATATGTGGGGCGGCATCGCGCTCGCGATCGGTGTACTTCTGTGTCTGCTTGCGCGGCCATCATGGATATCGGGCGCTCTATCGCGGATTTATCCATCGATGCTGATATGTGTGCTGCTCACCCTGGTGTGGACTGCGCACCAGGGTGGCTCCTTAACACATGGCAGCAACTATCTAACCGAATATATGCCGGCTCCAATGAAGAACATACTGGTATTCGGCATCGTGCGCGCGTCCACGCCGAACTCTGGTTCGTTTTATGCAGCGCATATCAATCCCATCTTTGATGCCAACTGCGTCACCTGCCATGGAGCTGGAAAAACAGAGGGCGGTCTGCGCCTCGATTCCTATGAACTACTGATGAAGGGCGGCCATGATGGACCGGTGATTCTTTCAGGCAGACCGGAAAAAAGCATGCTGCTCGAGCGGGTGACATTGCCTGCGGACAATAAGCATTTCATGCCAGCCGGGCGGCAGCCACTCAGTCAGCAGGAAGTCACATGGATTCGCGCGTGGATTCAGCAGGGAGCATCGCGGATAGTGACAAACCTTGCAGGGATCTCCATACCTGTGCAGGCAAAGGAATTGCCGCTTCAGCCGGTAGGAGACTATAGCGAGCTTATGGCTGAAATCCGCACAATGCAGAAAGGACAGGGAGCAAAGCTTGTGCCGGTATCGAGCAAGCCTTCGGATGGGCTGATTTTGAACACAGTGGATGTCGCATCGAGCTTTGGCGACGCACAGCTTGCCGCCTTCCAAAAGTTCGCTCCCTATATCGTCGAAGCCGAACTTGGACGCACGGGAGTAACGGATGCGAGCTTCCAAACCTTGAGTACCTTCACGCATTTGCGCGCCCTTCATCTCGAAGGCACAGCAATGACCGGCAATGGACTGGTGAGGCTGACACAGCTATCTCAACTAACTTATCTGAATTTGAGCGGCACAAAAGTCACGCAGACGACGTTAGCTCCATTAGCGGCGATGAAGAATTTGCGCCATGTCTACACTTTCAACACTCCGGCACAACAAACACCTGCTGCAAACGAGACACAGTCCGTTGCAAGGAGCGCGCAATGAATCAGAAACAAAATGAACAAGGTCACGCAGTATTCGATAGGCGACGGTTCTGCGCAGGTGTGGGAGTCGCTGGTCTGGCTGCACTGACAACGCCATTGGTGAATGCGGAGACGACCTCGATATGCAACTCGAAGGAAGGGGTTTTGCAGACGGGAAATGGTGAATGGACCTATCGCGTTGTTCAAGATTGGGGACGTTTGCCAGCCGGAACCTCATTTGGAGGAACCCACGGAGGCATTGCCACGGACAAGGCCGGACACGTTTATGTCAGCACGCAGAGCGAGACGGGAATTCTCGTGTATACGCCAGGGGGACAACTTCTAAAAACAATTGCCAGCGAATACCCGGAGGTGCATTCTCTGGTGCACGCTGAAGAGAATGGCGAGGAGTATTTCTACACGACGGTACAGAAGGGAACCCCAAAAGAAAACTGGCTCTTCGTCAAGATGAAAACCGACGGTACGATAGTACAGAAGATTACCGCTCCGCCCGAAGCAGGTTTCAAGACCGCAAACGAGTGGCGGCTGACGGCTGCTGTTCCGGCCCCGGATGGTTCTATTTTTATCGCCAATGGTTATGGTGACTCGCGCATCTTCAGATTCGACAGCAATGGAAACTACCGCGCAAGCTATGGAGGCAAAGGTCACGATAATGGATTCTTCGACTGCAGCCACGGCTTGGCGGTCGATACGCGCTACGATCAGCCACTACTATTAATATGCGACCGGGAAAACCGGCGGCTCTGCCACTTCGATTTCGACGGAAAATTCGTACGCACCATTGCCACGCATCTGCGGAGGCCATGCCAGGCGAGCTTTTACGGAGACTTCGCGGTTGTTTCCGAACTGGAAGGGCGCGCTACTATCCTTGACAGAGATAATACGCTGGTGGCCTTTCTAGGCGATAATCCACATAAGCCGCAGTGGGCAAACTACAAACTTGATCCGAACGAGATTACAGCCACATCCTTTAGTGCAGCACATGGATGCCATATCGATCGTGATGCCAACATTTACATCTCTGACTGGAATCACCTCGGCCGCGTGACCAAGATTTCAAGATGGGCGTGAATAAGGTGCATTACGGAGCACCTTTTTGATGCCCGTCATGTGACAGCCCCATGTCTGCCTAATCCCTTCAAAATAAGCACGAAAACAAGCAACGGAACGCTCCAAAAGGAGCGCCATATTTCCCGATGTTTTGCCGAGGTTTAGATGAGGAAGACTTCCACTGACGGTGGTAGGAGGTAAAAATTCATGGCTGCCCTCGGAAAGATATAATTTCTCGTTGTTCCCGCTGATTGGGTATTTAGAGGATGCTCTGACATCCCTACGATCAACAGCTGGATTGAGGTGAGACGACGTGCAGGGAGACTTTTTCATCAATGACTGGCTGATTCAGCCACAGATTAATGCGATCGAAAAGGGAAACAAGAATTGGCATCTTGAACCCAAGGTGATGCAGGTATTAGTTTACTTAGCCCTTCATCCGAACGAAGTATTATCGAAAGATAAGTTGATTGCGACAATCTGGCGCGACACCTTTGTCGGAGATGATGTTCTCATTCGTTGCATCTCGGAGATTCGCTATGTCTTTGGGGATGACCCCCGATCGCCATTTATCATTCAGACCATTCCCAAAGCAGGGTACCGGCTCATCGCCGCCGTAAAAATGAAGATCGATATCGCCACCGAATTATCTGTAGCAGGAGATCAAACTGCCAGGTTAAACGGGAATCGTTCGCTTGAACGCGAAACCCAGCCAAATAAACAGGACCCCGCAGTGCTCGGTGAGCACGAGGAATCTTCAGTTTCTACTAACTGGCAGACCATTAAAGGCGAGGACCCTATTTTCGCAACAAATTATGAAGAAACCAGGAACGAATCCCTCCCAAGCATGGCCGGTGTTACATCACCAAAGACTTCAAAATCGCCGGAGATAGAGTCGACCCTCCCTTTTTATCGCCGTCTTTCCTGGCTTGTGCCGATGGCTATGACGCTCATCGTTATCGTTGGCGCTGCCATATACTTCTGGAAATCCACTCGTCCATCCCCTTTAGCGTTTTCTGGGCCCCCGTCTTGGAGGCTCACGAGCCAGTTCTATTCTGTGTTGCTGATCAGAACCAGTACTCCTTCATTGTAGTGAGAGACGCTTCGGATCCCACCCATCAGGTAGCGTTGAAGGATAACCTCTCTACCGTCGTGATCGACGATCTCGACACTCTAGTCCGTGTTGCTGGGTACCTTAGGGCACATGGAAAAGAGCATCTGATAAGAGGTGAGGATGCCACAAGCTTAAGCGATCTGCGCAATGGTCCGTCTATCCTCGTGGGCGCCTTCGATAATGCATGGACACTCCGCCTGACAAAACCTCTTCGCTATCATTTCGCGAATAACCCAGATATGACTCAGTTTCGCATCGTTGATAGCAATGCCCCCTCGCGTTCTGATTGGGTTATTGATCGAATCCAGCAAGCCACCAACAACTATAACGATTTTGCAATCATTGCGCGCTTTACCGACAGTAACATCGGCAAGCCTGCCATCATTATCGCGGGCATTGGACGAGGAGGCACAATAGCCGCAGGAGAGTTCTTGACCGACCCTGATGATCTGGTCCAACTCATCCATGCAGCACAAGCGGCAGGCAACAAGAAAAATCTGGAGGTAGTACTTAGCACCCAGATCATCGATGGTCAACCTGGAACGCCGAAGGTGGAAGCTTCCTATTTTTGGTAAGCGCGCAAATCTGAATATTCTTACACTATGGTGCTCTGCTCGGCTAATTGAGAATCTGAGTTTTATTTCATCAGCAAAACCTCGGTGGCCAATCGCACAAACATCGGCAAAGCCTCGCTAATTATCCGGGACACCCTTCTTAGACAACCTCTACGGTAGTGTCGCTTTTCAGAAAGCGCAATCCACGTTGCCGTTTATCAGAGCAAACTGCGGGAATAGATCCAGATATAGCGGTCGCGATCTTAAGCTGCAACAACATAGGAGTTGCAAATGATCCATCGCGTAATCTCTAAAACAATCGTCGCCATAAGTTTGGTGTGTGTAGTCTTTGGAGCTATTGAGCGAACGACGACGCAAGCTCTGGCAGCCGTCCCGGCCTGGGGCGTCAACGGTCCCACCGGAAGAACCGCAGATCTGAATGCTGTATTCCAGGTGCTTCGATCACGCGGTCTGACCCAATATCGCGTGAACGTGAATCTTACCGATCCTACAGATTCCTTTGAAGTACAGATGTATCAGGACATGGTTGCGCTGGCCAAAACCTATGGCATTACCTTGAAACCCATTTTATTTACCGCCTTTACGTGGGGTGACCGGACTGATGGAGGCAAATATCCGGCGGGCGATAGCAGTGCACTTTATCTCCAGGGTTTTTTCCGAACTTACAGTTTTGTCAATCAATTCAAAAATGACATCAATGACTGGGAGTTGGGTAACGAGATCAATCTTCTCGCTCTCGACGCAAACGGAAATCGTCTATACGGCAAAGGCTGGACGGCTAGCGAATTTGACACGCCTCTCATGAACGACTGGGCCTCCGTCTTGCAGGGCATGTCCGACGCAATTAGTCTGATCAATTCGGAGAGCGGATTGCATCTGCGCAGGACCTTAAACACGACGTCGACCATGTTCGGCTTCCTCGACTTTATGGCATCCAAGAACGTCCTTTTTGAGGTTATCTCCTATCATTATTATGTAAATCTGGGTACAAACCCTCACAACTATTGGGGAGGCGTTCGGCCCAACTTCGACTTGTTCAAACAGCTCGCTATGTATGGGAAAAGCGTCGTGTTCAATGAAGTGAATAGCGGCGAAATCTATCTGTCAACATACGAGAATCAGGCTGGTCAGCCAGTTACGGAGACCGGCTTCAAAAGCCTCAATGCAACACTGAACTATCTGAACGACCAGACAGACGCCAACATTGAGAATGTCGACATCTATGAATTGCTGGACGAACCTGCCCAGCCAGTGCCAAACAACCGCTTTGGCTTGATGTATGACATCAATACACCTAAGGTTTCGCTCTATCTCCTTACGCACTTTGTCGGCGGGGCCTTGTCAATGGCGGAGGCTCAGGAATTGAGAGATCGGGGATTTATACCCTAATGTCTCTATAAAAAGAAGTCGAGAAGAATAGCGAATTTCAGGCTCTGTAACGTCATCGTCAACTTAACGGGGCGATGTTGAAGCTTGGCGCAGAGAACAGATAGCTGCTCATATGGTGAGTTATAGAAGTGGGCCACGAGGGCGGACTTGTTCCAGATGTGAAAAGCTTGCTTGCGCAGTAACCGATAACGAGTTGCCGAGAGAAGATGCCGGCGTAGGCGAAAGGGCGCGTTGATCGACTCGAAAACCGAGAGGAAGCATTGTGCTTGTTCTGGAGATTGAAAGCGTTTCATCTTCCTTTCGCGCACCCTGGTTGGTTGATCAGAGTTCTCAGCTCGATTGTTAAGGTAGGGGCTCTGCCGATGCGTCACATCGGGCAAGATCAGCTTCTTCGCTGCGGCGTAGCTTCGCAACTTATCTGTGATGATGACATGAGGTGGTCTCTCTGCTGCATGTAGTAGTTTGCGGAAGAATCGCAAGGCTGCCCAGCGGTCTCGTCTCGGTTGGACCAGAATGTCGATTACCGTTCCGTGCTGGTCCACGGCTCGCCATAGGTAGTGCTGGGCTCCATTCATTTTGATAAACATTTCGTCTAGGTACCATTTCGTTCCGATTCGAGACCGTCTCTTTCTCAGCTGGGCAGCATAGAGGGAGCCGAACTTCTGCCATCATCTCCTCGATGTTGCGATAGCTCAAAGCAAAGCGAAAGTACAGTCACACGCATTGCTCGATCACTTCGATTGGAAAACGATGCCGACAATATCTGTTCTCAGACATACTCACTACGTCAGCTTCTCACTTCCTTAAGCTGACGATGCCCCTTCGCGCAGGAGACGCGAACCGGCCCATGGATAACTTTAGGTGATGTTCGACAAGATCAGGCCATCGCAATCGCCTTTGGTAAAAGCTATAAAACATTGCCTAAATTACATAAATCGCCTGCATTGCGAGGTGTAATCTTCCCCGCGTACCGTTTACCCGATTCATCGTTATTCCACTTGAGATCTCTGTGTCGTTTTGACGCGAATCGCAGCGCAGTTATAAATCGCGAGCGTAGACCAGGTGGATTAAAGACTACTTACGGGAGGAAGGTTTATGAGTGACTGCAAGGGTTGGACGGACCGGTTTCGCAATGTACCGGTGAGAAGATTCATTTCGATGGTGGTCTTACTTCTGGCTTGTGGCAATGTATGGGCTCAGACCACCGGAGCTCTGCTCGGCATGGTAACCGATCAAAATGGGGCTGTCGTACCGTCAGCCACAGTGCGAGCCACCAATACTGATACGGGTTTTACTGCAACTGTGAAACCTTCCGCAGAGGGATCATACTTAATTTCTTCGCTGCCTGTTGGCCACTACACGATCTCCGTTGATGCCAACGGATTCAAAACATACAGCGCGTCCGGCGTCCTGATTCCGGTTGCTCAAAACATTCGCTTGGATGTGAAGTTAGAAATTGGGGGAATGACTGAAACGGTCAGCGTCACTGGTAATGCAATCAACATCGATGCGTCCTCTGCGACGCTGGGAACGACTGTGGACACCGCTCGCTTAGAAGGCCTTCCGTTGAACGGACGGAATGCCGTTGCCCTTATCCAAACGCTCCCAGGCGTCGCCACTGAATCCGCGCCACTTGCTGTTACCTTCCGCTCTGGACCGTCATTTAGCATTTCGGGAAGTCAGAGTAATGCGGGCAATGTGATGCTCGATGGTGCCACGTTGACCGACGCACTCTCAAACACCAGCCAGCAGCTCCCTTCCGTCGACTCATTGGAGGAATTCAGGGTACTCGAAAGCAGCTACAGCGCAGAATATGGCAGGGCCGGCGGGAGTGTCATGTTGGCTGTCACCAAGTCGGGCACCAACCGCTTTCACGGCAGCCTTTGGGACTACTTGCGCAACGATGCATTTGATGCTGCCAACGCATATACGCCAGCGGTCAACGGGGTCGTAAAGAAGCCCTTGCTGCGTCAAAACCAGTTTGGAGGCGCCCTGGGAGGACCGGTTCTTTTACCTGGATACAACGGTCGGAATCGAACCTTCTTCTTTGTAAGTTACCAGGGGCTTCGAGTCCATCAGCAAGGCATAGCGCTTACTACTCCGCTGACGGCGGCCGAACGGACCGGAGATTTTTCCGATCTTCTTCCTGGAAAGGTTGTCACGGATCCGACTACGGGTCTGCCATTCCCCGGTAACATCATTCCAAAAAGCCGCATAGACGCTTATGCGAGTAATTTGATTGCCAAATTCATGCCCCTGCCCAATCAACCTGACGGCACCTATCGTATTTTGCAACCCACGCCGAGCACGAGCAACCAAGTTTCGGTCAAAGTGGACCAGAAACTGGGAGCGTCCGATAGGCTGTTTTTCCGTTACTACAGGTTCCTGGACTCGAATACCGGGGCCAGCCCCTATTCGGCTTTTAGCGCCCCTGTCACTGGAAGCCTCAAGAGTTTTACCGGAGGCGAAACACACACTTTCAACGCCAATCTCATTAACGAGTTCGACGCTTCCTACACCAACCCGCACGGACTAATCGCTGTGGCAACCTTACCTTCGGCGAGAGAACTTGGGATCAACATGAATCAGGAGCATCCCATGCCCCCCGGCGTGTCGACGAGCACCTTCGGGTTCGGCGGTAATTGGCTGATAGATGAGCCTTCGACCTTCCAGCAATTCGACGATAAGATCCTATGGACACACGGGAGGCACTCCATTACAACGGGGATTATGATCATGCGAATGCATCATAAAGACCTTGCGTATCCAGGGTGGAATTTCGGTTTTAGCGGGCAGTATACGGGAGACTCGAGGACCGACTTCATGATCGGTCGCCCCAACTCGTTCGGGGGATTGACCACAATCAACGACGACTGTACTTCCGGTCTGTACCAACCATTCATTCAGGACGACTTCAGGATCAACAGCAGGTTGACCTTAAACGCTGGTCTTCGTTATGACCTTCAGACGACCTGGACGCAAAAGCGCGGCGGTTACGCCGCCTCGAATTTTGTTCCGGGGCTACCGCAATCCCAAACCTTTCCTCAGGCGCCTCCCGGATTTGGGGTTCCTGGGGACAAAGGGGTTCCGGGGGGTATCTATAATATCTTCAAAACCCCCTTCGCGCCCAGGCTTGGCATTGCATGGGATCCTACGGGCAGAGGAATAACTGCGATTCGCGCGGGGTGGGGTATATATCACGCTGTCGTAAGAGAGGAAGTCATTGCCTTCGCAACCAACAACGAGCCATTCTTGGTTTCGTTTAATTTCACGCCTCCCAGCACGAGCGATCCGTGGGCCGGGCGTGGAGACCCATTGCCTTACGATCCGACAACCCCGCGCTTCACTTACACCATGACCCAAACCCATCTCGACCCGAACTACAGGCAGGCGGACACACAACAATTCAATGTCAGTATCCAGCACCGGTTAAGCACCGATCTCTTTGCTCAAGCGGCGTATGTCGGGAACGTGTCACATCACCTCGACCAGCAGCGTGAGTTTAACCAGCCCAAGTACTACAGCCCCAACGTCGACCCGCAATCCAGGCGGCCGTGGTACCCGCAGTACTACGACAGCATGCCCTCATCGTTTTCCACTGCCAATTCCAACTACCACTCTCTCCAACTTGAAATGCAAAAGAGAATGGCCAAAAGCTATACCTTGCAAGCCTCCTACACTTGGAGCAAGATGATCGACAATACGGCTCCACCACAAGACTCATATAACCCGGGAAGGCCCGAACGGGCGCTCTCAAGCTTGAATAGATCCCACGTTTTCGGCGTTAACGGTTTGTGGGATCTCCCAACGATGAAGGGTCGAGGGATACTGACCTATATCGTTGGAGGGTGGCGACTGTCTGGCATCGTGCGTTATAACACCGGCGGCCCTTCGAACGTTCTCTTAGGCTTTGACAACGCATTAATCGGTCCAAGTCGTTTCAACGGCGGTAGTCAGAGACCAAATGTTAACGGAAATCCCAACTCGGGAAACCGTTCCCGGAGTGCGTTGGAATCTGGAGCTCAATACTTCAACACAGCGGCATTTTCACAACCTGCTCAAGGGACGTTCGGTAATTCTGGGCGGAACACGGTTATTAATCCAGGTTCTTTCACCAACGATCTTTCGCTTCAGAAGATTTTCACGATGCCTGGCGAGACGGGAAAGGTTACGTTCAGGGCCGAGGCGTTCAACGCGACGAATTGGACCAACCTAGGTGCGCCTGTAACAACTTGGAATTCTCCTCAGTTTGGTCAGATTAACTATTCTGGCGACGCAAGAATTGCACAATTTGCGTTGAGGTACGATTTCTAGTTCTCGGTAGTCCGCCGTAGTTCCCGCACACAACGCGCCACAGCTCAGCCGTGGCGCGTTGTGTGCTCCTAAAAACCCTAGCTTTTGCAGATTAAGGACCCTTCTGTCTTGCTTCCTCTCCTCAAGCTACAAGCAAGGGAAGACTGTCCTGTCAACGAAACGTCGACTAATAATATAAGAAATGGCCCGTTCAGCACCAAGGATTGCCCTCATTTATGACGCAAGGTCAACGTATGATCTTAAGGTGATGGAAGGCGTTGCCGCGTACCTGCAGGAAGGCCATCACTACAGCGTCTTCATTGAAGAAAATGCATTGAAGGACCAGCGATTGCCCGACCTGCGCTCGTGGGAGGGTGATGGCATCATTGGAAACTTCGATGATCCCGGGATAGCCCGACGCGTCACCCAGGCGCGATTGCCTGTCGTTGGGTTTGGAGGCGGCTATGGGTGGTACGTGGCAGGATCATCCATCCCATACTTTTACACAAATAACAAAGCAATCGCGACGCTCACAGCGGACCACCTGCTCGATCGAGGGTTCAAGCATTTCGCCTATTGCGGCTACGCAAAGAGTCCGATCAATGGCTGGTCGCAGGAGCGCCAGGACGCGTTTGAAAGCTACCTACGGAGGCGTGCGACGTTCTTCGCTATCTTCGATCGCTTCCCCCGGTCAACCCATAACTGGGCCACGCTGCAGCGCTCCCTGGGAGGGTGGTTGAAGAAACTCCCGAAACCGCTCGGAGTCATGGCGGCGAATGACAACCGCGGACGACAGGTGCTTGAAGCGTGTCGTGCATATGACATCGCAGTACCCGACGAGGTTGCGGTCGTGGGTGTCGATAACGATGAACTTCTATGTCGCTTGAGTAGTCCGCCCCTAAGCAGCGTGGAGCAAGGTGCCAAAGGATTAGGCTACGCCGCAGCTGCACTGCTCGACCAAATGATCCGGGGGCGCAACTCACGAAAGCGTCATTATGTCTTCGACCCTACGACCGTTGTCACCCGGCAGTCGACAGATGTGTTGGCGATCGACGATCCAAAAGTTGCCCAGGCGATGGCGTTTATCCGTGAACATTCCTCGGAGGGGATCAAAGTCCCACATGTTGTGAGCGCTGTCGCCATCTCTCGTTCAGGGCTGGAGACCCGCTTCACATCAGCCCTCGGCTACTCCATTCACATCGCAATAGGCCACACGAAGCTCGAACATGTGAGGCAACTGGTGACGGAAACGGACATGCCACTGAAACAGATTGCTGCGGAGACTGGCTTCAAGTCCGTCCAGCATATGACGACTCTTTTTGTAAGAGCATTTGGTCAGACTCCGGGCCGGTATCGTCGGCTCTCGACCATCTGAATTCGTGCGTGGGAGGTAATCCTCGATCTGTGACGGCATTAGATCATCTAAGGTTTCCAACTACGTTGGACTTCCGTCTCGACGGCTTATGCAAATCTATAAACCAGTAACCTAATTACATAAACCACGGCAATTGAATCGGGCGTGTGCTGCTGAGTAAGCTGCTTCGGTGATTATCTTTCTGTTAAGTACCGCAACAGGACAGGAACTGACGATTATCCTGCTGCCTGACGTTGAGGTAGCAAACGAAACTTTAGGGGAAATCGAAAAAATGACCGTGAGCAATCAATATGCGCGCTATCCAAGTTTGCGCGACCGGACTGTCCTCATTACGGGAGGCGCTTCCGGGATCGGTGCCGCTATGGTTGAAGAATTTGCGCATCAAGGGGCCAAAGTAGCCTTTCTGGATGTGGCTAACGGGCAAGCGGAAGAATTGATTGGGAGCTTGGAAGGGCGATCTGCCCACGAACCTCTCTTTGTGCAGTGTGACGTCACGAACATAAGAGCTCTACGGTCAGCCGTAAATCAAGTCGAGAGCCGTTTGGGAACAATTCGAGTTCTGGTAAACAACGCAGCAAATGACGACAGACATGACTTTGAAGAGGTGACACCAGAGTACTGGGACAACCGAATGAACGTGAATCTCCGCCATCACTTCTTCATGATTCAAGCACTGAATCCTGGTATGACGTCGGCCGGCGGGGGTTCGGTTATCAACATGAGTTCAATCGCATGGATGATTCCATCAACGGGGCTACCGGCCTATGTAACCGCAAAGGCGGCCATTGTTGGCCTGACACGCGCAATGGCCCATCAACTTGGATCTTCGAATATCCGGGTGAATAGCGTCCTGCCAGGTGCAATCTTGACCGAACGTCAAAAGCGGCTGTGGTGGACCCCGGAATATGAAGCGGAGATCATGGGCAGGCAAGCATTGAAGAGATGTCTGGTCCCTCGCGATGTTGCACGAACGGTCTTGTTCCTTGCCTCAGATGACAGCTCGGTAATCACAAATCAGAATTTCATCGTTGATGGTGGCTGGGTCTGAGTTCAAGCCAAACAACAGCGCCCACAAAGCAGGCGAGAGAGATGGGTTTCTGCGTCGGATGCATCTTGTCGTTGCTGTACAACCACGCCATCCGATATTCGTGACACAGCGGCAGAGACTTGATGGGCCATGCGTTGAGCGTGTGATGGTTTGAGCTTCGAACCCAGTTATATAGGGGATGATTGTGAAGGCGCTTCTTCATTTGGTGAAGTGGAAGTTCTCGGGATTTTCGTCAACTTGTTTTGATTCGGCATCAGGCTTGTCGACCGCTTGGGGTCTCAGAGGGGCGATTATCGTATCTCGAATGGAGGAATACGACGATGCGCCAATGTTATCAACATTGGTTATCTGAGGTATGCAAAGCGTAAATCTGACTCCGGTTGTTGGGAGTTTTTATGGAGAAAAACGGATGTTACAGGAAAGCGTGTACGGCGTACTGCTTTCATAGGAACAGTTGAAGACTATCCGACGAAAGAGTTGGCGCAGGCCGCAGCAAATGGATTGAGAATGCAAGTGAATGAAGATCGCAATCGAGAGCCCAGGCAGAATATCCTCGTCGCCGATCTGATTGATCACTATATACATACAGAACTATCCGAAGATGCCGATTGGCATTCCCTTGCAACAAAGGTTGTCAATCAAGCGTTTCTAAAAAGATGGATACGACCTGCCTGGGGAGAAACGAGCATTTATTCGATTAGGACAATAGCAGTGGAGCGCTGGTTGAGAGGGTTGCGGCGAGCCGATGACAAATTATTGGCGAATTCAACAAAGGCTAGAATACGCAATTTCCTGAGTACGCTTTTCAACCACGCAATACGCTATGAATGGCTCGAGCAGGGAAGAAATCCAGTTACTCTTGTTCGGCAGAGTACAAAACGGCAAAGATCACCAGAATTTCTGGAAATATTTGAGATACGACACTTGCTGCAGGAACTCAGCTCATGCTTCCGTTTGATGGTAATTCTGGCTACAACAACTGGATTACGCCGTAGTGAACTGTTTGCTCTCAAATGGCAAGACGTTGACTTTTCAAATTTACTGCTCGATGTCCAGCGGTCTATTTATTTAGGAAAGGTTGGACATTGCAAGACGGAAGCATCTCGCAAACCAGTTCCACTGTATGAGCGTGTGGCGGCCGATCTCCGGCTTTGGAAAGAGATCGGCAAATACGGACAGATGGACGACTGGATATTTGCAAGCCCTCACAGGAATGGGAGGCTCCCGTTTTGGCCGGATGTAATATTACAAAAGGTCATTCAACCAGCTGCCCAAAGGGCTGGAATTCGGAAAGTAATCGGATGGCATACGTTTCGACATACGTACTCTACGCTTTTGATCGCTAATGGTGAGAACATAAAGGTTGTTCAGGAATTGATGCGCCATGCTAACAGCAGGTGCACGCTGGAGATTTATTCACAGGCTCGAATAGAACAGAAGCGGAAGGCGCAACAGCGTCTCGCGGAGGCTATTTTTCCCGGAT
>Ga0137415_10001999_pt1 | contig 20369 bp, 20 predicted proteins | sample CZODoug3_1_1_16f_FD_183082 | JGI IMG/M metagenome (GOLD analysis project Ga0137415, IMG submission 183082) | Vadose zone soil fungal communities from Angelo Coast Range Reserve, California, USA - CZODoug3_1_1_16fungal (Hybrid Assembly) | ecosystem: Environmental > Terrestrial > Soil > Vadose...
CTCAAGAGGACCGCGCCGATCGTCGCCACCAGCACAAGAACACCGATGATTTGAAATGGCAGATTGTAATTTCCGAAAAGCAACAGACCGATGTTGTGCACGTCATCGATTGTCGATCCTGCCAGCGGCGGGAAAGTTTGTTTTGAAAATGTAAGATGGCCGATCACATAGAAAATCTGGACGAGCAAGGCAAGCGCGACCGCAACTCCGCCGGCGGACGCTACCCAATTGATTTTGCGCAATCTTTCCGCGCGCAGGTCGAGCAGCATGATGATGAAAAGAAAAAGAACCATGACCGCGCCCGCATAGACCAGCACTTGAATAATGCCGATGAAGAAGGCATCGAGCGACATGAAGAGCGCGGCGAGGCCGAGAAATGAAACCACGAGATTGAGCGCGCTCGCGATCGGGTTGCGATTGACGACGACAGCTGCGCCGAAGACGAGCATGAGCAGCGCAAAGAACCAAAAGAGGATCGGTGACATGGATGCCGCTGCTAATGGAGTTGTGGAGTGATGGAGTAATGACGGCTGGAGAAGTGGTTGCAATACTCCATTACTCCACAACTCCATTAGCTTCATTTCTTCTCATTCCATTTGAGAACCACGCCGTGCATCACGCCGCCGATCTCCAGCAGTTTGTCTTTGTGATGGACCATCTCCTCGCGCGTGAATCCGGTAATGGCGTAATCTTTGCGCAGAAAAATCGCCTGTTCCGGGCAAACTTCCTCGCACATGCCGCAGAAAATGCAGCGGACCATGTCGATATCGAATTCCTCGGGATATTTCTCGACCTTGGCGAAGCGGTCGGTCGATGGAATTTCCCCCGGAATGATTTTGATCGCGCGGGGCGGGCAGATGAATTCGCAAAGCTGACAAGCGACGCAGCGCACACGACCGTCCGTGTCCCGCACGAGCGCGGGTGCGCCACGATAATGTTCGGGCAGACTGCTATCCCATTTTTCTTCCGGATACTGCATCGTCACTTTCGTGCGGCCGAAAATCGTGTTCTTGAGATGCTTGATCGTGATCATCATGCCGGCGGCGATAGCCGGCAGATAAAGCCGCTCGCGCCAACTCAGTTTCGGACGTGGAACGGCGATAGCCATGATTAAAAACCCGAATGACGAATGACGAATGACGAACGAATGACGAGGCACGCATGACGAATGGCCTCACCGCAACGACTCACGCTTCGGGCTTCGTCATTAGGATTTCTTTCGGACTTCGTCATTCTGGTTTCGTCATTCATTTGGCAGATACGCGATGATGCCCGCGACGATGAAGATGTTTACGAGGGCGATCTCAAAAAAGAAGAGCCAGCCGAGCCGCATGAGCTGGTCGTAGCGGAAACGCGGCAGGGTCCAGCGCACCCACATGAACATGAAAAGCAGCGCGGCGACTTTCGCGAAAAACGTCGCGATGTTAAACAAACCGCCGACCACACCGCGCCAACCCGGTGCTGTTCCATCGACAACTACCCAGTGAAAGCCGCCGTGCCAGGAGGGCAGCGGAAGGTGCCAGCCGCCGAGAAATAATGTGACGATGATCGCCGAGCCAGTGATCATGGCGGCGTACTCGCCGAGGAAGAAGAGCGCGAACTTCATCGAAGAGTATTCCGTGTGATAACCGCCGGCCAGTTCCTGCTCGGCTTCGGGTAAATCAAACGGGAGCCGATTGGTCTCGGCGAAGACGGCGATGGTGAAAACAAGAAACGAAATAATCATCGGGATAGCGAGCAGCCATTTGCCGAGGTTTGCCCAGTCCCCGATGAACGGCGCAATCATCCACCCGTTTTCGATTTGATAGCGAACAACATTCGTTAGGCGCAAATTTCCAACCAGCAGAAAAACCGGGATAACAGCGAGGCCAAGCGAAAGCTCGTAGGAAATCATTTGCGAGCTCGAACGCACACCGCCGAGGAACGAATATTTCGAATTTGAGGCCCAACCGGCCAGCACGATGCCGTAAACGCCTAACGAGGCGATGGCGAACACGTACAATATACCGACGTTGATGTCCGCGATCACCATGGGCACGCCGAGCAGAGTGCTCCCGAACGGCACCACCGCGATGGTGGTGATCGCGGGCACCATGGCCAGACAGGGCGCCAGCAAGTAATAGAATTTGTTCACTTGCGCCGGCGTGAAATCTTCCTTGAACAAAAATTTGGCGGCGTCGGCAATCGGTTGGAAAAGACCCGCGGGCCCGACACGGTTTGGTCCGAGCCGGTCTTGAATCAGCGCGCTGACGCGGCGTTCTGCGTAAACGGCGTAGGAAACCATCGGCAAAATCACGACGAAGATCATCCCGATGATTTTCAGGAGCGACGTTGTGATGAAGAAAACGTTCATGTCGATTTTTCGTTGCGCCGTTGGGCTTGCGCGGAGGCGCCTTCCTCAATTTTTCCTTCGTCGCTCGGTTTCTCGGTCGGAGGGGATTCCTCCAGCTGCATCACGTGCGCGCCGAGGTCGCCGATTTTGCTCAAACTCAATCCCGCGAATTGGGGAACGGCGTCACTCATTTGCCGAAAAACATCTTCGATCGAATAAATTGCGTTGCCGCCGCCGAGCGCTTGCAGCAGGTCACGCAGAATTTCCCAGTCATCTCGAGCGGTTCCAGGCGGGCGCACTGCGCGATTCAATCGCTGTAAGCGGCCTTTGCCATTGATCATGGAGCCGCGTTTTTCCGCGAAACCAGAAGAGGGAAGTAGGACGGTCGCATGTTCGGTGGCGGCGTTCGACAAAATATCCATGACAATGAAAGCAGGAAGCTGCGCGAGCTGTTCGGTCGAAATGCCGAATGCGAGCGGGTTCTCGCCCAGCGCGACCAGCGCTTTGACTTGTCCCGATTTTGCTGCCTCGGCAAGCGCAGGTAATTTTGCGCCAGGCTCCGAAGCCAACTGGAGAAGTAATCGCGCGCCGTTGCTGTTTGGGTTCCGATCTGCGCTCAGGAGAATGTCATCACTGGGACCGGTGCGCGGGACGATGTCGATGAACTGCACGCCGAGCAATCTCGCAATCTGCGCGGTCAACCAAAGCTCCTCGTTGGTCATGCGGCCGGACGCGACGATCGCGATTTCCCAACCGTTAAATTGTCTCAGTTGCAGGGCGGCCCGGGTAATCGCGGTCTTCCAATCGACCGCGGCCAGTTTCTCTCCGGAAGAGATTCGCGGCTCGAGCAATCGTTTTTCCGATTCGAGATAACTAAAATTGAGCCGGCCGTAATCGCACATCCAGCAAGAGTTGACCACATCGTTCTGGCGCGGCGTCTGGCGGTAGATGATATCTTCGCGCGTGCCGATGAGCGTGTTGCAACCGGTCGCGCAACTGGTGCAAATACTTTTCGTTTCCTTTAAAAACCAGACGCGCATCTTGAATCGGAAGTCCGATGAGGTGAGGGCGCCGACCGGACAAATGTCCACGGTGTTGAGCGAATAATTATTTTCCAGCCGCTTGCCCGGATGCGCGGTGAGGACGGTGTGACTGCCGCGATCGACAAAACCGAGCACGTCGTCCTTCGCGATTTCCTGGCAGAAGCGGATGCAGCGCGAGCAAAGAATGCAGCGCTCATCGTCGAGCGTGACGCGCGGCCCGAGCACAATGTTCTTCGGTTTCTTGACCTTATTTTCGAGGAAACGCGACTCGGCCGTCCCGTACTCGACGCTGAATTCTTGCAGGAGACATTCGCCGGCCTGATCGCAAATCGGACAATCGAGCGGATGATTGATGAGGAGGAACTCCATCACGCCGCGCTGGCATTCTTTCGCCAGTGGCGAATTTGTGCGCACGCCCATTCCCTCGGCGATATCCTGCGCGCACGAAATTTGCGGACGCAACATCCAATTGATAACGGGTTTGCCGTCGGCCCCGAGCTCCGGTCTGCGATCGGGTCCGAGTTTCGGCATGCCCATCTCAATCAAACACATCCGGCAATTGCCGGGGGAGCTGAGTTTTTTGTGATAACAATAATGGGGCACATAACTGCCGGCCTGCTCGCACGCCTCGATCACGCGCGTGCCTTTCGGGAACTGGCGCCACACGCCATCGATCTGGACATTGAACATGGGCGGTGCTGTCGATCCCTCGCTCATGACAATTTCGTAATCGTGCGCGTGCGCGTGCCCGTGCTCACGCTCATGAACGAGAGGGATCGATCACGATCACGAGTATGAGCACGAGGTTTCATTTCTAAATCGTTCCTGCAGCGCCGGCTTTTTCCCAACCGGGATCGTGGGCGAGCGGACTGGTTGGAATTGTTTCGTGCTCGACTAATTCTTCCGGCGTGTATTCTGGTGGCAGCGGCGGTGGGACTGACTTCACGGCGCGGCCGGCAAATTCATCTGGAAATTTTTCGACAAAACTTTGCGTCGGCCAGGCGCAGGCTTCGCCGAAAGCGCAGATGGTTCGGCCGGCAATATTATCGCCAATTGTTTTCAACGTTCGCGGATCCTCAATCACACCGCCCCCGAGCAACATGCGATCGGTGATTTTTTTCATCCACAACGCGCCTTCGCGGCAAGGTGTGCACTGACCGCACGATTCGTGCGCATAAAACTCGTTGATGTTGTTGAGCGTCCAGACCATGTCGCGCGAATCATCCAGCACGATCACACCGCCGGAGCCGGCCATCGAACCCGCCGCGGTGAGCGAATCGAAGTCCATCGGGATTTCATCGATCGACATCTCACGTTCAATTGTCGATCCATCGGGTTGCTTTTGTTTGAGTTTGAATCGTTCGTCCGCGCGCAGAACTTTCGCGGAACTTCCGCCCGGGATGACCGCTTTTAGCCTTCGTCCGAATTTCAAACCGCCGGCCATGTCGTAAATCAGCTGCCCCATCGTCACGGCGCCGACTTCAATTTCGAAATAACCCGGGCGTTGCACGTCGCCGCTCACGCAGACGATCCGGGTGCCGGTGTTGTTAGGCCGGCCCAACTGTGCATATTTCGCGCCGCCCATGGCGATGATGTGTTTCACATGACAAAGCGTCTCGACATTGTTTACGATCGTCGGACACATGTAGAGACCGAGCACGGCCGGAAAGTAGGGCGGCTTGATGCGCGGATAAGCGCGCTTGCCTTCGAGCGATTCGATCAGGCCGGTTTCTTCGCCGCAAATGTAAGCGCCCGCGCCGCGATGGATGTAAACATCGACATCAAACCCTGAGCCGAGAATATCCTTGCCGAGAAAGTTTTTGGCGCGCGCCTCCTCGATGGCGTGCTCGAGGATTCTGGCGCCCCCGGGGAATTCGCCCCTTATATATATGTACGCGATATGTGCATTGAGGGCGAAACAGGAGATTAGGATGCCTTCGAGCAGTTGATGCGGATCCTGGTGGATGATGTAGCGGTCCTTAAAAGTCCCGGGCTCGGATTCATCCGCGTTGGCGATTAAGTAAACCGGCTTCTTCTCATCCGGTTTGATAAAGCTCCACTTCACGCCGCAGGGAAATCCGGCGCCGCCACGGCCGCGCAGGCCCGAAGTCTTTACTTCGTTGACGATGTCGATCCGCGACATCGTCACGGCTTTCTTTAATTGCTCATAGCCGCCGTCGCCGATGTATGTGTCGATGTCGGTCTTCCAATCCGGGCGGCCGATGTTTTTGAAAATCAGCCGATGCTCGAGCGGGTGAGGCGATGGCGGATTGCGAATTGCGGATTGCGGATTGAAAAGAATGTTCGCCGCACCATCAGGCTGCACATTTTCATGTAGATCGTCGTCGATCATGCAAACCGGTGCGGTGCCGCAACTGGCCAGACATTCGACGAATTCGATGCTGTAATTTCCATCCGCGCTGACAGAAATGGGGTTGTGCATTTCCTGCTTGTCGATCTTGCGGTCGATGCCGGCGACTTCGCAGAATTTTTCCATAAGCCGATAACCTCCCGCCATCGCGCAGCTCAACGTACGGCACACGCGGATGTGCCTCTTGCCCGCGCTCTGCTGCCGGAACATGGGATAGAAGGTGACGAGCTCGAGAAGGTTGACCGGCTGCAAGTTGAGCTTGGCCGCGATCCAATTCACACCTTCATCGCTGATGAAGCCGAAATGTTCCTGCCACAAATGCAGTAGCGGCATGGCCGCGCTTCGTTGTCGATCTTGCGGATAACGCGCAATCGCCTCGTCCATTTTCCGCTCCAGCTCGGCGGGAACGTGCGTGCTCGTCGAGTCCACGGAAGAGAAGACTTATTCGGACAACGTGCTGTCCTTCGCTTGCACCTTGTCGTCCTTGAAAACGATTGTCACTACGTCTTTGCCCTCGCGATAAACGTAGGTCGTCTTCTTCATGATGAGGAAATCCTGGTTGTCGATGGACGTGGGCGGGCCGAGAATCGATTCCACCTGTTTTTTCGACATTCCCTCGGCGACTTCGTCCACGTTCGCTTTTGTGATTCGCTTGCCGACGCATGAAATCCCGATTACGAGCATGAGCACGAGCACGAGAAGCGATTTCATTCCGCTCCGCGCCGTTGATTGCAAGGTCGACATGTTCATCTGTCGCATTCGCCCATGACGAAGTCCAGACTGCCCAGCACGGCGACAATGTCGCTCACCATGCAGCCGGGCAGAAGCTCCGGTAGGATGCTGAGATTGACAAATGAGGGCGCCCGAATTTTCAGCCGGTGCGGCACGCCGCCGCCTTTACTATTAATGTAAAAGCCAAGCTCGCCCTTCGGGTTTTCCGCCGCGAAATAAACTTCGCCCGGCGGCGCGTCGAGTCCTTCCGTCACGACGATAAAATGATGGATCAGTTCTTCCATCTTGGTCATAACGCGCGATTTCGGCGGCGTCATGTTCTTCCAGTCCGTGACATTGATCGGACCGCTCGGCAGCTTGTCGATCGCCTGCCGCAAAATGCGCGCGCTTTGCCGCATCTCTTCGATGCGCACGAGGTAACGATCGTAACAATCTCCCGCGCTGCCGACCACGACGTCGAAATCATAATTCTCGTAATCCAAATACGGATGTTTGCGCCGCAGATCATGATCGATTCCGCAGCCGCGCAAATTCGGCCCGGACAATGCGTAGGCAATCGCGCGATCTTTCGCAATCACGCCGATGTCCGTGGTTCGATCGACAAAGATGCGATTCCGCGTCAGCAGTTTGCCGCATTCGTTCAGAGTCGAAGGGAATTCATCGAGAAATTTCTTGAGGCGCGGGATAAAAGTTTCGGGAAGATCGCGAATTTGTCCGCCGACCCGCGTGTATGACGTGGTGAAACGCGCGCCGGTCAGCAATTCAAAAAGATCGTAAAGTTTTTCGCGCTCAGTGAACGTGTAAAGAAACACGGTCATCGCGCCAAGATCGAGAGCCATCGCGCCGAGTCCGAGCAGGTGCGACGAGATGCGTGAGGTTTCGCAGCAAATGGTGCGAATCGCTTTTCCACGCGGCGGAATTTCCCAGCCCATCAATTTCTCCACCGCCAGCGCATAAGCGACGTTGTTGGAAAGCGGCGCGAGATAATCGAGCCGGTCGGTGTAGGGCACGAACTGATTGTATTGCATGTTCTCCGCGATTTTCTCGTCGCCGCGATGAAGAAAGCCAACATCCGGCGTCGCTTTGGTGATGATCTCGCCGTCGAGCTCGAGCACCAGCCGTAGCACACCGTGCGTCGCCGGATGCGACGGCCCCATGTTCAGCACCATCTTTTCGCCGATGTCGTCATCGGCGTGACGCAACTTCGCGTCCGCCGCGACCACGCGCGTCACTGGATCAGGCGATTCAATCTCGCGCGTCGTAAAAGCCATAAGATCGACAACTGCATTTACGCTCGCGAGTCAACCAAAGCGCGCAAGCGCAAAAATGACTGGGTAGCGCACGCGTCTCGCGTGCTGGTTTTGGCGTCCCGCCAAAACGAACTTTTGCGGCGTGATTATCGTGCCGAGGTTTCCATTCGCGTTTCGAGAAGTTCGCGACAGCGAGACGCTGTCGCCCACACGCGAGACGCGTGCGCTACCCAGAATCCACTCGCGGCGCGCAACGAAGCGCGTTAACTACAGCGGGTATGGCGAAAAAAATTGCGCTGCTGTTTGCGGGACAAGGTGCGCAAGTCGTGGGAATGGGGCGCGATTTAGCGGAGCAATTTCCAGCGGCGGCGAATTTGTTTCGACGAGCGGATGAAATTCTTGGACGAAAGCTGAGCGAAATTGCGTGCAACGGTCCGATTGAAGAATTGACCAAGACTTCGAATTGCCAGCCGGCGCTTTATGTTCACGGGCTCGCATGTCTAGCGGCGTTGCGCGAAGTAGCGGGCGAGTTTCCGATTGAAGGCGCGGCTGGTTTGTCGTTAGGCGAAATTACCGCACATGCCGCAGCGGGCACCTTTGATTTTGCGACCGGACTCAAACTTGTGCAAAGACGCGGCGAATTGATGGACGAAGCCTGCGCTGCGACGTACGGCGCAATGGCGGCGATGATCGGCGCAGATGAAAACACGGTGCGTTTATTGGCCGCGGACGAAGACGTCGATGTTGCCAATATCAATGCACCGGGGCAGATCGTGATCTCGGGGGAGCTTGCGAAAGTCGAAGCCGCAATTGGCGTGGCCAAAGAATATGGCATCCGCCGCGCGACCCTGCTCAACGTGGCGGGCGCTTATCATTCGCGTCTCATGGAAAGCGCCTACGTGAAGCTGGGGGAAGCACTTGCCGAGATTCCGATGCAAACGCCGCGTTTCGCGGTGATCAGCAATGTCACCGGCGAAGAAGTGACAACTCCTGATGAAATTCGGCGTACCTTGCAAGATCAAGTAACGGCTACGGTCCGCTGGCTTGATTGCATGGAGCGGGTGCTTGAGCGCGGCTGCGAATTATTCATCGAGCTTGGCTCCGCCGGTGTGCTCGCCGGTTTGCTCAAGCGCACGCGCAAAGATGTCGATGTTGTTTCGGCAAGTGACGCGGAGTCGGTGCGGAATTGCGCCGAAAGAATTCGAGCAACGAATTAATCGCTCGCGGGTTTCAATTCAAAATGTCGCCGCGGCCCGCAAGATCGACAACTAAGTCTTCGCAACGCGGATCGCTCGCGCAACGCGGCGCAGATTATTTCGGCATGTCCGGCCCGGCGGAGTTCATCGCGGCGACTGCCCTTTTCGTGCTGTTGATCGCTCTAAGTATCGTGAATGTGCTGCATCGGAGCTTCGACAGTGACGAGTCACAGCATCTCCACGTCATTTGGGGATGGACGCGCGGGTTTGTGCAATATCGAGACAATTTCGACAATCACATGCCGCTGTTTCACATCATGTTCGCCCCCGTCGCTGGTCTGATTGGCGAACGCCCCACCATTCTTTATTGGATGCGTTTCATTCTCCTGCCGATGTATTTCGTCGCGGCGTGGTGCACGTATCAGATCGGGACCCGACTTTTCTCCCAGCGCGCCGGTGTCTGGGCAGTCCTTGGCGTTGCATTCTTCAGCCGGTATTATTCAAGCGGCTTTGAGTTTCGAACGGACAATTTATGGACGCCGATCTGGTTGTTATGCATCACGGTGTTGATTGGCCGCGCTAGCAGTATGCGCCGCGCGCTGGTCGCAGGGCTTCTACTTGGGCTTTGTTTCGGCGTGTCCATGAAATCGACGGTTTTGCTGTTTTCATTGCTGCTAGGCGCGCCGGTGGCGCTCGTTGTGGCCAGTCGTGGAGAATTTAATAAGTCATGGGCAAACCTTGTCCAGTGTGCCGTCCTCTTTCTCGCGGCGACGGCCATTGTTCCCGCCATAATCATGATCTTTTTCGCGCTCAAGGGCGTTTGGCGCGACTTTCGATACGGCGTTTTCGATTTCAATTTTTTGACGGATCGACTCTACAAAAATCCTATCCTTTACAAAAGTCATCCTGCAGTAGCGGTGATAATTTTTTTGAGCGCGTTGTTTGTTGCTGCTCTTATCTCGCAACGGATCGCCCGAGCGTCTCACCATTCTGCGGCTGCTTTTCCGCGTGCTTTAATCTTTCTTGTCTGTGCCACTTATGTCCTCGCGCTCCGTATTTTCTGGCCTCCAATCTCCCGGACTTATTCGCCGTTTTATCCGCTCGCGTTCGTTATGTGCAGCGGCGCGCTGCTCGCTCTCTCCGATCGCTTGGCGAGTCACGAGCGGCGCGTCTTCCGAATTTTGCAGTCCACGCCGCTGCCGGCATTCGTCGCGCTCGCCGAATTTTTTCTTTTGCTTGGAACACGATCCGTCCGGAAAGACGGAACTAGAAGTGAAGCCAATTTGCTTCGCAACGTTCTCGCGCTGACCGAGCCGAGCGATTACATTTTTGATGCCAAAGGGGAAACCATTTTCCGCCAGCGTTGTTTTCGTCCGGTTCTGGAGCGGATCACAATGAAGGCAATTCGGCAGGGCATCATAGCGGATACGACTCCCGAGCAGTTTGCTGAAACTCACACGTGCGTCGTTGCGACTATGATGGTTGAAAGGTTTTCATGGGCCACGCGTCACTTTGTGAAACACGATTATCTGCCCGTCACGCACAACTTGCGAGTAGCAGGCACGATCCTAAAATCTTCGCTTGAAAATCCACGTCGCTGTAATTTCGAGGTCGTGATTCCCGCGACCTACAAAATTATCTCCCGCGATGCGAGCGTGTCGGGGACACTGGATGGCACTCCTTACATCGGTGCGCGATTTCTTGCTGCCGGGCCGCACACGTTTGACTCCGCATCGACGCCCGACAATCTCGTGTTGCTATGGGCGCAAGCGGTCGATCGTCACTTCACGCCGTTCCATTCCTTGCATCTGTAATCTCACGCCCGACACCGCGAATTCTCTTTGCTCGCGCGCCTTTAGTGGACAAGCTGCAACTGTTATGACTCCTGCGTTAAACTCCGCATCGCGTTTGATGTTGATCGCGCCGCATCCGGATGATGAGGCGCTGGCTTGCAGCATCATTCTGCAACAAGCGGTTCGTGCGGGAGCGACCATCCGCGTTGTCTATGCCACCGATGGCGATGATAATCCCTGGCCGCAGCGCGTGCTCGAACGCAAGTGGCGATTGAACGCGGCCGATCGCAAACGCTGGGGAAAACTGCGTCGCTCCGAAGCGTTGGCGGCTTTACGTGCCCTTGGCGTGCGCGCATCGGATGCGCGTTTTCTCGCTTTGCCCGATCAAGGCCTAATGAATTTGCTCAAGTGCGATTGTCGATCCACGCTCGAGCGCTTCGCCGCGATTATTCGCGACTGGCCGCCCACTCATCTCCTGGTTCCCTCGATTGCCGACACGCATCCAGATCACAGTGCGCTCGCTGTCATGCTTCGGCTTGTCTTGGCTGAACTTCCCGGATCGCAAATGTCTGTCTGGAGCTACGCCGTTCATGGCGAGAGTCCCGCATTTTTCGCCCGCGCCCAACAACATCGACAATTAGAAGCCGAGACGGCGATCAAGCTTCGGGCGATCCGTTGTCACAAAACGCAAATCAAATTGTCGCGCCGGCGCTTCCTCGCCTACGCGGCCCGACCCGAGCGATTGCTCAAGCTCCGCGCGCGCGAAACAACCATCGCGGATGGTTCCATTCGCTCGATTTCGAGACAACCGCATACGCTTCGCTTGGATCTCCGGCTTTCCGTAAAACCGATACGCGCGGCGGAACCGACTCTTTATATTTTGAGCCGGGATGTCGAGGGAGCATTGCGTTGTCTAAGTGTGCAGCTTCCGGTTCGCTCTTGTCGTATCGAACTGCGCGATGCTGCCACTGAACGCCGTGTCGGTGTAGCGCGCTATCGCGGCAACGCGTTTGCGGGCGAGCTTACAATTCCCATCGATATCTTTTCATCTGCTCCTGCACTTTTTGTTAAACTCGAGCGTCGCTCGTGGTTCTTTGACGAGGCTGGCTGGCTCGAAATCCCGGCTGCCATTCATCCGCGACAGATCATCTCGTCAAATATCGCACAGCCGTCGCTTGCGATTCGTTAGGCAATTTTGAATGGTTGCGCTGCAGGTTCGTTGCCGTAGCCTGCAGAGATGACTTTTCAAGAGCGTCTCGATTCCGATTTGAAAGAAGCGATGCGCGCCAAAGATGCGACCACGCTCGGCGTCCTGCGCATGCTCAAATCGGCCCTGAAATATACCGCGATCGAAAAATCAGGCGCGGAAGCCGAGCTGAGTGACGCGGAGGCCGCCCAGGTGATTCGCAAGCAAGCGAAGCAACGACAAGATTCGATCGAAAGTTTCGAGAAAGGCGGGCGGGCCGAGCTCGCGGCGAAAGAGAAAAAGGAGTTGTCGATCTTGAACGCCTATTTGCCGCAAGCGATGAGCGCCGACGAGCTGTCGAAAGTTGTGCGCGAAACAATTGCGGAAATCGGTGCGACATCGAAAGCACAAATGGGCGCGGTCATGAAAGCGTCGCAGGGCAAAGTCGGGGGCCGTGCCGACGGCAAAACACTCAGCCAGGAAGTGCAAAAGCAGCTGAGTCCGTGATTCGTTAAAACGTTGAATCGTTGTCGATGTAACGATGTAACGATGTAACGATTCAACCATGCTCACTGCCATCATCGTCGCCGGGGGCAGCAGCCGGCGAATGGGCTCGGATAAACTTTTCGTCGCGATCGCGGGCAAACCGGTGATTGCGCATGCAATTGGCGCATTTGAGAAAGCGAACTCCGTTTGCGCAATCATCGTCGTCGCCCGCGAAGATCGACATCGTGACTTGGAAAAGCTCGTGCGCGATCAAAATTGGAAGAAGATCCAATCGGTTGTCGCCGGCGGCGAACACCGGCAGGATTCGGTTCGCGCCGGTCTGGAGCAGTTGAGCGAAGACGCGCACTATGTTGCCGTGCACGACGCCGCGCGCCCGCTTGTGACAGCCGAGCAAATCGAGCGCGTCTATCAAGCTTGCCTCGAACAGGGCGCTGCCGCGTTGGCGAACCCGATCACCGACACGCTCAAACGCGCCGATGTCGATCTTGTTGTCAGCGAATCAGTGGATCGACATCAACTTTTTGCCATGCAGACACCACAGATTTTTGCGCGCGAATTGTTGATTGAAGCTTACGAAACCGTCACGGCCAAAAATATTTTGGTCACGGACGAAGTTTCCGCAGTCAAATACCTCGGTCGCAAAGTCGTTCTCGTGCCCAACGAGGACTTCAATTTCAAGATTACTTATCCCCGCGATTTTCCGCTGGCCGAATTTGTTCTCGAGCAACGAGCGAGGCGCTCGTAACATTGCCTTGCCTTCAGCGCGTCCAATCCGCCTGAACGCCGAACGCTAAGTCAGCATCGGATCGACCGGCACAAGCGGCCGGATGAGCTCGGCCACCGCCGGCACATCTTTGGTTTTAAAGCGACGACCATGTCGTCGAATCTTTGCCGTTTTGAGTTCGCTGACGCGCAGAAGTTGGCCGTTTTTCCAAATCCAGGCGTCGGGATTGTAGGGACCGACGCGGCGTGGATCGGTCCAAGCGTGAATTGACACTAAGCGATGGGTAACGGCGGCGGCGATATGCATCGGGCCACTGTCCACACTGACGATGAAACCCGCCACGCGAATGAGCCAGATTAACTGAAGCAGCGAAGTTTGGTTCGTGAGCTCGACGCAGTTGGCCGGCGGGTCGATCTTGCGATACGACTGACCAACGACCACGACGCGGGTGGGAGCAAACACACGGCAGAACTCCTCGATTACGGCCTTGGAGAGAGATTTGCTCCGGCCGCGCGCAAAGGGATGGAGCAAGATAAATGGCGGATGCTCATCGAAACGGGGGAGCGGGTCGCCGCTTGGAAGCGGATAGCGCAGCGATTCATCGACCTTGGCGCCGGCACATTCCGCCAGTTTCAAATATCGCTCGATGGCGTGTTCGCCGTGCTCGACTTTAGCGATGCAGTCATAGAACCAGCGCGAGCCTTCGCGCGCGTCGCTCATTCCGTAAATCTCTTTGGCGCCGCTGACTTTTCCGATGAGCGCGCTGCGCAAGAGACCTTGGAAATCGAGTGCGAGATCGGGACGAAGTTTTCTTGTTTGCTTCAACCAGGGCAGCAAACTTGCCGCCGCGCCCAGTCCGCTGAATTCACCGCGCGGAAAAAGATGAACATGATTGACATCGGGATTTCCGCGCAGGAGCGGCGCCCATTCGGGATTAATGACCCAAGTAATATCAGCCTCCGGACAGGCCTCGCGAATTAAGGCTACCGCCGGCAGGGTGTGCACAATGTCGCCGAGTGAACTCGGCTTGATGATGAGAATTGAGTTCAAGCGTGAAGCGTTGAAACGTTAAAGCGTGACTCGTGAATCGATGTAACGAATCTCGATTCTCGAATTACGAAATCCGATTCTAGATCTCATCTTCCGACGGCGAGACGCTCTGCGAGCAGGCGGGGCAGGCCGGCCTTGACGATTTTCTCTTGCGCGATTGCGAGATCGTACTTTACTCGCCGTTGTTCGACGATGTTGTTTTCGATGTCGTAAATGCAGTAGGCGGCGCGCCATTCGGAATCACGCGGTTGCCCGACACTGCCGGTGTTAATGAAGTATTTTTTGCTCATCTCGATTCGAAGCTGCTCGATTCTGACGCGTCTTATGCCGTTGTCGTCGCGAATAAATGCCATGGGCACATGGGTGTGGCCGAAGAAACAAACGGTCGTGTGCTGATAAGTGAAACTCGCGGCGGCGTCGAGATTATTGAAGACGTAACCCCATTGCTCCGGCGTATCGAGGGTGGCGTGGACGATGGTGAAATCGCGCACTTGCCGCTGCAAGCGCAGGGCGCGTAACCATTCCTTGTCGTCCGCCGTTAAATTGTCCCGCGTCCAGGCGATTGCTTGTTCGGCCAATTCGTTGAAATCGCGCGACGATTCAATGAGCGACGCCTGCTCGTCGTGGTTGCCCTTGACGATGGGGCAGTCCATTTCGCGCACGCGCTCGACGCACTCATGCGGGTTGGCGTTGTAACCGACCACGTCGCCCAGGCAAACAAAGTGCGTGCACTTGCGCTCGCGCGCGTCCTCCAGCACGGCTTCGAGCGCCTCGAGGTTGGCATGAACGTCACTGAAGATCGCGAAACGCATCGGGTTGAAAACGCGGCGGCTACGACGCCGGATCGGGAATCCGCTGATCCTGCGCGATGTTTAATTTGTTTTCGAGAAACTTCAGCCGCGTGATCAAAGTCGGCAGCCGTTCGTTTTCACCCGTGTCGTAGAGCTGGCGCAGACGTTGATAGGCCTCGCGCTCACGGCCTTCGCAATAGGAAAGCTCGTAAGCGGAAAACCGTTTGTCGCAACTCGGCGCGCCCGGTATTGCCGCGGCTTTCGCGAAAAATTCGGACGCGCGTGCGTGATTCTGATATTTCTCTTTGTAAAGGCGAGCGAGCGATTCGTAGAGCTGCGGTCGTTCGGGATTATTCTTTATTCCGCGCTCAAGGAAATCTTTACCGAGGGCAAAATATTCCCGTTGTGCCTTGATGCGCAGGGCGAGGCGCGGCTGAGTTCGATCGTTCATGGCCGCCACGCTCGCGTTCCAAGCCATGTGCCACGCGGCCATGTCCCAGAACAAAATCGCGCGCGGCTGCAAAGTTGTGACCTGGCGGAACAACCAAAGTACGCGGCCCCAATCAGTGCGTTCCCACGCCACGTGCGCCTGCATAAAAAGAACGTCAGCAACAATCGAGCGAAATCCACTGAGCGCCGCGATAAAACCGAGCTGCCCAACTTGCTCTCGAAGATCGAGATTGAACTCGACGCCGCGAAAATGTTCTTGTCGATGAACGGCGGAGAGTTTGCGTTCGACGGGCAATTTTGCGGCACCGAGCACAAGCACGATTACGAGCACGAGTACCAGCCTTCGGTCGCCGCGGCGACGTACGGCCTGGCAAGCGAGACGCGTCATAATTCTTTCCCAGAGAAAACGAACGCGGCCAGCAATCCGTAGATCGCTGTATAAAAAATTCCGAGCCCAGCGGTTTTTGCGAACAGTCCGAGCGGAATCGCCGCGCCGGCCACGATATCATCGACCAGATTGAAAGTTTGCAAATCTGGAAAGATGAGCGCGACCAACACGAGAAAGAGGCGCGCCATCCAGCCAGCGCTGTGCTCTTGCAACCAATATTCGCGCGCGATCGCTTGCAGATGGCCGATGAAATAAATGAAAACCATCACCACAATCGTGAAGATGTTCGTGGTCGCGAACATGGAAACAAAAAGTGTCAGCGCTGCGAGCAAACATGCCTTCAGATAAATGATGGCGACGCCGGGGAAGATGTTGATATTGAGAGCGGAAGAGCGGACCGCGCGCAAAGCATCATCAACTTGCTCGGGCGGCGCGGCGGACATCTGGCTCAATGTTTGGTGCAACATAGCTTGTTCGCGCGTGTAGAGCACCACGAGAAACATCGCGCTCATGACCAGCGTGCTGATAGCAAGCAGCAATAGCACGCCGGCGAGCTTGCCGAGCACGTACTCGAAACGCGGCACCGGCTTGGCGAGAATCGTATAGACGGTGCAGTCTTCGACGTCTTTCGGGATGAGTCGCGCGGTCGCAACAATGGCAAGCAGCGAAGTGAAGATTGACATCGCGCCGAGCGAGACATCTTTCAGAATCTGGAATTCCTGCTGAAAAGTGAGGCGCGCCATAAAGATAGAACTGCCGATCAAAAGCAGCGCGAAGATGAGCAGAACATAAAAAGCCTTTTGGCGCGTCAGCTCGGTCAGCGTATTCAGCGTGATCGCAGCGATGCGGCCGAAAGAGAAAAAGCGATGTGGCATGTCCATCAGCGATACGAATGACGAAGCACGAATGTCGAATGACGAAAGAATGACAAATCCTGAATGTGCGCTACGACCTCCGCGCTGTTTCGGGTTTCGTCATTCGGATTTTTTTCGTCATTCGTCATTCGGATTTCGTCATTTATTCCGTGCTTCGTGATTTTTCGTCGCGTCGAGAAAGAGGCGCTCAAGCGTAGTTGTCGATCTTCGGCGCTCGATCAGTTGCGCGTTTGATCGGCCGATCAACGATTCAATTTTCTCGACAAGATGGGAAGAGGCATTGGCCACGACAAACTCGGTTTGATTTTCGATGGCGATCAGTTCCGCGAGCTGTCCCTCGCGCACGAGAACGCCGTTCGCGAGAATGGCGACGCGGTCGCAGATTTCCTGGACTTGGGCGAGCAAATGTGAGGAGAGCAAGACGGTGATTCCGCTCCGTTTAAGATCGACAATCAAATTCCGAATTTCGCGTGAGCCGGCCGGATCGACACCGGCGGTCGGTTCGTCGAGCAGGACCAGTTTCGGTTCGTTGATCAACGCTTGCGCGAGTCCGATGCGCTGAAGCATGCCTTTTGAATATGTGCCTAAGCGGCGATCACGCGCATTGGTTAGGCCGACGAGTTCCAGCAATTCGTCGATTCGTTTTTTCAATCGGGCGCCGCTGAGTCCGCAGAGCCTGCCGAAAAAACGCAGGGTTTCTTCGCCGGTGAGATATTTGTAGAAGTACGGATTCTCCGGCAGAAACCCGACGGCTTCACGGCTCTCGACCAAACGGCTGTCGCGGCCGAAAATCTCAGTGTGGCCGCGCGTCGGCGAAACGAGGCCAAGAATGATTTTGAGCGTCGTGCTCTTGCCGGAACCGTTCGGGCCGAGCAGTCCATAAACTTCGCCGGCTTGGACGCGAAGATCGAGATCGCGCACCGCCACGATCGGTTGTCGATGGAACGGGACGGGAAAAACCTTCGTCAGTCCGCTGACCGCGACCGCCGCGTCAATCATGGCGAATTTCAAAGCCGTGCGCAGTCACCGGCGCCGGCAGCGCAGTTTGTGTTTGCTTGCGGATATGGGCGCGGAGCTCGCTTTGCATGATGGCATCGAGAAAAGCGCGCACTTCGTTTTCCTCGCCACTGATCTGAAGTTCAACCCGGCCATCGGGCAAGTTGCGGACCCAGCCGGTGAGCTCGAAACCTTTCGCGATGTGCCGAATCGACCAACGAAAGCCGACGCCTTGCACATTGCCCTCGTAAAAAACCTGGATCGACATCATCGCCAAATTGCCGGAGAGAAAATAGACCACCGATTAGACGGATTTAACACGGATAGAAAAATGGCGCATCCCAAAACTCTAAATCGAAATGACGAAGCACGAATGACGAAAAGGAAATGCCGCCCACAACACGCGTCGGCATTCGTCCTTGCTTATTCTAGTTGCCGGATGGCGATAGACCTGGAATCGGAGTCGGCTCCGGGTTGAATTCTGGAAGCGACTCTTGCGGCTCAATGAGGCGCGGGTCTGCCGAACCGAATGGGAAGCGCGCGGCTCGGGACGGATGAGATGGCGTTGCGGTCGCGGCGGCGACAAGCGCGGGAGGCGCCAGCCGGATATCGTCACTCGCGACGTATCCTTGCTCGCCGGTGGTCAATTTCACTTTGCAATAGCCGAACGACGGGTGGATCAACGTCATGAGTCTATCTTTTTGCAGCTTCATGTCGGGGCCGTTGCCCTGTTGCGGACCGTAGCGATAGAATGGAGCGGAATCCGTGATGACGGCGTAGAATTTTCCACCGTTCGCGGCCGTCGCCTGATTCGGATTGGATTCGGCGCATCCGGCCAGAACGACCGCGGCCGCAATCGATGTCCTCAGGAGAAGGAAGGTCTTTCCTTTTAGTTCCATATTCCCGAAAGCTTCCCCGGAGCTTAAACCATTCCCCCTATTTCCGCGCAGCGCGTTACTTGTAGGAATAAATCAGACAGAAGCTGCTTGCCGCGCCTTCGACCAGATCGACTGAAACGAAGTACTGGCCGCTGTTCGTGGGTGAAAACCCAACGGCGGCTTTTTCGCCCGCGTTGTAGTTTTCGGTCGTGACTTGCTTTCCGCTCTCGTCATAAAGGGCCACCGCGATCTTTTTCGCCGGTTCGATCGTGCCGACTGAAAACCAATACTGATTTCCGGCGTACAAATTTACGGCGATAAGGGCGAGCTCATGAGCCGCGATCGTCCCGCACCAATGACCGTCGCGCATTTTGAATCCGTCGTTTGTGAATGCGCCGGCCAAATCGAGCGCGGTTTTGCGCGCTTGCACTTCGCGGTCCGTCTCTGCGCCCGAGAGGCTGGCGGCGAGCAGGAAGAGCGACAATAAGATTGGCAAGCGGCGCCTCATCTTGCATCCGTCTTGTTCTGGATTGCCTCCATCACTTTGCCCACCGCTTCGTTCACTTTTCTCACCTCATCGACACTGGGCGCTTTGCTCGCCGGGAAAGAGACAAGCTTCTCGATGCCGATGAGTTGCTCGTTCACATCTTTGACGAGCGGCTCAGCGCGAAGTCCGGGCGAGATGTCGTTGATTTTTGAATGGATGAAGCTGACCAGCGCCGGTTGCCGCAAAACTTTTGCGCTGCGCTCGTCATAATTTTGCATGATCGCCGCGCTGACCACTTGCGTGCCGCGAATCCAGCCGCCCACACTGACGAGGATGACCAGGTCCTGGTCGCTGTGCGTTTGCATGGACGATTTCACTTCGTTTTGTGTTGCTTCCAGTTCTTCCTGCAAAACATCCCATTCGTCGTTCTCGGCAAATTCGTTGATGCTGTTGCCGCGGCTAAGCAGGTTCTCACTTACGCCGAGCGCTTTTGCGAGCTTGATGATGTCCGAGCCGATGTTCTTGACCTGCTGGCTGTCCTTGGCTTCGACGGCGATGAAGCCGTCGGCGATCAAGCCGCCGAGGTTTAGCGCAATCTGCGCCCGGTTGCGATAGGTCATCGGGATCGGGCCGCGATATTGGCCCGACCAATTTGGCTTGCCCGGTTTTTCGAGCGCGGCAAAAAGCTCGCCTGGGGTTGGAATGCTGATCGAATCGCTGCGGACCGCTTTCGCGAGTTGATCACGCGACAAGTGTGGCACGTCTGCCGCGAAGGCGACGGACAATACCAGCAAAAAGGCGGCGCTCAGAGATCGGCGCGTCAGGAACATCGCCCCACGTTATTCCACGTCTCGCAGATTGCCACTGGGAATGTCGGCTGCGGCTTGCGCTGCGGACCGGCTCGGAAATGGCCCTACCGCCCTTTTAGAAAAGACGGCGATTGACTCCGAAAGCTTTCGCGAGTTTGATAAATTGACATCCGCTTCGCGCATGCTGTAGCCGCCGCTCTGTGAGCGACGCGACGCGCCTGAGCGTTGAACGGCACATACTGCGCTTCGCAGCACCTGTGTAGCGTTGATATCGGTCCCGCCGAGCGCCGTAGGTGCAGCATGTTTATGGCACTGACTATACACCAAAAGAGATTAGCCCCGTAGGGGCGACATGTTTATCTCCGCAGCAGATGCCGCTCATGACGGAGCTCGCGTCGCTTCTCTTTGCCTAACCTATAAACAGTGCCGCGCCTATGGCGCTTAACACTCGGAGCCGAGCACGGCGACAGAGCGCCGTGGCCGCAGAAAAAATGAAAAAATCTCATTTTTG
>Ga0137415_10002000_pt1 | contig 20368 bp, 21 predicted proteins | sample CZODoug3_1_1_16f_FD_183082 | JGI IMG/M metagenome (GOLD analysis project Ga0137415, IMG submission 183082) | Vadose zone soil fungal communities from Angelo Coast Range Reserve, California, USA - CZODoug3_1_1_16fungal (Hybrid Assembly) | ecosystem: Environmental > Terrestrial > Soil > Vadose...
AGCAGGCGCAGCCGAAGCTCCGGGCGACCACCGCGGAGCCAACTCCGATTTCGCTGAAAACGTAATCTGCCGCGCCGCACCGCTACCCGCGTCATAAATCCAAATATGCCGCAACCGCCCCGTCCCCTTAGCCGGTTCCGTAACCACAAATGCCAATCTCGCGCCATCAACCGAGAACTGCAAATCCGCGACGTTCCGCAAATCCAGCGATGCCTCCGACGTTAGCGTCTTCGCCTGCGGAATTGCGGCGCTCTGCGCATAGACTTCCGATCCAGCAGCCAGAAAGATCGAACCTGATACGCACCATTTCCAAATAATCCAGCTGCCCGCACGCATATCCGTTCGCTCCCCATAAAAAACTACCGCCGCCACTCTATGGGCCAACCTCATCGGAGTCAATTCTAGCGACGCAGGACGACTGGTCAGTTTCAAAGACCGAAGAGCTACAATCGGGGGGTAGAAGGAGGGCCACCATGAAGGCTGGAGATCGCGTCAAGCTCATCGGTATTCCTCCCGATGCGAAGGATGACGCAGAATTACAGACACGCACTTTATTTGAAAAGTGCTTAGGTAATAGCTTCATAGTCGGAGAAATGGAAAGCGTCGATGGTTTGTCCCAGCAACTTGCAAGGTTGGAAGTTGGGCACGTCCTTGGGGAACCTTCTTATATGCATACGATCTGGGTCGAAGAACAATACCTTGAGGTCGAAGGTCCAGATTGATCCATCACGGCTGCGTCTTGTTTGTTTTCCCCCCACCCTCAGATACAATCGTCGTTTCTTTCGCGCCGAAAAATGCCGCCATCTACCAACGCCATTAACTGACCGCCACCTTCATGAACGAAATCCACCTCCACAACACGCTCTCCAACCAAACCGAGCCCTTCGTCCCGCAAAAATCCGGCGAAGTCACCATGTACACCTGCGGCCCCACCGTCTACGACTACGCCCACATCGGCAATTACCGCACCTTCGTCTTCCAGGACATTCTCCGCCGCTTCCTGAAACTCCGCGGCTATCGCCTCACCCATGTAATGAATCTCACCGACGTCGACGACCGCATCATCGCCAACGCCGCCGCAAAACACCTCAGCATCCGCGACTACACCGAAAAATTCGCCCAGGCCTTCTTCGACGATTGCAAAACGCTCAGCATCGAATCCCCCGAGCACTGGGTCCGCGCCACGGACAACATCGACTCCATGGTCCAGCTCATCCAGCAACTCCAGAAAAAAACGTATACGTACGAGAGTGAAGGCTCCATCTACTACCGCATCGCCAGATTTCCTGACTACGGCAAACTCTCCAAGATCGATGTCACCGGCATCCAGGCCGGTGCCCGCGTCGACAACGACCGCTACGAAAAAGAAAGCGCCCGCGACTTCGCACTCTGGAAAGCTCCCAAGCCCGGCGAGCATTTCTGGGACACGCCCATCGGCCGTGGCCGCCCCGGCTGGCACATCGAATGCTCCGCCATGGCCATGAAGTATCTCGGCGAAACGATTGATATCCACACCGGCGGCATCGATCTTTCCTTCCCGCACCACGAAAACGAAATCGCCCAAAGCGAAGCCGCCACCGGCAAACATTTCGTCCGCTACTGGCTGCACGCCGAGCATCTTCTCGTCGAAGGCGAGAAAATGTCCAAGTCCCTCGGCAATTTCTTCACCTTGCGCGATCTCTTCGCCAAAGGCTACAAGCCCTCCGCCCTGCGTTTCGCACTTGCCAGTGTCCCCTATCGCCGCCAGCTCAATTTCACCTTTGACGGCCTGCAACAAGCCGTCAGTGCCGTCGACCGCCTCCGCAATTTCGCCGATCGTTTGAAACAAGGAAAATTCGAGCCCGGGAAATATCCCGGCATGGCCGAGCGCATCGCCAAAGCCACCGCCGACTTCGACGCCGGCCTCTCCGACGACCTCAACACCGCGCAAGCCCTGGCCGCCGCCTACGACCTCGTCCGCGAGGCCAACGTAGCGATCGACAAAGGCGAATTCCGCCAGGACGACGCTGCGGCCGCCCAGCAATTCCTGGCCACCTTCGACCGCGTCTTCGCCGTCCTCGAAGACAACGACGCCGCCAAACTCAGCGAGCTGGGCTATGGCAAGGAGAGCGCCCTGAGCGACGCAGACGTCGAAAAACTAGTCGCAGATCGCCAGGCCGCCCGCAAGCGCCGCGACTTCGCTTCCTCTGATCAGATCCGTAAAGAACTGGCTGATCATGGTATAATCCTCGAAGATAATAAGGACGGAAGCGTCCGCTGGAAACGCAAATGAAAATCACCAACATCCACGCGCTCCGACGAATTTCCTCCCCGGCCGACCTCCGGCCAAACCTCTTCGGCGTAGATTAAGTCTCCTTCAAATCTGCGTAGGGTCGCAGCACTGCTGCGACCCTTCTCGGCAAGGCGTAAGCGCGCAGCCTATCTCGCTGTCGGAACGCCATTCTCCGCAATGACGTTTTGCACAGCAAAACGGGATGGTCTTCGCAAGAATCATCCATCCACAACCACTCGCCAACCAATCCTTGAAGGAGGAAGAAATGATCGCCACAACGGAAACGAAAACACGCGAATCAAAGCTGCCCCGCCTACTGACGCAGCTCCCAGGGCCAAAAGCAAAGCAAGTTGTCGAGCAAGATGCCAAGTTCATGTCGCCGTCGTTCACACGCGACTACCCTCTGGTAGCTAAGCGCGGCCATGGCGCTGTAGTCGAAGACGTTGACGGCAACACCTTCCTCGACTTCGCCGCCGGCATCGCCGTCTGCTCGACCGGCCATTGCCATCCGAAAGTAGTCGAAGCCATTCAGAAGCAAGCCGCCGAGCTGATTCACATGTCCGGCACGGACTTCTACTATGAAAGCCTGCCGCAACTCGCCGAAAAACTCGTGAACACAGTTCCCGGCGCCGACCCGAAAAAGGCCTTTTTCACCAACTCCGGCACCGAAGCCATCGAAGGCGCCATGAAGCTCGCCCGTTACGCCACCAAGCGAGATAAGTTCATCGCGTTCTACGGCTGCTTCCACGGCCGCACTATGGGTGCGCTTTCTCTCACCGCCTCCAAATCAACGCAGCGCAAAGGCTTCGGCGCGCTCCTCGCCGGCGTCGAGCACATTCCCTATCCCAACGCCTACCGCTGCGCCCACGGCCACACCACCGAAACCTGCGGTGCGGAAATCCTCGAGACCCTCGAGCGCCAGATCTTCAAGCGCCTATTCGATCCCGAAGAAGTCGCCGCCATTGTCATTGAGCCTATTCAAGGCGAAGGTGGTTACGTTTCCGCGCCAAAATTCTTCTTGCAGGAACTCCAGCGCATCTGCCGCCAGCACGGCATCCTCTTCATTCTGGATGAAGTTCAGTCCGGCATGGGCCGCACCGGCAAGTGGTGGGCCTCGGAGCACGCCGGCATCGAACCCGACATCATCACCAGCGCGAAAGGCATCGCCAGTGGGATGCCGCTCGGCGCGTTCGTCGCACGCGCCAGCATCATGAACACCTGGAAGCCCGGCTCCCACGGCACCACGTTCGGCGGAAATCCCGTCTGCGTCGCCGCCGCCCTTGCCACCATGGACCTGATCGAAACCGAATACAAAGAGAACGCGCGCCGCATGGGCGACTATCTCCTCACAAAAATGGCCGACTGGACCAAGAAGTTCAAAATTGTCGGCGACGTCCGCGGCCGCGGCCTCATGATCGGCGTAGAAATCGTCCGCGATCAGCGCACCAAAGAAGAGGCCGCCGACCTGCGCAACGCCATTGTCGACGCTGCCTTCCACAAGGGATTGTTGGTTCTAGGCGCCGGCGCCAACACTGTCCGCCTCTCTCCGCCGCTACTAATCGACGAAGAGCAAGCCGACTTCGCCCTTCGCATTCTCGAAGAATGCATCGTCGAAGCCCAAAAGAAAGCCTAAGCGCAGCCTGAACAGTGGGACAGCCATTTCTGGCTGTCCGCCCAATCCGTGGATGCCAAAACAGTTACGGTGTCCACGGATTTTTCGTTATACTCGCGCCGAATCGATCGCTCGGTATCGACAATGCCCTTAATCTCCCGCGCCATCTTCCAACTCGTCCATTGGGCCGCGCGCAAAGGCCTCCGCGACGATCGCGACGACACCGTCGCGCAACGCAAACACGCTGCCCGCCGCACCGGCATCCGCGGCGAAACCTACGCCTACTGGTATCTCCGCCGCCACGGTTACGTCTTCGTCGCGCGCAATTACACGCCGCGCGGCATAAAAGGTGAACTCGACCTCGTAGGCTACGACGGCAAAACGCTAGCCTTCGTAGAAGTCCGCACCCGGACTCTCCGCGAAGAACTAACGGCGCTGCCGGAGCTCAGCGTCACCACCGACAAACAGCGCATCGTAATCCGCACCGCGCAGCGTTTCATCGCCGAACGTCACATCAGCACCGACACCTGCCGCTTCGATGTCCTGGCAATCGACAATCAACCCGGCCACTCTCCCGAAGTCCGCCTGCACAAAGACGCCTTCAGCCCTCAACTCTGATATGGAGTGCGGCGGTCTTGCCGCCGCTTTGCCCGCGTCAATCCAGGCACCGAAGGAGCATTCGAGCAACAAATTCCTGGTTGCACGCAGATTCACCCGCTTCTCTCTTCCGCTCTTCCCGCGTACAATTCATCCAGCACCGTTCTCCAGGAGGCTTGCTTTGCCGGAGTTGCGTAAAGATCCCATCACGGGCCGCTGGGTGATCATCTCCACCGACCGTGGAAAGCGCCCCACCGATTTTCTGCGCGAAAGCGTTCTACTCACCGGCCCAAAGAATTGCCCGTTCTGCCCCGGCGCGGAAGGCAAGACGCCCCCGGAAATTCTCGTGTACGGCCGCAACGGCGGCGGCGCAAACAGTCCCGGTTGGAATATTCGCGTAGTTCCAAACCGTTTTCCCGCGCTAGGCATTGAAGGCGATCTGGACCGCGAAGGTGAAGGCCTATTCGACAAAATGAATGGCGTGGGCGCGCACGAAGTAATCATCGAATCGCCGGATCACATGGCCACGCTTGCGAGCCTCGCGCCCCGCGCCGTCGAAGATGTTTTGTGGGCTTATCGCGATCGCATGCTCGATCTAAAAAATGACAAGCGCTTCCGCTACGTGCTCATCTTCAAAAATCACGGCGAAGCCGCCGGCGCTTCCCTCGAGCATCCTCATTCGCAACTGATCGCGCTTCCCATTGTTCCGCGGCGCGTACGCGAAGAAGTGGATAACTGCTGGCACTATTACGACGAAAAAGAGCGCTGCATTTTCTGCGACATCATCCGCCAGGAGCGCGACACCGGCGAGCGCGTGATTGGCGAGAACGAGCATTTCATTTCAATTGCGCCGTACGCTTCGCGCTTTCCATTCGAAATGTGGCTGCTACCGAAAGTCCACGGCTCTTCGTACGAAAATAATCAGAGTTCGATTTATTCAAGCCTGGCGCGCATGTTGAAGGATACGCTGATGCGGCTCGATGTTGTGCTCGACAGGCCAGCTTACAATTTTATGATTCACACTTCGCCGGTCGGCGAAGAAATCAACGATCACTATCACTGGCACATTGAAGTGATTCCGAAGCTGACCAAAGTCGCCGGGTTTGAGTGGGGCACCGGTTTTTACATCAATCCTACGCCGCCGGAAGAGGCCGCGCGCTTTCTTCGCGAAGCTCGGCTGCCTGAGTTAGTTCTGACCGAAACCAAATAGTCGCTAATCTTCTCCCAAAAACTCCACGGTGGCCGGACCAGGCAGCAGGCCCGCCGCAGTCCCACGGTTGATCAGTTCCGTTACGGCGCGCTTGCCGCGGTCACCGTAACCCAGGGTCCACTTATTCACGTACATGCCGACGAATTGGTCGGCCAGTTCCGTTTCCATGTCCCGCGCGAACTGCATGGCGTAATTCAGCGCTTCCTCGCGATGCTCGAGGCCGTATTCGACGCTGTTGCGAATCGTCCGCGCAATCTCTCGGCCCACTTCCGGCCCGAGCGCTCGCCGCACCGCATTACCTCCAAGCGGTAAGGGCATGCCCGTCTGTTCGTGCCACCACACACCAAGGTCCAGCACGCGGTGCAAACCCAATTGCGGAAACAAAAGCTGCCCTTCATGAATCAGCAAACCTGCATCTACTACTTCGTTTTTCACGGCTTCTAGAATTTTGTCGAACGGCGTTACTACCGCATCGAAGTTCGGCTCATACAATTTCAGCGTGAGGTACGCCGTGGTCTTCAATCCAGGAACCGCGATGCGCTTCCCTGCGATATCACTTGCCTTCAGCGCGTTGTGCGCGACTACGATTGGCCCGTAGTTTTCGCCAAAGCTGGCGCCGCAATCGAGCAAGATATATTTGTCGCGCAGCCCCGGGTATGCCGCGAAACTCAGCGCCGTCACGTCGTATTTTTCGATCAGAGCCGCTTCATTCAGGGTCTGAATATCGTCGAGCACGTGCGTGTACTTGTATCCGGGAGTGTTCAGCTTGTGCGTCGCCAGCGCGTAAAACATGAACGCATCATCGGAGTCAGGCGAATGCGCGAGCTTGATTTCCCGCGTTTCGGTGGTGGTTTTTGAAGTAGCTTGGCCGGTCATGGGTTGGTCGTTCCTTTTGTGCCGCAGTAATGCTTTCGCGCTCGTCCTGTGCAAAACCGCTTCGAGAGATACGCCTCCCCAAGGACGTACTCGAGGCGGAGACAGGAGCGAAAGGACGTGAGCGACGCTAGGACTTGCGCGGCACGTGCTGCTTCTTGCAGCGCAAAGCCTAGCACAACACCGCCACGCTCACAAACGTTCCGCTGGCTGAAAACCGCCTTTTGACCCTGTTGTGTCAACCGCCTGACATCCATTTCTCGGCTCTGCCGTGCTACACGATGCAGCGAGCGAGGCACTTTGTCAGCGTCGCCTCGCCGATTTGTGTAAACTTGTGCGCTCAAACTCATGAACGCTCCTGGCGCTACATTTCCGGTACAGAAATCCAATTCCTTACTGGCCGTCGTTTGGGGCGGCTTAGCTTGCGGCGTTCTGGACATTACCGCCGCACTTATCGTGTACGGTTATCTTGGGGCCAAACCGCTTCGGCTGCTGCAAGGGATTGCCGGCGGACTGCTGGGGCCACGAACTTACAGCGGCGGGATCGCCACCGCCTCGCTCGGCTTGCTGTGTCACTTCGTCATTGCGTTTTCGGCGGCTGCGGTCTACGTTGCGGCAAGCCGCGTCACTCCGTTTCTGGTGCGGCACGCTGTGCCGTGTGGCGCGCTGTATGGCATCGCCGTGTACTTCTTCATGAGCCGCGTCGTGGTGCCGCTTTCCGCCGCAGCAAAGTTCCCCTTTTCATTCAAGATGATGATCATCGGTATCATTATCCACATCCTCTGCGTAGGATTGCCCATCGCCTTGGCGGCGCGCCGCTACGCTGGATTGGCCGTGTAAAATCTACAAGGTAAGTCAAGTAACTCTGTTAGTCCTTACCTACTAGAACTACCCGATTTCGCCTCACTATTTTTGCCAACCTGCTGTAACGTCACGAGTTGCGTAGTTGGCAGAGAGGGTGCTTTATTCCTTGGCTGAATGGGTTCAATTCAAGCTCCGAACGAGGTAGCCACATGCCGATACCCACTTTCGACCTCTTTAAACGGGACACCTCCGGCCGCCTGATTTGGCTCGGCGTCGCGGATGATCTCAAAGCGGCGGCGGGCCGCCTGAAGGAATTGGCGTCTCTCAATCCAGGCGAGTATCTGGTTTTTAGCCAGCATTCCCAGAAAATGGTCACCATCGAAGCAGTCAAGTAGCCGTTTCATTTCACTAGTCTTTATCTCACAGACTGTTTGCGTTCACGGGAGAACCAAAATGAAACATTCAGCTCTAACACTGGTTGCAGCACTCGTTCTCAGTTCTCCGGCTATTGCGCAGCGCACCCATGCGGGCGGTGGACCGCCGGCAGGGCGCGGCCCCGGTGGCGGCTCCGGCGTGAGCAACTCGCACGGCGGAGCGGCTAACGGCGCGGCGAGCGCGCACAACGATATCTCGCACAGTTCGCCGAGCGATGTTCTCAGTCACAACACCGCTATCGCTGCGAAGATCAAGGGCCTTACCGGCAAAGATGCGGAAACCGCTTGCAGCGGCTTCAAGAACCTCGGGCAGTGTGTGGCAGCGGCGCACGTAGCGAAGAATCTCGACATTCCCGGAGGATTCGACGCGCTCAAGGCAAAGATGACCGGTAGCGGCTCTGTCAGCCTGGGGAAAGCGATCAAGGAATTGGCACCCGACGCCGACGCCAAAGCCGAAGCAAAGAAGGCAAATAAACAGACGTCGGACGACTTGAACGAATCCACCTCGTAAGTAGTCTCGAGTTCCTCTCGAAGCAAGTAGCACCTCGACATACGATCCCCGACCGGGATCCGGGCCGGATTTTGTGAATCGCCCGAGGTCCCCTCTGCAACCCTTGCGTGTCCCCTCACCGGGTGATCCCCTGCTCCCGCTCCAGCGTTTTGACGCCGGAGTAGGTTATTTGAAAAGGCCGGACGGATGCGCGTCCTGCCCCCCCTACCCCACCCCCTGTTTTTGGCACAAGAGGCTGCAAGTGGTTGAAAATAAAGGACACGAAGGCGAAAAAGAGAGCCAAGAGGCCGCAAGAGGCTGCAACAGTATGAAAGAAATGGATTTGCGGGAGAGACGCTGAGCGTACCCGAGCGATGCTGTCGAATTCTTTGGGTGACACCCCGGGGGTTTTGCATAGATGTGAAAACAAAGGGTTTGCGCATTGAGGGATTTGTAAGCGCATGATAATGAGGAAGATGAAAATCGATATGGACGGGTAGGCGGGAAAGAGAGATTTGTAAGTGTGTGAAAACGAAGAGGCAGCAAAGAAGGGGGCGAAGGATGGGTTCGGTGTCGCTGGACCTGCGCCGGAGGTTTCTGATTTCGAAGTGCGAAAGGGGATTTGATTGACCATTGTGGAGGCCTAGGGCTGGAGTCCGACTATTTCTCCCTCCAGCATGGGAAGGAACAGCGCTTGCATAACCGTCGAGGGGAATTTCTTGGCGTAAGACACGAGACGCGCACGACTCAATTTGTCAAAGCGAATCTCGTCGAGCTGCACAGGCAAGCTATCTTGAAGAGCAAAGTAGATCCAATCTAGCAGCGCCTTCTCTGGCTCAGCGATCTTATATTTCCCATATCTAGATTTTTTTTCGATGTACCCCCAGAACAAGTCGCGTTTGATTTTCCGATATGCGATTTGTACAGAGGGCGTGCTGATCTTTCTGCGCCAAGAGGTCGTTACGCAAGTAGTGGCGATAGGATTCTGACTAGAAAGGCCCCACTCGGCCAGCGCACTGCTCAACGACACGTAGGAGTCGGGCACCAATTGATTGACGATATCTCTGGAGGTTGCCAACGCTGCGATTTTATTGAAATAGGCGTCGTCTGAAACCTTTTCCAAAAGTCCGCGGTTTGCTTGCCTCCTGAGCGCCTTCGAGACGGCGGAGTTCGATAAACGATACTTGGCAGCGGCATCGCCAATGCGGAGCAACGGGCTCGTCGTGGCCTCTCTGACCAAAGCTGACGCCCAGTCCATCGCGATTTCCCCTCAAGCTAGAGTTCTGTCATATACTGTAGCTGCGTCCTTTTACCTTGTCAATGTCGATTTATAATTATCTATTACGTCTTATAAGACCTATTATTGTTTCATAGCTGCGATTTGACGCGCTTATTAGCCTTCCCTTCGGTTGGGGCGGTTGCGAGGCTCACCCACACACGAAACGCGTGCGAGAAAAAACGGTCGCTCTCCCGCGTCCGCAGGCTTCGTCAGAAATACCCTGCGATGTCTGGCCCCAGCGACCCTCTCCAGACGCTCGGCTAATGGGAAACTCGCATCTAGGAGGGAAGCTCTCAATCCGTATAATGTGTCCGGCTTGTGGGGAGGAACTTCATGCGATCTGTCTCGCGGGGGCGTGTTCTTGGGTTGCTTGTCCTATCGATGATGGTGGCGATCACGGTGTCGATCGGCACGTCGATCACTATGCAGGCGCAGTCGACTGAGCTGTCGAAAACCGTGCAGGAATTTGTGCGCGTGCGTGGGCCGAAGGTTGTGCTTACTCATGTGCGGATTATTGACGGGACTGGGGCACCCGCAGCGGATGACCAGAATATCGTCATTGAGGGAGGAAAAATCGCGGGCATCGAGAAGGGCTCCGACGTGACGGCGACCGCCGGCGCAACGGTGTTGAATCTTCGCGGGTACACGGTCATTCCGGGCCTGGTTGGAATGCACAATCATTTGTTTTATATAGCGCGGCCGAATCTCAGCGGCGCACGGTATTTCGACAATCCTGTGGTTGTTCCGCAGATGACGTTTTCAGCGCCGCGGCTTTATCTTGCGGCGGGCGTTACGACCATGCGCACGACGGGCAGCGTCGAGACGTATGCGGATCTGAACCTGAAGCGCGACATCGATGGCGGCAAATTGCCGGGCCCACATATTGATGTGACCGGGCCGTACCTGGAAGGCAGCCAGAGCTATTTCATCCAGATGCCGCATTTCACCAATGCGGAAGATGCGCGCCAGACCGTGGAGTACTGGGCGGAGCGCGGCGTGACTTCCTTCAAGGCGTATATGAACATTACCCGCGCTGAATTGAAGGCGGCGATCGATGCGGCACACAAGCGGGGACTGAAGGTGACTGGCCATCTCTGCTCCGTTACTTACAAAGAGGCGGCGGAACTTGGCATCGATGACCTGGAGCATGGATTTTTCGTGAATACTCAGCTTGATTCCGATAAGAAGCCTGATGTTTGCAGCCAGAGCGCTGGAGAGGAAACGCTGGCACGCATGGAGCCTGATGGACCCGAGGCAAAGGAGTTGATCGCCACGCTCATCAGTCACCACGTAGCGATCACATCCACGCTGCCGGTATTCGAAGGTGATGCGGGCGGGGGACGGCCGCCTGTGCGGCAGCAAGTGCTGGATGCGATGACTCCGCAAGCACGCGGGGATTATTTCCTGCTGCGGCAGCGACCCGCGGCGGCGCCTCCGCCGAAGATCGACCCAGCGCTGCTTTGGAAGCATGATTTGGCGCTGGAGCATGCCTTCGCCGGCGCGGGGGGATTGCTTCTCTCGGGTCCCGATCCCACAGGGCGGGGCGATGTGCTCCCCGGATTCGGCGATCAACGCGGCATTGAACTATTGACCGAAGCGGGATTTTCTTCTGTCGAAGCCATCCGAATCGCCACGCTGAATGGCGCTAGTTACCTGGGCAGGGACAAAGAGATCGGTTCTGTCGCAGTGGGGAAGAATGCAGACCTAGTGGCGATCAAGGGCGATCCGTCGAAACAAATCTCCGACATCGAGAATGTTGAGATCGTATTCAAAGACGGGGTGGGTTACGATTCGCAGAAGTTGCTGCATTCGGTGAGGGGCAGATACGGGCAGTACTGAAAAGAGAAGCCAGACGGGCACGACACTTAACGTTCTTGGCAAGCTGGGGCGCAGCAATGCTGCGCCCCTACAGTGATTGCGAGGATCAATTTCATGGTTCAGAGGATTGAGCGGTTTGTGTTTCCATTTGCGGCGATCTGCGCGGTTATTTTCATGTTTTCGGTTACGGCTACGGCAGACGAGGCACCGATTCGGGTTGCGCTTGTGGGGCTTGTGCATGGTCATGCGAAGGGATTCTTGCGGTCGCTGCCTGGGAACAGTAGCGCGACGTTGGTGGCGATTGTTGAGCCGTCCGAGACGTTGGCCAGGGAGTATGCGGCGAAGTTTGGGCTGGATTCCAAATTGTTCTATACGGACATGGAGCGGATGCTGACGGAGAAGCATCCGGATGCGGTGCTGGTGTATACCGCGATTGCGGATCATCGAAACGTGATTGAGACGGCGGCGCGGCATGGAGTGAGTTCGATGGTGGAGAAGCCGCTGGCCACTACGTTGGAAGATGCTCTGGCGATCCGGGCGATTGCGCGCGAACGGCATGTGAAGGTGCTGGTCAACTATGAAACGACGTGGTATGCGAGCAATCGAGAAGTGTTTGTGGAGGCGGGAGAGGGCAAGTTAGGTGAGATACGAAAAGTGGTGATTCACGACGGGCACGAGGGGCCTAAAGAGATCGGAGTCGAGCCGGAATTTTTGTCGTGGCTGACCGATCCCGTAAAGAACGGGGCTGGGGCGCTGTTTGATTTTGGCTGTTACGGAGCCGATCTGATGACGGTGCTGATGCACGGGGAGGCGCCGGTCAGCGTAACGGCGGTGACGCAAACCGATAAGCCGCAAATTTATGCGAAGGTGGATGACGACGCGACGCTGATTCTGCGCTATGCGAAGACGCAAGCGGTGCTGATGCCTTCGTGGAACTGGTCGTTTTCGCGGAAGGATATGGAAGTGTACGGGACGGGTGGTTACGCGATTACGGTTGGTGCGGATCGGCTGCGCGTGCGGTACCGAGGGGAAAAGGACGAGTCGCAGACAACGGCTGCTCCTTTAGGGAACGCCGAGAGCAATTCGTTGAGTTATTTGGCTGCGGTGCTGCGCGGGCATGTTGATCCGAACGGGGATCTGTCGTCGTTGGATACGAATATGGTGGTGGTGCAGATTCTGGATGCTGGGCGACGCTCGGCGCAGACGGGCAAGACGGTTACGATTGGGCCTTTGCCTAAGTAGAAGAAAGCTCAGTTTGCCTGACCGCAAATGGTGTGCGGTGCTGTTTTCGGGTTGAGGTTTGAACTCATGACGCAAAGTGAAATTATTTTTACCGTAAAGGAATCACCGAAAGGCGGGTATGAGGCTCGCGCTCTGGACTACTCGATTTTCACGCAGGCGGACTCTATCGACGAATTAAAGACAATGATCCGCGATGCTGTCTCGTGCCATTTTGCAAATGATGAGAAGCCGAGCGTCATTCGCTTGCATATGGTAAAGGACGAGGTTATTTCGGCTTGAAACTTCCTCGCGATCTGAGCGGGGAAAACTTGCACGCTTGTTGCGCCGCTTCGGCTACGAAATCACTCGACAAACCGGCAGTCACATGCGCCTAACTTCCACGCGCAAAGGTCGGGAACATCACCTAACGATTCCAGCCCACAGGCAACTCAGTGTCGGAACGCTCGCGCAAATCCTCACGGATGCGGCTTCGTATCTCCAAGTCACAAGAGAACAAGTCGCAGAAGATCTCTTCGGGTAGTCTGTCGGTTACCGAGCGGCGGTGGATGCTACGGGATCGAAGCCGGGGAGATTGACGACGACCGGTTGAGGACCGCTGCGAATGACGACCCAGGTGACGGTCTCGGCGGTGGGATTCAGTTCCTGGTGCGGAAGGTGGGCGGGAATGAAAACAAAGTCTCCGGGACACACGGTTTCGGAAGATTCGCCGTAGCGTCCCCAGCGGACCTGCCCGTTGCCGGCGAGCACGTAAATGACGGTTTCCTGCTCGCCGTGATGGTGGACGGAACTGGCGGAATGTGGCTGGGCGATCATTATGCCGGCACAGATTTGGGAAGAGCTGGAAAGATCGCTGTTGATGGCGGCGAGGCGCAGAATGCCGGAGGATTGCGGTGTGTTGCGGTCGAGACGATCGTTGCGGGTAATACGAACGCCGAGCATTGTCTGCCTCCAAGACTTGGATGCAAAACCGGTGAAAATGAAGATGCTCTAACTATGGGCCGGTGGTGTCAGCAGTTTGGACTTGCGTCAAGCAGTTGACGCGAATCCGGCGCACTGGCGGGCAATGTGATGAGCCCAAGTGAGCAAGGCTCCGCTAAACCAATCATCTTCAATGTGAGTTGTCCAAGGCGTAGAGCGAAGCGCTTGGAACGTGGCATGCCCTACCAACCCCTCCCGGTCCTCGGAGGGATTCAATGCGAAGATTCATTTTGTGCCTAATAGCAGTTAGCCTGTCTGCCGGGGGCCGCGCATGGGCTGCCGGCGGGGATGACGACAAGGACAAGAATGTACGGTCCAGCGATAACAGCAGTCCCTCGGGCAGCAAGAAACCGAGTGAAACGGCGAAGGCGGGGACCGATCCAGGAGGCGATGGACGGATCGGCGCTGGGAAACCTTCAGCTGCAAATCCGGAGGTTGCGTCGGAATTGAAAGAGCTAAGGCAGCTTGTGCAGGAACAGGCGGAGCGACTTCGCGGGCTACAACAGCGATTGGCAGAGGTGGAGGGTGAAGTAGCGGCGGGCAAGCCGGAGTCGACAAGAACAGAGGTTTCTGCGACACAGCCTGCGACGCCAACTGAGTCCGCGACCGCTTCCGTTGAGGGGCTCGCGGTAGCTCAACCTGGAGCGCCGCAACCAGCGGGACAAGAAAGTGAGCACAAGGAGCGAGAAAAGAAACCATCGCCACTGTATTTTGAAATAGGAAGGGCAAAGTTTACGCCCGGCGGGTTTGTGGACGCGACTTCGTTTACGCGCACAACGAATCTGGGAAGCGGAATCGCGACTTCGTTCGGAGCGGTCCCGTTCAACAATACGACGGCGGGGCGGTTGAGCGAATTTCACTTCTCGGCGCAATACTCGCGGGTGAGCCTGAAAGTAGACGCTCCGGTGACTGATGCGACTTCGCTGACGGGCTACGTCGAAGCTGACTTTCTCGGATTCCAACCGGCGAACGCCAATATTACTTCGAACAGCGACCCGCTGCGCTTGCGCGTGTATTGGGCAAACATTAAGCACGACAAATGGGAGGTGCTGGGCGGACAAGAATGGTCGCTGATGACGCCGAATCGCGTGGGCCTCTCGCCGTATACCGGCGATGTGTTTTATACCTACAATGAGGACCCGAACTTTCAGGTGGGCCTGATATGGGCGCGGCAAGCGCAATTCCGCGTGGTTTATCATCCGACTCATAAGTTGGCCGTCGGCGTATCGGCGGAGAATCCGCAGCAATTTGCGCCAGGGTCGGTGGTTTTTCCTTCGACCACGTTCCTCACTCAGTTCGATAACGGCAGCAGCGCGACGAACACACCGAGCGGCTCGACCAACACGGCGGTTCCGAATCTTCACCCGGACGTGATCGTAAAAGTCGCGTACGACTCGGAACTGATGAAACGCCCGTTTCATGTGGAAGTAGCCGGCTTGATACGAAGCTTCAGGGTATTCAACACGCTCGTTACGCCGAACAGCACGAGCACCATCACAGGCGGCGGAGGCTCGATTAACTTCAATCTTCAGTTGATTAAAAATCTTACACTCATTGGGAACTCGTTTTATAGCGATGGAGGCGGGCGGTACCTTGGCGGTTTAGGACCGGACGCGATCGTGAAGGCGAATGGAAATGTTTCGGCAGTGCACTCGGGCGGCGGCATCGGCGGTTTGGAATGGCAGGCAACCCGAAAGTATATGTTCGACGCCTACTACGGCGCAGCCTACTTCCAGCGCAATTTCGGCGCGCTGCCAACTGCGGGGAGTACCTGCAACGGACTCATCGGGTTCAGTTGCGTCGGTTTTGGTTTTCCAGGATCGGCGAACACCACGAACCGCGCGGTGCAGGAAGCCACATTCGACGTAATTCCCACGCTGTGGTCCAGCGAGGGGTACGGAAAGTTCCAGGTAATCACGCAATACTCGTACCTGGTGAGAAGCCCGTGGTCTACGCTGACCACCCCGCCAACACCGAAAAACGCGCATACGAGCATTGTGTATGCGGGCATTCGCTACATATTGCCGTGAGGAGAATCAGCTTCGAAAGCGATTTGACTTAATAAGAAAAAGAAAGCGACAGAGCCCGCCTGAAGGCCGCCTCTACGTTATCTCGCCGCGCTTTGCTAAGGCGGTGATGCGGTCGGCGGCGCGGAAGGATAGCGCTTCGATGGTCATGGTGGGTTGGCCGCGGCCGGAGGTTACGAGGCTGCTGCCGTCGCAGAGGAAAAGATTTTTTACGTCGTGAGCGCGGTGATCGGAATTGATCACCGAGGTCTTGGGGTCGTCGCCCATGCGGCAGGTGCCGAGCAGGTGCACGGCGAATTGCTGCTCGCTGACGGGGGGCGCCCACTTTTGCTTTGCGCCAGCAGCGTCGAGCAGTTCGAGGGAGCGCTGGCTGAGCCACGCGGATAGCTTTAGATCGTCGGGATGGTCTTTGTACGTGAGACAGAGCGCGGGAAGGCCCCAGGCGTCTTTCAGATCGGGGTCGAGCGAGAAACTATTGGTCTCTACGGGAAGCGAAGTGCCGTGACCAAAAACTTCCATTGTGCGCGTGAAATTATTGGCCAGCGCGTCTTTGAAGGCTTTACCCCAGCGCGGTGTGTTGGGCGACAAGCCGCCTAAGGCGAAGGTCACCGGAGTGATATCGAAGCGCGCGTCGAGACCGCCGCCGCCGTGGAAGCCGACCTTCTGAGGGTCCAACTCGTAAAAATCGTGCAAAATGCGGCTGACGGCGAAGCCTTTGTAGTCGTTGAGCTGTTCTTCAAATACGCCAGTAGCGACGCCGCCGCTGTTGAGCATGAGATATTTACCGACGATGCCGCTGGAGTTGGCCAGGCCGTTGGGGAATTGTTTATTGGCGGAGAGCAGGAGCAGGCGCGGGGTTTCCGCGCCGTTGGCGCAGACGATGACGGCTTTTGCTTTTTGCAGATGCGTGTTGCGCTTTTCGTCGAAGTAGACGGCGCCGATGGCGCGGCCGTTGCTGTCCGTCTCAATGCGATGGACGTAGGAGTTGGGCCTGATTTCGCAGCGGCCGGTTTTTTCGGCCACCGGAATGGCGGCGGCCAGAGAGCTGGATTTTGCGCCGACTTCGCAACCGAAAGCGAGACAGAAGCCGCAATTGACGCAGGCACTGCGTCCCGGGCGCGGCTGCGACAGGATGGCCATCGGTGCGGGGAACGGATGCCAGCCGAGCTTGCGGGCGGCGCGCTCGAAGATTACTCCGGAGCCTTTTACGGGAAGCGGCGGCATGGGATAGGGCTTGGAGCGCGGTGGGTCGAAAGGGCTTGCGCCAGCGAGGCCGGAGACGCCAATTTCCCATTCTACTTTGGTGTAATAGGGCTCGAGGTCTGCGTAGGTGATGGGCCAATCGCGCAGGTCGGCGCCGGGGATGGGGCCGACTTTGCTGCGCTCGACGAAATCGATTTCGTGGAAACGCCAGAAATTGGCGGTGAAATGGACGCTGGTGCCGCCGACGCAACGGCCGTAGACGAGCGCGCGCTGCGGCTTGGCTTTTTCGTCAGGCGTTTTACGGAAAGAGGTGGGCTGGAGCTTGGGCTTGTTGGTGAGCAGATCTTCCGTGAGAACTTTTATTTCGTCGTGAACGAAATCGGCTTCGGTGAGATAGGGACCTTGCTCGAGGACGACTACGCGAAACCCGTTGGTGGAAAGCTCCTTGGCCATGATGCCGCCGGCCGCGCCCGAGCCGACAATTACGAAATCGACTTCGTCGGACGTTTTATATTTCGGCGTGTCGGGTCTCATGCTTTGGTCTTTTCCGCGTCGGGAGGATTGGGCTGCCAGCCGGCGTAGTCTTTATCGTAGTGACCGAACGGCGGCTGGAACATATGGTCGCGGTCGCGGCCGATGAGTTTCCAGCCGACGCCATCGCGATTGCCGGCACGGCCGGCGTCGGGATCAATGAGGAAACCGACGATGGTGTGAAGGCGCACGGTTTCGAAGAACGACGACGCGCTGGGGTCGGAGCGAAACACTCTGCCACCCCCGGCACCTTGCTCGTCAAAAGAATGCAGGATTTTGTCTTGCTGGTCCGGCGTGGCGCGGGAGAATTTTTCCACGGCTGGGAAAAGTTCGTGAACGCGAGATTGCAGGCCGGCGAGTCCATCGCGATAGGTTTGCTGGTTGTCAACGGCGAAGGTGAGGAGAGCGCGATCGATGAAGTAGACCACGCCGGCTTCACGGGCGCCCGGAGTTTCGTCGGAGGGGATGATGCGGGCCGTGATGGCGTCGATTTCCGCGGCTTGTTCAGGCGAGAAGAACTGGAATTTGTCCGGTGCGGAAGATTTGGCAGCTTGATGCGCATGCTCTGCGGCAGCGACGATTGCGGGCCAATGCGCAGAGAGCCAGACGGCACTGACGGCGGCGCTGCCGCGCGAAAGAAAATTGCGACGGCTAAGGTTTTCATTCATAAGTAGTGGCAGAGTGAGCAGGTAGGAATTTAGGATGGCCGCGTCGTGGCGTCAAGGAGAAACGGCAGATTGGCGAATTCGAATTTTTGCTGCTAGGTATCGCAGGAGCGGAAGTTTGCGAGGCGCGCGACGCTGGTGTACGATTTTGCGGAAGCTCGACAGGCTAAGTTGTTGGAAACTCGCATTCCTGGTGAATGACGCGGACGCATGGCTACGCTTACTGGAGCAATTGGCACAGGAAGTAAATGGCTGCTGGATAGGATCGTTGGTGCGCTGGCCGCCACCGGCGTCAATCCTAATTTCCTGACATTTTTGGGGCTGGTTGTAAATTTCGTGGCGGCGGCGCTGTTTGCGATCGGACGATTCCGAACTGGGGCGCTGGTCATTCTTTTCGCCGGATTTCTTGACATGCTGGATGGGCAAGTGGCGCGGCGGCAGAACCGCGTGACGGCGTTTGGCGCGTTCTATGATTCGACGCTGGACCGCTACGCGGACATGGCGCTGTACATGGGATTGCTGGTGTATTACTCGGTCAGTGGACGCACACCCTATGTAGTGCTGGCGGCAGTGGCGACGGCGGGCTCGGTGATGGTGAGTTATGCGCGGGCGCGGGCGGAGTCGCTGATTCCCTTGTGCAAAGTGGGATTCATGGAGCGGCCGGAGCGGTTGGTGCTGCTGATTATCGGAGGATTGTTTAATCGCATGGGGCCGGTGCTGTGGGTGATCGCGGTGGTGTCAACGATTACGGTGATTCATCGCATTGTGTATACGTGGCAGGAGACGCGGGCGGGGCGGGTGTTGCCGGGGATACGGTTGAGCTTGTAAGAAGGGTCTACTTTAGTTCTATCCAGCTGCAAGCGTCGATCCCGCTTGGTTTCATAACCGCGACCAGACTCTTTCCCCTGCGAGATTTGTTCTTGAGAATGATTACAGCGTTTGCCGCACACAAGACCCTAGTGGTCACCACTAACCTATATCTTCCATTTGGAAGGCCCTGGATTTCGAAGCTCCCGTCTACACTTGTTTCGTTCGCAGCCAGCAGCTTCTGGCCGTTCTCTGTGAAGATGCCGACGCAGGCTCCTTTGACTTCGAAGCCTTGAACGTCTTTGGCCACGCCCACAACGGAACTGACGCGCAACGTGTAATCAACCTGATTGTGGTGTTCGTACGGCATGTTTTGGCAGGTCGAGGGGGGTTGCTGCCCGTACAGAGGAGAACTGACGAGCACGAAAACAATCGCAGCCAGAGAACAGTACGATGGGCTAAGCATTGACGGATTCCTCCTGTTTTTTGACTAAATCTTCGACGGGGGCGGAGATGGTTTTGCGGACGCGGTCGCGCAGGGCGGGGACTGCTTCTTTGGTCAGGCCTTTGGTTTCGATGGTGTCGTGGAGGTGGATAGTTACAGTGGCGGGCCACAGCATCCAGTGGCCGGTGCGGTGATGCTGGAAAGAGCCGACCAGGCTTACAGGAACGATAGGGACGCCGAGTTGTTGGGCCAGGCGGAAGCCGCCGTCTTGGAATTCGTTGACGTGGCCGTCGCGGGTACGCTTGGCTTCGGGAAAAATGATGAGGCTGGTGCCGCTATTGATGGCGTCTTGCGTGAGGCGCCACAGGCGTTTGATATCGGAGGGGCGACGGACGTCTGGGACGGGGACGTTGCCGAAACGCTTCATGAGCCAGCCGTAGGCGGGAATTTTGAAATGAGACTCGAGCTCCCAGCCGCGCACGATTTGGGGAATCGCGCAGTAGAGGATGAAGGGATCGAAGACGTTGACGTGATTGACCATGAAGAAGCTGGTGCGACCAGGATCGAAGCCGGGAGAGCGGCAAACTTTTACGCGGACACCGGAGAGAAACGCGATACGCCGGCAGAAGGCGCGCTGCAGCCAGTCGTGCTTGCGCATATCCAGAAAAATATTGAGGAATACGAGAAACGGCGCGGCGATGAAGAAATGGAGGAGGCTGAGGGTCCAAAGAATGGCGCTGCGAAACGCGAGGTAGGCGCGCCTCATATATGCACGTCCACGGCGCCGGGGATGACGTCGAGGGAGCGGATTTCGAGGGTGGCGATTTCGCCGTCGATCATTACGTCGACCGGGGCGGGCAAGTTGAATTCGACATGTCGCACGGGGCGGCGCGAGGCTAAGGGATGCTGGATGTGCGTGCCGTCGTAAAGCTTGGGCAGCATGCGCAATAGACCCAGGCGCCCGATGGGACCCCAGCGGACGAATTCGATGAGTCCATCGGACGGATCGGATTGCGGGGCGATCAGCATGGTGCCGCCGGTGTATTTGCTGTTGTTGAAGGTGAGAAAGAGGCAGCGGCGC